>Ga0209599_10000049_pt1 | contig 85964 bp, 67 predicted proteins | sample Shrwel_input2_FT_FD_187534 | JGI IMG/M metagenome (GOLD analysis project Ga0209599, IMG submission 187534) | Subsurface microbial communities from deep shales in Ohio, USA - Utica-3 well 1 S input2 FT (SPAdes) (version 2) ...
ACAGCTTATGCCTGGTGTCCATAGCAAGTGGGTCCCACTCCTTCCCATCCCGAACAGGACAGTGAAACCGCTTCGCGCCAATGATAGTGCGGATTACCCGTGTGAAAGTAGGTCAACGCCAGGCTCCTTATTCGAGGAAAATCATCTCCTCACCTTATCGGCTTCATGCCGATGATGAAATGCTGTTACGCACCCGTAGCTCAGTTGGATAGAGTATCTGGCTACGAACCAGAGGGTCGGGCGTTCGAATCGCTCCGGGTGCGCCAGATGTCCCCATCGTCTAGAGGCCTAGGACACCGCCCTTTCACGGCGATAACCGGGGTTCGAATCCCCGTGGGGACGCCAAATCAGTAAAAAAGCCTGGTCAATCCAGGCTTTTTTGCATTTCTGCCTGGGGATTTTCTATTCCCGACATAATTCCCTGCATCGCAATGACCCGATGGTGCGGCTTAGCGAGTAAAATGCCGCCTGCTGATTACTCACACAATCGACAAACCAGAGGAGCGTAGCGCATGAGCACCATCCGCCAGCAGGATCTCATCGACAGCATTGCCGACAGCTTGCAGTTCATTTCCTACTACCATCCCAAGGACTATATCCAGGCCCTGGGCAAAGCGTATGAACGCGAAGAAAGCCCGGCCGCCAAAGATGCGATCGCCCAGATTCTGACCAATAGCCGGATGTGTGCCGAAGGCCACCGGCCAATCTGTCAGGACACCGGGATTGTCACCTGTTTCGTGCGCGTGGGCATGAACGTGCGCTGGGACGATGCCAGCATGAGCGTCACCGACATGATCAACGAAGGGGTTCGCCGCGCGTACAACAACCCGGACAACAAACTGCGTGCTTCCATCCTGAGCGACCCGGCGGGCGCGCGTAAAAACACCAAGGACAACACCCCGGCGGTGATTCATTACGAAATCGTGCCGGGTGATACCGTTGAAGTAGACATCGCCGCCAAAGGTGGTGGTTCGGAAAACAAAACCAAGTTTGTCATGCTCAACCCGTCTGACAGCATTGTGGACTGGGTGATCAAGACCGTACCGCAAATGGGCGCGGGCTGGTGTCCGCCGGGCATGCTCGGCATTGGCATTGGTGGCACTGCCGAAAAAGCCATGGTGATGGCCAAAGAAGCGCTGATGGAAGAAATTGACATTCAGGAGCTGATTGCCCGTGGCGCGCAAAACCGGGCAGAAGAACTGCGTATCGAACTGTATGAAAAGGTCAATGCGCTGGGTATTGGTGCCCAGGGTCTGGGGGGCTTGACCACGGTGCTGGACGTGAAGATCAAGGATTGCCCGACCCACGCCGCCAGCCTGCCGGTGGCCATGATCCCCAACTGCGCCGCCACCCGCCATGTGCACTTCATTCTGGACGGCTCCGGCCCTGCCCAGCTGGAAGCGCCCAATCTGGATGACTGGCCGGCTGTAACCTGGACGCCGTCGGCCCAGGCTCGCCGCGTGGATCTGAACAGCGTCACCCGTGAAGACGTGGCCAGCTGGAAACCAGGCGAAACCCTGCTGCTCAACGGCAAGCTGCTGACGGGCCGCGATGCTGCGCACAAGCGCATGACCGACATGCTGAACAAGGGCGAAACCCTGCCGGTGGACTTTACCAACCGCTTTATTTACTACGTTGGCCCGGTTGACCCGGTGCGTGACGAAGTGGTTGGCCCGGCGGGTCCGACCACGGCTACCCGTATGGACAAATTCACCCGTCAGATGCTGGCCGAGACCGGCCTCTTGGGCATGGTGGGCAAGTCCGAGCGCGGCCCGATTGCCATCAGCGCCATCAAGGACCACAAGGCGGTGTATCTGATGGCGGTGGGTGGTGCCGCTTATCTGGTGTCCAAGGCGATCAAGGCGTCGCGCGTGGTGGCATTTGCCGACCTGGGCATGGAAGCCATTTACGAGTTCGACGTGGTGGACATGCCAGTCACTGTGGCGGTGGATTCCGGCGGCACGTCGGTGCATGAAACCGGCCCGAAAGAATGGCAAGCCCGTATTGGCAAAATTCCGGTGGTGCAAGGCTAAACGCTTAATCGCCTTCCCGGCAAACCCGTCAGGTCAAACCCTGACGGGTTTTGTTTTTGTGCTTTTGCTGAGAACATTATACTTAAATCATAAATTAATGCATTCGAACGTTTGCCTGTTCAGCGCCGCGCGGCAGTGATACGCTCAATCAGCGTAGCAGCTGGCAGGCAGGAAAAGGAAGTGGTATGGCACAAACTCTCTTTCAACGTTTGGAAAATATGGCTCTCTACCGGAAAATTGAACAGACTTTTTTTAATAGCCTGAGCAAGAAACTGCTCAGTGTGTTCATGGTGTTCATTCCGCATGCACTATTGACGGCCTATCTGCTCTGGCAGCTGGATGATCCATTGCTGACGCGCTGGATCGGTGCTGGCTTGCTGCTGCTGGCCATTGCCATGTTTGTCTGGGTGGCGTATCTGCGCCACCTGATCGTCCACCCCTTGCGGGAAATCACCGCCTTGCTGGATCAGCACAGTGAAGGCACGGGCGATCTGTCGCAGGATGTGCCGGTATACACCCACGATGAAATCCGCCAGCTGGCCACCGGGCATAACCGCTTTCAGGGCAAGCTGCGCGACATGATCAACCGCATTCGCCAACTGGCCATCCATACGGCAGTGGAATCCGCCCGGCTGGTGCAGATGAGCCGCAAGGTTTCCAGCCATGCCCAGGCCCAGCGTGAACTGACTGACTCGGTGCGTACCCTCAGCACTGCCACCGCCACGGATGTCGAGGCAATGTCTGGCGAAACCGGGGCGATTTCCCGGCAGACGGCGAATAATCTGCAACTGGCACGGGATTCCCACGGCGAACTGCTCGACATTACCCGGCATATTCACGACATGAGCCAGGCCATGCAGCGCTTTTCTCAAACCGTCAGCGAGCTGTCGCATCAGTCCAGCGATATTCAGTCGATTGCCGGGCTGATCAAGGATGTGGCCGAACAGACCAATTTGCTGGCCTTGAATGCCGCAATTGAGGCTGCCCGCGCGGGTGAGGCCGGACGGGGGTTTGCCGTGGTGGCCGATGAAGTGCGCAAGCTGGCCGAACGGGTGGGCCGCGCCACCGAAGACATCTTTGCCAATATCAAGCATATGGTCAGCCAGGTAGACGAAACGCTGGTGGAAACCCAGGGTATTGTGCGCACCACTGAAGTGACCAAGCAGGTGGTTGACCGTGCTTCGGGCAATTTTTCTACCCTGGTGGGCGATTTTGAGCTGACCACCCAGCGGCTGACCCGGATGGCCGACACCATGCAGGCGCTGGCCACGCGCAACCGTGAAATTACCACTCATGTGGCCGAGGTGCATGGTTTGTCCGCCGAGATCATGCAGGCGGTCAGCGCTGCCGAAAAAACCACCCACGACATGAATGCTGCCGCAGAAAACGTACAGGAAGTGGTCGGTTCGTTCACCACCGGCGATGGCGTGGTCGAGGGGCTGGTGGCCAGGCTGGGCGGTTTCCGCCAGCGGGTGGAGCAGCAGCTGAACGGTTTTGCCCAGCAGGGGCTGAACCTGTTTGACAGCCAGTACCAGCCCGTGCCGGGCAGCGCACCGCCCAAGTTCCGCCTGGAATATACCGAGGCTTTTCACCGCGCACTGCAACCCTTGCTGGATGAAATCGCCCAGGCCATTCCGCAGTGCGTGGCCACCTGTCTGGTGGACTTGCAAGGCTATGCGCCTACCCACCAAAGCCGCTTTGCCCAGCCGCAAACCGGCAATCTGACCGTGGATATTGCCCACTGCCGTCACCAGCGTCGTTTCGATGACCCGATTGGCCTGCGCTCGGCGCGCAATACCAAGCCTTTCCTGCTGCAAACCTATTCGCGGGATACGGGCGAGGTATTGTCGGAAATCTCCTTGCCGGTGAAGGTGAATGGCCGCCACTGGGGGGCGCTGCGCATGGCGATTTCTACCGACGACATGCTGGCCAGCTGATTAAGGGGGCGGTTCATCCTCCTCTGGCCGCCGCCACGGGCGCGACGATTCGCGCTGATGGTGAGCTGCCAGAGGTTCGGCCATATCGGCCAGCAAAATAGTCAGCGCATGGCCGGAGATAAACAGCTCACGCAGCGACAAGGCCAGCGACAGACTCATCAGCAGCAGGCTGCTGCCAAACACCCAGGTGGCAGCTTCGCCATAGCCGACAAACACCAGCACCATGCTGATCACACAGCAAAAAATGCTCAGCGTGCCGCTGATCTGCATGCCGCGAATCAGCGCCACCCGATGGCGCAGATTGTCCAGCTGGCCCAGGATTTTGGGGTCTGGGCGCTGCTGGTATTCGTGGTGCAGTGAGCGGATGGTGCTGGACAGGCCGAGAAAGCGGTTGGTGTACGCCAGCAGCAGCAGCGAGATGGCTGGAAACAACAGGGCGGGAGTATTGATTTCAATATGCATGGCAATGGGCAAGCAAGCGGCAGGCTGTTTCCGATGAGCCGGGAAGGCCTGCCGCACAAGAAGGTCAGGGGGCCGGCTTGCGGGTCAGCGTGGTCAGATCCTTGACGATGCGGCTGGCGTAGGTGGCGGTGTCCAGATCGGTGTAGCGCTGGGCAATCCGGCCCTGTGGATCAATCAGAAAGGTATGCCGGCGGGCAAACTTCAGTACCAGCAGATTGGTCAGCGCGCCATAGCGGCTGGCCACCGTGCCGTCGGGGTCACTCAGCAGCGGGAACGGCAGCAGATATTTCTGGGCAAACTGGGCATGGCTTTCCCGGCTATCCAGGCTGATGCCAACCACTTCTGCCCCCAGCAGCTTGATTTTGACAAAGTCATCGCGAAAACTGCATGCCTGCTCGGTGCACCCCTGTGTCTGGTCTTTTGGATAAAAATACAGCACCAGCCAGCGACCACGAAATTCCTGCAGGTCGCGGCTGACCCCATGCTGGTCGGCCAGCCGGAAGCCGGGGGCGTATTCGCCCAGCGCCGGGGCGGCTGCCCAGACCGGCCAGGCCAGCGTACACAGCCCCAGGCACAGCAGCCAGCGGGATATCACCTTAACCCTGTTCATCAATCAGCACCTCCATGCCCACCGGTGCCCGTTGGTACAGGTCGATGACGGCATCACTTGTCATGCGCACACAGCCCAGCGACGTGGGCGCGCCCATCTGAACATGCCCGCCTGCTCCATGGATATAGATATAGCGGGCATAACTGTCTACCAAAGCGCCATCGTCACGGTTGCCCTGGTTCAGGCCTGGTTCCTGGCCACATAGCCACAGAATCCGGGTCAATATCCAGTCTTTGTTGGGATATTCGGCGTGGAGTTCCGGGGTATATTTCCACGGAGTGACTTCGCGCCGGAAAATAATGGTATCTGCTGGAGCCTGATCGCCAATTTTCTCGCAAATCCGGTGCCAGCCACGCGGCGTCTGGTAGCTGTTCTGCACTTCGCCTACCCCGCGCCTGGCAGTGGAAACCGGATAACGCTGAATCAGCACGCCAGCTTCATCAAACACGCTGAGCGTCTGCGAGCGCACGCCCACCTTGATCCACGGCGCACCTGGCGTGCGCGGATTGGGCCAGGCTGGGTGCAGCGTGGTTTGCTGCTGTCCAGACAGCCAGTGTGCCCAATCTGTCTCTGCGGGGGCAGGTTCGCTGGCAGCCAGGGCAACGTGGCTCAGGCCAGCCAGCGTCAGCCATAACAGAATACGGGGCAGCGTCATGTCGGCTCCTCACCCTGTTCAACAATATTCACCGGCATGCCGGGATAGACCTGATCAAACAGCGCAATCACATCGTCGTTATGCATGCGGATGCAGCCATGCGAGCCGGGAACACCCAGTGCGACGGCATCCGGGGTGCCATGGATATAGATATAGCGGCGCATGGTGTCCACTTCCCCCAGGCGGTTACGTCCCGGCTCGCAGCCGGACAGCCATAAAATCCGGCTGAGAATCCAGTCGCGTTGCGGCTGCGCGGCCCAGGCTTCTGCCGTGCAGCACTCGCCCGTCCAGCGCCGGCCCACAAACACTGCCGCACGTGGGGCGTGTGCGCCGATCTTGGCGCGGATGATATGCCGGCCACGCGGCGTCTGATAACTGCCGCGCTGCTCGCCAGCCCCTCGTTCGGCAGAAGAAATCGGATAGCGGCTGAGCACATGGCCCTGCTCATCGCTCAGCGTCAGCTGCTGGCGGTCAAGTTCAATCAGAATGGGCATGTTCTGGGCTCGGAAAGGCGTGGCCGGCGCGACGGGCGCGAAAAAAGCCGGACAACAGCGCGCCGGCATCATCGGCCAGAATGCCGGCGTACACCTGGGTGTGATGGTTAAGCCGGGGATGGGCAAACAGGTCGATCACGCTGCCAGCGGCACCGGTTTTGGGGTCGGCAGCCGCGTACACCAGCCGGGCTATCCGCGCGTGCTGGATGGCTCCGGCGCACATTGGGCATGGTTCCAGGGTGACATACAGGCTGCAGCCATCCAGCCGGTAGTTGCCCAGCCGCTGTGCTGCATCGCGCAGCGCCAGCATCTCGGCGTGAGCGCTGGGGTCGTGGCGGCCAATCGGCTGGTTAAAGCCCTGGCCAACCATCTGGCCATCGCGCACCACCAGCGCCCCGACCGGCACTTCGCCCTGCTGCGCCGCCTGGCTGGCCAGCAGCAGGGCCTGGCGCATCCAATGCTCGGCATCGGCCTGGTCGAGTGGGGGCGGCGGCAGCGGGGCGGTGTGCGCCGCCTGCCACAGCCGGGCGCGGGTGTCGGCATCCAGTGCGCTGCCATGGCAGCCGACAATACAGCCATGCAAGGCCCACAGCAGGGTGCGCGCCACGGTGTGGCCATGGGCTTTAAGCTGCAAAAACACCGCCACTGCGCCCTGGGCGGCCAGATCGGCGTGGCTGTGCACGCCCAGCGCAGCCAGCCGGGCGACGGTTTTGTGCCCCAGCCGGTGCAGCGGGTCGGGCGGGGTGTTCATGGCTGCGCTCCGGCAAGGCGGAGCGAGACAGACAAGGCAATCAAAAAAATGTAACAGCGGGACATTTCGCCATTTTAGTCTGCCTGACGCGGCGGGTCACGCGGGATGGTGGATAAGCCTTGGTTTTCGCCTCCAGGCCATCTTCACGCCAGCAACGGCAAGCTTACCCAGAACACACAGCCGCCGTCCGGGTTCGGGTAATGGCCAAATTCGCCGCGATGGTACTCGATAATCGAGCGGCAGATATTCAGGCCAATGCCCATGCCTTCCTGCTTGGTGGTAAAAAACGGGGTGAACAGCTGCTCGGCCACGCTGTCGCTTAAGCCCGGCCCATTGTCGGCCACGGTGATGCGCAGGCGCTTGCCGTCGCGGCGGGCATCCAGCTGCAGGCTGGGGCGCGCGGTGCCGGCGTCGCGCATGGCTTCTACGGCGTTGTTCACCAGATTCAGCAGCACCTGTTCAAGCAGCACCCGGTCGGCATCCAGATACAGCGCTTCGTCGCAGTGGGTGTGCAGATTGACCCGATGCTGGGTGAGCATCGGTCCGGCCAGCATCAGCGTGTGGTTGAGCAGGTCGTCGGCGGCCACGCGGGCCAGTTTGGGTTCGCGCTTTTTCACAAAGGCGCGGATGCCATGAACGATTTCGCCGGCCCGGCGCGCCTGGCGGGTAATTTTGTCCAGCGGGGTGGCCAATTGCACGGCAGGCAGTGCCGGGGTCTGGTCAATCCGGTTGAGACAGCCGGCGGCGTAGCTGGCAATCGCCGCCAGCGGCTGGTTCAGTTCGTGGGCAAGGCTGGAAGCCAGTTCGCCCATGGTCATCAGCCGGGCGGTGCTTTGCAGTTTTTCTGCCTGCAGGCGCTCGCGTTCGGCAAAGACCCTGGCTTCGGTGATGTCGGCGTAAATGCCCAGCCAGGCCGGTTCGCCATCCACCCACTCGATACGGCGACGGTGCAACTGATACCAGCGCGGGCTGCCGTTAAACTGCAGCTCGCAGTCCACCACTTCGGCCAGCGGGCCGATATCGTCGTCGTCCGGCCACGGCAGGACCACGCAAAACGGCGTGTCATCGCTGGCGCGGACCATGTTTTCTTCAAAGGCGCGGTTGGAAAACAGCAGCTGGCGGTCTTCGCAGCGACTGACGCACACGGCGGCATCCAGGCCGTTGAGCACGGTGCGGAAGCGCTGGTGGGCCATGGCAATGGCTTCACGTTTTTTCTTCAGCTCGGTAATGTTGTACATTGATGCCAGCCAGCCGGTTTGCTGGCCGAGGTGGTTGACCAGCGGGGTGGCATACAGCCGCACCCAGAATGGCTCGCCATCGGCGCGCAAGAAGGGCAGTTCAAAACCATGTGGTGGCATCTCACCTGCCAGGGTGGCGTTCAAAAACTGATGCAGTGCGTCCAGGTGTTCGCTGGGCCAGAAGGTATACGGTGGGGTTTGCCCAATCAGCGCGTCGGCCTGGCGGCCAGTCATCTCGCAAAACGCCCGATTGACCCGCACAATGCCGCCGCGCAGGTTCATCACGATCAGGCCGTTTTTCATCGAATCTTCCATTGCTGCGCGCAGCGCCATTTCTTCGCGCAGCATGGACTCCACCTTGTGCCGGTGACGGATATGCTGGCGAATCTTCCACAAGCTGCCGCCCAGCAACACCAGCAGCAGGCCCATCAGCCCGGCCAGCAGTGGAAATGCCAGCCCCAGCCCCAGGTGGTACGCGGTGGCGCGCAGGCGCAGGCCATTGCCTGGCGGAGAAAAGTCGATTTCATGCCACAGGCTGCCAGGTCGCTCGCCCACAGTGAACTTGGCGGCAATCACCTTGCCGCCCAGGTCAACGATGCTGATCTGGTATTTTTGCGCGATCCACCACGGCACTTCGTGGTGCAGCATGCCAGGCAGGCTGTAGGTCAGGCGGATGCTGCCGGCAAAGTGATGCTCCCGGTAAACTGGTGCCTGCATATCCACCCGCGCCTGCTTGTCCAGGCCGTAGTATTTGCTGCTGAATGCCGGCTGACCCTGGCGTCGGGCCACCTCGAAGGCGTCGCGTTCTTCAAAGCTGGCCAGCGGCTGCTGGCGGTGTTCCGGCTGAAACTGGCTGGGGGCCCGTGCTTCGATGCGTCCTTGGGCATTGAGCAGTTCAATGGCCAGGATTTCCGGGTTTTCACGCAGCATCAGTTCGCTGGCGGCCTGAAAGCGGCTATCGTCCAGCGTGCCTTCGCCCACCTCACTGGCCATGCGCACCGCCCAGCCCTGATGGTCGGTCAGTTGCATGCGCATGGACTGTTCCAGCCAGAGGATGTCCTGAATCAGCCCGTCGCGGCGTTCGTCCTGCCAGTCAAAAAACACCACATAGAACATCCCGCCCAGCGCCAGGACAAAGGCAATCAGCACCGTGGCCGGCAGCCACAGCAGCCAGCGCGATTGTTCGGCGCGCGGAAAAAAACGTTTGGGAGACACGGCAAGGGCCAGGCAAGGCGCCAATTGCGCCGACAGCGCCATTGTAAGCCTGTTGCGCTGGCCGGATAGGCGGGAAAACCCGCATCACAGTGTGCGGGCAGGGCGTGTGCCGCCCCGCCGCATCAGGCCTTATGGCTGAATTGGGCTGACTTCGCCAGTGCAATGCGGACAACGGCTGGCTTGGGCACGGATGCTGCTCAGGCAGTGCGGGCAGTCGCGCATGGCCGGTGCCGGTGCAGCGGGTTCCGCTGGGGTGTCTTTTTGCAGCTTGTTCAGGGTTTTTACCAGCATGAATACCGAAAACGCCACAATCACAAAGCTGATGATGGCATTCATGAACAAGCCCAGGTTCAGCGTCACTGCGCCAGCCTTTTTGGCCGCTTCCACGGTCAGATACGGGCCATGAACGGCTGCGCCTTCCTTGAGCACGATGAACAGCTGGGCAAAATCGACATTGCCCACCAGCAGGCCCACCGGCGGCATGATCACATCGTCAACCAGCGATTTGACAATGGCACCAAACGCGCCGCCAATCACCACGCCAACAGCCAGATCGAGCACATTGCCGCGCATGGCAAATGCCTTGAATTCCTTGAGCATGAAACGGTCCTGAGAAAGTCAATAAACCCCCATCATGGCGCGACTGTCGCGCGGTTTCAAGCCATACCGGCGGACCGTTGCTGTCATGTGTGTGTGATCTGCGCTGATTACACTTATCCGTTCCGTCCGTATGTAAAGGCCTTGCCATGAAACCCGACGACCTGTCCGCCGTGTGCCTGCCGCCCGCTTCTGCCCTGGCGCAGTCTGCTGCGCAGGCCTGGCATGGCGCGCTGGCCGAGATTCTTGACCAGCAGCGCCTGCACGCGGTGTTTCAGCCGATTGTCGATTTTGCCGGCGCACAAATTCTGGGTTACGAAGGCTTGATTCGTGGGCCATCGGATAGCCCCTTGCATTCGCCGGTCAATTTGTTTGAAGCCGCTGACGCTTGCCGTCAATTGCTGGCGCTGGAGCGGGTGTGCCGGCGGGTGACGTTGCACCGCTTTGCCGAACTGAGCCTGTGCGGCACGCTGTTTCTGAATATCAGCCCGGCTACCTTGCTGGACGCGGATTTCCGTCCTGGCGAAACCCTGGGCTGGATGCGGCAGGCCGGCCTGCGCCCGGAGCAGGTGGTGATTGAGCTGACCGAAACCCGCCCGGTGAGCGAATACACTGTGCTGCGCGAAGCCACCGCCCATTACCGGCGCATGGGTTTTCGCATCGCCCTGGACGATCTGGGCGAGGGGTTTTCCAATTTGCGCTTGTGGTCGGAGCTGAAGCCGGATTTTGTCAAACTGGACAAATACTTTACCCAGGCCATCCATCTGGACCCGGCCAAGCAGCAGTTTGTCCGCTCGATTCACGCCATTGCGCTGGCCACCGGCACGCAGGTGATTGCCGAAGGCATTGAAAGCGGCGAGGAGCTGGCCACCTTGCGCCAGCTGGGCATTGGCATGGGTCAGGGGTATTTTATCGAACGCCCGGCCAGCCAGCCGTCGCGGCAGCTGAGCGCGGCGCTGGATGCGCTGCTGCAGGCGGGTTGATCCCGCGCCGTCTGGCCGGGGCAGGAGGGGTCGGTGTTCGGCGTGAGGTTTCTCTAAGCGGGTTGCGTCAGGGCATCGGTTGGGATTGCCCATGATGAGGCGTTTAATCTGCCTGCCATATTTCTCTCCCGACGTAACGGCATCCTTGCACGCCGGCTTCTGCCGCAAAGCAAAACCCCAAGCCCCCAGCTTTGCTATCATCGCGGTTTTTGGTCTGACCCCTGCGCAGCAGGTCACAGGAACCGTGATTGCCCATGTCTTCTTCTCTTTCTCCAACTGATGATTTTTCTCCCTGGCATATGCACTCGGTGCTGGTGGTGGACGACGAGCCCGGCATGGTCAACTTTTTGCGCCGGGCGCTGGCCGAACGCTGCGGCACGCTGGATAGCGCCGGGGATGTGGCCGGGGCCGAAGCGTTGTTGCAGCGCCAGCACTATGATCTGATTATTCTGGACATTTCGCTGCCGGGCGGGCGCACCGGCACCCAATGGCTGCACCAGCTGCGCGGCGAGGGCTTTGCTGGCGACGTGGTGCTGATGACCGCCTACGCCGACCTGGATACCGCGATTGACGCCCTGCGCGCTGGCGCGGCGGATTTTCTGCTCAAGCCGTTTTCGCTGGCGCAGCTGCTCAATGCGGTCAAGCGCTGCTTTGAGCGCTCGCGCCTGCAGCGGGAAAACTACATCCTGCGTCGCGAAGTGACTGTGCAGGGTGGGCTGGAAGGCGTGGTCGGCCAGTCGGAGGCCATGCGGCTGGTGTGCGAGCGGCTCAAGCGTATTGCCCCCACGCCATCCACCGTGCTGCTGCTGGGCGAATCCGGCACCGGCAAGGAAGTGGCCGCCCGCGCCTTGCACCGGATGGGCCCGCGCGCGCAGGGGCCATTTGTGCCGGTCAACTGCGCGGCGATTGCCGCCGAACTGATCGAATCCGAGCTGTTTGGCCATGTCAAAGGCGCGTACTCCGGGGCAACAGGTAGCCGGGAAGGGCTGTTTTACTACGCCAGGGGCGGCACGCTGTTTCTGGATGAAATTGGTGAATTGCCGCTGGCAGCGCAAGCCAAGCTGCTGCGCGCGCTGGAAGAGCGTCGGGTGCGCCCGGTGGGGTCGGAGCAGGAGATTCCGGTCAATGCCCGCGTGGTGGCGGCCACCAACCGCGACCTGGCGCAGGAAGTGGCCGCCGGGCGCTTTCGCCAGGATTTGTACTACCGTCTGCAGGTGATGGAAATCGAACTGCCGGCACTGCGTGAACGTCCGGAAGACATCCCGGAACTGATCAACCACTTTACCCGCCTGCTGTCTGGCCAGCTGGGCGTGCCGCCGGTGCATCCGGATGCGGCCACCCTGCGCCGGTTGCAGGGCTACGACTGGCCGGGCAATGTGCGCGAGCTGCGCAACCTGATCGAGCGTTCGCTGATTTTTGGCTATTACGACCTCAAGCCCGAGCCGGTCAGTGCGGTGGGCAGTCAGCCGCCCCTGCCCGTGCAGGACACCTCACTGGAGGCGGTGGAAAAACGCCATATCCTGACGGTGCTGGATGCCTGTGGTGGCAATAAATCCGAAGCAGCCCGTCAGTTGGGCGTATCGCGTAAAACCCTGGACCGCAAATGCACCGCCTGGGGGGTATAAAACGGATGAGCGCGCGCGGCTGGCGCGCGCCATCCATCCGGCTGCGCCTGCTGGCGCTGGCGCTGGCACCGCTGGCCATGGTGCTGCCAGTGCTGGTGGGCATTCTGGCCTCATGGGGCAGTGAATACTTCGACCGGCTGATGGTCACCAAGGTGCGCAGCGATCTGGCCGTGGCGCATGGCTACTTTGACCGGGTGGAGGCCGGCGTGGGCCACGCCGTGCAGGCGCTGGCCGGGTCGGAGCGGCTGGCGCGGGCGCGGCGCGGCGGGCCTAACGCCGCTGCACTGAATGCCCTGCTGGCCGATGCGCGCACCCAGCTGCAGCTGGATTTTTTGAGCTATCTGGACGCCAGCGGCTGCCAGCGCCAGGGCGATACCACATTGTGTCTGGGCCAGTGGCCAGTGGTGCGGGCGGCAATGGGGGGCTTGAGCCGCACCGAGCTGGACGTATTCAATGCCGACACCCTTAGCCAGCTGGCCCCCGGCCTGGCGGCGCAGGCCAGCATTGCCCTGCGCCCCACCGCCGATGCGCTGCCCGCCACCCGCACCGGCGAAACCCGTGGCCTGGTGATTCACACCGCCGCACCCGTGCTGGACAGCCAGGGCCGGCTGCAGGGCGTGCTGGCTGGCGGCATCCTGCTTAACCGCAATCTGGATTTCATCGACCATCTGAACACCGTGGTATACCCGCACGAAGCCTTGCCATTTGGTAGCCAAGGCACCGCCACGCTGTTTCTGGAGGATGTGCGGGTGGCCACCAATGTGCGCCTGTTTGCCGGCGAACGGGCCATTGGCACCCGGGTGTCCGCCACCGTCAACGAGGCAGTATTGCAGCGCGGCGGGGTGTGGCTGGACCGGGCGTTTGTGGTGCAGGACTGGTATGTGTCGGGCTATATGCCACTGGTGGACAGCCATCAGCGTCGGGTGGGCATGCTGTACGTGGGGTTTCTGGAAGAACCGCTGGTGCGGGCCAAACGCGCGGCGCTGGGGTTGGTGGTATCGCTGTTTATTGTGGTGATGGGCGGTGCCAGCCTGCTGGCCGCCTGGTGGGCACGCGGCATTTACCGGCCCATCCAGCAAATGCAGGCCACCATGCGCGCCTGGCGCGCTGGCAACCTGACGGCACGGGTGGGGCCGCTCACACCGGGCGATGAAATGGCCGAACTGGCCCGCCACTTTGACCGCCTGCTTGACCAATTGCAAACACAAACCGAAGCGCTGCAGCAATGGGGCAACGCGCTGGATGGCGAAGTGGCGCGGCGCACCCAGGATTTGTCCCAGGCGCTGGCCGAGCTGCGTTCGGCCCAGCACCAGTTGATCCGCCAGGAGAAACTGGCCGCCATGGGCCAGCTTACCGCCGGGGTGGCGCATGAAATCAATAACCCGGTGGCGGTGATTCAGGGCAATCTGGACATTCTGGCCGACGTGCTGGGTGCCGAGGGCTGTGAGCCGGTATCCGCCGAAATTCGCCTGATCCGCGAGCAGGTGCACCGCATCCGCATGATTGTGGCCAAGCTGCTGCAATTTGCCCGGCCCACCGACTATGTTGGCTATCTGGAGCCGATTGCCCCGGATACGCTGGTGCAGGACAGCCTGCTGCTGGTGGGCCACCTGCTGCGCCGCACGGCAATTGCCGTCACCCAAAACATGGATTCACAGCGTCGGGTGGTCAGCAACAAGGGCGAACTGCAGCAAGTGCTGATCAACCTGCTGGTCAACGCCATCCAGGCCATGCCCGATGGCGGGGTGTTAGCCATTGCCAGCGAGGACTGGGACGAGGCCGGCATGCCGGTGGGCATCTGCCTGAGCGTGAGCGATACCGGCTCCGGCATTCCACCTGAACATCTGAACAAGCTGTTCGAGCCATTTTTCACCAGCGACAAGATTGGCGGCAATGGCCTGGGCCTGTGGGTGAGCCAGAGCATTGTCGAGCGCTACGGCGGTTATCTGAGTGCGGAAAACCGGGCAGAGGGCGGGAGCCGGTTCAGCATCTGGTTGCGGCTGGAGCCGTTGGGGTAGGAGAAAACAATACATCATGCGACTATAAGATTTACATGATTTTTGCATTTTTAACTGCTATGGCAATATTTTACTAAAGCCAAACCAAAGCTGGGGAGTTCATCCAGTCTGTCGAGACAGTGACTGACTGGATGAACTCCCCAGTGCTATCATTATGCTGATGATAGCTGCTATTTCTCAGGGATATGTCCCACACTTCTCCGGTCACGAGACCTTTCCATTGAGGCAAACATGGCTCAAAAAAGTCTTCGACCAAAAAATAGATGGCAACCGAATTAAGAAATCCGTCTTTACCGACGAGGGTGCGATTGCGCGCTTTGGCGTCGGCAAAAACATGGTCGCTTCGATGCGGCATTGGGCGCTTGCCACTAGTCTGATTGGCGAAGGTTAGCTTGCATAGAGGTTTTTTAGAGTTCTTACTGTAACCGCTTAATTACTTGGTGTTTTTATAAATTGTCCAGATTTTATGAAATAGAACCTACATCCGAAAACTACTGGCGTGCTATTATTTTATTTGGCCGTAACTCGGCTTCCTACAAATTTGCACTAGCCAAGGCACTTGTTGATCTTCATATGCGAGGGAAAACACAAATCCCACTTGATGAACTGGCTCAACCTTATGCGATGCACTTGTGTGAACATCTTAAACAGCATCCTAAGCAAGGTATCAGTGGCCAAAGTGCGTTTTTGAACATGCTGCACAAATTTAACTCAGGTGGGATTGATCAAGATGAAATGATCGTCCAAACTGTTCGGCATGGGTTCGTCAATGTGCTCGATGCCTTTCACAATGTTCATGGTGCAGAGGTTGGTACGCGTTTTTTTATTGATGAGCGCAAAAGTAAAAATTCAATACAGCTCACGGATGATTTTATGAAGTTGGGTGAGCAAGAGCAACTTATTAGTCTTGCAGAAGAAACGGAAGCACGCTGGCGCTTAGTTGAATCAGCTTGGGAGAATAATGTTTCTCGAAATATAATGCTTATCGAATATGAAGAGGCGGGGCATAACCTAGTTGGGGTTAATTCATTAAGGCGTACTACCGTTACATCAGCACGCCCGGCCTTGAATGGTTACCAAAAGGGGAGATGCTTCTACTGTTTTCGGGAGATTTCTATTGTCTATGGTAGTGATGATCTGGCAGATGTAGATCATTTTTTCCCTCATATGCTAAAAAAATGTGATAGCCAGAAGCCTATTGATGGCATAGCTAATCTGGTTTTGGCTTGCCAAGAGTGTAATCGTGGTGTAAATGGCAAGTTTGAAAAGCTACCATCACTGAGTTTACTGGAGCGTCTGCATAGCCGAAATGAGTACTTAATTTCTTCGCATCATCCGCTGAGAGAAACCATGATTGCCCAAACTGGGAATACATTGGAAAAACGCAGGTCATACTTGCAAGATGCTTATAATTGTTCAACCATATATGTTGGTGCTGGAAAAAAATGGAGTCCTAAACAGCAGGGTGTGGCAACTTTCTGAAAGCAAGATTATTCCAAACAATATTCCGTTCTTTTTCCTGTTCAGTATCGTAGTGCAATAATATACACCCGTCCGCAGTGAAGTAGGAAATTAGCTCTTCTGGTGAAATAGGAGTGTAGAGCTTACCATTTTCACGATGATCTTCGTTTTTTGTACCACGGAATGAAAGAACGATTACACCGTTTTCTGTCATAATACGGGTCAAATTAGCGGTTGCACTAGCAATTTGATTTGCTGCTAGGTGCATAATAACGGCGGAGCAAAGTACGTTGGCAAAAGTACAGTCAGCAACATCTTCCATCAGTGGTAGCTCCATTTTGATGAATGGGATGTATGGATAACGGTCTCTAGCCTGTTGTAACATGCCTTCCGATGCATCCATGCCGATAACGTTATATTTTTGCTCTGCTAGCCAAGCACTATCACGCCCAATGCCGCAGCCAATATCCGCACAATACCCATCCTTAACAAAAAACTGGTTAATAATTTGATAAATTCGTGTTGGTACCAACGTGGTATGTAATGCAGCTACCTGTGCTGCAGAGTTATCGTAAGATGTAACGGTTTTGAGGTCCATAAAGTCAAGATTCAGAAGGTTTATGGTTGATAATAGTCACTCATCCGGAATAGTCAGCTACTTTTTTTAGGTTCGACTCAATGCACTAGTCACATGTTGGTCAAACAGTTGGTGTTGAGCCATAAGAGCGCAGAAATCTAATCCATGAACTTGCTGGATGAGCGGAAGGATTCTTAGTTCGGAGTGATGGGGCGTCCATAGCTGAATCCGATTCGTTGAGTTGAGCGAACTAGCGCAGCCTCGCTTGACATGGTTGACGAATATCAATCCGGCTGAGCGCACTAGAAAATGCTGGGTAGATTGTACCCTATAATCGTCATATGCTGAACGTTTGCCACCCTGTACGGACTATCTTCCCACTTTTGCACAGTAGTGTCGCTGGAGTAGCCAAGAGATCTGCGTAGGAGCTGTGTCTGTGTTTACAAGTCACCCTTCACTTCTCTCCCCCCTTTGCCATTCCCTCCAAGCTTCGGTACATTCATCTTGATCGCACTTGCGTTTCCATTCTTACCCGATACCCCCCCTTGTTGCTCCACGGATGCCCATGCTTGCCATCGCCCTGATCCTGCTGCCCGATTTTGCCCTGATCTTGCTGGGCCTGGTCCTGCGTCGCCGTTTTGATTACCCGGCAGCGTTCTGGGGGCATCTGGAGCGGCTGGTGTACTACCTGATGTTTCCTGCCCTGCTGTTTCGCGCGGTGTCGCGCACCGAGCTGGATATTGTGCCGGCGCTGGACATGTTTGCCGTTGGCCTGGGTTTCAGCCTGGTGGGCATCGGGCTGGGGGTGCTGGGGCGCTGGTTGCTCAAACCTGAGCCCAAGGTGTTTGCCAGCTGTGTGCAAACCGCGTTCCGCTTCAATACCTATGTTGGGCTGGCGGTGGTAGACCGTTTGTCCGGGCATGCCGGCATTGCCTCGTTTGCCTTGCTGATCGGGGTGATGGTGCCGTGGGTCAATGCGGTGTCGGTATGGTTTCTGGCCCGCCACGGCGGGGTGTCGGTATGGCGTGAGCTGGCGCGCAATCCGCTGATTGTGGCCACGCTGGCCGGGTTTGCCGTCAGTGTGTTGGGTGTGCCGCTGCCGGGTGCCGCCAATCACATGCTTGACCTGCTGGCGTCTGCTGCCTTGCCGCTGGGCCTGTTGTCGGTGGGGGCCGGCCTGCGCGCCGATGGCTTGCGTGCTTCGCTGCCGTTGGTGAATTATTTTACCTTCGTCAAGCTGGTGGCGGTGCCGGCGGCAGCCTGGGGGCTGGCGGTGTGGCTGGGGCTGACTGGCTTATATTTGCAGTCAGCGCTGGTGCTGGCGACGCTGCCTACCGCATCGTCGGCGTATATTCTGGCGGTGCGCATGGGCGGCGACGGCAAGACGGTGGCAACAATCATCACGGTGAATATCTTTGCAGCCATGGTGACCTTGCCGCTCTGGCTGGGGCTGGCTTTGTAAACACAATAAAAACCCTGTGCGCAATGCAACAATTGTTCATCAAACCATGATAAGTTAATGTCATCGGTCAGGATAAGACCGACAACAGGGGCAAAGTGCGCAAGCCAGAAGACCCCAATTTCGCAGGCTCAGTTGCTGTGACCGGGGCGTTGATTCCCGGCCAGTGCTACACGACACGCTACCCCCCGATATCCGTGCCGAGCATGGATGGAACCACTAAAAAGAGGAAGATAGGTTATGAGTCAAGACAAGCAAGGTCCTTCGCTCGAGTCGTTTTTTGCCAGCATTTCCGACGCCAACCGGAAGATGATGGAGCAGTTTGTCGGTAATTTGTCCAGCATGAAGCTGCCGAATGGCGAACTGAACCCGTTTGTCAGCATGTGGAGCAACGCGGCCAAGAGCGCCACCCAACTGGTGGAAATGCAAACCAATCTGTACCAGCAGCAAATGAACCTGTGGATGAACTTCCTGGGCCAGAAAGTGCCGGGTGCCGCTCAAGCGGATGCTTCTGACAAGCGTTTTGCCGCAGCAGAATGGAACGAACATCCGTTCTTCAACTTCCTCAAGCAAAACTATCTGCTGACGTCGAAGTGGCTGACCGAAATGGTGGATGGCGTGCCAGTGGATGCGCACCAGAAGGAGCGCATGAGCTTCTTCACCAAGCAATATCTGGACGCACTGAGCCCGACCAACTTTGCCATGACCAACCCGGAAGTGCTCAAGCGCGCCATCGAAACCAAGGGTGAGAGCCTGGTCGAAGGCATGAAGCACATGATGGCCGACATGGAAAAGGGCTATATTTCCATGTCCGACGAGTCCAAGTTTGAAATCGGCAAGAACATTGCCGCCACGCCGGGCTCGGTGATTTTCCGCAATGAACTGATCGAACTGATCCAGTACACCCCCACCACCGAAAAAGTGTACGAGCGTCCGCTGCTGATCATCCCGCCGTGCGTGAACAAGTACTACCTGATGGATCTGGGCCCGGATAATTCCATGGTGCGCCACTTCGTCAGCCAGGGTTACACCGTGTTCCTGGTGTCGTGGAAGTCTGCCGACCGCGAAATGAAGCACTTCACCTGGGACACCTACGTCGAGAAGGGTGCGCTGGCGGCCATCGACACCGTGCGCAAGATCACCAAGCAGGACAAAATCAACGCGCTGGGCTTCTGCATTGGCGGCGTGATCCTGAATACTGCCTTGTGCGTGATGAAGGCCAAGGGCCTGGACTGGCTGGAATCGGCCACCTTCATGACTTCGCTGGTGGATCACACCGATCCGGGCGAAATCCGCATGTACATCGACGAAAACATCATCAAGGCCCGCGAGCCGAAGATGGCTGCCGGCGGGATTGTTTCCGGCAAGGAAATCGGCCAGACCTTCGCCAGCCTGCGCGCCAACGACCTGGTGTGGAACTACGTGGTCAACAACTACCTGCTGGGCAAAACCCCGCCGCCGTTTGACCTCCTGTACTGGAACAACGACTCGGTTGACCTGCCGCTGCCGATGCATACCTTCTTCCTCAAGGAGTTCTACCTGAACAATGCCTTGACCAAGAAGGGGGCCATCACCCTGTGTGGTGTGCCGATCGACGTGTCCACCATCGACCTGCCGCTGTACATCTTTGCCGCCCGCGAAGACCATATCGTGCCGTGGGCCTCGGCTTACGATGGCCTGAAGTACCTGACCGGTGCCAAGGACAAGCGTTATGTGCTGGGGGCTTCCGGCCACATCGCCGGGGCAATTAACCCGGTGACCAAGAACAAGCGCAACTACTGGGTGAACGACGCCCAGCCGGCCACCTCGGCAGAATGGTTTGCCGGTGCCGAATCGCGTCCGGGCAGCTGGTGGCAAGATTGGGACAACTGGCTGGCACCGCGTTCCGGCAACCAGGTGGCTGCACCGAAAACCCCGGGCAACAAGGACTTCAAGTCGCTGTGCGCAGCGCCGGGAACCTTTGTTCACGCCCGTTCCATGCCGCAAACCGCCGCCATGATGGCCTGATAAAAAACCGGTTTGTCACCGCAGGGCCATCCCTGGTGATGGCCCGCTGAAGTCTACCGCGCCAGCGTGCTGCTGGCGCCGACCCCGCAACAGGAGAACTGCAATGCAAGAAGTTGTCATCGTCGCCGCAACCCGTACCGCCATCGGCTCGTTTGGCGGCAGCCTGGCCAAAATCAGCGCCCCGGACCTGGGTGCCATTGTGATCAAGTCCTTGCTGGAAAAAACCGGCGTGGCCCCTGAAGCGGTCAGCGAAGTGATCATGGGTCAGGTGCTGACCGCTGGCGTGGGCCAGAACCCGGCCCGTCAGGCGCTGATCAAGGCCGGCCTGCCGGTGAGCACCCCGGCGTCCACCCTGAACGTGGTGTGTGGCTCCGGCCTGCGCGCCACCCACCTGGCCGCGCAAGCCATTGCCAATGGCGACGCTGAGATCGTGATTGCCGGCGGCCAGGAAAACATGTCGATGTCCCCGCACATCCTGCCGGGCTCGCGCGATGGCTTCCGCATGGGCAATGCCCAGCTGGTGGACACCATGGTGTACGACGGCCTGACCGACGCTTACAACCAGTACCACATGGGCGTGACCGCAGAAAACATTGCCACCAAGTACGACATCAGCCGCGAAGAGCAGGACCAACTGTCGGTCACTTCGCAAAACCGCGCCGAAGCTGCGCAAAAGGCCGGCAAGTTTGCTGACGAAATCACCCCGGTGCTGGTGCCGCAACGCAAGGGCGACCCGATTGCCTTCGTCAACGACGAATTCATCAAGCACGGTGCCACCCTGGAAGGCCTGGGCAAGCTGCGCGCCGCCTTCAAGAAAGACGGCACCGTGACGGCTGGCAACGCTTCCGGCATCAACGATGGTGCTGCTGCCGTGATGATGATGAGCGCTGCCAAGGCCGCCGAGCTGGGGCTGACCCCGCTGGCTCGCGTGGCCGGTTATGCGCTGTCTGGCTGCGCGCCGGAAATCATGGGCATGGGCCCGGTGAGCGCCACCCAGAAAGCCCTGGCCAAGGCGGGCTGGACGGTGGAAGAGCTCGACCTGGTGGAAGCTAACGAAGCGTTTGCCGCCCAGGCGCTGGGTGTGGGCCGCGAGCTGAAGTGGGATCTGGACAAAGTCAACGTCAACGGTGGTGCCATTGCCCTGGGTCACCCGATTGGCGCGTCTGGCTGCCGCGTGCTGGTCACCCTGCTGCATGAAATGCAGCGCCGTGACGCCAAGAAGGGCCTGGCCACGCTGTGCATCGGCGGCGGCATGGGCGTGGCGCTGGCCGTGGAGCGTTAATTCTTAAGCGGCAGCACTTGCTTGAGCATGCGCAGAGAAATGCCTGTTCGCCGGTGGCGACAGGCATTTTTTCGGTATAGTCCCGGCTGCCCTGCACCAATCAAACGCCTGAACCATTGCTGCAATGCGGGACAGCATTTTTTGACAGGATTGGGCAAACAGGCAATCATCGTTAATTCCGATGTATGGCATACTCCAAGCAACTTGCTGGCCGGACGGAGGCTTTCCCCATGAATACGCGCTGTACTGGCTTTTCTCTATATGTTGCTGCTGAGCTCGAGATGTGGCCGTGTCTCTGTCGCTGACCATCCCCATTCCTGACACTGCCAGTGGAGAGCCTGTTGCTGTGCCCGTGCGTCGCACCATCGAACAAATCATTTCCCCACGCATTTTTTCCTGCCCGCCCGACACTTGTGTGGTAGAAGCCGCCCGGCTGATGCGTGAGGCGGCCTGCGGCTCGCTGCTGGTGATCGACAATACCCGCGCAGTGGGCATCTGGACCGAATCCGACGCCTTGCGGCTGAACTTTGCCGATCCGGCCACCTTCAGCCTGTGCGTGCGCGACGTGATGAGCTGGCCGGTGAAAACCATCTCGGTGGAAACCAGCTTCAACGACGCCGCCGTGCTGTTCAAGCGCCAGGGTGTGCGTCACTATCTGGTGGTGGATGATCAGGGTGGCTATCGCGGCATCCTGTCGCAAAGCGACATCGTGCTGAATCAGGGGGCCGAGTTTTTCCTCAAGCTCAAACACCTCGACACCATTCTCGATCCCGACCACCGTCCGGTACAGGTCACCGCCGATGTGCCGCTGCACGAGGCGATCCAGCGCATGCGTGAGCAGCAGTCCGAAGCGCTGCTGATCCGCTACCCGGACGACGAGTTTGGCATTCTGACCCAGCGCGACGTGGTGCGCCTGCTGGCCGACCGGGTAACCCACCTGGCGGTGGGCGCTGTGGCCAGTCACCCGATCATCAGCGTGCCCAAGCAAACCAGCCTGTACTATGCACGCAAGCTGCTGGCAGAAAAACATATCCGCCATCTGGGCGTGCTTGATCGTGGCGAACTGGTCGGGGTGATCAGTTTTTCCGATATTCTCACCAGCATTGAGCACGAGTATGTCAACGAGCTGCAGTATGCGCTGAGAGAGCGCGACGAGGCGCTGCAGATTTCCCGGCAAAACCTGCGCATGGCCGACAAGGTGTTTGAGTCAACGCTGGAAGGCATCATGATCACCGATGCCAATGGGGTGATCGAGTCGGTCAACCCGGCGTTCACCCGCATCACCGGCTACCGCAAATCCGAAGCGGTGGGGCGCAATGCGCGCCTCCTGTCTTCCGGCAAGCAGCCGCTGGAGTTTTACCGTCACCTGTGGAGCAGTCTGCGCGACAACGGTTTCTGGCAAGGCGAGCTGTGGAACCGTTGCAAAAATGGTACGTTGTTCCACGAATACCTGACCATTACCGGCATCAAGGACGAAACTGGCCAGTATTCGCACTTTGCCGGCATTTTCACCGATATCACCCAGCGCAAGATTGCCGAAGAGCGCCTGCATTTTCTGGCCAACCACGATCCGCTGACCGGCCTGCCTAACCGCACACTGTTCATGGAGCGCCTGTTGCTGGCCACCCAGCGTGCCCAGCGGGAAACCCGCAAGATCGGGCTGATGTTCATCGACCTGGACCGTTTCAAGTACATCAACGACACCATGGGCCATGCTGCTGGCGACAAGCTGCTGACGGTGATTGCCGAACGGCTGAAAAGCAGCCTGCGCGACAGTGACACGGTGGCGCGGCTGGGCGGCGACGAATTCACCGTGATTCTGGAAAGCGTTGCCGACGTGCAGCATGTGGCCAAGGTGGCCAAAAAATTGGTGTCCAAACTCAACGGCATCGTCAAGATTGAGCAGCAGGAAGTGTTTGTCACCGCGTCCATCGGCATTGCCATCTACCCGGAAGACGGCGAAGCGCCGGAAACCCTGCTGATGAACGCCGACACGGCCATGTACCGGGCCAAGGAACGCGGCAAGAACAATTTCCAGTTCTTCACCTCGGACATGAACACTTCCACCATGGAGCGCATGCGGCTGGAAAACAGCCTGCACGCGGCGCTGGCACGGGGAGAGCTGCTGCTGCACTATCAGCCCAAGCTCAAGCTGGCCGATGAAAGCCTGTTTGGCTACGAGGCGCTGATTCGCTGGAACCACCCGCAGATGGGTATGGTGTCGCCGGCGCAGTTCATTCCGATTGCCGAAGATTCCTCGCTGATTGTGCCGATTGGTGACTGGGTGCTGCATACCGCCTGCAGCCAGGCGCGCATCTGGCTGGATCAGGGGCGCCTGCCGGGACGGATGGCGGTGAATATTTCCCACCGCCAGCTTAAACTGAGCAATCTGGTCGAGAGCGTGCACAGCGCGCTGAACCAGAGTGGCCTGCCGGCAGAATGCCTGGAGCTGGAAATCACCGAAAGCATGGCGATGGACACCACCCAGGAAACCCTGGATACCCTGGTGCGCCTGCGTGAGATGGGGGTACATCTGACCATCGATGACTTTGGCACGGGCTATTCTTCGCTGTCCTACCTGCGCAAGCTGCCCATCGACGGCCTGAAGATCGACCGTTCGTTTGTGGCCGGGCTGGAGCAGGAGCCGGGTGATGCGGCGATTACCCGGGCCATTATCTCGTTGGCCAACAGCCTGAACCTGGCGGTGACCGCCGAGGGGATTGAAGAGCCTTACCAGCTGAATTTCCTGCGTGAGCAGGGCTGCCCGTTTGGTCAGGGCTATTGGTATTGCCGGCCCATGGAGGTAGCCAAGCTGGATGATTGGCTGAGCGCCAAATCGCTGTAATGCGTGCGCGGGCGCGCCATGACGGCCTGATGCGCCGGCTGCCAACAAAAAAGCCATCCGAAGATGGCTTTTTTGTTGGCAAAACACCGGATAATACGCCGCGCGGCGGGAAGCCCGCCGTGCCCTGGCCTGCTTTCAGCAAAACCAGGGCGCGCGGGCCATCTCAGTGATGATGGCCGTGTTCACCGTGGGCGTGGCCGTGGGTGATTTCGTCCGGGCTGGCCGGGCGAACATCGGTCACGGTGGCCACAAAGCGCACGGCCTGGCCGGCCAGCGGATGATTGGCGTCCACCACCACCTTGCCTTCGGCAATTTCGGTGACACGGAACATCAGCACATCGCCGGTTTCCGGATCGTCAGCTTCGAACACCATGCCGACGGCCAGTTCAACGTCGTCCGGGAACACGTCAGCCGATTCCACGCGCACCAGTTCGGCTTCGTAGTCGCCAAATGCGTCGTCCGGTTGCATCAGCACGTCGACCTTGTCGCCGGCTTTCTTCTCGTGGAGGTTTTCTTCCACCAGCGGGAAAATACCGTCGTAGCCGCCGTGCAGGTAGCTGATCGGCTCGTCGGTTTTGTCGACCAGCGTGTTTTCGGAGTCGAACATTTCGTAGTGCAGCGTCACCACGGTATTTTTAACGATTTGCATTGAAGAACCTTCTGTCTGAAGAAAATAGCGGGGTATCCCGCCGAGACAGCGCCCGAATGGGTTGCTGCATGGTTCGCATTGTAAACCATTCAGGAGCGTATCGCTTTGCGGTGCGAAGACAACTTGATTTCACGCCCTATTGAAGTGCTTGGTGGTATGGATGCAGAAACCTTTCTGCGCGACTACTGGCAAAAAGCCCCATTGTTGATCCGTCAGGCCATTCCGGATGTCGGCAAGCCAGTGGACCTGGAGTGGCTCAGCGAGCTGGCCAGTCGCGATGATGTCGAATCACGGCTGGTGGAATACCGTCAGGGGCAATGGAAAGTCGAACATGGCCCGCTGTCCAGCCGCCGGCTGGCCCGGCTGCCGGAAAGTGACTGGACCATTCTGGTACAGAGCGTAAACCAGCACCTGCCCCATATTGCCGACATTTTGTGGCGATTTGATTTTCTGCCTTACGCCCGGCTGGACGATCTGATGATCAGCTATGCACCACCAGGGGGCACGGTCGGGCCACATTTTGACTCGTACGACGTGTTCCTGCTGCAGGTAGGCGGGCGCAAGCGCTGGCAGATTTCCGGCCAGGACGATGTGTCGCTGGTAGACGGCGCGCCGTTGAAAATCCTGCAGCATTTTGACGCCGACCAGACCTGGGAGCTGGGCCATGGCGACATGCTCTACCTGCCGCCCAAGTACGCCCACTATGGTGTGGCGCTGGAGCCTGGCATGACTTACTCAATTGGCTTTCGCGCGCCCACCCGTCAGGAAATGGTCACCCAGTTTCTGGTGTACCTGCAGGACCGGCTGTGCTGCGAAGGCATGTACAGCGACCCGGACCGTCAGCCCACCGACGCACCGGGCCGGATCGGCGCGGACATGATGGATCAGGTCAGCGAAATGTTGCAGGCCATTCAATGGGATAAGTCCACGGTTGCCGATTTTCTGGGTCACTATCTGACCGAGCCCAAAGCCCATGTGTTTTATGATGCGCCGGATGAGCCTCTGGACGAGGACGCGTTTGCCCAGGCGCTGGCCGAGCAGGGCGTCTGGCTGGATTTGAAGAGCCAGATCCTGTTTACCGAGCAGCAGGTGTACACCAATGGTGAAATCCAGGAAATCGACACCGCTGACCGCGCTGACTGGGAAACCCTGGCCAATCGGCGTCGCCTGCCTGCCGGCCAGTATTCGGAAAGTTTGACCGAAGCGCTGTACGAGGGCTATCTGAACGGCTTCTGGCACGTGCACTGAACTGTTGCATGTATGCGACAGGAAATGTTGCGGCGCATCAATATGCTTTCCCTGAAGCGCAAGATGTGACTTAATAGACCCATGGCAGTGCACAGCGCTTTGTGGTGTGCGCCTGGGATGTGCATAAGGATGTGCATAAGATAAAAGTCTTGCTTTTTTCGACTTGCATCTTTTCCGAGCTTTTTTTCGTGCTACAATCTTGCAGTCAGTTGGGGTTGTCATTTGTTGACCTTTCCACCCCGACACGCTTTGTCCAACGCTACTTTTATTCGAAGGTACTGATAATGAAACAATCGCTCCTCGTCGCTGCCCTGCTGGCCGTTGCTCTGTCCGCTTGCGGCAAAAAAGAAGAAGCTGCCCCGGCACCGGCACCGGCTCCGGAAGCTGCTGCACCGGCTGCTCCGGCTGCTGCTCCGGCCGCTCCGGAAGCTGCTGCACCGGCCGCTCCGGCTGCTGCACCGGCTGACGCTGCTGCCCCGGCTGCCGCTCCGGCTGCCCCGGCTGAAGAAAAGAAGCAGTAATTCCTGCTTCGCTCTTCGCGAAAAAAGCCGACCGCGAGGTCGGCTTTTTTATTGCCTGGCGGAGACGCCCCGCCTGACCGGCAAAAAAATACCGACAGTCCCTATCCGGGCATGTCGGTATTTTTTTGCTTGCCTGCGTGCGCCACCCTCTGGCGGCGCGCGTGGCTTACTGCAATTGCTGTTGCAGGCGCGCCAGCATGGACTGGCTGACGCTGGCCGGCAGCGGCTGGCCGGATTTGTCCAGCACCACCACCTGGCTGCTGCTGTCGTTCACGGCTTTCACCCGAACCTGATAATCCCCGCCGCTGAGTGCCACTTTCTTGCCGGCCTGGCTATCCTGGCTGCGCCAGAACAGCAGGCTGGACCAGAACCCACCGGACTCGTCCGACTTGTCCATTTCCGACTGGGCCGGGCGAATGTAATAAATGCCCTGGGAGCGGTCGCGGTCGGTCACCAGCAGGCCAATGCGGTCAAGCGCCAGGCCGGTACGGCGCCAGGCGCGGTCGAAGGCGTCGTTGACCACAATCGACTCACCCTGCACGCTGGCGCGTTGCGGCTGGCTGCGGTCCGGTTTGGCAGCGGCCAGCTTGGCCTTTTCTTCGGTCAGGCCCAGGCGGATCATGAAGCGACCCAGCATTTCGGCTTCCAGCTCCGGGTCAGCCGGGCGCGGTTGCCACATGGTGGCCGACTTGCCTTCGTTGACGAAGGTTTCGTACATGCCACGGTGGCTGAAGTAGATTTCCGTGCCGCTGTTGGTGCGCTCCACCCGGGCGCGGAACTTGTCACGCTCCGGGGTGGAATACACATTGTCCAGACCCACCTTGCTCAGCAGGTTGCGAATGCCATCCTGTGGAATCTTGGCGCGGTTTTCCGCCCAGTCGGTTTCCATCACGCCAATTTCCGGCGCGTCCTGCTTGAGGATGAAGCCGTTGTCGATCCAGAACTCCTTGAGCAGCGGCCAGACTTCTTCCGGCTTTTTCTGCACCACCAGCCAGCGCTGCTGGCCGGCGCGCTCAATGCGTACCTGCGCCACGTCAACCAGCACATTGGACGGATTCTTGTTGACCAGATTGGCCTGGGCCTGCTGATTGAGCTGCTGGACGCTGACCGAGGCCGCCCCCGGCAAGGCATAGCTGTTGTTCAACTGCGGCGCGGTCAGATCCGGTGGAACTTCCAGCCGGTTTTTCGGGCCGGCGTCGGCAGACTTGTAGTCAATCTTTTTCTCGAACAGGCCGGTGCTGCTGCAAGCGGTGGCAAGCAGGGTGGCAAGGATCAGGCTGGCGTGGCGGGGATTCATCACGACTCCGTGAAGGGTGTTAAAGGGCCTGGGCCTGGCGCAGGGCGGCTTCCACCACCGGCTGGCAAGACTCGGACAGGCGGGTCAGCGGCAAACGGATGCCGGACGGAATATACCCCATCCGTTCCAGCGCCCACTTGACCGGAATCGGGTTGGCTTCAATAAACAGCTGCTTGTGCAAACCCTGCAGCTTGTCGTTGATCGCGCGGGCGGCCAGGCAGTCGCCAGCCAGGGCCGCGCGACACAGCTCGCTCATCAGCTTGGGGGCCACGTTGGCGGTAACCGAAATCACCCCGTGGCCGCCGCACAGCATGAAGGCCATGGCGCTGGCGTCGTCGCCAGTGTACAGGGCAAAATCCGCCGGCGCACGACGAACCAGGTCGCAGGCGCGCTCCAGATTGCCGGTGGCTTCCTTGATGCCGATGATATTGGGGATGTCGGCCAGGCGCAGGGCGGTGTCGTTGGACATGTCGGCCACGGTGCGGCCCGGCACGTTGTACAGGATCACCGGCAGGTCGCATGCTTCGGCAATCGCCTTGAAGTGCAGGTACATGCCTTCCTGGGTCGGACGGTTATAGTAGGGCACCACCGACAGGGCCGAATCCACGCCCAGGCGGGCGGCTTCGTGGGTCAGTTCGATGGCTTCGCGGGTGGAGTTGGCCCCGGTACCGGCAATCACCGCCACCCGTTTGTCGGCGCGCTTGACCACGGCGTCGACCACTTTCAGGTGTTCGTCGACCGCCAGGGTGGCCGATTCTCCTGTGGTGCCGACAGCCACGATCCCGCTGGTGCCGTTTTCAATGTGGAAATCAACCAAGCGGTCGAGGGCTGCGTAATCGACGCTGCCATCCTCGGCCATTGGCGTAACAATCGCGACCAGACTTCCGGTAAGCATGCTTTTTAGCCTATTTGACAGGATTCAAAGCCTACGATTGTAGCCGAATCCCCGGTAACGGCAAACCGCCATCAGCAAGCGCCCTGGCGCTGCCGGGGGCGACAGGCTGTGCTAGAATCATACGTTTTTCTGCTTTTAACAGATTGTTCAGCAAGGATTTCCAGTGATTACCACCTCCAACATCACCATGCAGTTCGGTGCCAAGCCGCTGTTCGAGAAGGTGTCGGTCAAGTTTGGCGAGGGCAACCGGTACGGCTTGATTGGCGCAAACGGCTGCGGCAAATCCACCTTCATGAAAATTCTTGGCGGCGACCTTGAACCCACGCAAGGGACGGTTGCCGTTGAAAATGGGCTGCGGCTGGGTAAGCTGCGCCAGGACCAGTTTGCCTATGAAGAGCGCCGCGTGCTTGACGTGGTGCTGATGGGCCACGCCGAAATGTGGGAGGCGATGAGCGAAAAAGACGCCATCTACGCCAACCTGGAAGCCACCGAAGACGACTACATGCGCGCCGCCGAACTGGAAGGCAAGTTTGCCGAGTACGACGGCTATACCGCCGAGGCGCGCGCCGGCGAGTTGCTGATGGGGGCCGGCATTCCGGTGGAACAGCACAACGGCCCGATGAGCGAAGTGGCTCCCGGCTGGAAGTTGCGCGTGCTGCTGGCGCAGGCGCTGTTCTCCAACCCGGATATCCTGTTGCTGGATGAACCCACCAACAACCTGGACATCAACACCATCCGCTGGCTGGAAAATACGCTGAACCAGCGCAATTCCACCATGATCATCATCTCGCATGACCGCCATTTCCTGAACTCGGTGTGTACCCACATGGCCGACGTGGACTACGGTGAAATCCGCATCTACCCCGGCAACTACGACGACTACATGCTGGCGTCGGCGCAGGCGCGCGAGCGCTTGCTGTCGTCCAACGCCAAGGCCAAGGAGCGCATTGGCGAGCTGCAGGACTTTGTTGCCCGCTTCTCGGCCAACAAATCCAAGGCCCGCCAGGCCACCAGCCGCTTGAAGCAGGTGGACAAGCTCAAGGCTGATATGGTCGAGGTCAAGCCGTCGTCGCGGCAGAATCCGTATATCCGCTTTGAAATGGACGACAAGGATAAACTGCACCGCCAGGCAGTGGATATCAGCGGGGTGAGCAAGTCTTACGACAAGCCGCTGATCCAGAATCTCAACCTGATTCTGGATGCTGGCCAGCGTCTGGCCATCATCGGCCCCAACGGCTCGGGCAAGACTACGCTGATGAAGATGCTGGTGAACGAACTGCAGCCGGACCAGGGCCGGGTGAAGTGGGCAGAAAAGGCCAATCCGGGCTATTTTGCCCAGGATCACGAGGCTGACTTTGACCTGGATTACGATCTGGCCGAATGGATGCGCCAGTGGACCCAGGACGGCGACGACGAGCAAGTGGTGCGCGGCACGCTGGGCCGGCTGCTGTTTGGCGGCGATGACGTGAAAAAGAATGTGCGCGTGCTGTCCGGTGGCGAAAAGGGCCGCATGCTGTACGGCAAGCTGATTCTGCAAAAGCCCAATGTGCTGCTGATGGACGAACCGACCAACCACATGGACATGGAGTCGATCGAGTCGCTGAATATGGCGCTGGAAAAATACAAGGGCACGCTGATTTTTGTTTCGCACGACCGTGAGTTTGTCAGTTCGCTGGCCACTCAGGTGCTGGAACTCGATGGCAAGGGCGGCTATGAGTACTACACGGGCGGCTACGAAGACTACCTGGGCAGCAAGGGTATCGAGTAAGCGCCGGGCTGGCGGCGGGGAGGGTTTTACCCCAGTGTCAGCCAGGTTTACGTTAACGGAAAGTATCGACTTTCCGTGAGCGTCACGCTAAGTGAATCCTGTTTTAGAGTTATGCCTTTACCGGTGCGTAAGGCTGCGGTATATTGCAGCCATTCTTCGGGCCACGCCGCCCGGTAGAGGAGAAACGAACCGCAAGATAGCGGTCGAATCACAACAAAAGCATCACAAACAATAAATATAATAACGACCCAAAATACAGCACAGCTGAAGGTCGATGGTGGAGTGAGAGCGAGTCCGGCCCTTCCGATATGCGGAAGGCCGGACATGCTTTATCCCAACCCCTCTGAATTTAAGGATTGCGCCATGCGTTTGAAAGGGAAAGTTTCGATCATCACCGGTGGTGCCAGCGGCATTGGCAAGGCTACCGCCCTGAAGTTTGCACAAGAAGGCGCCATCGTCGCCGTGTGTGACCTGAACCAGGAAGCAATTGACGCAACCGTCAATGAAGTCAAGGCAGCAGGTGGTGAAGCCGTCGGTTATATCGTCAACGTGACCAACAAGTCCCAGATCAACGACATGGTCGGCGACCTGAAGGCCCGTTTTGGCCGCATCGACGTGCTGGTGAACAACGCTGGCATCGTGCAGGACGCCCAGCTGACCAAGATGACCGACGAGCAGTTTGATCTGGTGGTGGACATCAACCTGAAGGGCGTTTACAACTGCGCCAAGGCCGTGATCGACACCATGGTGGCCCAAGGCGGCGGCGTGATCCTGAACGCCTCTTCCGTGGTTGGCGTGTATGGCAACTTCGGCCAGACCAACTACGCTGCCACCAAGTTTGGCGTGATTGGTTTCGTCAAGACCTGGGCCAAGGAACTGGGCAAGAAGGGCATCCGCGCCAACGCCGTGTGCCCGGGCTTTGTCGCCACCCCGATCCTGAAAGCCATGCCGGAAAAAGTTATCCAGGCCATGGAAGACCGCGTGCCGATGAAGCGCATGGCTCAGCCGGAAGAAATCGCCAACCTGTACGCTTTCCTCGCCTCCGACGAAGCCAGCTACATCAACGGTGCTGCGATTGAAATCACCGGTGGCCTGACCCTGTAATCTCCCCGATTGCCGGTTCTGCTGCAAAAAACCCCTTGTGTCGCCACAAGGGGTTTTTTTTGTCCTGCCTCTGCCTCGCTGTCCAATCCGCCTCAGCGGCCCACGCCCGCCAGCCCCAGCGCCAGCCGGTGCAGCAACAGCCATGGGTCATGCTCGGCGGCCCCCTTGATCGACTGGTCAATCACACTGCAGTCGCGCAAGGCGTCAGCCAGCCGACGTAGCGACAGACGGCGCAAGGCATGCTCGATATGGCGCTGGCGTTCACCCCACACCCGGTTTTCCCGCAGCAGCTGCGCCATGGGCCTGCCTTCGCGCAGGCCCTGGCGAATCCGGATCAGCCCGCGCAACTCGTCCGCCAGCCGCCACACCACCAGCACCGGGGTTTCCCCTTCCGCCTGCAGGCCATCGAGCATGCGCGCGGTGCGTACACAGTCGCCGGCCAGCCAGGCTTCCGACAGCTGAAACACATCGTAGCGAGCCACATTGGCGACTGCGCTTTGCAGGTCGGCCAGCGTCAGCGTGGCACCCGCCGGAAACAGCAGCGCCAGCTTGTCCACTTCCTGACGGGCGGCCAGCAGATTGCCTTCCACCCGTTCGACAAAAAACTGCATGGCCTCGTCGTTCAGCCGCTGTTGCTGGCGCGCCAGCCGACCCGCCACCCATTGCGGCAGGTGCTGACGATCGACTGCATGCGCCGCCAGCACCACGCCAACGGCTGCCAGCGCATCAAACCACTTGCTGTTCAGCTGGGTTTTGTCCAGCTTGGGCAGCAGGATCAGGGTGATGGTGTCTTCTGGCAGGCGGGCAGCAAACTTCACCAGCGCCTCGGCACCCTCGTTGCCAGGCTTGCCGCCTGGCAGGCGCACTTCCAGCACCTTGCGGCTGGCAAACAGCGACACGCTCAGCGAGGCTTCCACCAGCCGTGACCAGTCAAAGTGCTGGCTTTCCACCGTCAGCACTTCGCGGTCGTCGTAGTCCTGGGCGCGGGCGGCGGCGCGGATGCTGTCGGCGGCTTCCAGCGCCAGCAGCATTTCCTCGCCATGTATCACATACAGCGGGGCCAGGCCGGCAGCCAGGTCACGCGGCAGTTGCTCAAGGCTTCTTGATGGCATCGGGCTCCACCACCGGTTTCAGCGCAGCCAGCCGGCGGACAATCTGCGTGGCGGCATCGTCGCGCATATCGCGGAACAGCAGCTGTTCTTCCTGTTCCTTACCCAGTACCTGGCTGTCGGTATAGCTGAACTCGCGCCGGGTCAGCACGGTAATCGGCTCGCCGTAGCCATGGCCGTTCTTGCTCAGCCGCACCGTCACCCGATAGGTCAGTTCATACTCGTTGACCTTGCCGCCCCGGTTGATGGTCAGGATATCCTTGGCGGTGCGTTCGTCGGTCACTGACAGCACGGCTTCTGCTGCGTTGGCCTGTGAGACCATCTGCACATCCGGACGGAAGCGTAGCTGGCGCTCCAGGTGCGGATGCAGCTGGGAGCCGGCGCTGGCCAGCCAGAGGCTGGCAAACGGCAGCGGACGCAGCTCGCCGCCCACGCCACGCAGGTGAAAGCCGCAGGCGCTCAGTAGCGCGCACGCCAGGGTAGCCAGCAGCCAGGCACGTCGATTCATCGTAATACTCCAGCAGGAAGAAAACAGCGCGGGTTCAGCCCGCGCCCGAGGGTTATACGACGATATTCACCAGACGGCCCGGCACCACCACCACTTTCTTGGGCGGCTGGCCTTCGGTGAATTTCTGCACGTTCTCATTGGCCAGCGCAGCGGCCTCGATCACCGCGCGATCGGCGTCCTTGGCCACGGTGATGCTGCCGCGCAGCTTGCCGTTGACCTGCACCATCAGCTCGATTTCGTCCTGCACCAGCGCGCTGGCGTCTACTTTCGGCCAGCGCTGGGCTTCCAGCGTGGTGTCGGGGCGCAAGGCCGTCCACAGTGCATCGGTGATGTGCGGCACAATCGGGGCCAGCAGCATGACGGCGGCCTCCAGCGTTTCCTGCGCCACGGCGCGGCCTTGCTCGGCGGACAGCTCGGCCTTGTCCAGGGTGTTGAGCAGCTCCATCACCGCCGCAATCGCGGTGTTGAACTGCTGGCGCACGCCGTAGTCGTCGCTGACCTTCTGGATGGTGCTGTGCAGCTTGAAGCGCAGGGCTTTGTCGCCAGCGCTCAGTTCGCCGCCCTGATAAGCCGCAGTGACGCCAGCGGCGACATGCTCATGCACCCCCTTCCACAGCCGCTTGAGGAAGCGGAACGCGCCTTCCACGCCGGCGTCCGACCATTCCAGGCTCTGGCTGGGCGGCGCGGCGAACATCATGAACAGACGGGCGGTATCGGCACCGTATTGCTCGATCAGCGCTTGCGGGTCCACGCCGTTGTTCTTGGATTTGGACATTTTTTCCGTGCCGCCAATCACCACCGGCTGGCCATCGGCGCGCAGCACGGCCTGGATGATCTTGCCCTTGCCGTCGCGCTGCATGTCCACGTCAGCCGGGTTGATCCAGTCTTTCTTGCCGTCCGGCAGATCACGGTAGAAGGTGTCGGCAATCACCATGCCCTGGGTGAGCAGGCGCTGGAACGGCTCGGTGTTGTTCAGCAGGCCTTCGTCGCGCATCAGCTTGTTGAAGAAACGCGCATACAGCAGGTGCAGGATGGCGTGTTCGATGCCGCCGACGTATTGGTCAACGTTCATCCAGTAATTGGCGCGCTCATCGACCATGCCGGTGGTGCAATCCGGGCTGGCGTAGCGGGCAAAGTACCAGCTGGACTCGACAAAGGTGTCCATGGTGTCGGTTTCGCGGCGCGCCGGCTTGCCGCAGCACGGGCAAGTGGTTTGGTAAAACTCGGGCATTTTGGCCAGCGGCGAACCCATGCCATCCGGCACCACATCTTCCGGCAGCACCACCGGCAATTGATCGTCCGGCACCGGCACGTCGCCGCAGCTGTCGCAATGGATGATGGGAATCGGGCAGCCCCAGTAGCGCTGGCGGCTGATGCCCCAGTCGCGCAGGCGGTATTGGGTTTTCTTTTCGCCGGCTTGCTTGGCGGCCAGGTCGGCCACAATCGCGTCAAAGGCGGCGCTGACGCTCAGGCCGTCGTACTTGCCGCAGTTTACCGTGACCGTGGCACCGTCTTCCTTGATGGCGTACCAGTCGTGCCACACGGTGGCGTCGAATTCGGGCAGACCCTCAGTGGTGGGCTTGAGCACCTGCACCATCGGCAGTTGGTATTTATTGGCAAAGGCATAGTCACGCTCGTCGTGCGCCGGCACCGCCATCACCGCGCCTTCGCCATAGCCCATCAGCACGTAGTTGGCCACCCACACCGGCAGTTTTTCACCAGTCAGCGGATGCACCACGAACAGGCCGGTGTTCATGCCTTTCTTTTCCATGGTGGCCATATCCGCCTCGGCCACCGAGCCGGACTTGCATTCGGCAATGAAGGCAGTCAGTTCGGCATTGCCCTGTGCGGCCTGGGTGGCCAGCGGGTGTTCGGCGGCGACGGCCACATAGGTGGCCCCCATCAGCGTATCCGGACGGGTGGTGTACACCTTCAGCTGGCCGGCGTGGCCGATGCTGGCTTCATCGTAGGCAAAGGTGATGTCGGCACCAAAGCTCTTGCCGATCCAGTTTTTCTGCATGGTCACCACTTGCGGCGGCCAGTCCAGCGTGTCCAGGTCGGCCAGCAGCTCGTCGGCGTAGGCGGTAATCTTGAAGTAATACATCGGGATTTCGCGCTTTTCCACCAGCGCGCCCGAGCGCCAGCCACGCCCGTCGATCACCTGCTCGTTGGCCAGCACGGTTTGATCGACCGGATCCCAGTTAACTACGCCATTTTTCTTGTAGATCAGCCCCTTCTGGAACAGGCGGGTGAACAGCCATTGCTCCCAGCGGTAGTAGTCCGGCTTGCAGGTGGTGACTTCACGTTCCCAGTCGATGGCAAAGCCCAGGCTCTTGAGCTGTTGCTTCATGTAGGCGATGTTTTCGTAAGTCCACGCTGCCGGGGCGACGTTGTGCTTCATCGCGGCGTTTTCTGCCGGCATGCCAAAGGCGTCCCAGCCCATCGGCTGCAGCACGTTAAAGCCGTTCAGCGCCTTGTAGCGGCTGAGCACGTCGCCGATGGTGTAGTTGCGCACATGGCCCATGTGCAGTTTGCCCGACGGGTAGGGGAACATCGACAGGCAATAGAACTTCGGCCGGCTGGCGTCTTCCACGGCCTTGAAAATCTGGTGGTGGTCCCAGCGCGTTTGCGCGGCGGTTTCGACTTCACGGGGGAGATAGTGTTCTTGCATGATGGGCTTGTTGGTCGCTATCGGTTCAAAGGCAGAATTGGCCGATTATACCTGATGTGGCAGGAGCGCCGGAGAGGGGGAAAGCTTGTGCTGCCTGTCCGGCAAAAAAACACCCCCCAGGCGAAAACCTGGGGGGCGGTGTGTCAACGTGCCGTCAGTCAGCGGCTTAGCGCAGTTTGAGCACGTCCTGCATGTCAAACAGGCCGCTGGGCTTGTCGGCCAGCCACAGCGCAGCGCGCACCGCGCCGTTGGCAAAGGTGGCGCGGCTGGAGGCCTTGTGGCTGATTTCCACCCGTTCGCCCAGTGCGGCAAACAGCGCCGTGTGGTCGCCGACCACGTCGCCGCCGCGCACGGTGGCAAATCCGATGGTACCGGGGTCACGCTCGCCCGTGTGGCCTTCGCGGCCATACACGGCGCAGGTTTTCAGGTCGCGGCCCAGCGTCTGGGCGATGACCTCACCCATGCGCAGTGCGGTGCCGGATGGGGCGTCCACCTTGTAGCGGTGGTGGGCTTCGATGATTTCGATGTCGTAGCCGTCAGCCAGCACTTGCGAGGCAATTTCCAGCAGCTTGAAGGTGAGATTGACGCCCACCGAGAAGTTGGCGGCAAACACCACGCCAATTTCCTGGGCGGCGGCGGCAATGGCGGCTTTGCCGGCGTCGTCAAAGCCGGTGGTGCCGATGATCATTTTCACCCCGGCAGCGCGGCAGGCGGCCAGATAGGTCAGCGAGCCTTCCGGGCGGGTAAAGTCGATCAGTGCGTCGGCACCCTGCAGTGCGGCGGCCAGATCGGTGGTGATGGCCACGCCAGTGGTCTGGCCGCTGAACAGGCCTGCATCCTGGCCCAGAAAGGGGCTGTCGGCGCGCTCCAGCGCGGCGTGCAGGCGGCAGCCTGGGGTGGTGAGCACCGATTCAATCAGCGTGCGGCCCATGCGGCCACCCGCGCCAACGATGACAATATTCAGATCAGACATGAGTTACGGCTTTCCTACAGGAGCAGGGGCGGTTGGCGCATCGTCGGCCAGGCTGGCGCGGCGGGCGGGCATGGCCGAGCCTTCCACCTGGGTGAGGCGGCCTTCCTTGTCAAAAAACACCGACAGCTGGCGCGATTCGGTCAGCTTGTCGCCGCTGCGGTAGGTATAGAGGTAATCCCAGCGATCGGCATGGAACATGTCGGCTATCAGCGGGGTGCCCAGCAGAAAGCGCACCTGAGCCCGCGTCATGCCGGGCTGAAGCTTGTCGACCACATCCTGTGTGACATAGTTGCCCTGCTGGACATCAATGGTGTGGGGCGTAAGCAGATTCAGCGGCGAATAACTGCCGCACGCAGTAAGGAGCAGTACGCCGGAGAGCAGCAAAAATTTTCGCATGACGGATCGGGGATGGTTGTCGGGGAGTAAGCCGGGCCAGCCAGGAAATTAGGCAAGTGCCCGAAAACGCTATATGATAACTTACCCAGCCCAAGATACGATACGTCCATGAACAAGGCAAGCCATCTCAAGGATATTGGCCTCAAGGCCACCGGCCCCCGGCTGAAAATCCTCGATCTTTTTGAAAGAAGCAGCGCCCGCCATCTGAGCGCAGAAGACGTGTACCGTCTGCTGCTGGCCGATGAAATCGACATCGGCCTGGCCACCGTGTACCGGGTGCTCACCCAGTTCGAGCAGGCCGGCATTCTGGTCCGCCATCACTTTGAATCCGGCAAGGCCGTTTACGAGCTCGATGAAGGTGCTCACCACGACCATATGGTGTGCATGATCTGTGGTCGGGTGACCGAGTTTTTCAGCCCGGAAATCGAAGAACTGCAAACCCGCATCGCCGAGCAGCATAACTTCCGCATCCGCGAACACTCCCTCTATCTGTATGGCGAGTGCACCGACTGCAGCTGTGCCGGCAAAACGCTGGGCAAGCAGCGCCTCTGATCGACAGGCCCGGCCATGATCCCCTGGTTGGGTTCCTCTCTGCTGTTTCCGCCGGTCAGCCAGGCGCTGGCCGAGCCGGATGGCCTGCTGGCGGCGGGGGGCGATTTGTCTGCCGCCCGTTTGCTGGCCGCCTACCGTGGTGGCATTTTCCCCTGGTATAGCCCTGGCGACCCGATTCTGTGGTGGTCGCCGGCCACTCGCATGGTGCTGGAGGTCAATGCCCTGCGCACGCCGCGCTCGTTTGCCAAGGTATTGCGCAACCGGCGCTATCGGGTGTGCTTCAATCAGGCTTTCGAAGCCGTGGTTCGCGCCTGCGCCGCGCCGCGCGATGGCCATCGCGGCACCTGGATTGTCGAAGACATGGTCCAGGCCTATCTGCGCCTGCACCAGGCCGGCCATGCCCATTCGGTGGAAACCTGGCAGGATGGCCAACTGGTGGGTGGCCTGTATGCGGTATGCGTGGGCCAGATGGTGTATGGCGAGTCGATGTTTTCCCGCGTGGCCGATGCCTCAAAGATTGCCCTGGCCCATCTGGCCAGACAGATGCAGGCGCATGGCCTATCCTTGATTGATTGCCAGATGCACACCGATCACCTGGCGCGCCTGGGCGCTGCCCCAATGCCGCGCGAGGATTTTATGGTGGCGCTCAGCCACCGGGTCAACCTGCCGACGCCAAGCGGCCTGTGGCATTACTGCTTCGACAATGAGCCATCGCGACCATAACCGGATCTTCAGCATCCATTTTTACGCCACTGCGCCCTATCCATGCAGCTATCTGCCTGGCCGTCAGGCGCGCTCGCAGGTGGCCATCCCGGCAGACGCCATCGACGACAGCGTCTACAGCCAGCTGGTGCATATCGGCTTCCGGCGCAGTGGCTTGTTTACCTATCGTCCTTATTGCGACCAGTGCGACGCCTGTGTATCAGTGCGCATCCCGGTCGCGCAGTTTACCCCCAATCGCACCCAGCGGCGGGTGATGCGCCGCCATTGCGGCCAGCTGCAGGCGATTCGTCGCCCTCTGGCGTTTGTCTGGGAGCATTATGAGCTGTACCGCCGCTACCAGGCTTCCCGCCATGCCGAGGGCAGCATGGCCGACGACAACCACCACCAGTACGCCGAGTTTATTTTGAAAAGCGCAGTCAGCAGTGAGCTGGTCGAGTTTCGGGATGGCGATGGCCAGCTGAAAATGGTCAGCCTGATTGATGTGCTGGGCGATGGGCTGTCGGCGGTGTACACCTTTTTTGAGCCGGATGAGCCGCAGGCCAGCTATGGGGTGTACAACGTGCTGTGGCAGGTAGAGGAGTCCCGCCGGCGTGGGCTGCCGTATCTGTATCTGGGCTACTGGATCGCCGCGTGCCGCAAGATGGCGTACAAAACCCATTACCGCCCGCTGGAGCGACTGCGCCAGGGGCGCTGGGTCAGCGATGAACAGGCGGTGGACGCCACGTTTGAACCGTTGCGTTGGGGTGAGTAGCTGTTCGGCTGCAATCTGGCATCGTCCGCCGCCAGCTTCTTCAGGGCTGAAGGCCGGCGGACAGACGGGCAGAGGTGTTCAATCAGCTCGGGCGACGTTTTTTTCGGGGGCCGCTGGACAGGTAGGCGTTGGTGGCCTTGCTGGTGGCGATGATGTTGGGGACTTCCTGACTGGGGCTGACCTCTCCGCCATCTGCGGGCGCACCAGCCGGCGCGGAAGCCGGCACTGCGGGTGCCGCTGCCGGCGCAACCGCAGCCGCCGTAGCAGGTGGCGGCATGGCAGCCGGTTTGGCCGAGGCAGCAGGTTGACTTGGCGTGCCATCCGGGTGGGGGGGCATCACCGGCGTGGCTGCGGCTGCCAGCAGTTGGGTGATCGACAACTCCTTGCCTTCGGCATTGACTGGCGTGTCCACCACTGGCACATCAGGCGGCGTGGGAGCCAGCTGAATCACTCCATGCGTGTCGCTCACGGGGGCCGGGGCGGCGGCGGTATCGGCGGCTACCGGGGATTGCTCCGGATTGACCTGTTCCATCTCCAGCGCAGCGCTGTCTTTTGGGCTTTCTGGCTGCAGTGTCGAGGTCTGGATATCCAGTTTGGCGCGACGCGGGGTGCTGCCGTGCATGATGAAGTAGGGGCGGCAGGCATTGACGGCCTCTTCAATCAGTTCTGGCCCCCGGAACACCAAGCCACTATACAGCTGCACCAGCGAGGCACCGGCGTTGAGTTTTTCCCAGGCGTCGCCACCACGGGTGATCCCGCCCGCGCCAATGATCGGAATGGCACCATCCAGCGCTTCAGCCAGCTTGCGGATCACCCGGCTTGAACGGCCTTTCAGCGGTGCGCCCGACAAGCCACCATCCTGGGCGGCTTCGGGAATATGCAGCACGCCATCGCGCGACAGCGTGGTGTTGGTGGCAATCACCCCGTCAATTTCCTTGGCCATCAGCACTTTGGCGATGTCTTCAATTGCCTCGTCTTCCAGATCCGGGGCGATTTTCACCACCAGCGGCACATAGCGGCCATGCTGCTGCGCCAGTTCCAGCTGGCGCATTTTCAGCCGGCCCAGCAGCTCGGACAGCGCAGCGCTGCTTTGCAGGTCGCGCAGGTTTTTGGTGTTAGGCGATGAAATGTTAATGGTGACGTAGCTGGCGTACAAATATACCTTGTTCAGGCAGGTGAGGTAGTCGTCAACGGCGCGCTCCATCGGGGTTAGCGCATTCTTGCCGATATTGATGCCCAGCACACCCTGGAACCTTGAGCGCTTGATGTTGTCTACCAGTGTGTCCACACCGTCGTTGTTGAAGCCCATGCGGTTGATCACTGCCTCGGCATCCGGGTAGCGAAACAGGCGCGGTTTGGGGTTGCCTGGCTGTGGCAGCGGGGTGATGGTGCCGATTTCGACAAAACCAAAGCCCAGCGCCGCCAATGCGTCCAGGTAGTCGCCGTTTTTATCCAGACCTGCCGCCAGACCCACCGGATTGGGGAAGGTTAGCCCCATCACCTCGACGGGCTGGTCGGGAATTGGCTTGGTCAATAGCGTATCCAGCCCGTAATCGTTCAAGAACCGCAGGGTGCTGAGGGTGAGGTTATGTGCTTTTTCGGCATCAAGTCGAAACAGCAAGGGGCGAATAAGCGAATAGAGCATGGGCGGCGGTCTTGGACAGGTGAATTTCAGCGTTAATATCGGGTGGAGCCTTAGTCAACTTGAGTCTAAGTCAGCGCTGGCAAAAACCCCCTGGTGCGCACAAGGTGAAAACCCGCAGTACGCAGTGTACTGCCTGGGTGGAATGCGGCACCGGGGACGTGCGCTACATTTGCGAGCGCTTCTCAGTCCCGAAACTGTGATACGGTTGTCCTCGGCAATGCCCTAAAAAAACAACCGTATTATTACGTACTGCCTTATCGAGCTATGATAGACATATCCAGCACAAACAGCCAGCTGGCATGTCATCCGCCAAACGGGCATTTCTGAAAGACTGTTCAGTCTTCGTCAAACCAGTCCGGGTCGGGCAGCGAGGCAAATACCTGGCGCAGCCCACTGGCCCAGCGCCCGCGCAGTTGCTGGAAGTATTCGTCGCCCTCGTCAATCCGGTGCGGCACCAGTTCAGCAAAGCTGTCGGTACGATAGCGCAGGGTTTCCATCGGCAAACCGACCGACAAATTACTGCGAATGGTGGAGTCAAATGAAATCAGCAGGCATTTCAGTGCTTCATTCATTGAGGTGTCGTGGCGAATCACCCGGTCCAGAATCGGCTTGCCGTATTTGGATTCGCCAATCTGGAAAAACGGTGTGTCGGTGGAGGATTCAATGAAATTGCCCTGCGGGTACACATTGAACAGCCGGGGACGCTCGCCGCGAATTTGCCCGCCCACCAGAAACGAACAGCCAAAATCGATGCTCGACGCCTGCTGGCCGGTGTCGCGGTCCACCACTTCACGCACGGTTTCCCCCACCAGTCGGGCGGCATCGTACAGGCTGGCCACATTGAGCAGATGCTCGCCATCGTGGCCGGTGCGCGTGCGCAGCAGGCTGATCACCGATTGGGTGGTGGCCAGATTGCCGGAGTTCAGCAGGACAATCGCCCGCTCGCCCGGTTGCTGGAACAAATGCATTTTGCGAAAGGTGGCGATATGGTCCACCCCGGCATTGGTACGCGAATCAGAGGCAAATACCAGGCCGTCTTTCAGATTCAGGGCTGCACAGTAAGTCATGGTCGTCTGACAGGTCACAGTGAGAGGTGGCGGCATTATCCGGTAAAACCGGGTCAGGGGCACCTGCCCGGCCAGATTCTTCCGCCTATTGTTGTGCCGACTGTTGCGCGGCAGGCAGCATCTGCCCGGTGGGGTCGGTGCTGGCAAGATTCACCATGCGCTGACCGCGCACCGGGCAGGCATCCAGGTAGTCCATGCCCACCGCCAGCTTGACATGGCAGGGGCCGGCAGCCTGACCGTGCTGGACATCGTAACTGGCCCAGCGCCCTTCCAGCCAGACTTCGGCCCAGCCCTGCGGGCTGACTTCGCCGGTGTGTGGCTCCAGCACATAGCCACTGACATGGCGGGCGGGCTTGCCCAGCAGGCGGGCGGCGCTGATAAAGGCGTGGCTGAGCGCGTGGCTGTCGCCACAGGCCTGCTCGAACGCTTGTGCCGCCGACAGCGGCGTGCTGGCATAGCCGCTGCGCAGGGGCATGGCGTCGGCCAGCCGTTCCATCAGGCTCCACAAGCCCTGACGCGGCTGGGCTGCCACGGCGGCAGTCAGGCCCAGGGCAAATTCGGTGAGCGCGGGTGAGCTGGCCGTCAGCGCAGTATGCCGCAAAAACACCCCGGGTGACAGACCATCGTCATCGTCTTCCAACTGTGGCTCCAGCACTTCCACCTGGCCGGTGGCCAGCACGCTGACCTCATGGTGCGGGTAGTCCAGCGTCAGCACATGCTGGCAATTGCCATAGGGGTCGCGGCCACTGGAGGCGCGCGCCGGCAGGCCCAGCTGCCAGCTGAGCACCCGCTGGCGGCGCGAGCTGGATGGCGTCAGGCGCAGATACTGGGTGGAATGGCGCATGCGCGCATCGTAGCGGTAAACCGTGCGGTGGCTGATGTCCAGTTTCATAGCGCCTCCATATAGGCGGTGTGCAGCAAGGCGTCCAGTTCGGCGGTCTGGCCAAGAAAGTGGTGCAGATAGTTCTGCATGCCCTGGGCCAGAATGTCCTGAATGTCGCCGTACATCAGTGCGGCGGCCATTTCGGCAGCCAGTTTTTTGGCGTTGCGGCCACGCGGGCCGGCAATTTGGGCAACGATCTGGCTGATTTCGCCAAAGCACGCCGCCAGGCTGCGCGGCACATCGGGGTTGAGAATCAGCAGCTCGGCCACCTTGGGGGCGCTGACCGTGTCGTGGTAAATCGACTGATACGCATCGTGGGCGCTGACCGACTCCAGCAGTGCCACCAGCGCATAATGATCGGCCATGCCGGCGCGGTGGTGGCGGTAGCGCAGCTTGAGCAGGCGCGCGGTATTGTCGGCGCGTTCGACAAATGTGCCCAGACGGATGAAGCGATACGCATCGTCACGGTGGATGGTGCCGTAGGTAATGCCGCGAAACAGGTGTGAGCGTTCGCGCACCCAGTCGCCAAACCGGGCCAGGTCAGCCGGGGGCTGCTGGGCGGCTTCCTGCATGCCCAGCCAGGTGGCGTGGATGTTTTCCCACATTTCGCCAGTCAGCGCGCCGCGCACGGCATCGGCGTTGTCCCGTGCCTGGAGTAAACAGGAATGAATGCTGGCCGGATGGCCAGAAAAGCCCAGAAACGCCCACAGGGTGCGCGCATTGATCTCCTCGCCATGGCGGGCGGCAAATTCCGCCTCACTGTCGGTCAGACGCAGCGGGGCAGACATATCGTCGCTGTGGGTGCTGCGCTTGAGCAGCGCCAGGCTCTGGCTGACGTCCAGCACGCGCGCCAGGTTTTCCGCCCGCTCCAGATAGCGGGACATCCAGTACAGGTTGGCAGCAGTTCGTGACAACATCAGGCGTTCTCCACAATCCAGGTATCCTTGGTGCCACCGCCCTGAGAGGAATTCACCACCAGCGACCCGGCTTCCAGCGCCACCCGGCTTAGCCCGCCGGCCACAATCCGCGTGTCGCGGCCACTGAGCACAAACGGGCGCAAATCCACATGGCGCGGGGCAATGCCGGCTTCCACCAGGGTGGGGCAGGTGGACAGCGCCAGGGTGGGCTGGGCAATGTAATGCGCCGGCTTGGCCAGAATCCGCTGGCGGAAGTCGGCAATCTCGCTGCGGCTGGCCAGCGGGCCAATCAGCATGCCGTAGCCGCCACTGCCGTGCACTTCCTTGATCACCAGCTCGGGCAGGCGGGTAAGCGCATAGGCCAGATCGTCCGGCTTGCGCAGCTGCCAGGTGGGCACATTATTCAAAATTGGCGTTTCGCTCAGGTAAAAACGGATCATGTCCGGGACAAACGGGTAGACCGACTTGTCATCAGCCACCCCAGTGCCCGGCGCATTGCACAGCGCCACCTGGCCCTTGCGGTACACCGACAGCAGGCCGGGCACGCCCAGCAGGGACTCCGGATTGCCGGCCAGTGGATCAAGAAAATCCTCTTCGATGCGCCGGTAAATCACATCCACGCCCTGCAACCCGGCGGTGGTGCGCATCCACACCCGGTCGTTTTTCACCAGCAAATCCTGTCCTTCCACCAGCTCCACGCCCATTTGCCGGGCCAGAAAGGCATGCTCGAAGTAAGCCGCGTTATGCCGGCCAGGGGTGAGTACCACCACGGTGGGCTGTTCCACCGGGCTGGCTTCGCGCAGGGTTTGCAGCAGCAGGTTGGGGTAATGCTCGACCGGGGCGATGTCCATCCGGGTGAACAGCTCAGGAAACAGCCGGCGCATCATCTTGCGGCTTTCCAGCATATAGCTGACCCCGGATGGCACGCACAGATTGTCTTCCAGCACATAAAACTGGCCGTCGGCGTGGCGGATGATGTCAATCCCGGCCACATGGGCGTACACCTGGTTGGGCAGCGCCAGCCCGTGCATGGCCACCTGGTAGAGCGGATTGCCCAGCACCTGCTCGGCGGGAATCACCCCGGCGCTGACAATGTCTTGGGTGTGGTAAATATCATGCAAAAAGGCGTTCAGCGCCTGCATCCGCTGGCGCAGGCCGCGTTCCAGCACGGCCCAGTCGCTGGCCGGCAGCACGCGCGGGATGATGTCGAACGGAATTTGCCGGTCGCGGGCGTAGGCGTCGCGGCAGACGCTGAAGGTGATGCCGTAACGGCGAAACAGCAGGTCGGCTTCGTTGCGCCGGGTGGCCAGCGCCTCGTCGCTCTGGCTGTTCAGCCAGTCGGCATACTGCGCGTAATGGGCGCGCGGCGCAGCAGCGTCGAACATTTCGTCGTATAGCCCCGAAGCGGGCAAGGTCAGGCTGGGCATGGCAGCAAATCCGGCAGGCAGGCTTAAGCTTGTCAGTCAGCAAGCGCCGTGCCATGTCTGCAGTGAACAGACACCAATGTGACAGTGCGGCATGCACCAATAAAGTGCGTGCTGCACCGTCACGCCACAGCCATGCCTCGCCAGAGGGCCACAATACGCCACTCAGCGATCTGGCCACCGCTGCCCATACTGGCTAATTCAGTTTGCCAGCCGGCACCAGGGCATCATCGCCGGCGCTTTCCGGCAGAATGCTGATGGTCACCCGCCGGTTGCGGGCGCGGCCTTCGGCGCTGTCGTTGCTGGCAATCGGGCGGTTTTCTGCCCGGCCAATGGCCACCAGCCGGCTGGAGCCGACGCCATGTTCCACAAACAGGCGCACCACACTGCCGGCACGGGCGGCAGACAGCTCCCAGTTGGACGGATACGTGCTGGTGCGGATCGGGCGGTCGTCGGTATAGCCTTCCACCCGGATGCGGTTGGGGTAGCCGCGCAGCACGCCGCCCAGGCGGCCCAGCCAGCCGCTGGACGCCAGCGAGGGGGCCGCCTGGGCGGATTCAAACAGCGCGCTGTCGTTGATTTCCACCGCAATGCCCAGCTCACTCTGGGTGACCCGCACCTGGCCACGCTGCATCAGCGGGTCGAGCAGCTGACGCACCTGGGCGGCCAGCTGGTTCATCCGCGCATCCTGTTGCAGCTTCAGCGTGGTGGCCACCTTGCTGGCCAGTGGCTTGGCATCTTCCACCGCCACCATGGTGTTGGCGCTACCGGACTGGCCAAGCAGCTTGGGCGCAATCGCCCCCTGGTTGAAGGCGGCAATCATCGACTGGGTCATCTGCTTGTACTTGCCCTCGTTGATCGACGAGATGGAGTACATCACCACAAAAAAGGCAAACAGCAGGGTGACAAAGTCGGCGTAGGACACCATCCAGCGTTCGTGGTGATCCGGGTCTTCTGGGGGGCGGCGGCGCATGGGCAGTCCCTGGTTCGATGGTGGTCTCGGTCGATTATTTCAGTTGCCAGGCATGGCTGCCCTGCAGCAGGCCCAGCGACAGCCCGACGCCAAAGCGCTTGGCAAAGCGGTCGATGAAATCTTCGCCGGGGGTGATGTCCTGCACATGTTCGGTTTTCACCAGATCACGCGCCACGCTGTCTACCGTGCCGTAACCGTCCACCAGCCCCAGTGGAATGCTTTTTTCACCCAGCCAGTACAGGCCGGAGAAAATGGCCGGATCGTCTTTCAGGCGCTTGCCGCGCCCGGCTTTGACGACATCGATGAACTGGCGGTGAATGTCATTGAGCAGTGCCTGACGGATGGCTTCGTCTTCCGGTTTGCGCGGCGAGAATGGGTCGGCCATTGCCTTGTGGCTGCCGGCGGTCATCAGCCGGCGGTCGATGCCCAGTTTTTCCATGGCACCAGAAAAACCAAAGCCATCGGACAGCACGCCAATCGAGCCGACAATGCTGGCCTTATCGACAAAAATCTTGTCCGCCGCCGCCGCGATGTAATAGCAGCCAGAGGCGCAAACTTCTTCCACCACCACATACACCGGAATATTCGGCTGTTCGGCTTTCAGCCGGCGGATTTCATCGTTGACCATGCCAGACAGCACCGGGCTGCCGCCAGGGCTGTTGGCACGGATGATGACCGCCTGGGTGCCACTGTCCTTGAAGGCTTTTTGCAGGCCCTTGATCATGCGTTCGGCGGTGTGGTTTTCCGTGCTGATTTCACCGCTCAGGTTCAGCAGCGCGGCGTGCTCCCCGCCGGTCAGCCCGGTTTCGCCGTCATCTTCCTGGCGCAGGATGCCCACCACCAGCAAAATGGCCAGTACCAGCCAGGCCAGGCGAAAAAACAGCTTCCATTGCCGGCTGCGCCGTTGTTCGGTAACCGAGGCCAACGCCAGTTTTTCCAGCACTTGCCGTTCCCATTGTGGATCGCTCATGGCGGTGTTCCTGTGTAAGTGCCGGCCAGCCACAGCTGGCCGTCATGTTCTTCGATGGCAATCGACGTCAGTCGCCGGCCAGGACACGGGCCGCCCAGACAGACACCGCTTTCCGGATGATAATAAGCACCGTGCATGGCGCAGACCAGATACTGGCCGGACAGGTCAAATAAATCCCCCTCCACCAGATCCAGCTCCACCGGCACATGCGCGCAGGCATTGAGGTAGGCGTACACCCGGTCGCGGTAGCGGATGGCAAATGCCGGGCGGCCATCGGCCAGGGTAAAACGCAGGCCAGGCTGGCTGTTCACCAGCGCGGCGCTGGGGCCGATCAGGCCGGCAGGCGTGGGCTCAGCCATGTGTCCAGCGCTCCAAATGAATCAAAGCAGCCCAGCGGCGACAGCGCGTGCAGCGCATCTACCGGGTGAGCCCCGTAGCTGACCCCGGCGGCCCAGGTGCCGGCATTCAGCGCCATTTGCAGGTCGTGGGTGGTGTCGCCCACCATCAGCGTGCGTCGCTTGTCCACCCCAAGCACCTGGGTGAGATCGTCAAGCATCTGTGGATGGGGCTTGGAATGGCACTCGTCCACCGTGCGGGTGGCGACAAAGCAGTCGGTCAGCCCGGTGTGCTGCATCGCCCGGTCCAGGCCGATGCGGCTTTTGCCGGTGGCCACCGCCAGTAACACGCCACGCTGCTGGTAGTGGGCCAGGGCGGCGGCCACGCCGTCAAACAGCTCGATCACGGCATCGCCGGCCAGATAGTGGTGGCGGTAGGCTTCCACCATGTCCTGATAGCGCGCTGACGGCAGGCCGGGGCAAACATGGCGCATGGCGTCCACCAGTCCCAGGCCAATCACATGGCTGGCGCGGCTGCGCTCAGGCACTGGCAGGCCCAGATCGGCACAGGCACGCTGGATCGAGCGGGTGATGTGCGCGGTGGAGTCCATCAGGGTGCCGTCCCAGTCAAACACGATCAGGTCGAAGGCGGCAGTGTCGGCAGGCAGGTTCATGCGCTCAGGGTATCCAGAAAAGATTGCAGTTCGCGGGGCAGCGGCGCTTCCAGCGTTAACGGCACGCCAGTCAGCGGATGGTCCAGCCGCAGCCGCCAGGCGTGCAGAAACATGCGCTTGAGGCCTTGTTTGTGCAGACTGCGGTTATAGGCAAAGTCGCCGTATTTTTCATCACCGGCAATGGCGGCCCCGCTGGCGGCCATATGCACGCGAATCTGGTGGGTGCGGCCGGTTTTCAGCTGGGCTTCCACCAGCACAAAGCCGGGCAGGCGCTTGAGCACATGAAAATTGGTGTGCGCGCTCTGACCTTGGTCCGACACCTTGACCCGACGTTCCCCGTCGGGCAGGTTGAATTTCAGCAGCGGCAGCTTCACCTGCTTGCGCGCCTCCGCCCAGTCTCCCACCCCCAGCGCCTGATAGCGCTTGTCCATGCGGTTTTCGCGGATCATTTCATGCAGCTTGACCAGCGCCGAGCGCTTTTTGGCCAGCATCAGCAGCCCGGAGGTTTCCCGGTCCAGCCGGTGTACCAGCTCCAGAAAACGGGCATCGGGCCGGGCGGCGCGCAGTTGTTCAATCACCCCGAACGATACGCCGGAGCCGCCGTGTACGGCCACCCCTGCCGGTTTGTTGATTACCAGCAGCGCCTCGTCTTCGTAGATGATGGCGAACTCCTGCGCGGGGGCCGGGCGGGCAGCCGGATCGGCGCTGGCCACCCGCACCGGCGGAATGCGCAGCACATCGCCTTCGCGCAGCCGGTAACTGGCGTCAATCCGGCCTTTGTTGACCCGTACTTCACCACTGCGCAAAATCCGGTAGACATGGCTTTTGGGCACGCCTTTGAGGAGTCGGAGCAGGAAATTGTCGATGCGCTGGTCGTGCCCGGCATCGTCCACCGTCACAAAGGTGACGGAGTCTTTACGCAAGTCTGTCATTTTGCTTATACTTCGCGAACCGGGGCGGGTTGTGGATAACCCGTGAATCCCCGGTGAATAAGTTCGGGAAACACCAGACTCTTGTCGCCTCATCGCCCCGACGCGGTGGCCGAAGACGTGCGCAGAACGCACCTTGATCGGCATCGTCCATGCGGCGGCGACACGGTTGTCTCGCTCACCGAAAAGCAGCGATGGTAAAGCATTTACGCGCAATACGCACTCACCAGAATTCCGTTTTCCGGCGACCAAGCCCGCCGGAAAACCATGCAGCAAAGTTTGACCCGACGCGGTTGCCCAAAAACGTTATTTCGTGCCTGCCCCTTGTTGAAACCTTATTGTCAGGGTGGGCCCATTGAAAAGATTGCCCGCTGTCAACGGGCGAGATTCCGCACCTTTTCGGCACCGCGAAGACAGGAAAGTCGGCTGACCTCATGCCGTATTGCTCTTTAGTGAAGACTTCCTTCGGTGAATGCCCTCCAGACGGGCTGTCGAAAACTTGCTGCACCGTGCACTGATATTTCCGGTCGGGCACACAGGTTCTGCCATGGCGGCAGGGCCGGTGTGCCCGGATTGCCTGTCCAGGCCCGTCTTCTGCCGGGCGCTGCGCCGGCCCGTTGCCGGCCTGCAGTGGAGATATCAGGTGCCGTTGGCCGCTGAAACCAGGCCAACCCCTGCGTGAGTGCCGCGCAGGAAAATTTATGAAACGCATGTTATTCAACGCAACGCAGGCTGAAGAGCTGCGCGTTGCCATCGTGGATGGGCAAAAGCTCATTGACCTTGATATCGAGACCGTCGGCAAGGAGCAAAAGAAGGGCAATATCTACAAGGGCGTGATCACCCGCATCGAGCCCTCGCTGGAAGCCTGCTTTGTCGACTACGGCACCGAGCGTCATGGTTTTTTGCCGTTCAAGGAAGTCTCCCGCGCCTATTTCCGTCAGTTTGACGGTGGTCGCCCGCGCATTCAGGATGTGCTGCGAGAAGGCCAGGAGCTGATTGTTCAGGTGGAGAAGGACGAGCGCGGCAACAAGGGTGCCGCCCTGACCACCTACGTCAGCCTGGCGGGCCGCTATCTGGTGCTGATGCCCAACAATCCGCGTGGCGGCGGCGTGTCGCGCCGCATTGAAGGCGAAGAGCGCAACGAACTGCGCGAACTGCTGGCCCAGCTGGAAAGCCCGGCCGGCATGAGCCTGATTGCCCGCACCGCCGGCATTGGCCGCACGCTGGAAGAACTGCAGTGGGACCTGAACTACCTGCTGCAACTGTGGACCGCCATCGAAAGCGCTGCCGGCGCGCAAAACGCGCCATTCCTGATTTTCCAGGAAGGCAGCCTGGTGATTCGCGCCATCCGCGACTACTTCCAGCCAGACATTGGCGAGATCCTGATTGACACCGAAGAAATTCACAATCAGGCCCGCCAGTTCATGAGCCATGTGATGCCGGGCAACGTCAACCGGGTCAAGCTCTACAAGGACGACGTGCCGCTGTTCTCGCGTTTCCAGATCGAACACCAGATCGAAACCGCGTTTTCCCGCGCCGTCACCCTGCCGTCTGGCGGTGCCATTGTCATCGACCACACCGAAGCGCTGGTGTCGGTGGATGTCAACTCGGCGCGCGCCACCAAGGGCAGCGACATTGAGACCACCGCGCTGAACACCAACCTGGAAGCCGCCGACGAAATTGCCCGGCAGCTGCGCCTGCGCGACCTGGGCGGGTTGATCGTGATCGATTTCATCGACATGGAAAACCCGAAAAACCAGCGCGAAGTGGAAAACCGCCTGCGCGAAGCGCTGAAAACCGACCGCGCCCGCGTGCAGATGGGCAAGCTGTCGCGCTTTGGCCTCTTGGAGCTGTCGCGCCAGCGCCTGCAGCCCAGCCTGGGCGAAAGCAGCCACATGCCGTGCCCGCGCTGCCATGGCACCGGCTTTATCCGTGGCATCGAATCCTCTGCCCTGCACATCCTGCGCATCATTCAGGAAGAGGCAATGAAGGACAACACCAGCGCCGTGCATGCCCAGGTGCCGGTGGATGTGGCCACCTTCCTGCTTAATGAAAAGCGCGCCGACCTGTTTACCGTGGAAGCGCGGCTGAAGGTCAGCGTGGTGCTGATTCCAAACATCCATCTGGAAACCCCGCATTACAAGATTGTGCGCCTGCGCGCCGAAGATCTGCCGGAAGGCGAGGAACCCAGCTACAAGATGGTAGAAGCGCCCAGCGAAGACAGCGCCTATACCTCGGCCCAGCAGGAAAAAGCCAAGCCAGAGCGCCAGCAGGCGGCAGTGCAGGGTATTACGCCGTCGCAGCCCGCCCCGGTGTCCGTGCGTGACCAGGAAGCCAGCGCGGCGGCTGCGCCCGCTGTGGCTGCAGCAGTAGCACCGGCGGCTCCGGCCAGTCGCCCGGCTCCGGCAGCCCGCCAGCCCGCCCCGGTGGTGACTACGCCAGCCCAGCCAGGGGTGATGGCCCGTCTGGTGGGTTGGGTGAAGTCGCTGTTCACCACCGAAGCGCCGGTTCCGGTTCCGGTGGCAGAACCCGTCAAACCGGCTGCCGCCAACCCGCGCCGCGAAGGCAATGCCGGCCAGGGTGGCCGCCGTGACCGCCGTCCGAACCGCAGTCGCAACGAAGACGGTCAGGCACCTCGCCGCCGTGACGATGCCAGCCCTCGCCCGGAACGCGACAGCAACGAGCCGCGCGCTGAACGTGAGCCGCGCGCCCCGCGTGCTGAACGCGGCGAACGCCCGGAGCGTGGTGAACGTCCGGAACGCAACGAACGCCCGTCTCGTCCGGAACGCCAGGCCCTGCGCCATGAAATGCGTGAGCGCGAGGAACGCGAAGCCCGTGAGCAACCCCCACGCGAAGCCCGTGAACCACGCGAACCGCGTGGCGAACGCCCGACCAGCGATGCAAGCCGCAGTGAGCGCCCGGAACGTCCGGAACGCCGCCGTCGCCAGCCAGAAGTCAACGCGCCGGAAGCCGTCGATACCCCGGCAGTAGACGCACTGGAGCCGCGTCAGGCCGAAGTGGCGGCACTGGAAGCCGCCAGCCCGGATAGCGCGCCAGGCGAAGCCGGCGAACGCCCGGAACAGCGCAGCCGCCGCCGTCGTGGCCGTCGGGGTGGCGAACGCCGTCGTGATGACGCCGCTGCCGTAGAAGGTCAGGAAAATGCCGTGGTCGCTGACGCAAGCGAATACACTGCGCCGCTGGCTGTTGCCGCCGTCGCCAGTGTGGTTGCTGCCAGTGTGGTGGATGCCGTCGAAGTGCAAGCTGCCGTGGCAGCAGACAGCCCGGCGATGGCCACGCCAGTGCTTGAGCCCGCGCCCGCGCCGGTCCCTGAGGGGGTTGCACCGGCTGCCGTTGTGCTTGCTGCACCGGCAGACAGCCTCCCGGTCAGCGTCGAAGTTGCGCCGGTTGTGGTCGCGGCTGCCGCACCGGTCGCGCCGGCTGCCCCTGGCACGCCTGCTCCTGCCGTCGTTGCGGTTGCTGAAGCGATGCCGCCGGCAGTACAGGCTGAGCCGGTCATGGTCATGGTGGAAACCCGTGCTGACGACAATGCCGTCGCCTCCGTCGCGCCGACTGACGTTGCTGAAATCATGCGCGCGGCCCCGGTGGAACCTGCTGCCGTGGTTCAGCCTGCACAAGACGATAGCCCGGTGCTGGTGCAAGTGGAAACCCAGGTCGATGCTGTGACGGCAGCGGTGATTAGCCAGGCAGAAGCTGCCCCTGCACCGGCGGTTACCCCGGAACCCGTCACTGCCGAGGCAGAGTCCTTGCCGGCTACCGTGTCGGCTGCACTGGAAACCCGCCTGGCCAGCGCGGCCATGGCTGCGCCAGTCAGCGTGGCTGAAGCGATTGCCCTGGTGGCCGAACCGGCTGAACCGGCGGCAGACGCTGGCGTCGTGGACGCTGTCGCAGAGATGCCAGTAGAGCCCGTTGCTCCGGTGCTGGAAGCGGCACCGGTGACGCTGCCTGTGGCTGCGCCGTCCCCTGCCGTTATCGAGTCGCCGCTGGATCTGGGCGGCCTGATTCTGGTGACCACGCAGGTGCAAGATGCTGCGCCGGTGGCGACAGAACCTACATTGCCGTCGCGTCGCCGCCGCGCCGATCTGCAGGCTGGTACCGCAGTACACACTGCCGCTGAGAGTGCGCTGCAACAGGTGGAAACCGCATCGCTGATTGCGCCTGTAGAAGTCAGCGCAAGCTTGCCGCTGCCAGAGCAGGCTCGTCGGGCGAATCGGGTGGTGCACGCTGCCACTGAAGAAGCGGCAGCGATGGTGCAAGTCGAAACTCGCTGACCCTGGTTGTGGCCATTTTGCTGCTGCATCAGCGGGCAAAATGGCCACAACAGCGGATGTGAGCAAATTTTTGCAAAAAAGCCTTGACCAAACCGTCTGAATTCAGTAATATCTTGTTCTCGATTCCTCGATAGCTCAGTCGGTAGAGCGACGGACTGTTAATCCGCAGGTCCCTGGTTCGAGCCCAGGTCGAGGAGCCAGCATTAAGAAAAAACGCCAACACAGCCGTGTTGGCGTTTTTTTTTGTGTCTTATTCCTGCTACTCTAAGTAAAACTACGATAGTTTTGGCCTGTATAGGGTGTTTAGGCATCGCTCTGTGCAGCATTTCATGCTATTGTCTTTAGGACTTTATCGTTTTCAATCAAACCCACCCTATATGTGGCTAAGCATGCCTCGTTCCTTATTGCGTTTTTTGGGTCTGCTGACCTCCTTGCTTCTTTTTCCTGCCCTGCTGGCTTGTGGTCAGCAAAACCCGGTATTCATTGGCTACTGGCGCTGTGCTGAGCTGGAGTTGCAGCTCAGTGGTAATGGGCGCTATCAGTGGGAAGACGCACAAGGTCAGGTATGGAAGGGCAGTTACCAGATTGCTCGCGAAGACCGTGCCTTCCGGATTCATCATACCCCGAATCAGTGGCCAACCCAGGCGGGTACATACATCCCGAGCGCCTATCCGGTAGATGGGTTTTATCTGAGCTCAACGGCACAATCTTCTGGTCAAGACAAGCTGACTTGTCAGCGCAAGCACACCCGAGGCACCGGGCGTTTGCGGGTGTGGCTGGATGAGATAGGCTAGGTTACTTGCTGGCGCGCGTTTTTGCGGCAAGGTCGGATGAAAAAACAAGGGAGGCCGCAAGGTTGAGATGGGGTATCCGGAACCCCCTGGGAGAGTCGTCAGGGGGAATCAGGCTATCTGGCCAGCGCGCACGCAAAAAGGGCTTGCATCGCTGCAAGCCCTTTAATGCTTGGGGTGGATAATGGGACTCGAACCCACGACAGCCGGAATCACAATCCGGGACTCTACCAACTGAGCTATATCCACCACATAAACTGATCCGACTTACTTTTCAGTGTAAATCAGATAAAAATCCTGCTTGTCCGCACTGGCGCGCCCGACAGGAATCGAACCTGTAACCGCCGGCTTAGAAGGCCGATGCTCTATCCGGTTGAGCTACGGGCGCTCAACGGTCGGTCGCAGCTTCAAATGGTCGGGGTGGTGGGATTCGAACTCACGACCCCCTGATCCCAAATCAGGTGCGCTAACCAGGCTGCGCTACACCCCGAACAAGAGAACGTAACTATACGCAGCCTCTGGTTACCTGTCAACACCCTGGTGTAAAAAACCTCAGAGTAGGCGCTTTATCTGCTGCCGACCCACGACACGCCGAGATAGGGTTGAGCCGCGCCACCCAACAATGCGAAAATCCTGTTTTTGCATACGAACATTTTGGGAAAGAATCCACATCATGGCAGCTCAGCTGATTGACGGCAAAACCATTTCCGAAGCCCTGCTTACTCGCGTCAAAGCCGGTGTGGATGCCCGGCTGGCGGCAGGTCGGCGCGCGCCCGCGCTGGCCGTGGTACTGGTGGGCAATAACCCGGCCTCGGAAATCTATGTGCGCAATAAAAAGCGCTCGTGCGAAAAAGTCGGTATCCGTTCGGTGGCGTTTGACCTGCCGGCCAGCACCACCCAGGCCGAATTGCTGGCCATTGTCGATCAGGTCAACGCCGACCCGGAGATCGACGGCATTCTGGTGCAACTGCCGTTGCCGGCGCATATCGACGCCGATGCGGTGATTGAGCGCATCGACCCGAAAAAAGACGTGGACGGTTTTCACCCCTACAACATTGGCCGTCTGGCACTGAAAATGCCGCTGCTGCGCCCATGCACCCCGCGCGGGGTGATGACCATGCTGGAAATGTCCGGCATCGACCCCAAGGGCAAGCACGCGGTGATCATTGGCGCTTCCAATATCGTGGGCCGGCCGATGGCGCTGGAGCTGTTGCTGGCGCGCGCCACCGTCACCGTCTGCCACAGCGCCACCGCTGACCTGGCTGCCGAAGTGCGCCGCGCCGATATCGTGGTGGCCGCTGTGGGCAAGCCGGGTTTTGTGCCGGGCGACTGGATCAAGGAAGGTGCCGTGGTGGTGGATGTGGGCATCAACCGTCTGCCGGATGGCAAGGTGGTGGGCGATGTCGAGTTTGCCGCCGCCAGCGAGCGCGCCAGCTGGATCACCCCAGTGCCGGGCGGCGTGGGCCTGATGACCGTGGCTACGCTGCTGCAAAACACCCTGGACTCGGCCAATCTGCACGCCTGAGCCGTTTTTTGACCGACTGCTGACGAAAACCCCCAAATCATGTCCGAACGCAATTCCGCAACCCTGCTGATCAGTTGTCCTGACCGCAAGGGTCTGGTGGCCACCATCGCCAACTTCCTGATGGCCTACAACGCCAACATCCTGCACGCCGACCAGCACCAGGATTCCAGCGAAAACCTGTTCCTGATGCGCGTCGAATGGGATCTGAGCGGCTTTACCCTGCCGATGGAAAACTTCTCCGCTGCGTTTCAGCCCATCGCCGACGAAAACCAGATGACCTGGCGCGTCACCCTGTCCAGCAAGAAGCCGCGCATGGCGCTGTTTGTCTCCAAATACGAACACTGCCTGGTGGACCTGATGCACCGCTGGCGCATTGGCGAGCTGAACTGTGACATCGCCCTGGTGATTTCCAACCACGAAGACTGCCGCCGTCTGGTGGAATTCAACGGCATTCCCTTCCATGTTGTGCCGGTCACCCGCGACAACAAAGCCGAAATGGAAGCGCTGCAATGGCAGTTGCTGGAAGATGCCCAGGTGGATTTCATTGTGCTGGCGCGCTATATGCAAGTGCTGTCGCCAGCGTTTGTCGAGCGCTTCCCCAATCAGGTGATCAATATCCACCATTCCTTCCTGCCGGCATTTGACGGTGCCAAGCCGTACCACCGCGCGTTTGCCCGGGGTGTGAAGCTGATTGGTGCCACCAGCCATTACGTCACCGCTGTGCTCGACGATGGTCCGATCATCGAGCAGGAAGTCACCCGGATTTCTCACCGCGATGATGTCGAAGACCTGGTGCAAAAAGGCCGCGACCTGGAAAAAGTGGTGTTGTCGCGGGCGGTACGCTGGCATATCGAAAACCGCATTCTGGCCTACGCCAACAAAACCGTGATTTTCGACTGAAAGGGCCATCGCGCGCGCCTTTCATCTGGGTGGACACGCCTTCTTTCAGGCTGTTCACCCGGGCCGGATTTCGTGTTGATTATGCATGGGCCAAGCGTATGAATGCCGTCATGCCGCGTCTTCAAGCCTTCAAATACGCATTCATGCCCAACGGTGAACCGCCGCGCCACATGCGCCGCTTCGCCGGGTTGTGCCGCTTCGTGTTCAACCCGGCTCTGGTGTTCACTCTCTCCTTCCCGCGCAAAATCAACATCCGCCTGTGCGGAAATGACTGAAGGGCCTTTATCATCGCCCTGCCGGGTCATTTTGTCCCCGCGCCAGCCAAAATGACCCGGCAAACGGTTGTCTCTCCTGATATGCCCAAGCCAAACCCATGATATTGAAAGGGTTTTAAGGTGGCATGGCTTCTGCTTATGGGCGTCCCGCTTCGGAAGGACGCCCCCCAGGCTGCACCGGCGGCCAGAACGTCCTTCCTGATCCCCAACGGCGCGTGAGCATGGGTCCGCACCGTGGGCAAAAACCAGGAGGAGATGTATGGATCACCATCACACCACTGCCGCTGGCGTATCAGTCAGCCGACGGCAGTTTTTCAAGATTTCCGCTGCGGGCATGGGGGCATCCAGCCTGGCGGTCATGGGCATGGCCCCGGCCACCGCGCAGGCCGAGGTGCGCCAGTACAAGCTGAGCCGTGCCACCGAAGTGCGCAATACCTGTACCTATTGCTCGGTGGGCTGTGGCCTGTTGATGTACAGCCTGGGCGACGGTGCGAAAAACGCCAAGGCCGAAATCATCCATATCGAAGGCGATCCGGACCACCCGGTCAGCCGTGGCTCGCTGTGCCCCAAGGGCGCTGGCCTGCTGGATTTTGTGCATAGCCCTGGCCGGCTGAAATACCCGGAAGTGCGCGAAGCCGGCAGCAGCCAGTGGAAGCGGATCAGCTGGCACGAAGCCATCGAGCGGGTGGCCAAGCACATGAAGGCCGACCGCGATGCCAACCTGCTGGAAAAAAACGACGCCGGCGTACCGGTCAACCGCTGGCTGAGCACCGGCATGCTCACCGCCTCTGCCGCCTCGAACGAAACCGGCATCCTCACGCAAAAAGTGATGCGCGCGCTGGGTATTGTTGCCACCGACGCGCAGGCGCGGGTGTGTCACGGCCCGACCGTGGCCGCACTGGCCGCCAGCTATGGCCGTGGCGGCATGACTAACAGCTGGGTGGACATCAAGAACGCCGATTTCATCCTGGTGATGGGCGGCAACGCCGCCGAAGCGCACCCGGTGGGCTTCAAGTGGGCGATCGAGGCGAAAAAACAGCGCGGTGCCAAGCTGATTGTGGTGGATCCGCGCTTTAACCGCACCGCTGCGGTGGCCGACCAATACGTGCCCATCCGCGCCGGTTCGGACATTGTGTTTCTGGGCGGCATCATCAACTGGCTGGTCAACAATGACAAAATCCACTGGGATTACGTCAAGGCCTACACCAATGCCAGCCTGATTGTTAAAGAAGGCTACAGCTTTGACGAAGGGCTGTTCTCCGGTTTTGACGCTGAAAAAAGCAAGTACGACCGCAGCAGCTGGAACTACGAGCTGGACGAGCAGGGCATGGCCAAGACCGACCCGACCCTGGCTCACCCACGCTGCGTGTGGAACCTGATGAAAGCGCACTTCTCGCGCTACACCCCGGAACTGGTCACCAGCCTGACCGGCAGCCCGAAAGAAGGCTTCCTGGCGGTGTGCCAGCACCTGGGCGAAACCGCCCAGCCCAACAAGGTGGGCACCATTCTGTACGCGCTGGGCTGGACCCAGCACACCGTCGGCTCGCAAAACATCCGCACCATGGCGATGATCCAGCTCTTGCTGGGCAATATCGGCATGCCGGGCGGCGGCGTCAATGCGCTGCGCGGCCACTCCAATATCCAGGGCTTGTCCGACCTGGGGCTGCTGTCCACTGCGCTGCCGGGCTACCTGACCCTGCCCAACGAAACCCAGCACCCCACCCTGGCCGACTATCTGGAAAAAACCACGCCCAAGGCAGTGCGTCCGGATCAGCTGAACTATTGGTCGAACACGCCAAAGTTCTTTGTCAGCCTGATGAAATGGTTCTGGGGCGACAAAGCCACCGCCGAGAACAATTGGGGCTACGACTGGCTGCCCAAGTGGGACAAGCTCTACGACGTGCTGCACATGGTCGAGCTGATGCACCAGGGCAAGATGAATGGCTTTATCGTGCAAGGCTTTAACCCGCTGGCGTCGTTCCCGGACGTCAACAAGGTGCGCGAGGCATTTTCCAAGCTGAAGTATATGGTCATCATCGACCCGATCGGCACCGAGACCTCCACCTTCTGGCAAAACCACGGCGAATCCAACCCGACCGACCCGAGCAAGATCCAGACCGAAGTGTTCCGTCTGCCGTCCACCTGTTTTGCCGAAGAAGACGGCTCCATCGTCAATTCCAGCCGCTGGCTGCAATGGCACTGGAAGGGGGCTGACGCACCGGGCGAGGCCAAGGCCGACACGGAAATTCTGGGCGAGCTGTTCACCACCCTGCGCGAGCTGTACAAAAAAGACGGCGGCAAGGGTGCCGAGCCCCTCCTCAACCTGGCCTGGCCGTACCGCGACCCGAAAAACCCGCTGCCGGAAGAGCTGGCCAAGGAAATGAATGGCCGCGCACTGACCGACCTGTTCGACCCGAAAGACCCGAGCAAGCAACTGGCGAAAAAGGGCGAGCAACTGCCGGGTTTTGCCCTGCTGCGCGACGATGGCAGCACCACCTGCGCCTGCTGGATTTTCTCTGGCTGCTGGACGCAAGCCGGCAATCAGATGGCGCGGCGCGACAATACCGACGCCGGCTGCGGCAACACCCCGGCCTGGGCGTGGGCCTGGCCGGCCAACCGGCGAATTCTGTACAACCGCGCCTCGTGCGACCCCGCCGGCAAGCCGTGGGACCCCAAGCGCAAGCTGATCAGCTGGAACGGCGAAAAATGGGTGGGTGCCGACGTGCCCGACTTCAAGATCGACGCCGCGCCGGATTCCGGCATGAACCCGTTCATCATGAACCACGAAGGCGTAGGCCGCCTGTTTGCTGTGGATAAGCTGGTGGACGGCCCCTTCCCCGAGCATTACGAACCAATGGAAAGCCCGATTGGGGCCAACCCACTGCACCCGAAGGTGAGCACCAGCCCGGCAGTGCGTATCTTCAAGGGCGACCGCGCGCGCCTGGGCACCGCCAAGGACTTTCCGTATGTGGGCACCACCTACCGGCTGACCGAGCATTTCCAGTTCTGGACCAAGTCGGTGAAGCTCAGCGCCATTGCCCAGCCAGAACAGTTTGTCGAAATCAGCGAACAACTGGCCAAGGAAAAAGGCATCGGCCAGGGCGACTGGGTCAAGGTGAGCTCCAAGCGCGGCTTCATCAAGGCCAAGGCGGTGGTGACCAAGCGGGTGAAGCCGCTGACGGTGAACAACCAGACCGTGCATCAGATCGGCATTCCGCTGCACTGGGGTTGGGAAGGCGTGGCGAAAAAGGGCTTTCTGACCAATGTCCTGCCGCCGTTCGTGGGTGACTGCAATACGCAAACGCCTGAATATAAATCGTTCCTGGTGAACATCGAAAAGGCATGAGGCGCGCATAACCATGGCTCTGCAATCTCTTGATATCCTGCGTCGCTCGGCCACCCCGACCGCCACCCCGCAAGCGCGGACCCCGGTGGAAGTGGCCAAGCTGATTGACGTGTCCACCTGCATCGGCTGCAAGGCCTGCCAGGTGGCCTGTTCCGAATGGAACGACCTGCGTGAGGAAGTGGGTTCCTGCGTCGGCGTGTACGACAACCCGACCGATCTGTCCGCCCAGGCGTGGACAGTGATGCGCTTTGCCGAAACCGAAGCCAACGGCAAGCTGGAATGGCTGATCCGCAAGGACGGCTGCATGCACTGCGCCGACCCCGGTTGCCTGAAAGCCTGTCCGTCGCCCGGTGCCATCATTCAGTACAAGAATGGCATTGTCGATTTTCACCAGGAAAACTGCATTGGCTGCGGCTACTGCGTGTCTGGCTGCCCGTTCAACGTGCCACGCCTGAGCCCGGCGGACAACAAGGCCTACAAGTGCAGCCTGTGCTCCGACCGCGTGGCGGTGGGCCAGGAGCCGGCCTGCGTGAAAACCTGCCCAACCGGGGCGATTCAGTTTGGCAGCAAGGAAGACATGAAGGAAGTGGCTTCCACCCGCATCACCGACCTGAAAAACCGGGGCTACCAGCACGCCGGCCTGTACGATCCGGAAGGCGTGGGCGGCACCCATGTGATGTACGTGCTGCATCACGCTGACCAGCCCGAGCTGTACAGCAACCTGCCCAAAGACCCGGCCATCAGCACCACGGTCAGCCTGTGGAAAGGCCTGCTCAAGCCGCTGGCCACCCTCGGCATTGCTGCCGCCGGGCTGTTTGGCTTCTTCCACTACATCACCGTCGGCCCCAACCGTCCGGATGACGAAGACCACGAGGAGAACCGCAAGTGAAAGAACAACTGATCCAACGTTACTCGGCCCCGGAGCGCATCAATCACTGGGTGGTTGCCGTGTGTTTCGTGCTGCTGGCCATTTCTGGTCTGGCGTTCTTTTACCCGGCATTCTTCTGGCTGACCGGGGTGTTTGGCACGCCGCAGCTGGCGCGCATCATCCATCCGTTTGTTGGCGTGGTGATGTTCCTGGCCTTTGCCCGGCAGTTTTTCCGCTACTGGCATCACAACCTGATCACATCTGAAGACGTAAAGTGGATGAAGTCGGTCAAAGAAGTGATGAAGGGCAACGAAGTGGGCGACATCGGCAAGTACAACGGCGGGCAAAAAGGCATGTTCTGGCTGATGTGCGCGTGCATGGCGGTGCTGCTGATTTCCGGCTTCATCATCTGGCGGCCCTACTTTGCCCCGTCGTTTCCGATTCCGCTGATTCGGCTGGCCCTGCTGGCGCATGCCAGCTCGGCGGTGGCGCTGATTGCCGGCATCATCATCCATGTGTACGCCGCACTGTGGGTGAAGGGCACCATCCGTGCCATGGTGGAGGGCGTGGTCACCCATGCCTGGGCAAAAAAGCACCATCCGCGCTGGTATCGTGACATGACCGGCAAGAAGTCCTGACCCCTCACCCTGCCCGGTCTGGCCTTGGCCCGATCGGGCGGGCAGGAGCCCGAGATGCAACGCGAACACATTGCCCCAGCGCTCAATCCCCCGGAACAGGCCTGCCATGTGCCGGTCTGGCGGGTGTGCGCCGATGGCTGGCAACGCAGCACCGTTGACGTGCTGGTGGAAGAAACCCCGGTGGCCATGGTGTACAACGGCATCTCCCACGCGGTGATGCTGGCCACTCCCACCGAACTGGACGACCTGGCGCTGGGCTTCAGCCTCAGCGAAGGCATTCTGGACGACCCGTCCCAGCTCTATGGGCTGGACATTGAACACAGCGCTGACGGCATCAGCATCATGATGGAGATTGCCAGCCGTCAGTTTCATGCCCTGAAAGACCGCCGTCGGGCACTGGCAGGCCGCACCGGCTGCGGCCTGTGCGGGGTGGATAGCCTGGACGGCGTGGCCCGCTGCCACACACCAGTGCGCCGGGGTGCGGCCTTGTCTGCCTCGCGGATATTTGCCGCAGTCAAGGCACTGGAGCGCCATCAGCCGCTGCGCCAGACCACCGGTGCCGCCCATGCCGCCGCCTGGGTAGACGCCGATGGGATGATTCACCAGGTGCGCGAAGATGTGGGCCGCCACAATGCGCTGGACAAACTGATTGGCTCCCGCGCCCGTCTGGGCGCAGACAACCGCGAGGGCTTTGCCCTGGTATCCAGCCGCGCCAGCTACGAAATGGTCCAAAAAACCGCGCTGGCCGGCATGGGCGCACTGGTGGCCCTGTCTGCCCCCACCGCGCTGGCCGTGCGCCTGGCCGAAAGCAGCGGCCTGACCCTGGTCGGCTTTGCCCGTCAGCACAGCCTGGTGGTGTATGCCGGAGCCAGCCATGTGCTGGCCGACATGCCGCTGGCGCTGGAGGGCGACAGCGCTGACACGTTGCGCTAAGTGTCCAACCTGACTATGTTGCCCATTCCTCACACCGGCCACCGTGCCCAACCTCGCCCACCTGGGCGACGGTCAGCACACTTGCCGCCGGATGCCTTGCTTACCTGACACATCGAGTCCTCATGTCCATCGACCTGCTCAACCCTACCGACCCGGAAACCACCCTGCCTCCCGACGCTGGCCTGTTTCGCAGCCGCGCAGCCCGTTTTGAACAACTGGCGGTCAATCACCCACTGGGGCCGTGGCTGGCGTTTCTGGGTCAGCTCAGCCTGGCGCAGGAGCAGCTCAACGTACCGCTCGCGCCCGCACCCGCCCACGGCGTGCCATGCTGGCCGGCCCAGGCCGACACCCTGCCCGCCGACTGGATGACCGCGCTGCATGCGCTGGGGGCCTGGGTGGCCGACCACGCCCCCGACCCGGTGCGCGCCGCCATTGTCCAGCTGGCTAGCGCCACCCCAGCCGAACTGACCGCACTGGCCGCCCGCGTGCTGGCGGATGCGCAAGGCCATGGCGAACAGCCCACCGGCCAGGACGCCGCCGCCCGCCTGCTGGTGGCTGCCACCCTGCAAGCCTGCTGGACCCGCTGGGCGCGCCAGGTGCCGCTGCCGCTGCCTGCGGGGGGCAGCCATTGCCCCTGCTGTGGCAGCGCCCCGGTGGCCAGTGTGATCCAGGTGGGGGCCAGACTGGGCAAGCTGCGTTATCTGCATTGTTCGCTGTGCAACACCCGCTGGTACGCGGTGCGCGCCCGCTGCACCGCCTGTGATTCCGATGGCAAGGTTCACTACCAGCAACTGGAAGGCGGCCCGACTGGGGTGCATGCCGAAACCTGCGATGCCTGCCGCAGCTATCTGAAAATCCTGTTCCTGGAGCAAGACCCGGCGCTGGACCCGGTGGCCGATGACCTGGCCAGCCTGGCGCTGGACGTGGCGCTGGGCCAGGCCGACCACCCGCGCAACGGGCCCAATCTGTTTTTGCTGGGGACGGACGAGGCGTAATACAGGAGAGCAAGGCGTGATGGGGGCGGTGCGGCGGCGAGTGCGTCCGCCGTTCTGGTCCGTTCTGGTCTGGTATTGCGCGAAGGAATGGCACGCATGATGCGGCTGCGCGCCTCCGGTGATTCTGGCATTAAGGAAACGCTGAAAAAATCGTCATTCCCGCAAAGGCGGGAATGCAGGGTGTTGATTTTGCTGGGTTTTGCTTTTGGTGGAAATGATTTTTCTGAATCAATCAGCGCCGGCTTAACGCAACGCACAATGCACCTTTTCCTGAAAAGTGATGCTTTTGGTAAAACGACGCCAAGGCAGTTTGAATATCCCTTGCACGCATCATGCAGCCTTTCTATTTGCGGCTACCGGGCACAGGATTGGCTCAAGAATAGACTGCGCCAGAAAGCGCACCACCGGCGTGGCCACGCCATCACCTGCCAGATGGTAGGCGTCATTGTAATTGGCTGGCAGACGGTAGCTATCCGGCAATCCCATCAAGCGCGCGGCTTCACGCGCGGACAGCAGGCGGGATCGAATCTGCTCGCCTTCCACCACCATGATGGCTTGTCGGCTGGAGCCGCCGCCCGGAGTGCGCAAGCACCCTGCCACATCGTCAAAGCGGATTTCGGCACGCTGTACTTTTTGTTGATGCGGGCCTTCGGTGCGGGTGCGTCGATACACGGTCCCCACCATACGCCGCCCGCTACGCTGGGCCGCTTCCACTTTGGCCAGGTTGCGTGGGCTCATCATGGCCAGCAGCTTGTGCGTTTCTGCTGCCGAGTGCCATGCCACGCTGCTTGGCACGTCTTCAATCACATCGGCAAACACAGACGTTCTGGGGGCGGGTATTGGCAAACGCCACCACATCCAGTGCTCACGCAATGCTGGCGACAGTCTGGCGTGGGCGTCGATCAATGCTGGCGGGTGCCATTCCGCCTCCGGCCCATCCGCCAGCAAATACGTGGCAACAGGGTGGTGATGCAAGACGCCAATAATGAATAAACGGGGGCGAGATTGTGGCAAAAAATGTACGGCATTGATCACCACGGCACCAAAGCGATAGCCGGCCTCGGCCAAAGCGCCGGCCAGGGCGGCAAAATCACGCCCCTGATGCGAACTGAGCGCGCCGCAGACATTTTCCAGCACCACCAGCGCAGGTGCCCGCCCAACCTCACCCAGGCTACGCACCAAGCGCCAGAACGCCCAGAATGCACTTGAGCGTGAACCATTCAGACCGGCACCCGCGCCAGCCAGCGATAAATCCTGACAGGGAAACGATGCCCAGGCCAAGTCGGCCTTGCCCGGTAGATCAGCCACGCGCAAGGCCGCAACATCGCCCACGCGCAGATCGGCATCGCCCCAGTTGGCGGCATAGCTGGCGGCTTTTTTGGGGTCAAAATCATTGGCCAATAAACATTCCCAGCCCGCGCCCAAGCCCGCGCGCGCCATGCCGCCGCCAGCAAAAAACTCATAAAAACTCAACATGACCTGCTCTTTGAAATGATGCAAGATTCTGCAAGGATCACCGCTATCCTGCCATCAGGCCGATGCTCGCAATGGACAATTCAGTGATTCTGACATCCTCTCTTCCCAGAAGAAAGGGGATTCCTACGGCGCTACGCGGTAAGGAGAGCAAGGCGTGATGGGGGCGGTGCGCTGCGCGTTTCCGCTGTTCTGGCGTGGTGTTGTGCATTGGCCGGGCGAATCCGTGGCGCATCATCATGTGCAGGTGGCGAGATACCGGGGGCACACGGCAAACAGGCCCTCCTGCTCCAGAATGCTGAATCCATGGGCAGCAGGGCCTGTTTGCTTCCGGTGGCCTCCCCTGCGCATGCCGTGTCAGGGGGCGGTCGTCACTCAGTGGCTGGCGTGTTGCATGGCGGGCATGGCGCCCACTTTGTCTACCTTGATGTCCACCTTCACTTCGCCTGCTTTTTCAAAGCGCAGGGTCAGCGGCACGCTGTCGCCTTCTTTCAACGGCTGCTTCAGCTTGATCAGCATGATATGCAGGCCACCGGGCTGCAGCTTGACCGTGCTGCCGGCGTCTACCGGAATATCATTCACTTGGCGCATTTTCATCACGCCGTTTTCATGCAAATGGGTATGCAGTTCGGCCACCCCTGCCGCGTCGGTGCTGGCCGACACCAACCGGTCGGCCTGTTTGCCAGAGTTGGTCAGCGTCATGTAGGCCGCGCCATTCTGGAGGGTGCCAGGGGTAGCCCGCGCCCAGGGGTGGACGATTTTCAGCTCGCCCACGGTGTAATCGTGGGCATTGGCGGTGGCACAGACGGCCAGCAGGGCCAGGGCAAACAGGCGTTTCATGGTCAGGCTCCAGAAAAAAGCGGAAAAGTACCGGATGATACGGAGCCAAGGCGAGCGGGATCAATGCGACAAATTGTCGCAGCGCTGCCAGACCATCCACTGCTCACGTCCGGCAAACACCGGCAGGCTGTCATCGGCGGGGGCCTGTTCCAGCAGGGTGAAGTGCGTGCCCAGCAGTTCGGCCAGTTGATCCGGCGTGGTGCCAAATGGCGGGCCCTTCGGGGTGTCGGCAAAAAAGAAGTAGCCGGCCAGCACACCGCCCGGTTTCACCAGCTCAGCCATTTTCCGGCCCCAGTCAGCCCATACTTTGGGCGGCAGCGCGCATAGCAGTGCCCGCTCGTACACCCAGTCAAATGGCGGCTGGTCAATCAGGAAAAAATCGCCCTGCTGCACGCAGTCGGCGTGCTCGCCCAACACGTCACGCGCCAGGCTGACCGCCGCCGGGCTGAAATCCACCGCCAGCACCTGCGCGCCATGCTCGGCCAGCCCGCGCACCTCGTAGCCGCTGCCACAGCCGGGCACCAGCACCCGTTCACCCGCTGGGCGGCGGGTGGCAAAGTCCACAAACTGACGTGGCATCTGTCCGGCGTCCCATGGGGTCACGCCTTGCTGATAACGGGTTTCCCAGAAGTCGGGGCGGGAGCTGTCTTGTGCCATGGCAGGCCTTTCCTTGGGGGCTGCGCGCCGCTTGGCAGTGCGCGGATGAATTCTGGAATCATGTTTGGGTAAAAAGTAAAACCCAGCAAAATCAAAAATATGTACTCCAACCTGCGCAGAAATAAGCCTGTTGCCGTGTTGGCTGAATGGGTCCCGGCTGGCTGGAAAGACTATATTTGCATTAATTAGACGATCGGTCTAATATTTTTTGCATGCGGCTGCCTGACACACCACCACACGAGTGATGAAGGCAGGGCGACGATGGCGGTCCGTTGATCCGTCAAGCGCTTGTCACGAGGAGATTTACCATGTTGTGCTGCATTGATCTGACCCAGAACAAAACGGGCCACGCGCTGGCCCACTGGCACACGCGGGAGGATGGCGCGCGGGTGGTGCGCACATGACCCCGGCCATTGATCCTGCCCTGGCCGCCCAGCGCCGCCGGGTGCTTGCCGCCGGGGTGTGCGGGCTGATTCTGACCGTCGGCCTGGGGCGCTTTGCCTACACCCCCTTGCTGCCGCTGATGCGCGAACAAGCCGGCCTGAGCCACGCCGCAGGCGGCTGGCTGGCCGCGTTCAACTATCTGGGCTATTTGTCTGGCGCGCTGCTGGCCGCGTCAATCAGCGATGTGGCGCTGAAATACCGGCTGTATCGGTGGGGTTTGCTGCTGGCGATTGTCAGCCTGCCGGCGATGGGGCTGACCGATCACTTTGCCATCTGGGCGCTGCTGCGTTACCTGTCTGGCCTGGGCAGCACGGCAGGCTTGCTGCTGGCGTCCGGGCTGGTGCTGAACTGGCTGATTCGCCATCAGCTGCGCGCTGAACTGGGCGCGCACTTTGCCGGGCTGGGCCTGGGCGTGGTGGTATCCGGGCTGGCGGTGGGGGCCATGTTGCCCCGGCTGGACTGGTCGGCGCAGTGGCTGGTACTGGGCGTGCTGGGGCTGGGGTTTTTTCTGCCGGCCTGGTGCTGGATGCCCGCGCCGCAGCTGGCGGGCACCAGCAGCACGCCCACGGTGACCCCACCCTCCAGCCGCTGGATGCGCTACTTCATGGCAGCCTATTTTTGCGCTGGCGTGGGCTATGTGGTCAGCGCAACGTTTATTGTGGCGATTGTGGAAAACCACCCTGCGCTGGCCGGCTGGGGCAGCGGCATCTGGATGCTGATTGGCCTGGCGGCGGTGCCATCGTGCTTTGTCTGGGACAGGCTCACCCGCGAACTGGGGCAGATGCCGGCCATTTTGCTGGCCTATGCCGTGCAGGCGCTGGCGATTGCGCTGCAGGCCTTCAGCGATGGCTTATGGCTGAACCTGCTCAGTGCCTTGCTGTACGGGGTGACTTTTGTCGGCATTGTCAGCCTGGCGCTGTCGATTGTCGGGCGCACCCTGCCGGCCAACCCGGCCAAGGCCATGGCACGGCTGACGCTGAGCTATGGTGTGGCGCAGATTGCTGCCCCGGCGCTGGCTGGCACGCTGGCGCAACTTACCGGCAGCTATCGCGGCGCGCTGTGGGTGGCGGCGGGGATGGTGGGGGTCGGGATGGGGTTTTTGTGGGCGATGTGGCAGTGTGAACGGCAGGACAGGGCAGCACCGCTGCGCTGACGGTCAGACGGGCGGGGCGGGATGATCCGCCGCCCGTCTGACCCGGCGAGCATGGCTTATGTTGCCTGCTGCAGGTTTTTTGACACAATTTCGTACACATCGCGCGACAGCCCGTCTTGCGCCAGCACACGCTCCAGCTCGGTGCGCATCAGCACGGCGCGGGCCGGTTCGATGCGGGTGCGGCGGTTGAACACCGATACCAGCCGCGAAGCCACTTGCGGGTTGATGGCGTCAATGGCCAGCACCTGGTCGGCCATCAGTCGGTAGCCACTGCCATCTGCCGCATGAAAAGCCGGCAGATTGCGGCCAAAAGCGCCAATCAGCGCGCGAACCTTGTTCGGGTTGGTCAGCGCAAACGCCGGGTGTTCCATCAGCGATTTGACCGTGTCCAACACATCGGCGCGGCGGCTGCCGGCTTGCAGGGCAAACCATTTGTCCATCACCAGGGCATTGTCGGCAAAGCGCTGGGCAAAGTCGGCAAACAGGGTGTCGCGGGTGTGGCTGTGGCTGTCTGCCAGCGCGGTCAGCGCGCCCATGCGGTCGGTCATATTGTCAGCCTGCTGGTATTGCTGGCTGGCCAGGGTGCCGGCTGCGCCGGCGGGCAGCAGCGCCAGATAAGACAATGCCAGGTTTTTCAGCGCCCGCTGGCCGGCGTCTTCATGACGGAATGGCCGGCCACTGTAACGCTGCCAGCTGGTTTGCCAGCCGTCAGCCAGCGCCTGGGCCAGCTGGAGGCGGGCCTGTTCGCGCACCTGACACAGGCGCACCGGGTCGGCCTGGTCGAGCAGTTCCAGCAGTTCGGCTTCCAGCGGCAGGGTCAGCGCCAGGGCGGCAAACGCCGGATCGGCGTCAGCGCCGTCCAGCACCTTGGCCAGTGCCTCCACCAGGCAGGCCGACAGCGCCGGCTCGCCTTCGCCGCGATACAGGCGCAGCAGCTCGCGGCTGGCCAGGGTCTGGCCGGCTTCCCAGCGGCTGAATGCATCGCTGTCGTGGGCGCATAAAAACGCCAGTTCAGCGTCGGTGTAGGCGTAATTCAGCCGCACTGGAGCAGAAAATCCCCGTAGCAGCGACGGCAGCGGTTTTTCCGCCAGATCGACAAAGGTGAAGGTCTGCACCGCGTCGGTGACCGACAGCACCCGGGTCAGCGGGCCGGTGGCGCTGTCGCTGGCCAGGGTGACTGGCATTTCCAGGCCGTCTGCTGCCAGAAAGCCCAGCGCCAGCGGGATGTGCTGCGGCAGCTTGCCGGTTTGTCCTGGGGTATCCGGGCAGGTTTGCCGCACGGTCAGCGAGGCGGTGTGGCCTTCGGCAAACCAGTCCAGGCTGACGTCCAGCACCGGCGTGCCGGCCTGGCTGTACCAGCGCTTGAACTGGGTGAGGTCGATCTGGTTGGCATCTGCCATGGCGGCAACAAAGTCATCGCAGGTGACAGCCTGACCGTCGTGACGGCGGAAGTAGAGATCCATGCCCTTGCGGAACCCGGCGGCCCCCACCAGGGTGTGGATCATGCGCACCACTTCGGCCCCTTTTTCGTATACCGTCATGGTGTAGAAATTGTTCATTTCGATATACGACTCGGGGCGCACCGGGTGGGCGGTGGGGCCAGCGTCTTCGGGAAACTGCAAGGCACGCAGGCCCTTGACGTCTTCAATGCGCTTGACCGCCCGGCTTTGCATGTCGGCAGAGAATTCCTGATCGCGGAACACGGTCAGCCCTTCCTTCAGGCTGAGCTGGAACCAGTCGCGGCAGGTCACCCGATTGCCGGTCCAGTTATGGAAATATTCATGGGCAATCACCGCTTCCACGCCTTCAAAATCGAAGTCGGTGGCGGTGTCGCGGCTGGCCAGCACAAACTTGGTGTTGAAGACGTTCAGGCCCTTGTTTTCCATCGCGCCCATATTGAAGTCGCCCACGGCCACAATCATATAGGTGTCCAGGTCGTATTCCAGGCCAAACACCTCTTCGTCCCACTTCATCGACTTTTTCAGCGAGCTCATCGCGTGGGCGGTTTTGTCCAGGTCGGTTGGGGCGACGTAGATTTCCAGGGTCACCTTGCGTCCGCCCGAGGTGGTGTAGTGGTCTTTCTGCACCGCCAGCTTGCCCGCCACCACGGCAAACAGATACGCCGGCTTGCGGTACGGATCCACCCATTTCACCCAGTGGCGCTTGCGGTTTTCCGTCAGCCCCTCACCCACTTTATTGCCATTGGACAGCAGCACCGGAAAGCGCTGACGGTCGGCAATCAGCGTGGTGGAAAACTTGGCCATCACGTCTGGGCGATCCAGATAATAGGTGATCTTGCGAAAGCCTTCTGGCTCGCACTGGGTGTACAGATTGCCATTGGACGCGTACAGCCCCATCAGCGAGGTATTGCTGGCCGGGTCCAGCCGGGTTTCGATATCCAGGATAAAGCTTTCCGGCACATTGGCCAGACACAGCTGTTCATCAGCCAGTGTCCATGCCGATGGCGGCAGCTTCTCGCCATCCAGCACCACCGACACCAGTTCGGCGCTGCCGTGCAGGCACAGCGTGCTGTCAGAGGCGACGGCTTGTGGATGACGCTTGACCACCATGCGTGAACGCACGCTGGTATGGCTGTCGTGGATATCGAACTCCAGATCAACCCGGTCAATCAGAAAGGCGGCGGGGCAGTAGTCACGGAGGTATTTGGCAACGGGGGCGTGTTCGGACATGGTCGGGCGATCCAGCGCGCTCAGGCGGCTTGAGGAGGAGTCAGCAAAGATGCCGGGATTATACCCGCTTGGCTGGCACACTCGAAGGGCATTGTGGCGCCCCCCCTGCCCTGGCCGCCCGAAGGCCACCAGGGTGGTAGGCGCGCTGCGTTTAGCGCCCTGGTGCCAGCCAGCGCGCCACCCCGTCCGGATTGAATGCCAGCGCGCAGTGGTCGGCTGGGCTGGCTTGCAAGGTCAGGGTGACCGTGAGCAGCCGCTCGCGGCGGAAAGCATGCACGGTGACGCTGTCGCCGGGCTGATAGCGTGCCAGCATGGCGTCCAGGTCGTGGATGCGCAGGCCATCCAGCGCCAGCAGCACATCGCCACCGGACAGGCCGGCCTGCTGCGCCGGGCCATCCTGATACGCGCATTTGATTTTCCAGCCCAGTGGGTCGCGTTCGGTTTTCACCCCCAGCGTGGGCGGTACCGGGCGGCTGGCGTCGTCGGTGTCGCGCACGGTGTGACTGAGGGTCACGCCGACACTGGCCAGCAGTTCGGCCAGCGGCAGCGCATCGGTGCTGCGCAGCGCACGCTGGAAAAAATCGCTCAGGTCCAGCCCGCTGACTTCCATGGCCAGCGCCTCCCAGCCGGTTTCGCTGACCCCCTGGCCATCGGCCAGCCAGCGCTGCCACAGCGCGCGCATCACATCGTCCAGCGAGCGCTGCCCTGCGGTGTCGCGGCGGATCAGCAGATCCAGACACAGCGCGACCAGCGCGCCCTTGGTGTAGTAGCTGACCAGGCTGTTCGGGCTGTTTTCATCCTGGCGGTAGTATTTCACCCAGGCGTCGAAGCTGGCGTCTTCCAGCGTTTGCTGCCGATGGCCGGGAGCGCGCTCAACCGCCGTCAGCGTATCGGCCAGGCGCTTCAGATACTGCTCGGCAGACAGCACGCCAGCGCGGACCAGCGCCAGATCGTCGTAATACGAGGTCACGCCTTCAAATGCCCACAGCAGGCGGGTGTAGTTTTCCTGGTACAGCTGGTGCGGGGTGAACACCGCCGGGGCAATACGCTTGACGTTCCAGCTGTGGAAATACTCATGGCTGAACAGGCCAAGCAAGTCCTGGTAGGCTTTGTCCAGCGCCGGCTGGCCAGGGGCTGGCAATGCCTGGCGGTCGGCCATCAGCGCAGTAGAGGCGCGATGCTCCAGCCCGCCGTAAATATCCTGGCCGACATACAGCAAAAACACATAGCGGCTGAACGGCGCTGGTGTGCCAAACAGGCGAATCTGCCATTCGCACACCGCCTTCACGTCACGCGCCAGCCGTTTCAGGTCGCCGCGATGCTGGCCGCTGACGGCAATTTCATGCGGCACGCCTGCTGCGGTAAAGCGGACCAGGTCCACTTCGGCCATTTCCACCGGGTGGTCGATCAGCTCGGCGTAGTTGTCGGCGCAAAAGCGGCCAAAGCCGTGGCGGCCCCGCTTGCCCGCGCGCGGCAGGCTGCTGACCAGCGTCCAGTCGGCGCACGCCGGATGGCTGGGGGCGACAACCTCCACACTGACCGGCTGGTCGGTGCGTTCGGCCACTTCCAGAAATACGCTGCTGCCATTGAAGAAGCCGCGCTCCAGATCCAGATACGCCCCGCGCACCGATAAATCAAATGCATACACCCGGTAGTGCACGCTCAGCTGGCGGGCCGCGCCAGGTTCAACGCGCCAGCTGTGCTTGTCCTGTTTGTCGATGGCCAGCGGCTGACCGTCGGCCTCGGCACGCAGGCTGACAATATGTCGGGCAAACTCGCGAATCAGATAGCTGCCAGGAATCCAGCACGGCAAACGCAGGGTCAGCGCCGCCGGGCCAGGGGCATCGACGGTCAGGCTGACATCAAAATAATGGGCTGCCGGGTCGGCCAGGGTCAGGCGGTAATGAATGGCATGGATCATGGCGGTGGAGTATGGGCAAAAAGTCGAACAGACAGTGTGCCGGATGCCGGCGAAGATGGGTATGCCTGATTGAAGCCAGGCTTGGGCAAAAGGGCATTTTCCGGCTGGTCTACCGGGCCAGGCGCACAGGCTGCATCGCCAGATGGCCAGAATGACTAGGTAAAAATACGGGGTCACTCATGCTTTGGGTGGGGTTCGGTTGACCTACGTCAACATCTTGTCGGGTCATGACAATATAATGACCGGGCTGGAATTGAGTCTTGCGTCTGGCAAGGGTCGTTGTCGAGATACCGTTGTATCCGTGTGGCTTGGAAGGCCCCTTCGATGTAAAATGGGTCAATTCAAAGCGGGGATGTGACAGTAGTCTGTCCCGTAGGCCGGCCAGGACGGCGGCAACGGGCGTCCTCGACCCGATAGCGGTGGAAGCGCGTATTTCATATGGGGGCATATGAAGGCGTTTCCAGAGGCCCGCGCGACGGTTTTTGATTCTTGTGTTAGCAACCTTGGAGAAACCTTAATGGAAACGCAATCCACTTATAACTATAAGGTGGTGCGCCAGTTTGCCGTGATGACCGTGATCTGGGGCATCGTCGGCATGCTGGTGGGCGTGATTATCGCCGCGCAGCTGGTGTGGCCGGACCTGAACTTTGGTCCGTGGCTGCACTTCGGTCGTCTGCGTCCGCTGCATACCAATGCCGTGATTTTCGCCTTTGGCGGTTGTGCATTGTTTGCCACCTCGTACTATGTTGTTCAGCGCACCTGTCACGTGCGCCTGTTTGCCGAAAAACTGGCAACCTTCACCTTCTGGGGCTGGCAGCTGGTCATCGTGCTCGCCGCCATCACCCTGCCGCTGGGCTTTACCTCCGGCAAGGAATACGCCGAGCTGGAATGGCCGATTGACCTCTTGATCACCGTGATCTGGGTGGCTTACGCGATTGTGTTCTTTGGCACGCTGGCAGTGCGCAAGGTGTCGCACATCTACGTGGCCAACTGGTTCTACGGCGCGTTCATCCTGGCCGTGGCCCTGCTGCACATCATCAACAGCCTGGAAATTCCGGTCACCCTGACCAAGTCCTACTCGGTGTACGCCGGTGCCGTGGATGCCATGGTGCAATGGTGGTACGGCCATAACGCCGTGGGCTTCTTCCTGACCGCCGCCTTCCTGGGCATGATGTACTACTTTGTGCCCAAGCAGGCTGGCCGTCCGGTGTTCTCCTATCGTCTGTCGGTGGTGCACTTCTGGGCGCTGATCTTCACCTACATGTGGGCAGGTCCTCACCATCTGCACTACACCGCCCTGCCGGACTGGACCCAGTCGCTGGGGATGGTGTTCTCGCTGATTCTGCTGGCACCGAGCTGGGGTGGCATGATCAACGGCATCATGACCCTGTCGGGCGCATGGCACAAACTGCGCACCGACCCGATCCTGAAGTTCCTGGTGGTGTCGCTGTCGTTCTACGGCATGTCCACCTTTGAAGGCCCGATGATGGCCATCAAGACCGTGAACGCCCTGTCGCATTACACCGACTGGACCGTCGGCCACGTGCACTCCGGCGCACTGGGCTGGGTGGGCTTCATCTCCATCGGCTCCATCTACTATCTGCTGCCGCGCCTGTTTGGCCGCGAGCAAATGCACAGCATGAAGCTGGTGGAAGCACACTTCTGGCTGGCTACCGTGGGTGTGGTGCTGTACATCGCCGCCCTGTGGATTTCCGGTGTGATGCAAGGCCTGATGTGGCGCGCCCTGAACGTGGACGGCACCCTGACCTACTCGTTTGCTGAAGTGGTCAAGGCAACCTATCCGTACCACTTTGTGCGTCTGCTGGGTGGTGTGTTCTACCTGAGCGGCATGCTGCTGATGGCTTACAACATGTTCCGCACTATTGCTGTGGGTCGTGCCGTCAACGCCGAGATTCCGGCTGTTGTGGCCCACGCCCACTAAGTCGGACGAAGGAAAGCGAACATGGAAAAGATCCAGAAACTGATTGAAGAACACGTCGGCTACCTGATCGTGTTTACCCTCCTGACCATCAGTGTGGCCATGCTGGTTGAAATTCTGCCACTGATGTTCCAGAAATCCACCACCGAACCAGTGGCAGGCGTGAAGCCGTACAACGCCCTGCAACTGACCGGTCGTGACATTTACATCCGCGAAGGCTGCTACAACTGCCACTCGCAGATGATCCGTCCGTTCCGCTCCGAAACCGAGCGCTATGGTCACTACTCGGTGGCAGGTGAGTCGGTGTATGACCATCCGTTCCAGTGGGGCTCCAAGCGTACCGGTCCGGACCTGGCGCGTGTAGGCGGCCGCTATTCCGACGAATGGCACCGTGTCCACCTGGTTAACCCGCGTGATGTGGTGCCGGAATCCAATATGCCGGCTTTCCCGTGGCTGTCCAAAAATCTGGCCGACGCTGATGGTGTGGCTGCCAAGATGACGGCGCTGCGCAAGGTGGGTGTGCCGTATACCGACCAGGAAATTGCTGAAGGCAAGGCCATGGTGGAAGGCAAGTCGGAGATGGACGCGATGATTGCCTACCTGCAAGGCCTGGGTCTGGCGCTGAAGAACGTGCGTTGATTCCCGGCCCATGGACGGCATCAATCTGATTCGAATCATCTTTACCGTGCTGTCGTTTGTCTGCTTTTTGCTGATTGCCTTCTGGGCATACAGCAAAAGCAACAAGAAACAGTTCGATGAAGCGGCCAATGTGCCCTTTATGGATGACGGGGATGATTCACTGCAAGCTGGCGGCACACGCTCGCCGCCGGCTTCCGACGGAGCAAAAAAATGAGTGATTTTGTTAGTGATTTCTGGAGTATCTGGATCACCGCAGTTGTCATTATTGGCATCCTGGGCGTGACCTTGCTGTTGTTCACCCAGTCCAAGACCACACTGAAAAAGGGTGAGCAAGTCCAGACCATGGCTCACGTGTGGGATGGCGACCTGCAGGAGTACAGCAACCCGCTGCCGCGCTGGTGGATGGGCATGTTCTACCTGACCATCTTCTTCAGCATTGGCTACCTGGCCCTGTATCCGGGCCTGGGAAAGTGGGCTGGCCTGCGCGGCTGGACCTCGGTAGGCCAGTTCAAGGAAGAACGTGCTCAGGCAGAAGCCAAGTACCAGCCGCTGTACGACAAGTACCTGAAGCAGGACATCAAGACGGTGGCCGGTGACAAGGAAGCCCGTGAAATGGGTCAGCGCCTGTATCAGACCTACTGCATCCAGTGCCATGGTTCTGATGCCCGTGGTGCCAAGGGTTTCCCCAACCTGACCGACAACGACTGGCTGTATGGCGGTAGCCCGGAAGCCATTCACCAGACGCTGGAAGCCGGTCGCCAGGGCCAGATGCCGCCGTTTGGCGCTGCGCTGGGCGAAGAAAAGGTCAAGGATCTGGCCAACTACGTGATGTCGCTGTCTGGCAAGAAGCATGATGCCGACCGCGCTGCACGCGGCAAGGGTGACTTTGCTGTATGCGCCGCATGTCACGGCCCGGATGGCAAGGGCAACCAGGGCATTGGCGCTCCTAACCTGACCGACAACATCTGGCTGTATGGCGGCACCGAAAAGACCATTATTGAAACCATCACCAATGGTCGCGCCAACCAGATGCCGGCATGGAAAGACTTCCTGGGCGACGGCAAGGTGCATCTGCTGACTGCTTATGTCTGGGGTCTGTCCAACGGCGCACAAAAAGCTCAGTAATTTATCTGGCTGATTGTCTGTGTCACACTGCCCGCTTCGGCGGGCAGTGTCGTTTCCGCGTATCCTGCAACCCATGGCGGAGTGCTGGCCGGCGCGATGTTGACCTGCATCAACAAGCGGAAAACTTTGGTTCACTAATTCCGCCCAAATCATTATCTGATTTGATAGAATGTGTGGCATCAGTTGTTTGCCCCTTTGCCCTGTCACCATGCGCAGGGGGTTTAGCCAAGCGGTAGCCTGCTCTATCATGCCGGCATGTGCTACCGTTTGGCTAAACCTCACTCAGGAACCACGAGTATGTCTACCGACAAAAAGTCCATCCCGATCAAACCTGTCCCCAGCGACAAGGCCGAACAGGCCGAAACCGTCTCGCTGTACGCAGAGCACAAAAAAATTCACCCTCGCCATGTGACCGGCCTGTTTGCCAATCTGCGCATCGCCATGGTGGTGCTCACCCAGCTGGTGTACTTTGTGTTTCCGTGGCTGAGCTGGAATGACCGCCAGGCAGTGCTGTTTGACCTGGTCAACCGCAAGTTCTACTTTTTTGGCATCACCTTCTTTCCGCAGGATTTCATCTACGTTGCTGCCCTGCTGATGATGTGCGCGCTGGGGCTGTTTGTCTGGACCACCATCGCGGGCCGCTTGTGGTGTGGCTACGCCTGTCCGCAAACGGTGTATACCGAAGTGTTCTTGTGGATTGAGCACTGGATTGAAGGCGACCGCAGCAAGCGCATCAAGCTGGATGCCGCGCCGATGTCGGCGCGCAAGCTGGGCCTGAAAAGCGCCAAACACACGCTGTGGATTGTGTTTTCGCTGATTACCGGCTTTACCCTGGTGACCTACTTCACCCCGCGCACCATGCTGATTGACGAGCTGCTGGTGTGGGATCTGGGCCCGTGGGAAACCTTCTGGATCTTCTTCTACAGCTTTGCCACCTACGGCATGGCCGGCTTCATGCGCGAGCAGGTGTGCAAGTACATGTGCCCGTATGCCCGCTTCCAGAGCGTGATGTTTGACGCCGACACACTGATTATTTCCTACGACACCGAACGTGGCGAACCGCGTGGCGCACGCAAAAAGGGCATCGACCCGGCCAGCGTGAACAAAGGCAGCTGCGTGGATTGTGGCATTTGCGTGCAGGTATGCCCCACCGGAATTGATATCCGCGATGGGCTGCAGTACGAATGCATCGGCTGTGCCGCCTGTATCGACGCCTGCGACGAAGTGATGGACAAGATGAACTACCCGCGCGGGCTGATTCGTTACACCACCGAAAACGCGCTGGAAAAACACTATCCGGAAAGCCAGATCTGGACCCGGATGAAGCGCCCACGCGTATTGATGTACTGTCTGGTGCTGTTTACCGTGTTCAGCATTGCGGTTACTGGGCTGTTCTTGCGCCAGCCGCTGAAGGTGGACATCATCCGCGACCGCGCGTCACTGGTGCGTGAAACTCAGGATGGTTTGCTGGAAAATACGTACAATATCCGCTTTATCAATATCTCCGAGAATCAGCAAAAGCTGAAGCTGTCGGTCAAGGGTCTGCCGGGCATCAAGCTGGTGGCCGAACGTGACATCATTGACGTGGGCCCGACGCAAAATGTGCTGGTGACCATCAATGTGCAGGTTCCGCCGGAAAGCGCGCCCAAAGGCAGCCACAAGATCGAGTTTGAAGTGAAATCGGTTGGCGATGACTCGGTGGATATTGAAGAGCACAGCAGTTTTATTGGAGAGTAAACCCGTCATGATGCACAAACCCGCCACCCCATCCGCCCTGCCCTGGTATCGCCAACGCTGGCCCTGGTTGCTGATGCTGGGTCCGATGGTGGTGGTGGTGGCTGGCATCAGCACGGCGGTGCTGGCGGTGAAAACCGAAGACACCCTGGTGAATGACGACTACTACAAGCGCGGCAAGGAAATCAATATCGAGCTGACCCGCGACAACGCCGCCGCCCGGCTGAAAATGGGCGCGCAGGTGATGTTTGGCGACGGCGGGCGCAATGTGCGCATCATGCTGCAAAGCCCGGTAGAAGCCGCACCCGCCAAGCTGCGCTTGTGGATGTTGCATCCCACCCTGTCGCAACGTGACCAGGAAGTGGAGCTGAACAAGACCGGCGAAGGGTTTTATAGCGGCACAATGCAATTGCCCACCGCCGCACACTGGTTTGTGCGTCTGGAAGACCTGAGCGGGCGCTGGCGGCTGCAGAGTGAATGGCGGCCCAACGAAGACAATGTGGTGGCGTTGTCCAGCCAGCCCACACTGCCGACGGCCAGCCAGTAGCCCCCCGTAAACCCGCTGATTTGCTGCTGATGTAGTGACCCGCCAGACCCGTGCCCAGCAATGCGTGCGGGTCTGGCTTTTTCTGGCCAAGCGCAGCGGGCTGCCCCTGTGAGGGGGCAGCACAGCGGTTACATCACCACTTCCACGGCTTTTTCACCCAGCAGCGCGCGCAGGCTGTCCAGCAGCGGGTCGCTGAGCAGCACGCGCCAGTCGTCGCCGGCGTCCAGTTCGCAGCGGGCCTGGCTGCCGCTGTAGCGAAAGCGCAGCGGGCAGGCACCGCTGCCGGCAAACGGCTGCAGCAGGTGCTTGAGCTTGGTCACGTCGCAGTTGTCGGTCAGCGTCAGCGCCAGATGCTGGGCAAAGCGGCTTTGCGCCTCGGCCAGATCGTAGACATTTTCGGCGATGATGCGCAGCCCGCCAGAAAAATCATCGTAGCTGACCTTGCCTTCCACAATCAGCACCGCGTCTTCACGCAGCTTGTGCCGATGCGCTTCAAACGCCTCGGAAAACAGCGACACATCCTGTTTGGCGGTAGCATCGTCCAGCTGAACAAACGCCATCTTGCCGCGTCCGCCCACCTTGGTGCGCACCGAAGTCACCACCCCAGCCAGGGTTTGCAGGTCTTTTTTCGGGCTCAGGCTGGCCAGCGTGGCCTTGGCAAAGCGGCGCACTGCTGCGGCGTAGGCGGTAAACGGGTGGCCGGACAGGTAAAACCCGATCGCCAGTTTTTCTTCCGACAAGCGCTGGGCCTCGGTCCAGGCCGGCACCTCCACCATACGCACAGGCGGCGCGGCGCTGTCGTCAAAATCATCAAACAAGCCACCCTGATTGATATTGGCCGCTGCCTGCTCGGCCAGGCTCATTGCCAGCTCAACATTGGCCAATAGCTTGGCGCGGTGTGTATCCAGCCCGTCAAACGCGCCGGCGCGGATCATGGTATCGATGGCGCGGCGGTTGACCACCCGCTTGTCGGTGCGCCGGCAGAAGTCAAACAGATCGACAAACGGGCCGTTGGCCTCGCGCTCGGCAATCAGATGCGCCACCGCCGCTTCGCCAGTGCCCTTGATCGCGCCCAGCGCGTAGCGGATATGCTGGCGGTCGGTTGGCACAAAGCGGTAATGGCTGTGGTTGATGTCTGGGGCCAGAAACTTCAGCTTGTTTTTAATGCAATCATCGTAAAACACCCGCAGCTGGTCGGTGTTGTCCAGTTCACTGGACATGGTGGCCGCCATAAATGCCGACGGATAATGCGCCTTCAGCCAGGCGGTCTGGTAGCTCACCACCGCGTAGGCCGCCGTGTGCGACTTGTTAAAGCCGTACTCGGCAAACTTGGTCATCAGGTCAAACAACTGCTCGGCCAGTGCCGGATCGTAGCCCTTGGTCTTGGCCCCTTCGGCAATAATGCTGCGGTGCTTGGCCATTTCTTCCGGCTTTTTCTTGCCCATTGCCCGGCGCAGCATATCGGCACCGCCCAGCGTGTAGCCGCCAATAATCTGCGAGATCTGCATCACCTGTTCCTGATACACAATCACGCCATAAGTCGGTTCCAGGCAGGCGGTCAGGTCGGGGTGGAAGTAATCCACTGCCTGCTTGCCGGCCTTACGCAAGATAAAGTCGTCCACCATGCCCGAACCCAGCGGGCCGGGGCGGTACAGTGCCAGCACAGCGATGATGTCTTCAAAACGGTCGGGCTTGAGCTTTTCCAGCAGCTTTTTCATGCCGTCGGATTCCAGCTGGAACACCGCCGTGGTGTTGGCCTCCTGCAATACCTTGTACGCCGCCGGGTCGGTAAACGGCATGGTGTTCAGGTCGATGCTGAAATCGGGTTGCAGCGCCTTGATGTAGCGCACCGCCAGATCAATGATGGTGAGGTTGCGCAGGCCCAGAAAGTCGAACTTCACCAGCCCCACCTGCTCCACGTCGTCCTTGTCAAACTGGCTGACCGGGCTGGCGTCTTCGCCGCTGGCCTGGTACATCGGGCAAAAATCGGTAATCTTGCCCGGTGCAATCAGCACGCCGCCGGCGTGCATGCCGATATTGCGGGTCAGGCCTTCCAGTTTTTTTGCCAGCACCCACAGCTCGGCCACTTCTTCTTCGTGCTCCAGCCTATCCTTGAGGATGGGCTCCATCTCCACCGCGTCGTCCAGGCTGTACTGCTTGCCTGGTGCCGCCGGAATCAGCTTGGACAGGCCATCGCAAAACATATACGGCAAATCCAGCACCCGGCCCACATCGCGCACCACCGCCTTGGCCGCCATGGTGCCAAAGGTGACAATCTGGCTCACCGCGTCCGCGCCGTATTTGTCGCGCACATACTCAATCACCCGCCAGCGGTTGTCCTGGCAGAAGTCGATGTCAAAGTCAGGCATCGACACTCGTTCCGGGTTCAAGAAGCGCTCAAACAGCAGCGCGTAGGCCAGCGGGTCGATGTCGGTAATGCCAATACTGTAGGCCACCAGCGAACCCGCGCCCGAACCCCGGCCCGGCCCCACCGGGCAGCCGTTGTGCTTGGCCCAGTTGATAAAGTCGGCCACGATCAGAAAGTAACCAGGAAACCCCATCTGGATGATGGTGTCGAGCTCAAACTTCAGCCGGTCGCGGTAGCGCGGCAGCTCCGCCTCGCGTGCGGCGGGGTCGGGGTAGAGCGCCTGCATGCGCTCCATCAGCCCTTCGTTGGCGCGGTGGATCAGATAATCGTCCAGCGTCATGCCATCCGGGGTGGGAAAATCCGGCAGGTAGTTCTTGCCCAGCTGGATGGTGACATTGCAGCGCTTGGCAATTTCGACTGAGTTGGCCAGCGCTTCCGGCAGGTCGGCAAACAGCTCGGCCATTTCTGCCGTGGTCTTGAAATACTGGTCTTCGGTAAACAGCCGGGGCCGGCGGCGGTCGCCCAGAATTTCGCCCTTGGCAATGCACACCCGCGCCTCGTGCGCCTTGTAGTCGTCGCGGTCCATAAATTGGATCGGATGGGTGGCCACCACTGGCAGCCCGGCCTCGCCAGCCAGCCACAGCGTGCGTTCCACCAGCGTGTCGCAGTGCGGCGCGCCATAGCGTTGCACTTCCAGATAAAACCCATCGCCAAACCGCGCCGACCAGTCTGCCGCCGCCGCCTGCGCCGCCGGCAGATTGCCCTCCAGCAGCGCCCGGCCCACATCGCCCATCTGCGCGCCCGACAGCGCCAGCAGGTGGCGGCAGCGTTCCGGGCTGAGCCAGTCGCGCTTGAGCTCGGCGCGTCCATGGTATTGGTGGGTGCGGTAGGCGTCGGTCAGCAGCTGGCACAAAATCAGATAGCCCGGATGGTCGCGGGCAATCAGCAGCAGCCGGAACGGCGCATCGCGGTCGTCCGGGTTTTCAATCCAGGCATCCACGCCAACCACGGGCTTGATGCCCTGGCCTCGGCTGGTTTTGTAAAACTTGACCATGCCAAACAGGTTGGCCAGATCGGAAACCCCCAAAGCCGGCATGCCATCGGCCGCAGCGCGGCCCACAGCGTCATCCAGACGCACAATGCCGTCGGTGATGGAAAACTCGGAATGGAGGCGGAGATGTACAAAGCGCGGGGTAGTCATCGTGGCATTTTACCCGGTTCGCTGGCGGCTGTCGGCAGACATGCGCACCAGGCGCGGCCAGATGCCCACGTCGCGTTCACCGCTTGCCTGCTTGTCTTACCCACGCGACAATGCTTTTTCATTTGGCAACGCTTTTGGGATAGCACAATGCCTGATTCATCCGCCGCCACCGTGCGCCTCAGCTTCACCTTGCTGGATTTGCCCGGAGCCGAGCGTCTGCTGCCCGACACCGTGATGAAAGCCGCCATCAACAGCAAGCTGCCCGCCAGCGTGGCGGCAGAGTATTTTCGTGGCTTTGTTCACCGCACCGAGCTGAGCGCCTGTTACGCCGATTGCCGGGGTAAATCCGCCGAGTGGGTCAACCAGTTTGTTGCCGCCTGCCAGCAAATACTGACCGCCCGGCAAGCGCCGTTGTGGCTGTGCCTGGCGGTAGACGCTGGTGCCGCCAGCGCCGATGGCGACTGGCTGGAAGCCGCTGCCACTATCGCCGCCCCCAGCCTGGACAACTGGACGCCCGAGCCCGACAGCGGCTTTGCCCTGTGGCGGCCATTGGGCCACGCTGCCAACGATGAAGACGCGCTGGCGCAGTTGCTGTGGCGCGCGCGCGATTACCAGCAACGCTGGGTGAACAACAAAGGCCGCTATTTTTATTACCCCCGCGACCACGAAGAACGCCCGCTGTGCCAGGCGCTGGCCGGCCACAGCCCATTTGCCCTGGTGGGACAATCGCTGGCCGGCAAAACCCGCCTGCTGCTGCGCTGCCTGCTGACCCTGGGCCAGCCGGTGCTGGTGGCGCAGGGCGACGCCGGGCAGTGGCGCTTTCCGGCGGCGCTGCCAGCCGAGCTGTGGGTGGTGTTTGACGACATCGACCAACACCTGCAAGACGCCAGCTTTGCCGCGCAGTTTAGCGCTTTCAGCCAGCGCCACCCACGCTGGGCGGCCACCTGCCGCAGCGGCGAAGCCTACGCCCAACTGCGCGACGCGCTGCCGGCGCGGGTGAAGGAAACCCTCCGCCCGCAACTGCTGGGCCGGCTGAACGACCAGGAAGTGGAACGGGTGGCGGTGCAGCTGCACCTGAACGCCAACCTGCCGAAAACCCGCCTGCGCCAGGCCCCGCGCAATATTGGCTATTACTTTTTGCACGACGCCATCACCCTCTGGCGTGAGCAGTTTCGCCAACTGCCCGGCAACGAACACACCGCCCTGCGCGGCGTGGCGCTGGCGCTGCGGCTGGAAGGCGGCGGCATGGACAGCATCGCCCAGGCCCGCCCGCGCCAACTGCTGGAAAACACACTACCCACCGCGCTGGATGCCGCCGAATTTGAGATCGCCTGCCAGGCGCTGGCGGACCGCGCCGACGCCAAAGCCTGGTTTCAGTGGCGCGCCGCCAACCGCACGCTGAGCCTGGAAAGCGTGTTTGTGGACGAAGTGATCGACCCCGAGCACGCCCTGCTGGCGCTGGACTACGCGCTGGCGGCGCATGCACTGCCCGCGCAGGACGGCGCGCGCTGGCTGGCCACCCCGCGCGCGCTGGCACACTGGCTGGAGCAAGCCGCCCGCCCCGGCGATGGCCGTGCGCTACGCCTGGGCGACGCCGAGCTGACGCGCCTGCTGCCCATGCTGCGCACCCTGTTTGCCAAACCCGACGCCCACGCCTGCCGCGCCCTGCTGCTGCTGTGGGCCTGCGCTCAGTCCGAGGCGCGTGAGCGGCTGCTGCGCGAATTTGCCAGCAAAGTGCGCCCGCAACCGCAACAAGACCTGCTGACGCTCAACCTGTTGCTGCGCGACAGTGAACCGCCACTGCCCGGCGACGCGGTGCTGACGCTGTGCCACACGCTTAAGCTCCAAGCCGACCACTACACATTTAACACTTTACTGGCGCGCACCACCTCCAACCACGAGCGCCAGGGCCTGCTGGGCGAGATGCGCGCCGCTGGCCTCACACCGGATGTGGTGACGTTCAACAGCCTGATCGAGAAAGCCGCCAGCGAAGCCGAGCGCCAGGGCCTGCTGGGCGACATGCGCGCCGCCGGGATTGAACCCAATGTGGTGACGTACAACAGCCTGATCGAGAAAGCCGCCAGCGAAGCCGAGCGCCAGGGCCTGCTGGGCGAGATGCGCGCCGCCGGGATTGAACCCAATGTGGTGACTTTCACCAGCCTGATCGAGAAAGCCGCCAGCGAAGCCGAGCGCCAGGGCCTGCTGGGCGACATGCGCGCCGCCGGGATTGAACCCAATGTGGTGACGTACAACAGCCTGATCGAGAAAGCCGCCAGCGAAGCCGAGCGCCAGGGCCTGCTGGGCGAGATGCGCGCCGCCGGGATTGAACCCAATGTGGTGACTTTCACCAGCCTGATCGAGAAAGCCGCCAGCGAAGCCGAGCGCCAGGGCCTGCTGGGCGACATGCGCGCCGCTGGTATCAAACCCAATTTGATCACCTTCAACAGCGTGATCAAGCGCGCCAGCGGCCTGGCTGCCGCTGAGGCGCTATTGGCCGATCTGCTGGCCGCCGGGCTGCGGCCAGACAATTACACCCTGCCCGCCTTGCTCAAACATGCCCCCAACTACGCCATCGGCTGCCGGCTGTTTGAGCAATGCCGCCGCGCCGGCCTGCGCCGCCCCAACGACCATGTGTGGCGCGGTTTGCGGCGTTTGGCGCGCAGCGCCGATGAGCAGGCGGATGTGGAGCGCTTGCAGCGGGAGGTGACATGAGCTTTCCACTGACCATCCTGCGCGGCCAGCGCGCCAAGCTGGAGTTCATCGACCGGGCGGCGCTGCGCCAGTGGCTGGAGGCGGAAAGTCAGGCGTGGGCCTGGCTGCTGGACGGCGACTGGACAGCGGCCATGGCCTTGGCCGAGCAGGTGATGACGCGCCAGTGTGCCGCGCTGGAGCAACTGCGCGGCGAGGCAGATGCCCACTACAGCGGTGCCGAGGCCGACGCCCAGGCCGCACGGCTGCGCCAGGCGCTGCAAGATGGCTACGCCGGCTCCACGCCAGCGCTGTGCCGGGACGATGCCGGCGCAGGGGAAATTCTGGCCGAGGCAGCCCGTGCGCCGCTGCTGGCGCTGGGCATGCTGGCGCAGGCCTTGGCGCTGGCCGACAGCGCCGACGAAGCGCCCGCCGTGGCGCAAGGCCGGCTGCGCTGGCTGCGCGCGCAACCCGAACTACTGCGCGCTGAGCTGCAAGTGCGCCAGCAACAGCTGGCCGAACGCGAACAGGCGCTAGCGCAACAGCAAAACCTACTGACGCAGACGCTGGATGAGCTGGAGCGCACACAGGAGCGCAAAGAAGCGCAATCCAGCGCCAGCCATGTGCTGCGCGAGCTGGATCAGGCGCGGCAGGCCAATGCCCGCACCCTGGGCTGGCTGGCTGGGCTGATGTTGGCGTGGCTGGCTTTGGCGGTATGGGGCCTGCAACAGGCGCTGGAGATCACCCACCCCAC
>Ga0209599_10000050_pt1 | contig 85773 bp, 69 predicted proteins | sample Shrwel_input2_FT_FD_187534 | JGI IMG/M metagenome (GOLD analysis project Ga0209599, IMG submission 187534) | Subsurface microbial communities from deep shales in Ohio, USA - Utica-3 well 1 S input2 FT (SPAdes) (version 2) ...
ATATTCAGCTTGCGGTCGGGGCGGGTGGGAGGCGTGTACGGCGAGCTTGTAGTCATGGGTGGGTTTCAAACCATTCGCAAAGGGCGGCCACGGTGGCGTCGTTGTCCGCAGCGGTAATCAGGCAGTGGGGCGCGCCACACTGGGCCAGGCGGTCGGCAATGCGCGGGTGCGGCACGACATAGAGCAGCGATTGTAACGTTGCCCGGCGTGACTCGCCAGCCAACATAAATAACCAGTCTACGGCTTCGGTGCTGGTCAGGACCAGCGCGGCGAGCCCTGGCCCGGCCACGGCAGCATCAAAACTGTGCCAGTCTGGCTGTGCCGGCTGGCGCTGGTAGATGTCCAGCGTCTGCACCGTGGCACCGCGTTCGGCCAGCACATTGGCCAGCCACTGCGAACGTCCGCCGCTGCCCTTGATCAGCACCATATGCTGACCCACCAGCGGGGCGGCCAGTTCCGGCAGCGCGGCCAAAGCCTCGGCGTCGCTGCGCTCGCTGGGGTGCAGCACCGGGCGGCCACAGCGCTGGCTCAGCCGTCTGGCACTGGCCGCGCCCACGGTGGTCAGCGCCACACGGGCCGGCAGCCGGTCGATCAAATACGGCCAGAGTAAGTCAATGGCGGTGGGCGAGACAAAAATCACCCGGTCGGTGGCGCGTACTGCCTCGGCAGCCTGGCGTAGTACAGCGGTGTCGGCGGGCACGATATCCATCACCGGCAGGCCAATCGGCACCGCGCCGGCGTACGCCAGCCGGGCCATCAGTGCGCCAGCCTGGCCCGCCGGGCGGGTGACCACAATCCGGCGGCCCGCCAGTGGCTGGGCCGGTGCGGCGCTCATTGGCCCAGCGCGGCGATGATGTCTCCCGCGCCCTGGTCGAGCAACTGCCTGGCCACGGCCCGCCCCAGCGAATCGGCATAGCGGCGCGGCGCTTCGGCGCGGGCGGTCAGAAAGGTGCGGCCATCCACACTGGCGACAAAACCGTTCAGCACCAGCATGTCGCCACGCTGGATGGCGTAGCCGCCCAGCGGCACCTGGCAGGAGCCATTCAGCGCCCGGCTCATTGCCCGTTCGGCATGCACGCAGGCGGCTGTCACCGCATCATTCAGCGGCACCAGCAGCGCGGCCAGCTCAGCGCGGCCCGCCAGAATTTCAATGCCCAGCGCGCCCTGGCCCACTGCCGGCAGGCTTTCCTGCGGGGCCAGCTCGATGCGAATGCGCTGGTGCAGGCCCAGGCGCTTGAGGCCAGCGGCGGCCAGGATGATGGCGTCGAATTCACCGTTGTCCAGCTTGCGCAGCCGGGTCTGCACATTGCCGCGCAGCGGGCGGATGGTCAGATGCGGGTAGCGCGCGCGCAGCTGGCTTTCCCGGCGCAGGCTGGAGGTGCCCACCACCGCGCCATCGGGCAGGTCGGCCAGCGCGGCGTAGCGGTTGGACACAAAGGCATCGCGCGGGTCTTCGCGGGTGCAGATGGCCGCCAGTTCAAAGCCGTCGGGCAGATTCATCGGCACGTCTTTCATCGAATGCACCGCCAGATCGGCACGGCCTTCTTCCAGCGCCACTTCAAGTTCTTTAACGAACAGCCCCTTGCCGCCAATTTTCGATAATGTCTTGTCCAGAATCTGATCGCCCTGGGTGGTCATGCCCAGGATGCCCACCTGTGTCCCCGGATACAACGCTTCGAGCCGGGCCTTGATGTGTTCGGCCTGCCACATGGCCAGCGCACTCTCCCGGCTGGCAATGACAAGTTGCTTCATAATGGTTTCCTAAGGTAATTTGACAGAATTTTAACCGCTTCGCTTGTGAACACGGTATTCCGCCATGATGAACGAAACTGAAAAAGACTTGCCGCTGCGCCACGATCTGGCGCGACTGGACCGCCTGCTTGCCGAGATCGTCCGTGAACAAGAGGGCGAAGCGGTCTATCACGAAATGCGCACCATCCCGGTGGAGGCGCACGACCGCGTCGGCACGCCGGAATTGTCGCGCCGGCTGGCCGAACTGTCGCCCGCCGCCGCCGCCGCGCTGGTGCGCGCCTGTGGTTTTTATGCACAGCTTACCAATCTGGCTGAAGACCTGCATCACAACCGCCGCCGCCGCGCCCACCGCGCTGCTGGCTCCGCTCCGCAGCAAAGCAGCCTGGCGCTGGCGATTCAGCGGCTGAAACACGATGCCGTGCCCTTTGCTGCGCTGGTCGATTTTTTTGAACATGCGCAGATTTCCCCGGTGCTGACCGCCCACCCCACCGAAGTGCAGCGTCAGAGCGTGCTGGACGCGCACAAGGCCATCCGCAAGTTTCTCACCAAGCTGGCCGACCCATCGCTGGGCCGCGAAGACCGCGAAGAAGTGGAAGCCAAGCTCAAGCGGGTGATTCTGGCGCTGTGGCAAACCTCGGAAATCCGCCCGTTCAAGCTTACCGTCAAGGACGAAATCGAAAACGGCGTGGCCTACCATCCCACCACGTTCTTTACCGCGCTGCCCAAGCTGTACGCCAGCCTGGAGGCGTCGATTCAGCGCGAGTGGGGACAGGAACTGGTGTTGCCCAATTTCTTCCGCATTGGCAGCTGGATTGGCGGCGACCGTGACGGCAACCCGTTTGTCACCGCCGATGTCACCCTGTACGCCGTCCAGCGTCAGGCCGAAGTGGCGTTTGCCTGGTATGGCCGCGAACTTGACCAGCTGTATCGCGAGCTGTCGTTGTCGGCGCGGCGGGTGAAGGTCAGCGAGGCGCTGGGCCAGCTCACCGCCCACAGTCCTGACCACGCCGAAAGCCGCCAGGAAGAACCGTACCGCCTGGCGCTGGCCACCCTGCAAGGCCGGCTGACTGCCACCGCCCAGGCGCTGGAAGTGCCGTTTGACGGCCGTTTTGCCCAGGCCGGCCTGAGCGCCTACCCCTCGCCCACCGATCTGGTGCATGACCTGCAGCTGATCAGCGATTCGCTGAGCAGCCACGGCAGCCAGAGCCTGGCCGCTGGCCGCCTGCGTGACCTGATTCGCGCAGTGGAAGTGTTTGGCTTTTCGTTGATGCCGCTGGACATGCGCCAGTTCTCCGGCATTTTTGAATCGGTGGTGGCCGAGCTGTTTGCCCAGGCCGGTGCGGGCGACTATCTGGCCGCCGACGAAGCGGGCCGCCAGGCCATGCTGCTGGCCGAACTGCAATCTGCGCGTCTGCTGTATTCGCCGTTTGTCGAATACAGTGAGCAAACCGGCAAGGAGCTGGCGCTGTTCCGCGCCGCCGCGCAGATTCAGGCCCGCTTTGGCAAGAAAGCCCTGCCCAACTGCATCATTTCCAACTGCGCCAGCGCCAGCGACCTGCTGGAAGTGGCACTGCTGCTGAAAGAAGCCGGCCTGTTGCGCGTGGTGGATGGCGAGCCGACTTCCACCGTCAACATCATTCCGCTGTTTGAAACCGTGGCCGACCTGGACGCCAGCGCCGGGGTGATGAGCGAGCTGTTTGCCCTGCCGTGGTATCGCACCCTGCTCAACAGTCGCAAGGATACCCAGGAAGTGATGCTGGGCTACTCGGACAGCAACAAGGACGGCGGTTACTTCACCAGCCAGTGGGAGCTGTACCAGGCCGAACGCCGCTTGGTGAAGGTGTTCGACGCTGCGGGCGTGCGCATGCGCCTGTTCCACGGTCGCGGCGGTTCGGTGGGCCGGGGCGGTGGCCCGTCTTACGAGGCCATCATGGCGCAGCCGGCAGGCTCGGTGGCCGGGCAGATCCGCATCACCGAACAGGGCGAAGTGATTGGGGCCAAATACTCCGACCCGGAAATCGGCCTGCGCAACCTCGAAGCGCTGCTGGCCGCCACGCTGGAAGCCAGCCTGACCACGGTGCGCGATACGCCGCCGGCGGATGAGGCCATTCTGGGCGAGCTGTCCAGCCGCGCCTTCCACGCCTACCGCTCGCTGGTGGAAACGCCGGGCTTTATCCAGTATTTCCTGGAAGCCACGCCGATCAATGAAATTGCCAAGCTCAATATCGGCAGCCGCCCGGCCTCGCGCAAGAGCCTGACCAGCATCAAGGATTTGCGCGCCATCCCCTGGGTGTTCTCCTGGGCGCAGGCGCGGGTGATGCTGCCGGGCTGGTATGGCGTGGGCAGCGCGGTGGCCGCCTATCTGGAAGAACACGGCCAGGCTGGCCGCGAGCGCCTGCAGGCGCTGTATCGCCACTCGGCGTTTTTCCAGGTGGCGCTGTCAAACATGGAACAGGTGCTGGCCAAGAGCGACCTGCAGATTGCCGCCGGCTACGCCGCGCTGGTGTCCGACCAGAGCCTGGCCAAGCATATCTTTGGCCTGATCGAAGCCGAATGGCTGCGCACCCGCGAGGCGTTCTTCACCATCACCGGGCAAGACACCCTGCTGGCGGATAACCCATCGCTGGCGCGCAGCCTGGCCAACCGTCTGCCATTCATGGACGCGCTGAACATCCTGCAGATTGAGCTGATCCGCCGCCTGCGCCAGACGCCGGACGCGCCGGAACTGCTGTACACCGCGCATCAAACCATCAACGGTATTGCAGCGGGTTTGCGCAATAGCGGTTGAAGTGCTTGGGGGCACCGCTTGCATCTGGTGAGTGGTGCGTCACCCGTTTGGGGGTGACGCACCCTGACCGCACGCTCAGTCGCATGGCCCACGCAGCCATATTTATCGTGACAGCACGTTCAGCTGCATGGCAACATGCCATGCAAATAGCAAAAACGTTAGACCTTACCCACGCTGCTCACGAACAGGCCCCCATGAAACAACTCCTCTGCACCCTCACTGGCGCTGCTTTTTTATGCGTCAGCACTGGCTGTGCTACCTCATCCAAAGATCTCAGCTCGTCGTATGTCTCTCCCATCCAGTACCAAGCCTATGACTGTGGCCAATTAGCCGCAGAATCCCAGCGCATACAGGCACGAGTCAGCGAATTGGGCGGGCGCCTTGATCAAGCCGCCACCAACGACAAAATACTGATGGGCGTCACGCTGGTGTTGTTCTGGCCGGCAGCATTTGCCTTGGGCGGTACAAAGCAGCAAGAAGCCGAGTATTCCCGCATCAAGGGTGAGCTGGAAGCCGTAGATCAAGCCGTGATCGCAAAAAAATGTCAGACCGCTGGACGCCAGACAATTCAGGGGGCCAACGCAGGAAGTTAAAGCCGCTCAAAAGTGCCATTCAGTCACTGCATCAGCCTGTTCCTGCTGATGCAGACCGTGTCTTTTTGACGTATTGACGCTGCCCACTTTTATTTCTTAATTCCCTTCCCGTCTCCTTGGCAGATACCGCCACCATCAGCGGTGTGGCCCATTCAGGCTGCGGCCCCTGCAGATTTGCCCGCGCACACCGGGCAAGCCGGGTCGCGCGTCAGGCGCATATGCCGCCAATCTCCGCTTAGCCCCTCGTAAATCGCCAGCCGGTTCACCGCGTTGGAGCGGATGCCCACCAGCAGCTTCAGCGCTTCAGCGGCCTGCATGCAGCCGATGATGCCCACCAGTGGCGCAAATACGCCAAAGGTGGCGCATGGCCCGTCGCTGGCGTCGCCATGATCCGGAAACAGACAGTGGTAGCACGGCGCATCCGGCTGGCGCGGGTCAAACACTGCCAGCTGACCATCAAAGCGCACTGCCGCACCCGACACCAGCGGCTTGCTGGCGGCCACGCAGGCGGCGTTGACCGCATGGCGGGTGGCAAAATTGTCCGAGCAATCCAGCACCACATCGGCCTGCGCCACGGCGGCGGCCAGTGCGGCAGCGTCCATGCGCTGGGCCAGCGGCTGGACGCGCACCTCCGGATTGAGCGCCGCCAGCCGGCTGGCCACGGATTCCACCTTCAGCCGGCCCAGGCTGGCCATGTCGTGGGCGATTTGCCGTTGCAGGTTGGTCAGTTCGACGGTGTCGTTGTCGCACACCGTCAGCGTGCCCACCCCGGCTGAGGCCAGATACATGGCCACAGGCGAGCCCAGCCCCCCGGCACCAATAATCAGGGCATGGCTGGCCAGCAGTGCGGTTTGTCCGGCCAGGTCGAGTTGGGGAAGCAGCAGATGGCGGCTGTAGCGCAGCAGTTGTTGGTCGTTCATGGCGGGTGGCGGAGGGAGAAAACCGCACTGTAGCGTGGGCACAGCGGGTTTGTCTGCAAAGGGGCACCGCAGGTGGGGCAGAAGGGGGGGGGCGGCAGACAAAAAAAGAGGGAAGACGCCCCGGATAAGCATCTTCCCCTCAGGGTGAGCGGCACGCTCGGGAAGGGTGCCTGGCGGCAGAAGCTTCCCGATTTGCATACTACGCGACACAGTGTACTTGAATGCGCCAGCAGAAAACCAGCGTAAATCTACGGTGTTTCACCCATTTTTTTGGTTTGCTATTCAATGGGATAGTTTGCGACATCGGAGCACGCATGCTGGCCAATGGCGCAAGCGTACCGGTTTACTCCTCGACGGTACGCCGGCTGAATTTCACCCCCAGCTGCTTGAGCTTGCGGTACAGGTGGGTGCGCTCCAGCCCGACTTTTTGCGCCACCCGGCTCATATTGCCGTTTTCCAGCCCGATGTGGTACTCGAAGTAGCGCCGCTCCAGCTGCTCACGCAGTTCGCGCAGCGGCAGGTTGAAGTCAAAGCCGGATTCTTCTGGCGGCTTGTCCTGACGGAACTGGGCCAGCACCTTGTTGACTTCCGGCGCGTCGATATCGTCGCTTTCGGCGGTCAGCGCCAGGCTCTTGATAATGCTGCGCAGCTGTTCCAGATTGCCCGGCCAGTCGTACTGGCGCAGCGCATTCAGCGCGGCAGTGGTCAGCCGATGGGGGGGCACCTGCTTGTTTTCAATCAGTTCGGCCAGGATTTGCTGAGCCAGTTCGATGATGTCGTCAGCGTGTTCGCGCAGGCACGGGATCGGCACAATCACGCTGGACAAGGTATTGAGCAGGCGGTTGTCGCAGGCTGGGTCGGTCAGCAGTTCCTGCAGCGGGCGGCTGCAGGAGCACACCAGACGCACGCTGTAGCGGTCCAGCTTGGACAGCAAAAACAGCAGCCCCTGCTGGGCGCGGCGCGGCTGGCTGCCGATGTCGGGCAGGTAGAGCACGCCATTATTGGCTTTTTGCAGCAGCTCCAGCGGGGCGTCGGCCAGTTGCTCCGGCTTGTTTGGCGTGACCCACGGGGTGTTGGGCTGGTGAAAAAACCGCGCCACCAGCTCAAAGCCCACGCCGGGTTCGCCGGTGAGCAGAATGGGCGATTTGACTGGCACCACCCGCTCCAGCGCGCGCTTGAGCTCGTGCACCACCGGGCTTTTGCCCAGCCGGTCGAGGTTGAGCGACTGGTTGCCTTGCATGTCGGCGTATTTCATCGCCCGCTGCACCGTGGTCAGCAGCTTTTGCAGGGCGATGGGTTTTTCCAGAAAATCAAATGCGCCAATGCGGGTGGCTTCAACAGCGGTATCAATGCTGGCGTGGCCAGACATCATCACCACCGGCATGTTCAGTTGCCCGGCCTTGGCCCATTCCTTGAGCAGGGTGACGCCATCACAGTCGGGCATCCAGATGTCCAGCAACACCAGGGCGGGACGGGTCTGGTTGCGCAGCTGCCGCGCCACTTCAGCGTTTTCGGCCAGCGCCACGGTATAGCCTTCGTCCTGAAGGATTTCCGACAGCAGCTCGCGAATGCCGACTTCATCATCGACGATCAAGATATCGCTACTTCGCATCATGCCTCCGGGCAGGGCAGCGTAACGCAGATACGGGCGCCGTGCGGGGTAACATTGCCAACGGTAATGCTGCCATGGTGTTCCTCAATGATTTTTTTGACGACCGCCAAGCCCAGACCGGTGCCTTTGGCTTTGCTGGTGACATAGGGCTCAAATGCGCGGGGCAGGATGTCTGCTGCGAAGCCGGGACCATTGTCCTCCAGAGTGATGACGACCGCATCATTTTCTCTCTGGGCGCTAATGTGAATCATCGGCTCGTCAGCGTCAAGCACGGCATCCTGCGCATTGACCAGTAAATTGTGCAGCACCTGGCGCAGCAGCGCCGCATCACCCTGAATCAGCAAGGCTTCTTCCGGCAGCCGGGCATGCACTGCCGGGTTGGATTCGTACAGCGCCAGCACTTCGCGCACCAGCTGTCCCAGGTCCAGCCCGGCCAGCTGGGTTTTTGGCGCGCGGGCATAGTCGCGGAATGCTTCCACCATACCCTTGAGCGCACTGACCTGCTGGACAATCGTATCGGTGGAGCGGCGCAGCATGTCGGCGTCGTGAGGGGCCAGCTTGTCGGCCAGCTTCATTTGCAGCCGCTCGGCAGACAGCTGGATGGGGGTCAGCGGGTTGCGGATTTCATGCGCCAGCCGCTTGGCCACCTCGCCCCAGGCGGCGTCGCGCTGGGCGCGGGCCAGTTCGGTGATGTCGTCAAACACCATGACAAAACCATGGCCGCTTTTTTCCGGCAGGCGGGTGCCGCGCGCCAGCAGGGTTTGCAGCCGGCGCTCGCCTTCCATGGCCACCTCGGCCTGCCAGTCCTCACCCGGCGCGTCGTCGCGGTGCTGCTGGGTGGCGTCCACCAGCGGGCTCAGGCGCGGCACATGGCAGGGCCAGTCGGGCAGCGGGTGTTCGGCCAGATCGTCGATATTCACCCCCAGAATCCGCTCGGCGGACACATTGGCAGCAGTGAGCAGCCAATGGGCGTCAAATGCCATCACTCCGGCACTGAGGTTAACCAGAATGCTTTCCAGGTAGGCGTTGTTGGCCTCCAGTTCGGCACGGCTGGCGTCGGTTTGTGCGCTGGCCTCGGCCAGTTGCTTGGTCATCCGGTTGAACATGGCGGTGAGCACGCCCAGCTCGTCGCGGCTGTAAATCGGGTGCTGGCGCGAGTAATCCCCCTGGGTCACTGCCTTGGTGCCGGCAGCCAGCGCACCCAGCGGGGCGGACAGCCGGTCAGACAGGTAAAACCCCAGACTGACCGCGCCTAGCAGCGTCACCACCAGGGTGAGCGCCAGGGTCAGCCGGTAAAAGCGTTTCAAGCCCTCGCGCGACAGCGCCAGCTGGCGGTATTCGCTACGGGTGGCATCGACCAGCTCGGCGTCTTCGGCAATCTGGCGCGGCACCGGCTGCATCAGCTGCACGGTCAGCCGTTCGCCGTTAAACGACAGCGGATAGGCCGGCAGCACCACGCGCAGCACCATGCCCTTGCCGTTCAGGGTTTCGGTGGCACGAAAGGCCTGATCCCGGTTGATCCGCTCCAGCACCTCGCGCGACGGTGCCAGCGGCATGCTGCCGCCCGACCCAGGCTCGCCCGCCACGCCCACCAGCTGGCCATGGCGATCAAACACGGCAATTTCATGCACCCCCAGCTGCTTGCGCAGCGCCGGCAGCTTGAGCGAAGCATTCAGGGTGGGGGCGCCATTGAGCTCGCGCACCACCTGCTGGGCCTTGTAGTCCAGGTCGGTCAGCAGGTAATCCAGCGCATTGCGCCCCAGGCTCAGCCCCCGGTCCAGCCCGGCCTCGATGCGCACATCAAACCAGCTTTCGATGCTCTTGGTCAGAAACTGTACCGACACGGTAAACATCAGAATCCCCGGCAAGATGGCCACCAGGGCAAACATCGACACCATGCGCAGGGTCAGCTTGGCACCAAACACCTTGGCGCGGATTTTCTGGCGGATCTGCCACAGCTGATAGCCGATAAAGCCGGTCAGCCCCAGGGTCAGCAAGCCGGTCAGGGCAAAAATCTCCCAGTAGTATTCAGCCAGCCGTGACGTGCTGCCGGTGGAAATCGCCAGCAGATAGAGCAGAATCAGCCCAAGCAAGGCCGACGAACTGAGCCAGACCCGCATCAGTGTTCTCCTTCCAGCGCCATGGGCACCCAGTCGGATTCCAGCTTCCAGTCGGTGGCACCCAGCGCCGACAGCTGAAACGGGCGTGGCAGCTGGCTGATGTCCAGCATCAACCGCACTTCACCGGCAAACTCGCCCAGCCGGCTTTTGCCCACGCTGGTCTTGCTCAGTACCCGCCAGCTGCGAATGGCACCCATCGCCGCCAGGGCGTCGTTGAGGGAGGGATAGGTTTTGTACAGGGTGCCGCCAATCGACACCCGGTAGGTTTGCGTCAGCGCATGAAACGACAGCTTGTACAACTGCTCGGCGGTGGGGTCGAAGCCTTCGCTGAATTGCCGCCACCAGGCGTACAGGCGCGGGCGACTGAGGTGAAACTGCAGGCGGAAGGTCAGCGGCACGCCTTCGTCCAGCGCGTCGCTCAGGGTGGGGTTGAGCTGGATGGCAAAGCGGGTGTTGGCCACCAGATAGCCGTCCTGCAACGCCAGCGTGGCCAGTTTGGGCACAATGGCGTCGCCGCTGCGCGCTTCAGCCGCCCGTGCCGGGGCCGCAGCGCACAGCAGCGCCAGCAGCATCAGCCCGGTCGCCAGCCAGCGCGTCAGCTCAGGTCTTGCGAATAAGCGCGTAGTAAAAGCCATCATGGTTTTCATCCGGCAGCAGCTGAATGTCCCGCTCCAGTTCAGCATTCACATGCCGACTGAAAAAGGCATCGACCTGGCGACGGTTTTCCGTGGGAAAAATCGAACAGGTTGCATACAGCATTTTGCCGCCCGGCGCGAGCAGCGCCCACAGCGCGTCGGCCAGCGCGCCCTGCTGACGGCCCAGCGACGGGATATCGGTCGGGCGACGGGTCCATTTGATATCCGGATGACGGCGCGCCACGCCCGAAGCCGAACAGGGTACGTCGGCCAGAATGCGGTCAAACATCTTGCCGTCCCACCAACTGGCCGGGCGACTGGCGTCACCCACCACACAGCGGGCCGACAGGCCCAGCCGGGCCAGATTGCTTTCCACCCGCTGCAGGCGCACGCCGTCGTTATCCACCGCCGTCAGCGCCAGGTCAGCGCACTCCAGCAGGTGGCCGGTTTTGCCACCAGGGGCGGCGCAGGCGTCCAGCACGCGCATGCCGTCACGCACATCCAGCCATTCGGCAGCCAGCTGCGCGCCAGCGTCCTGCACCGATACTTCGCCTTCGGCAAAACCGGGCAGGCGATCCACCGGCACCGGCTTGGTCAGGCGCACGGCATCGCCTTCCAGCACGGTGGCTTCCATGCCGGCTTCGGTCAGTCGGGCCAGCCAGGCAGCCACTGTGGTACGGCGGCGATTGACCCGTACCGTCATCGGCGGGTGCTGATTGCTGGCGGTGAGGATGGCTTTCCAGTCTTTCGGGTAAGCCTGCTGTACCGACCCCACCCACCAGTCCGGATGGTTCCAGAACGCAGTCGGGTCACGGCGCAAGGCAGCAGTCAGCTCGTCGCGGCGGCGCTGGAAATTGCGCAGCACGGCATTGGTCAGCCCTTTGAGCCGCCCGCCCTGATGCGCGGCAGCCACACGCACGGCATGGTCCACCACCGCGTACGGCGCGGCCTGGGTGTGTACCAGCTGGTAGAGCGCCACCAGCAGCAGGCGGTCAATCAGGGCATCGTCCAGTGGACGCGACAGCAGTTGGTCGAGCACGCCGCGCAGCCAGCCATAGTGGCGCAAGGAGCCATAGCTGATGTCCATGACGGCAGCGCGTTCTGCCGGTGCCAGCGCGGGATGTTGCCGCCAGGCCGACGCCAGCGTGTCGGTCAGGTTTTTGCCGGACAGGACCGTATCAAGGATTTCGGCGGCGAGGGTCTGGATGGTTTGCATGATATGAAAACCGCCACGTCAACAGGCGCAGCGGTTGGGGATGTTGGGGTCAGGCCGGATTGTAACGGAACAGCAGGCCAGCGGCGATGTTTCCGCAGCAGGCGACGGCGCAAGGGATGGGAGAGGGGGCGTAAAGTACGCGCTGGCGCAGGAGAATGGCCTGACCTGACCCCCCCGATCAGGAATCCGTGCGCCGGCTCGGCAAACACCTGTTCCAGCAATGCGGCATCCAGCACCCGATATCCCCAGAGCATCAGCTGTTCGCGACTGGCCTGCTGCACGCGCATGGCCAGCTCGGCGGGCAAGGGGCCAAAACGCTGTGTTGCATCGTGTGAACGGTTCTGAGCTGTTCCGCACAGCGGAGCAATTATCTGCTAAAAACCGGCTTGTTCTGCATTTTTGTTGTTAAAAGCATATTTTTGTTTGCTGTCCGTGTAGAATGCGGAACGCACAAATATGGTGCAATCAGTACGAAAAAGCACACTATTGGTGCAAAACAAGAAGCATTAACAACCTATGTGCAGCGCTTCCAGGTCAAATTCCGCCATATTTGGCGCAGTGGCTTGCCACTGCCCGGCTTGCCGCATGCACACTTCAGCAGAGGAATGCATGAAAAATCTTAGCGTTGGGCAGCGGTTATATGGCCTTGTCATTGTCTTTTCTGTTGTCTTGATCGCGGTGGGGGCACTGGGGCTGAAAAATGCCGCCGACACGCTGGCGGGTTTGAAAACTGTCTACGAAGACCGCACGGTGGCCTTGGGCCAATTGGCGCAGATTGACCAACGCATCCGCCGCAATGCCGCCGAGTTTTACCGCGCCCTGGCGCTGGACCCCAGCAGCCCGCTGGCCAGGCACCTGGACGGCAGCCTGCCTGAACATGGCCAGGCGCTGCGCGACAATACCCGCATTGCCGCTGCAGAATGGCGCAAATACATGGCCACCTACCTGACGCCAGAAGAAAAACAACAAGCACAACAGGTAGATACCCTGCTGACCGCCTATGAAAAAGACTTGGTCATTCCCGTGGCCGAGTATTTTGGCCGGGGAAAACTGGACACAGACACCTCCCTGGGTTTCATTCGCGCCTCGGGCAAGCTTGGCAACGACACCCGGACGGCTTTGCAAGCGCTGATTGACTTGCAAGAGCGCGTGGCCAAACAGGAATACGACACTGCCGTGGCGGGCAATGATCAAACGCGCCAGATCTTGCTGGCCTTGATCCTGCTGGGTTTGGGGCTGGGCGGCATGGTGTCCTGGCACTTGATTCGCAGTGTCACCACGCCGCTGGGTAAAATCCGCGATGCGGTGGCGCATGTGCAGCAATCCGGCGATTTCACCACCCACCTGGCGGTACAAGGTCAGGATGAGGTGGCGCAAACCACCCGTGCCTTTAATGATCTGCTGACCACCCTGCGCACTGCCCTGCAGTCGGTGCAGACCGCCACGACAACCGTCAGCCAGGAAGCCGAAGGCCTGGCCGGCCAATCCACCCAAGCCGCCAGCGCCGCTGCGCACGCCAGTGAATCTACCTCGGCCATGGCGGCGGCGGTGGAGCAGGTAACGGTCAGCATCAACCATGTGGGCGACGCCAGCCAGCAGGCCATTGCCCAGGCCGAAGACGCCGGACAACACGCACGTGAGGGCGGCGAAGTGATTCAGCGTGCCGTGGGCGAGATCAACCAGATTGCCCAGAGCGTGCGGGAGGTGTCGGCCATCATCGAACAGTTGGACGGGCGCTCCGAGCGCATTTCCGGGGTGATTCAGGTCATCAAGGAAGTGGCCGACCAGACCAACCTCTTGGCCTTGAACGCGGCCATCGAAGCTGCCCGGGCTGGCGAATTCGGGCGCGGCTTTGCCGTGGTGGCCGACGAAGTGCGCAAGCTGGCGGAGCGCACCGGCAAAGCCACCGGCGAAATCAGCCTGATGATTACTGAAATCCAGCAAAGCAGCCGCAACGCCGTGGGATCAATGGACACCGCCGTGCAGCAGGTGAATGCCGGGGTGCAACTGGCGGCGGACGCCGGCGAGGCCATTGTTCGCATTCGCAACAGCACCCGACAAGTGACGCAGACGGTGGCGTCCATCAGCGAGTCGATTCTGGAGCAAGGCGCAGCCAGCAACACCATTGCCGAGCAGGTCGAACAGGTGGCGCGCGCCAGCGAGCAAAACAGTGCCATTGCCTGTCAGTCTGCCAATTCGGCCCGCGCGGTGGCACAACAAGCCAGCCAGATGCGTTTGGCGCTGGCGCGCTTTCGCATCTGAACGCATCAGGCAGGGTGCGTTGCCCTGCTTCGGTGCATCGGCATCTTGCAGGGTCATGCGGCAATCGTGGTTTTGCCTGGCGCCGCGCGATTCAACCCCTCAGCACCGGGCGGGGTGGTTCCACGCCGCCCCAGCTGCGTTATCCTTAGCCCTTCTGTCACCCACTTGCGGCCTCTCCCCATGAAAGTTCTTGTCATCCCGGTTACCGCTTACCAGCAAAACTGTTCCCTGATCTGGTGTGAACGCACTCACCGCGCCGCGCTGGTAGACCCCGGTGGCGATGTGGCCAGCTTGCTGGCCCAGGTGGAAAAACACGGGCTGACGCTGGAACGCCTGCTGATTACCCATGGCCATCTGGACCATGCCGGCGGGGTGGCCGAGCTGACCGCCCAGCTTGGGCTGCCGGTGGAAGGGCCGCATCTGGCCGATCAGTTCTGGATTGATGGCATGCAGAATCAGGCGCGCATGTTTGGTTTTCCGCCTACCCAGGGGTTTACCCCGACGCGCTGGCTGAACGATGGCGACCGGGTGACGGTGGGGGAAGAGGAACTTGAAGTGCTGCATTGTCCTGGGCATACGCCGGGGCATGTGGTGTTTTTCCATCGCGGCGAGCAGCTGGCATTTGTGGGCGACGTGCTGTTTCAGGGCTCGATTGGCCGGACCGATTTTCCGCAGGGCGATCACCGCACACTGATTGCGTCAATCCAGGACAAGCTGCTGCCGCTGGGTGATGAAGTGAGTTTTGTGCCGGGTCATGGCCCGGCATCCACCTTTGGCCATGAGCGGCGGCATAACCCGTATCTGCAGGGCTGAACGTGTTGGGAGCGTGCTGCCAGCGGGCGGGCGCGCCATCGCTTGCCACCTTGTGTGATGTCATTGCCGCATCAAGCGGCATTCGTCTTGCTTAATCTTTTCAGCTTGTTAACAATCCGTCCTGCCGCAGCAGGACGGATTGGGTCTGGCTGTCCACGCGCTGGCCCTGCTGGTAAAAAATTCATCAAAAACCGCCATCCTGCTTGTACCCGCTGATGCACCGACACGAAGGAACCACCATGCTGCACCGACTGAGCGTAGGCAACAAGCTCAATATGCTGCTGATTGCCGCATTACTGGGGGTGATGGCCATCAGTGGCCTGGCCTTGTATTCCAAATACCAGCGCATGCTCGACGACCGCCGCGCCACCTTGCAAAGTGTGGTGCAGGTGGCGCTGGGTGTGCTGGACTTTTATGACAAGCAGGCCAAAAGCGGTGCGATGCCGCTGGCGGCGGCCCAGGATGCTGCCAAGCGCACCATTGGCAACCTGCGCTACGCCGGCAAGGAATACTACAGCCTGTACGACATGCACCCGCGCATGGTCTGGCACCCGATCAAGCCCGAACTGAATGGCAAGGACTTGTCCGCGCTGAAAGACCCCAACGGCAAGCTGCTGGTGAAGGAAATGCGCGACGCCGTGGCCGGGCAGGGCAGCGGCTTTGTCGATTATCTGTGGCCGCAGCCGGGCAAGGACGAGCCAGTGCCCAAGCTGGCTTACGCCGAGGGATTTGCCCCCTGGGGCTGGATTGTGGCGTCCGGTCTGTATCTGGATGACCTGAACGCCCAGTTCCGTCACGATGCCGGGGTGTTTGTCGGCCAGATCGTGCTGTTGTCGGCGTTGCTGATCTGGCTGGTGCTGGCAATCAAATGGGCGCTGACCGGGCCGATTCGCGAGCTGATGCAAACCATGCAGCAGGTGGGTGAGCAGCACGACCTGACGTGCCGCGCGGCGGCGCGCAACCAGGATGAAATTGGCGCGGTGGGGCGCACCTTTAACCAACTGCTGACCAATATCCAGAAAACGTTTGCCGAAGTCTGGGGCGGCAGCGAGCGGCTGGCCAGCCAGGCCACTTCGTTGTCGGGCCATGCCGACCGGCTGGCGGGCGCTTCGGCGCAGCAAAGCCAGGCGGTGAGTTCATCGGCGGCGGCGCTGGAACAGATTAGCGTCAGCATTGAGCAGGTCAGCGCCATGGCCGACCGGCTGGCGCACGAAGCCGAACAGGCACAGCAGCAAACCCAGCGCGGCGAGCAGGCGGTGGGCACGCTGCTTGGCCATCTGGACCATGCCGACCAGGCGTTAAGCCAGGAGGTCAGCCAGAGCGCGCAGCGCATGGCCGGCAGCATGGGTGAGATCACCCAGATGACCGGGCAGGTGCGCGATATTGCCGAACAGACCAATCTGCTGGCGCTCAATGCCGCCATCGAAGCCGCCCGCGCCGGCGAAGCCGGGCGAGGTTTTGCCGTGGTGGCTGACGAAGTGCGCAAGCTGGCAGAAAAATCGGCCTTGTCCGCCGGTCAGATCGACACCCTGACCGCCCGGCTGAGCGCTGCCAGCGAGGCGATGCATCAGGCGATTGCCAGCAGCCAGACGGCAATGACCCACAGCCGCGAACAAGCCGCCGATGTGGCCAGCCTGCTGGGCCATGCCAGCCAGAGCGCCAGTGGCACCCGGCAGCGCATTGGCGAGATCAATACCGCGCTGACCGAGCAAAGCCAGTCGGTTCAGCATATTGCCCGCGATATGCAGGTGATTGCCGGTCAGGGGGAAACCCAGCATGCCGTGGTGCACGACAGCGCCGGGGCGGCGCATGAGCTGGAGGCGTTGGCAGTGGCGTTGCGTGGGGCGATTGGGCGGTTCAAGACGTGAGATCCTGGCAAGGGTCGGTCGCCCCGGTGGGGTGACCGACCCAGCCTGCGGTTACACCGAGAAGCGATGCACAGCGTGGTGCAGGTCGCTGGTCAGGTCGCGCATCGACGAGCTGGCCTGCGCCACCTGACGCGCCGCCTGGGCGTTGCCCGAGGCGCTTTGCGCAATCCGCTCCACATTCAGCGCAATGTCGTTGCTGGCAATGCTCTGTTCTTTCAGTGCCTGGGAAATTTCATTGACCACGTGCACCACCCGCTCGGCACTCTGGCGGATGCGGCCAATCGATTCGCCACCTTGCTCGGCCAGCGCCAGGCCGTGGTTCACCCGGTTCATCGCTTCGTCCATGGTTTCCTGCGACTGACCCGAGCTTTCCTTGATGTCGGCAATCATCCGGGCAATTTCTTCCGTGGCAGACGAGGTGCGTTCAGCCAGCTTGCGCACTTCATCGGCCACCACGGCAAAGCCACGGCCCTGCTCGCCGGCGCGGGCGGCTTCAATCGCCGCGTTCAAGGCCAGCAGGTTGGTCTGGTCGGCCACTTCCTTGATGACGTTCATGATGCTGGAAATGGTTTCGGTCTTGCCAGCCAGGTCGGTAATTGCCATGGAAGTGTCGCTCACGGCATCGTGAATCCGGCGCATTTCGTCCACCGCGTCGGCAATCACCTTGGCACCTTCGGCAGACAATTTGCCGGATTCGGCGGAGACATCCCGCGCGGCCCCCGCGCTGTCGGCAATATGCGAGATGCTGGCGGTCATTTCTTCAATCGAGGCGGCCATGGCCGACGCCGAGCTGCTTTGCGAATCGGATACGGCGGTGACATCTCCGGCGTGGCTGGCCAGCGACTGGGCCATCTGGGTGAGCGAGTCGGCGTTGCCGCTGATGCCGCCAATCAGCTGGTGCAGATCGCGCTGCATGCCGGCAATGGCACCCAGCAGGCTATTCTGGCCACCGCTGGCCGCCACCTGACGGGTGAGGTCGCCCGAGGCAATGGTGCGCACCACTTCCGCCGCGTAGGCCGGTTCGCCGCCCAGCTGGCGCAGCACACTGCGCTTGATCAGCTCGCTGGCAACCCACATGACAATCAGCACCACCCCGCCGGCCATCAGCAGCTGGGTCAGCTGCACGCGAAAGGCCGCGTCCACGTCATCCAGATACACCCCGGTGACAATCGACCAGTTCCAGACGGGCGAGGTGTCCAGAAACGACACCTTGCCAACGATGCCCACGTCCTTGTTCTTTTCCCAGACATATTCGGCAAAACCGCCCTTGCCATTGCCGTTGCGCAGCGCGGCGGCAAACATTTCGCCCAGCTTGTTGCCCTTGGGGTCGTTGACTGCGTAGAGGGATTTGCCATTCAGCGCCGGCTTGATCGGGTGCATGAGAAACACCAGATCCTTGTCCAGGATGGTCATGTAATCGTCAGTGCCAAAGCGCATGGCCGCCAGCACTTCCTTGGCCTGACGTTGCGCCTCGGCCTGCGGCAGCTTGCCCTGGGTGGCCAGGTTTTCGTAGTGCTTCACAATGCCCAGGCCAGTCTGGACGATGTTCTGAATCTTTTCCTTGCGACTTTCCAGCGTGTCGCGCCGTTGCGCATACAGTGAAACCGCTCCGACAAACAGAAACCCCATCAGAGCGAGCACGACCATGGCGGTCAGGCGCGCGCGCATCGACATTTTATCCAACATGAAATACACCCCAGGATTTTGAAGTCAGAAGAACAACGGATGCTTCGGCGTGATGTGCCGGAATGGCCTGCGTCGAGCATGTTCCCCCATGCTGGCGGCGCGTCCGCTGTGGTGCTGTGCTGCCTTGTCGTTATGATATCGTTATGGTTATGTGGTGTTACTGTAGCCGAAAAAATCCGGCTTGGGTCAGTCGGCGACGGGATTTTCTGTCCAAACCTGTCGTAAAGACGGATTGACCCGGGCCTATTCATCAAGTAACAGCGTGTGCTTGATGTCGGTTATTTGACCCTGGACTTGAGTCACAGCCATGGGAATATGCCATTTTTTGATAGATCGTGCCATTGTATTATGCGAAAGAATTATATGCGGCTTGCCAGCCTCTATGTTCACCCCCTGAAATCTGCCCGTGGCGTGCGCCATGCCCGTGCGTTTGCCGCTCAGGCCGGTCTGCTGGGGGACCGCAGCTGGATGCTGGCCACGCCAGAAGGCCAGTTCATTACCGCGCGCAGCCATCCGCTGCTCACCCAGGTACGGGTGACGCCGATTCCTGGCGCGCTGCTGCTGCACGCGCCTGGCCAGCCGCTGCGTGCGGCCATCAGCGCGGTGTACACCCAGCCCGTGGCCACCGAGGTGTGGGGAGACAGTTTCACTGCGTGGCACGGCGATGCACAGGTGGATGCCTGGTTCAGCCAGTATCTGGGGCTGGCGTGTCAGTTGCTGTTTATTGGCGAACAACCGGCGCGTCAGCAGGTGACCCAGCCCGCGCCGCTGGGGTTTGCCGATGGTTTTCCGTTTTTGCTGATTGGCGAGGGCTCGCTGGCCGACCTGAACCAGCAACTGGCCCGCCCGGTGAGCATGCGTCACTTCCGCCCCAACCTGGTGATTGCCGGCAGCGCACCTTACGAAGAAGATGACTGGACGGTGATCCGCATTGGCCCGGTAGTGTTTGACGTGGTCAAGCCATGCACCCGCTGCATCCTGACCACGGTAGACCCGGCCACCGGCATTGCCGCTGCCGATCAGGAGCCGCTGCACACGCTGATGCGCACCCGCCAGTTTGACGACGGCGTGCGCTTTGGCCAGAACCTGGCCGCCCGCAATGAAGGGTTGCTGGAAGAAGGCATGGCAGTGGAAGTGCTGGAAACCGCGCTGGCGTTTTAAGTGCCGCTGGCATGCGCGGCTTGCGCCCCGCCTCCCTGGCGGCAGAACACGTTATGCTGTGCCTTTGGGCATCATCAAAGGGTCATCATGTTTGAATCTGCCGAGCTGGGCCATCGCATCGACAAGGCGCGGTTTCGTGAAGAAAGCCCCATCCTGCGCGAGGCGCTGCTGGAAGCGCAGTACGAACTGCGCGAGCGCGGCGATTTTCCGGTGATTATTGTGCTCAACGGCTTTGACGGTGCCGGGCGCAGTGAAACCATGAACCTGATTTCCGCCTGGCTGGATCCCCGATTGATTCAGACCAACACCCAGACCTCGGCATTTGCCGATGTGGGCGATGACGCGCATGGCCGGCCCTGGCTGTGGCGGTACTGGAAAGCCTTGCCGCCCAAGGGGCGTATCGGGCTGATGTATGGTTCGTGGTATTCCGACATCCTGTTTGGCCGGGTGAATGGTCGGCTGGATGGCGAAACCGCCGCGCACATGCTCAGCGAAGTGCTGCGCTTTGAGCGTCAACTGGTGGCCGAAGGCGCGCTGATCATCAAGCTGTGGCTGCATTTGTCGCGCAACAAGCAAAAATACCGGCTCAAGGCGCTGGCCAAGGATCCGGCCACCCGCTGGCGGGTGCGCGCCCAGGACTGGCGGCACTACAAGCAATACGCCAGCATCCGTCACCACGCCGAACATATTCTGCGTCGCACCAGCACCGGCGAAGCGCCGTGGGTGATTGTGGAAGGCGAAGACGAAAACTACCGCCACCTCACCGTTGGCCATGTCATCCTGCAGGCGCTGCGCGCCCGGCTGGACGCCGGCCCGCAAACCCACAGCCGTGCCGAAGCACCGCCACTGTTACCGCCGCTGGACGGCCTGCAACTGCTCGACACCCTGCAGCTGGACCAGCCGCTGGCCAAGGCCGACTATCGCCGCGAACTGGATGCGCTGCAGGGCCGGCTCAGCCGGCTGACCCGCCACCCGGACTTTGCCCAACGCGCGCTGGTGGTGGTGTTCGAAGGCAATGACGCCGCCGGCAAGGGCGGGGCGATTCGCCGGGTGACTGCCGCACTGGACGCGCGTCGCTACCGGATTGTGCCCATTGCCGCGCCCTCGGAAGACGAACGGGCCATGCCCTGGCTATGGCGCTTCTGGCGCGAGATTCCCCGTCATGGTGGCGTGACCGTATTCGACCGCTCATGGTATGGCCGGGTGCTGGTGGAGCGGATTGAAGGCTTTGCCCGCGAACACGAATGGCTGCGCGCTTACGGTGAGATCAACGACTTTGAGCACCAACTGGCCGATGCCGGCGTGGTGCTGGTGAAGTTCTGGCTGGCCATCAGCCACGACGAGCAGCTCAAACGCTTTCAGGCCCGCGAACAGACCGGCTTCAAACGCTTCAAGATTACCGAAGAAGACTGGCGCAACCGGGAAAAATGGCTGGCGTACAAAGATGCCGTATGTGACATGATCGACCGCACCAGCACCCAGACCGCGCCCTGGACACTGGTAGAAGCCAATAATAAATACTATGCGCGGATCAAGGTGCTGCGCACGCTGTGCGAGCGGCTGGAAGCGCAGCTGCCCGATGCCAGGGTGAAAGCACTGCCGGGCTAGTAGCCAGTCACCATGATCTGAATCGACTGACAGGCGATTAGAGCGCTTTCGGCATGAGTGTCACCTCAGGTGTCGTTCCCGCGAAGGCGGGAACCCAGACCGCGCCACAGCGTGCGCGGTGGGCATGGCGCAGGTAGCGCTGATGAGCGCTCACCCCGCTGTACGCTGTGGACACGCCTGGATTCCCGCCTGCGCGGGAATGACGCGGTGGGGCGCAGCGAGTGGTTCGTCGTGGAACGTGAGCCATCGTGTTTCAACGTGACTGGCTACTAGCCAGCGGCCCCTGAGTCCGGCCCCATTCTTGCTAAGCCCAATCCTGATTTCGGCCTGATCCGGCCATGCTGGCAGCCGCGCAGCACATACGCCGGCATGCAGCCAGCGATGGTAGTTTCACGGCAAATCGCCTATGCTGACCGGCATGTGTCCCCATCCTGTGCCAGCCAATATAGGCCATTCGCCCACAGAAAGCGCCAGCCTGGGCTGATAAATCAATGACTTGTCCTACCCTGCGGCAAGCCAGGCGCAATGGCTCTGCCGCGATCCGGCGGAGCATGACCGGGGCCATGGCGGGTGCCGGGCAATGCATGGGGCATATACAGACATAATCCGCTGACGCGTGGATCGGGCCGAAACAGAGGGCGGCTTGCTGCGATGTCGGGCGCCAGAAAGCGGTGCGCCGCTTTCCATATGACCACGGGCCATGCAGTCCGTGGCGCACACACAGATTAAAACCGGAACGCTCGCGCCGATGGCGCGGCGGAGGCCGCCGCAAGGCCTCTACAGGGGAGACACTTCATGCTGCACACACTCAGCTTGCGCGCCAAAATTCTGCTGCCTTTCATCATCCTGATGCTGACCGGCTTTGCCATCGTGGTGGGCTACAACAGCTGGGCCACCCGTCAGCACGACCTGGAACAAGGCGTGCAAAATGCCCAGTTGCAGGCCGCCGTGCTGTCGGCATCGATCAACAACACCCTGCACGATGGCCTGAGCACCACGCTGACGCTCGCCTCCACCTTTGAAACCCTGCGCCGCAGCCATACTGTCAACCGCGACATGCTCAACAAGATTCTGGCCCGCCAGCTGGAAAACCATCCTGGCCTGCTGGCCGTGTGGACCGGCTGGGAGCCGGACGCGCTGGATGGCCGCGATAGTGAATTTGCCGGGCAAAAACCCGCTTACGACGCCAGTGGCCGCTTTGTGCCTTACTGGCACCGCGACGCCCAGGGCATCAGCGTTGAGCCGCTGGTGGACTACGACAAGCCCGGCGCTGGTGATTATTACCTGCTGCCCAAGCAAACCGGCTCGCTACAGGTGATCGAACCTTATCTGTACCCGGTCAACGGTAAGCCGGTGATGATGACTTCGATTGTGGCCCCAGTCATGACCGGGATTACCTTCTCCGGCGTGGTGGGGGTGGACATTGCCCTGAATGAGCTGGCTGCCGAAATGGCCAAGGTGAAGCCTTACGAAACCGGCTATCTCAGCCTGCTGTCCGGCAGTGGCCAGTGGCTGGTGCATCCGCAGGGCGACAAGGTGGGCAAACCCGCCAAGGACGAGCTGCCAGCGGAGGCACTGGAGGCCATCAAGGCCGGCAAGCCGTGGCAGATGAGCGACGCCAGCGGCATGATGCACTTCTTTACCCCGATCAAGGTGCACGACGGCATGACGCCGTGGGCGTTGCGCGTCAGCGTCGAGCGCAGCCAGCTGCTGGCCAATGCCGACAGCGCCCGCAATGCCGCGCTGCTGCTGGGCACTGCCGCCTGCCTGGCCACCCTGCTGCTCAGCGCCCTGCTGCTGGGCTGGCTGACCCGCCCGCTGGTGAATCTGGCCGACACCATGGAAACCCTGTCGCAAGGCGAAGGCGACCTGACCCGCCGCCTGCCGGTGAACAGCGCCGACGAAATTGGCCGCACCTCGGTGGCGTTCAACCAGTTCATGGACAAGCTGCGCGACATGTTTGCCGAAGTAAAGCAGCACGCCGCCACGCTGGAAACCAGCCTGATCCGGCTGGGCGACACCACTGACGCCGTGGCGGGCAACACCCGCCAGCAGGCCGACGCGGCCCGCTCCACTGCCGCCACTGTCGAGCAGGTGACCAGCAGCATTGGCCAGATTGCCGATGGTGCCCAACTGGCCGCCCACGCGGCTGAAGACACTGGCGAGCTGTCCAATCAGCTGGCCGAACTGGTGCAGGACACCGCCGGCGAAATTCGTCAGGCAGCCAGCGCGGTGGAAGCGCTGTCTGGCACCCTGCAAGGCCTGAGCACCCGCTCTGAACAGATTGCCAGCATTGTCGGGGTGATCCGCGATATTGCCGACCAGACCAACCTGCTGGCGCTGAATGCCGCGATTGAAGCCGCCCGCGCCGGCGAGCAGGGCCGGGGCTTTGCCGTGGTGGCCGATGAAGTGCGCAAGCTGGCCGAACGCACCGGTAGCGCCACGCTGGAAATTGCCAGCATGATCCAGACCATCCAGCAGGAAATGCACGCCGCCAGCCAGGGCATGCACACCGCGCTGGGGCGCATCAGCAGCGGCGTGGCGCACTCGGAAGACACCGCCGAATCAATTGCCGGCATCCATGACACCATGAGCAATATGGTCACCCGCATCCGTGACATTGCCCGCGCCACCGAAGAACAATCCGCTGCCAGCCAGGATATCAGCAGCCATATCGAGCATATCAACCAGATGAGCCAGCACACCGACCAGCAAATCAGCGAAGCCAGCGCGGAAACCCAGCGCCTGCGCCAGCTGGGCCAGCAGCTGGACGCGCTGGTGCAGCGGTTCAGAACCTGACCCGGCTGTCCCTTTTCTTGCCGTCGGAGACCCATGTCGAAAAACTTTGTTGATGCCAATTACCGCTTTATCGCCGCCTACCAGGAGGTCAACGCACGCATCATCCAGCGCCAGCAGGCGCTGGCGCTGTACGTCACCCTGGTGGTCAGCCTGCTGGCCGCGCTGGTGGCGCTGCGCCCGGCACCGGGCAACCCCACGCCGCCAGTGGAATGGCTGATTCTGGGGTTTCCAGTGGCGTCGATGTGTCTGGCGCTGCTGAACTACAAGGCCGAACGCGCCATCACCAATCTGCGCACCTTTCTGGCCAAGCTGGAAAAGCTGGAAGATGCCCACCTGAGCCTGCCCAGCTACAACACCGAACCGCAATGGTCGTCTAGCGCCAATAAAGCCCGCCGCTTTCACGATCTGGCCACCACACTGCTGGCGGCTGGCGGCAACGCCATTGGCCTGGGGGCAGCGTGGAAAATCTACCCGCAGCGTCTGGTCGAAGCCAGTGGGCTGTTTTACGCCAGCATTGCCCTGGCGCTGGTTTCGCTGGTGGTGGTGTTCATTACCCCGCAGTGGAGCTATCGTGGCGGCGAGTGGCCTTCTGTTGCCCGCTAAGCGCCGAGCCATGGTCTCGCTGTGGCGTAAAATGCCGCAAAATCAGCGGCATGTCAGACAGATAACGCGCGTCGCACTTGACGCCGCCAGGCAATTTCTGGCTGAATCATACAATTCGCATCGCTCCCGGGAGATGTCATGAAACCGGTTTCCGCCTCGTCGTTTCCGCGCTTTTTGCGCGCCCCGCTGCCAGTTGCCAGCAGCCCAGCCCCTGCGACAGGTTTTGTCCGTCGCCCACCTGCCGAATCGCCCACTGCCGTTGCACTGGCTGCCTGTCCGCCGCCAGGGGCCAAACGTCTGGCATAATGCGCCAGCCGCACGTTGAGAGGCGGTAGCATCTGGAAGGAACCGCCATGCAACTTGCCACCTGGAACGTCAACTCCCTGAAAGTCCGCCTGCCACAGGTGCTGGACTGGCTCGCCGCCAATCCGGTAGATGTGCTGTGCCTGCAGGAACTCAAGCAGGAAGACCACGCCTTTCCGCTGGCCGAACTGGCCGCTGCGGGCTATCGCGCCGAATTTGCCGGGCAAAAAACCTATAACGGCGTGGCCATTGTTTACCGCGATACGCTGACCGCCAGCGAAGTGGTCAAGGATATTCCCGGCTACGACGACCCGCAGCGCCGGGTGATTGCTGCCAGTTTTGGCGACCTGCGCGTGGTGTGCGCATATTTCGTCAATGGCGAGGCAGTTGGCTCGGAAAAATACGCATACAAGCTGGAATGGCTGGGCAAGCTGGAAGCCTATCTGGCCGACAGCCTGGCCCGTTACCCCAGCCTGGCGCTGCTGGGCGACTTCAATATTGCCCCGGACGACCGCGATGTCTACGACCCGCCGGCCTGGGCCGACAAAGTGTTGTGCTCGGTGCCCGAACGCGCGGCATTTCAGCGGCTGGTGGCGATGGGCCTGGCCGACAGCTTCCGCCAGTTTCACCCGGACGCCGGGTTATACAGCTGGTGGGATTATCGCGCGGCCATGTTCCGCCGCAATCTGGGCCTGCGCATCGACCATATCCTGCTCTCCCCGCCGGTACTGGCACGCGCCAGTGCCTGCGTGATCGACCGCGCCCCGCGCAAGAACGAACGCCCCTCCGACCATACCCCGGTGGTGGTGACGCTGGACTGAGCCGGCTGGAGGCCGCCGCCGGGAGACCGCTTTCCCGGCCTTGCGGCGGTGTGCGTCAGCGAGAGGTGGGGAAGGCGGTCAATTTCCGGTAAACTCATCCCTTTTGCCGCCGCGTCAATGTCCATTGCCCTTGATATCCATGCCGTCAGCAAACGCTTTGGCGCGCTGACAGCGCTCGACGATGTCTCGCTGGCCGTCCAGGCTGGCGAATTCTTTGCCCTGCTCGGCCCCAACGGGGCAGGCAAAACCACGCTGATTTCCTGCATGGCCGGGCTGACCCGGCCCGACAGCGGCCATGTGCGCATCATGGGCCACGATGTGCAGCATGACTACCGCGCCGCGCGCCGCGCGCTGGGGGTGGTGCCGCAGGAACTGGTGTTTGATCCCTTCTTTACCGTGCGCGAGTCGCTGGTGTTTCAGTCCGGCTATTTTGGCCTGAAGCGCAACGACGACTGGATTGATGAAATCCTGGCCAAGCTGGGGCTGACCGGCAAGGCCAACGCCAATATGCGCACCTTGTCTGGCGGAATGAAACGGCGGGTGATGGTGGCGCAGGCGCTGGTGCACCGTCCGCCGGTGATTGTGCTGGACGAGCCCACCGCCGGGGTGGATGTGGAGCTGCGCCAGAGCCTGTGGGTGTTTATCCAGGAGCTCAACCGCGCCGGCCACACCATTGTGCTGACCACCCATTATCTGGAAGAAGCCGAAACCCTGTGCAACCGCATTGCCATGCTCAAGGCCGGGCGGGTGATTGCGCTGGAAGACAAGGACACCCTGCTGGGCCGGGGCGGCAGCAGCCGTGACATCATGCTGCGCCTGAGCCCGGCTGGCCTGCCGCCGGCGCTGGCCCCGCTGCAGCTGCGCGCCGAGGGCAGCCGGGTGTGGCTGCGCCTGCCCGACATCAACCAGCTGGGCGAGGTGCTGGGGCAGATTCATGCTGCCGGCAGCACGGTGCGCGACTTTGAAGTGGTGGAAATCGACCTGGAACATGTGTTTGTCGAGCGCATGCACCGAGGGGAGTCCGTGCGATGAATGGCTTTTTTACCCTGTTTTACAAGGAAATCCTGCGCTTCTGGCGGGTGGCGTTCCAGACCGTGGCCGCGCCGGTGCTGACGGCCATGCTGTATCTGATGATTTTTTCCCACGCGCTGGCCCGCCATGTGGATGTGTTTCCTGGGGTGGGCTATACCGCGTTTTTGATTCCCGGCCTGGTGATGATGTCGATGCTGCAAAACGCCTTTGCCAACAGCTCATCCAGCCTGATCCAGTCGAAAATCACCGGCAATATCGTGTTTTTGCTGCTGCCGCCCTTGTCGCACCTGGAGTTTTTTGCCGCGTATGTGCTGGCGGCAATTGTGCGCGGGCTGGTGGTGGGGGGCGGGGTGTTTCTGGTCACCCTGTGGTTTGACGTGCCGCCGCTGGTTCATCCGCTGTGGGCGCTGGCCTTTGCCGGCCTGGGCTGCGGCGTGCTGGCCACGCTGGGGCTGGTTGCCGGCATCTGGGCGGATAAATTTGACCAGTTGGCCGCGTTCCAGAACTTTTTGATCATGCCGCTGACTTTCCTGTCCGGGGTGTTTTATTCGATTCACACCCTGCCGCCGTTCTGGCTGGCGCTGTCGCACGCCAACCCGGTGTTTTATATGATTGACGGTTTCCGTTACGGCTTTTTTGGCCAGTCCGACGCGCCGCCGCTGCTGAGCCTGGCGGTGGTCAGTGCCTGCCTGGCGCTGCTGTCGGCGATTGCCCTGCGGCTGTTGCACACCGGTTACAAACTCAGACATTGAAAGCCTTTGATTATGTTGACTCCTGAACACGTAAAACAATTCTTGACCGCCGAGCTGCACTGCACCCACCTGGATGTGGAAGGCGATGGCCAGCACTTTTTTGCCGTGATTGTGTCGCCAGACTTTGCCGGCAAGCGGCTGATCGAACGCCACCGCATGGTGATGGCCGTGGTCAAGACCAAGCTGGACAGCAATGAGCTGCACGCCCTGTCGATCACTCAGGCGCTGACGCCGGAAGAATGGGCGCAAAAGGCCTGAGCCGGCCAGACGGGCGCAGGCCCGGCCCGCCCCGTTTTGTCACGCTGCCCGTGCTTGCCCGGCAAGCCACACTTATCTTCACAAGGCTGAATTGAGTCATGGAAAAACTGAAAATTGTCGGTAACGGCCCGCTGAATGGCGACATTATCGTGTCGGGGGCCAAAAACGCAGCGCTGCCCATCCTGTGCGCCAGCCTGCTGACCGCCGACACCCTGCGGCTGACCAATGTGCCGCAACTGCGCGACGTGCTGACCACGCAAAAGCTGTTGCAGGGCATGGGCGCGCGGGTGATGACCGACAATGTCCACGAATACGAACTCACCGCCAGCGACATCCACACCCTGGAAGCGCCATATGACCTGGTAAAAACCATGCGTGCGTCGATTCTGGTGCTCGGCCCGACGCTGGCGCGCTTTGGCGAAGCCAGCGTGTCGCTGCCCGGTGGCTGCGCGATTGGCAGCCGGCCCGTGGACCAGCACATCAAGGGCCTGGCGGCGATGGGTGCTGACATCACCATCGAGCACGGCTATGTCAAGGCACGCGGCAAGCTCAAGGGCGCGCGGGTGGTGATGGACATGGTTACCGTCACCGGCACGGAAAACCTGCTGATGGCCGCCACCCTGGCCGAGGGCACCACCATTCTGGAAAACGCCGCGCGCGAGCCGGAAGTGACCGACCTGGCCGAATGTCTGGTCAAGATGGGGGCCAGGATCAGCGGCATTGGCAGCGACCGGCTGGTGATTGAAGGTGTCGAGCGCCTGCACGGTGCCGAACACGCCATCATGCCCGACCGCATTGAAGCCGGCACCTTTCTGGTGGCCGCCGCCGTCACCCAGGGCCATGTGGTGCTGCGCCGCGCCAGTGCGCAGGGCATGGAAGCGGTGCTGGACAAGCTGGTGGAAGCCGGCTGCGTGGTGGAGGCTGGCGATGACTGGATTTCGCTGGACATGAAACAGCGCCCGAAAGCGGTGAATATCCGCACCCTGCCCTATCCGGCGTTTCCCACCGACATGCAGGCGCAGTTCATGACGCTGAATGCGCTGGCCGAGGGTGTCAGCCGGGTGACTGAAACCATCTTTGAAAACCGTTTCATGCATGTGCCCGAGCTTAACCGCATGGGTGCGCGCATCGACACCGAAGGCAATACCGCGATGATTACCGGCGTGCCACGCCTGTCTGGTGCCACGGTGATGGCCACCGACCTGCGTGCCTCGGCCAGCCTGGTGATTGCCGGCCTGGTGGCGGATGGCGTGACCCTGGTTGACCGGATTTACCATCTGGATCGCGGCTACGAGCATATTGAACAAAAGCTGGCCGGCGTGGGGGCCAATATCGAGCGGATCAGCTGACGCCTGACTGCGCGTATGCGCGTTGCACGTGATCACGCCCCAGCGGATGGAAGTCCGCTGGGGCGTGTGCCTGTCTGGCCGGGCGCTCAGGGGCGCAACCCGGCCAGCAGGCGCTGGAGAGCGGCGCTTACTCGCCAATGGCTTCCAGGGCGATATCAATGCGCACTTCGTCGCCCACATACGGCGCATACTTGCCAGCGCCAAAGTCAGAGCGCTTGACCACGGTAAAGGCGTTGGCACCAATCGCCGGCTTTTTCAGCATCGGGTGCGGCATCGACTGGAACGAGGTCACCGTCAGGGTTACCGGCTTGGTCACGCCTTTCAGCGTCAGGTTGCCTTCAATCCTGGCCGGCTTGTCGCCCTTGAAAACCACCTTGGTCGATTTGAACGTAGCGGTCGGGTACTTGGCGGTATCGAGGAAATCTTCGCCCTGGATATGCTCGTTGAAGGTGGCGTAGCCGGTGTTCACCGACTTGGCGTCGATCACGATATCCACCGAACCGGTTTTGGCCGCAGCGTCGAACACAACCTTGCCGCTGGTGCTGTCAAAGCGCGACAGCTGGGTGGAATAGCCAAAATGGCTGTAGGAAAAACGCGGGAAGGTGTGGGTGGTGTCCACGGTGTAGGTGGCCGGGGCAGCCAGCGCCGGGGTGGCAGCGGCAAGGGCGAACAGCAGGGCGGCGAGTTGCTTTTTCATGGTCAGTCTCCAGTCAGGGGAAAGGGGCCGGGGGAAATCCGTCGGTCAAAAAAATCAGTGGGGTACTCTGTGTGCCGCATGGCGGACATCACGCGCTTATTTGCTGCTGGCGTGCAGGCGAACACGCACCTGGACATCGTTGGCGACAATATCGAACTTGGCCCACGCGCCTTCGCCGATGCTGAAGTCGCCACGGCGCAGGGTAAACGTGCCATCAAACACGCCGGCATTGCCCTGGGTGGTGAAGGTGGCGGGGACCAGCACGTCGCGGGTCTGACCCTTGATGCTCAGCTGGCCAGCCACTTCGTAGCGGTTGCCGCCCAGCGGCTTGACTGCGGTGGACACAAAGCGGGCGGTCGGGAAGGTCTTGCTGTTGAACCAGGCCTTGCCGGCAACCTCTTGGTTGGCGTCGCTGGAACCCGCGTCCACGCTGGCCAGCTCGACATCAAACACCGCCTTGGCGCTGGCCGGCTTGGCCGGGTCGAAACTCAGCTGGCTGGTGAATTTCTTGAACTTGCCGTCCATCTTCACCCCCATTTGCTGGTAGGAAAACTGGATAGCGCTTTGCGCCGGGTTCACCTGGCTGTATTCAGCGGCCTGGGCATAGGCGGCACTGAGCAAGGCAGCCAGCAGGGTCAGGGTTTTCATCAGAATCTCTCCAGAAAAATCACAATTCAGGCTTGATCGCGGGATGACTTCGGCAGCATCCGGCGCAAAATATCGTCTTGATCAATAAAATGATGCTTGAGTGCCGCGCCGACATGACCCGCCAGCGTCAGCATCAGCAGCAGGTTGAGAGCTTCATGCAGCTCGGCCAGCCATTCGCCCAGATCCGGGTTTTTGCCCAGCAGATCGGGAATCGGCAGCACGCCAAAGTAAACGGTTTGAAACCCCTTGGCCGAACTCATCAGCCAGCCGCTGAGCGGGATGGCCAGCATCAGGCCGTACAGCGCCAGATGGCCCAGATGCGCGGCGTACTGCATGGCCTTGGGCATGCTGGCCGGCAGCGCGGGCGGGCGGTGAGTGGCGCGCCAGAACAGGCGCAGCGCCAGCAGCAAAAAGGCGGTCACCCCGGCCCATTTGTGCCAGGCATACAACTGCAGCTTGGCTGGCGACAGCGGCAAGTCGCTCATATACAGGCCCAGGCCAAGCAGGCCCAGCAGCAGGGCAGCCATCAGCCAGTGCAGGGCTTTGGCAATCGGGGTGTAAGCAGTGTTCATGGTCATTCCTCCGGGTAGGGGCAGGGCAGCGAACGGGGCGGGCAAGCGGGTGGCTTGCCGCCATCTGAGCGCTGGCCGGGTTCAGGTGCTGGAGCGGGGCCAGAAGGCATAGGCATCCATGGCAATCACGTAATCGTCCACGCCGGCATGAAAGCGGCGGGCTTCGGCAGCTGGGCCGGCGGCACCCAGCGCCACATAAAACGGCAGCAGATGCTCATCGCTGGGGTGGGCCTGTGCGCCGCCAGGGGCCTGGGCACGGTAATCCAGCAGGGCATCCAGGTCGGCAGCGGCAGCGCGTTCAGCCAGCCATTGGGTAAATTCCCGCACATACGCCGGCACGCCGCCGCCCTGGGCATAGGCGCGCTGAAAGTCGCGCAGGTTATGGGTCAGGTTACCCGAACCGATCACCAGAAAACCGCGTTGCGCCAGCCCGGCCAGCGCCTGCCCCAGCCGCAGCGCCTGCGCCGGGCCGCCCTGGCTTTGCAGCGACAGCGGAATCACCGGCACGTCAGCGTCCGGATACATCAGCCGCAGCGGAATCCAGCCGCCATGGTCCAGCCCGCGTTGTTCGTCGCAGGCCACCGGCAGGCCAGCGGCGGCAATCGCCTCAATCACTTCATTGGCCGCCTCGCGGCAGCCGCTGGCCGGGTAGTTCAGCCGATACAGCGGCTCGGGAAATCCCCAGAAGTCGTGAATGGTGTCGAGCTTGCCGGCCACGCCCACGGTGGGCATGGCGGTGTCCCAGTGGGCGCTGACCATCACGATGGCACGCGGGCGGGGCAGGGCAGCGGCCTGTTCGCGCAGGGCCGCCCCGGCTGCGCCTGGTGTCAGCGCAAAAGTGGGCGCGCCATGCGGAACAAACAGGCTGGGCAGAGGGGCAGTCATGGCGGTCTCGTTTCGTGCTGCGTGAGGGAATGACTGTACTGTAGGCTGTTTTTTCGCAGCAAAATAGCCGACAATCCAGAAATCACTATTGCTGAAAGTGCAACAATGGACCGTCTGGCCGCCATGCATCTGTTTGTCCGGGTTGCCGAACTAGGCAGTTTCAGCGCCGTTGCCCAGCAAATGGGCGTGGCGCGTTCGGTGGTGACCCGGCAAATTGCCGCGCTGGAAAGCCATCTGGCCTGCAAGCTGATGGCGCGCAGCACGCGCAGCCTGACGCTGACCTCGGCAGGGGCCGCCTATCTGGAAAAATGCCGGGTGATCCTGAACCTGGTGGAAGCCGCCGAAACCGATATCGCCAGCGAACAGCACACCCCGCGCGGGGCAATTCGCATCAGCCTGCCCTTCAGCTTTGGCTTGAAACGGCTGGCACCGCTGCTGCTGGTGTTTGCCCGACAGTATCCGGAAGTCACGCTGGATATGGATTACAGCGACCGGCGCATGAATTTGATTGAGGAAGGGATTGATCTGTCGATCCGGGTCACCCGCCAGCTGGCGGCGGGGGATGTGGTGCGCAAACTGGGCGCGTGCCGCATGCAGATGGTGGCCTCGCCAGACTACCTGGCCCGCCATGGCCGCCCACTGCATCCGCAGGAGCTGGCCCACCATGCGTTTCTTGGTTATACCCTATCCAACAGCACCGTGGCATTTGAAGTGAATGGCCAACCGTTACAGGTGGCCGTGCGCAGCCGGCTAACCGCCAACAATGGCGCGGTACTGACCGAAGCCGCTGCACAAGGGATGGGCATTACCTGCCAGCCGGAATTTATTATCGACGACTTTCTCCAGGCCGGGCGGGTGGAAGAAATCCTGGCCGATTACCCGATGCCGGCGCTGGGCATTTACGCCATGCTGCCGGGCAACAAGCAGATTCCGCATCGGGTGCGGGTCTTGGTGAACTTTTTGGCCGAGCACCTGGCCGGGCCGGGTAGCGCCCCCTAAGCCTGGCTGAGCCATGGCCTAATAGTCAGTCACGTTGAACCACAAGGGCACATGGGAGCAAACTGACGCCGGGCATCTCTATTTGTTATTTTAAAACAAAACCTTGTCTTGCATTTTTACCGTGAGCTACCCGCCACGCCCCACCCCGTCATTCCCGCGCAGGCGGGAATCCAGAGACATCCACAGCGTGCAGCAGGTGCGAGCTCTCACGACCACCACGCCACGCTCAACGCCCACGGCGCACGCTGTGGCACGGCCTGGGTTCCCGCCTGCGCGGGAACGACAAGTGAGGTGAGGCTCATACCGAAAGAGGTCTGGTCACCCATTACCTTGAAACGCAAGGGTACATGTGAGCAAGCTGACGTCGAGTATCTCTATTTGTTATTTTAAAACAAAGCTTTGCCTTGCCTTGCCACCGCGAACCACCCGCCGCGCTCCACCCCGTCATTCCCGCGCAGGCGGGAATCCAGAGGTATCCACAGCGTGCAGCAGGTGCGAGCTCTCACGACCACCACGCCACGCTCAACACCCACGGCGCACGCTGTGGCGCGGCCTGGGTTCCCGCCTGCGCGGGAACGACAAGTGAGGCCAGGCTCATACCGAAAGAGGTCTGGTCACCCATCTCCTTGAAACGCAAGGGCATATGTGAGAAAACTGACGCCGGGCATCTCTATTTGTTCTGTTAAAACAAAGCTTTGCCTTGCTTTGCCACAGCGAACCACCCGCCGCACTCCACCCCGTCATTCCCGCGAAGGCGGGAATCCAGAGGCATCCACAGCGTGCAGCAGGTGCGAGTTCTCACCACCACGCCACGCTCAACCCCCACGGCGTACGATGTAGCGCGGCCTGGGTTCCCGCCTGCGCGGGAACGACAAGTGAGGTGAGGCTCATACCGAAAGAGGTCTGGTCACCCATCACCTTGAAACGCAAGGGCATATGTGAGAAAACTGACGCCGGGAATCTCTATTTGTTACGTTAAAACAAAGCTTTGCCTTGCTTTGCCACAGCGAACCACCCGCCGCACTCCACCCCGTCATTCCCGCGAAGGCGGGAATCCAGAGGCATCCACAGCGTGCAGCAGGTGCAAGTTCCACGACCCCCACACAATGCTAAACGGCACATGGCGCACGCTGTGGCACGGCCTGGGTTCCCGCCTGCGCGGGAACGACAAGTCAGGTGAGGCTCATGCCGAAAGAGGTTTAATCACCTATCACCTTGAAACGCAAGGGCATATGTGAGCGAGCTTATGTCAGGCATCTCTATTTGTTCTGTTAAAACAAATCTTTGCTTTGACTTGCCACAGCGAACCACCCACCGCACTCCACCCCGTCATTGCCTTGCTTTGTCTTGCCACAGCGAACCACCCGCCGCACTCCACCCCGTCATTCCCGCGCAGGCGGGAATCCAGAGGCATCCACAGCGCGCAGCAGGTGCGAGTTCTCACCACCACCACGCCACGCTTAACCCCCACGGTGCACGATGTAGCACGGCCTGGGTTCCCGCCTGCGCGGGAACGACAAGTGAGGTGGGGCTCATGCCGAAAGAGGTCTAGTCACCCATCACCTCGAAACGCAAGGGCATATGTGAGTTAACTGACGTCTGGCATCTCTATTTATTATTTTAAAACAAAGCTTTGCCTTGCCTTACCACAGCGAACCACCCGCCGCACTCCACTCCGTCATTCCCGCGCAGGCGGGAATCCAGAGGCATCCACAGCGTGCAGCAGATGCAAGTTCTCACGCCCCCCACACAATGCTAAACCGCACACGGCGCATGCTGTGTCACGGCCTGGGTTCCCGCCTGCGCGGGAACGACACGTTAGGTGAAGCTCATACCGAAACTGGCGGCCTTACGCCGTCGGCACGGCCATGCCGCGCGCCACCGCCGGACGGGCGGCCAGGGTGGTCATCCAGCGGGCCACTTGCGGAAAGTCGGCCAGGTCGATCTCCTGCCATTCATGCCGGCATGCCCAGGGGTACAGCGCCATGTCGGCAATCGAATAGTCATCGGCCACATAGTCGCGGCCTGTCAGCTGGGCGTCGAGCACGCCATACAGCCGGCGCGTTTCGCTGCGGTAGCGTTCCATGGCGTAAGGCACCGGCTCGGGGGCAAAGCGCAAAAAGTGGTGCGCCTGGCCCAGCATCGGGCCAAAGCCGCCCATCTGGAACATCAGCCACTGCAATACCGCATAGCGGGCCGCGCCGCTGGCTGGCAAGAAGCGCTGATGCTTTTCTGCCAGATACTGCATGATCGCCGCTGATTCAAACACGCTGATCGGCCCGCTATCCGGACCCTCGCTGTCAACCAGGGCCGGGATCTTGCCATTGGGGTTGATCGCCCGAAACGCTGGGCTGTGTTGTTCGCCAGTGAGAATATTCACTGGCTCGACCTGATAACTCAGGCCCAGTTCTTCCAGCAGGATGGACACTTTGCGTCCGTTGGGGGTGCCCCAGGTGTACAGGGTGAGCATGGGCAAAACCTTGATGGCAAACGGGGGCAGCCTGCGCTGCCCCCGGTGGGGTGAGAAAAATAGCGTTACGGTTTGGCTGCTGCCGGGGCGGCGTCGTTGCCGGCAAAGTCGCCGGCATTAAACGCCGGGGCCGGTTCATCTGCCGGCGCGGCAGGGGCCTCGCCCTCCAGGCTGGCGGGCGGCAGGGCGTCCTGATTGGCGTCCGGGTTGATTTGCAGTTCCTGGGTCAGTTCTGCGCCGGTGGTGTCCACTGCCTGGTCCAGCCCCATGGTGACAATACCGGGGAAGGCAATCAGCACCCCCACCATGGCCATCTGGATCAGCACAAACGGCACGGCTCCCCAGTAGATCTGGCTGGATTTCACCCGTTCGATCAACTTGCCGGTCACCTTGTCGGTGTAATCCTTGGTGGCGGCCACGCTGCGCAGGTAGAACAGGGCAAAACCAAACGGTGGGTGCATGAACGAGGTTTGCATGTTCACCGCCAGCAAGACGCCAAACCACACCAGGTCAATCCCCAGCTTGTCGGCCACCGGGGCCAGCAGCGGCACCACGATGAAGGCCAGCTCGAAGAAGTCGAGGAAGAAGGCCAGGCCAAACACCAGCAGGTTGACCACAATCAGAAAGCCAATCTGGCCGCCGGGCAGGTCATGCAGCAGATGCTCCACCCACACATGGCCATCCACACCATAGAAGGTGAGGCTGAATACCCGCGCGCCCACCAGGATGAACAGCACAAAGGTGGTCAGCTTGGCGGTGCTGTACATCGCCTGCTTGAGCAGCGCCATGTCCAGCCGCTTGCGCGACAAGGCCATGATGATGGCACCAGTGGCACCCATGGCACCACCTTCGGTGGGGGTGGCGATACCGACAAAGATGGTGCCCAGCACCAGAAAAATCAGCCCCAGCGGTGGAATCAGCACAAAGGTGGTTTTTTCGGCAATCTGCGACAACAGGCCCAGCTTGAACTGGCGGTTGGCCAGCGCCAGCACAAAGGCCACGCCAATGCCCACCATGATGGACACCACAATGGTTTCATCCAGCGGGTGATTCTCCGGATACTGCTTGGCAAACAGCACGCCCGTGACCAGGGCAATCAGGGTGAGCACGCCCAGCGAGCGGTTACCGGAGGCACCGTTGGGCTCGCGCAGCGAACGCGCTTCCGGCGGCAGGGCCGGGGCCAGGTCCGGGCGCAGCACGGTGCAGGCAAACACATACAGCGCGTACATCGCCGTCAGGATGAAGCCAGGGATGAACGCGCCCTTATACAAATCCCCCACCGAACGGCCCAACTGGTCGGCCATCACAATCAGCACCAGCGAGGGCGGGATGATTTGCGCCAGGGTGCCCGAGGCGGCAATCACCCCCGAGGCCAGCCGGCGGTCGTAGCCATAGCGCAGCATGATGGGCATGGAAATCAGCCCCATGGAAATCACGCTGGCGGCCACCACGCCGGTGGTCGCGGCCAGCATGGCCCCCACCAGAATCACCGCGTAAGCAATACCGCCGCGAATCGGCCCGAAAATCTGCCCGACGGTGTCCAGCAAGTCTTCGGCCATGCCGCTGCGCTCCAGCACCAGGCCCATGAAGGTAAAGAACGGAATCGCCAGCAGGGTGTCATTGTTCATCACCCCCCAGATACGGTCGGGCATGGCATTGAACAGCGACGGCTGCAGCAGGCCCAGGTCGATGCCAAGCAGGCCAAACACAATACCGTTGGCCGACAGGGCAAACGCCACCGGGTAGCCCAGCAGCAGGAACAGCACCATCGAGGCAAACATCACCGGCGCAAGATTGCTGGACAAAAAGTGCCGGGCGGCGCTGTCGTGGCCAAGCAGGTCGCTGACCGACACGCCCATGATGGCCGACCCCACCAGGGTCAGGATCAGCGCCGACAGCACGGCAAATACCCAGGGCATGAAGCGCAGCGCGCTGGCTGGGGCCACCGGGGCAGCAGAGACATTAGCCATGGTGCGCTCCTTGCAGTTTGCTTGCCGCTTCAGCTTCTTCGCGGCGACGCAGTTCTTCGATCAATGCCTGTTCGGCGCTCAGTTCGTCGCCCTTGTGTGCCGGGTCGGGGCTGGCTCCGCACAAAAAGCCGATTTGCTTGATGGCTTGCGACAAGCCTTGCAGCCACAGCAGGGCAAAGCCCAGCGGCAGCAGCATTTTGGCCGGCCACAGGATCAGCCCGCCAGGGTTGGCCGACATTTCGTGGTTGTTCAGCGCGGTGAGGAAATACGGCGTGCCCAGCCATAGCACCAGGCCAACCACCGGAAACAAAAACACCAGTGTGCCCAACAGCTCCATCCAGGCGCGGGTGCGCGGGTCGTAGCGGGCAGACAGCAGGTCAATGCGGATATGTTCGTTGTGCAGCAGCGCATGGCCGGCGCACAGCAGAAACACGGCGGAGAACATATACCATTGCGCTTCCAGCAGCGCATTGGAACTGAAATCAAACAATTTGCGGATCACGGCATTGCCGGCGCTGAGCAGGGTCATGACCAGAATCAGCCACATGCTCCAGCGGCCAATTCTGTCGTTCACCGCGTCAATCGCGCGCGACAGGTGCAGGGCAGCTTGAATCATTTAACGTACCTCATGGGTAACCAGGATGGCCTGCCGCCCGATTCGGGCGGCAGGTGCCAGATCGACGCAGACAACAACGCGACCGGGGATGGCGGTCGCGTTGGCTTGCGTCGGGTCGTCGGTGCTTACTTCAGCGGAGAAGACTGGGTGAAGCGGTCCATGGCGCCTTCTGCCACGCTGAACCAGCGCGACTGGGTGTTGCGGTACGGCAGCCAGGAGGCGTAGATCTTCTTGAACAGCGGATTTTTGGCCGATTCTTCGGCGTACAGCTCTTCAGCAGCCTTTTGCGCTGCCACCATGATGTCTTTCGGGTAAGCCTGCAGCTTGACGCCCTGCTTGAGCAGACGGCCCAGCGCCAGCGGGTTTTTGTGGTCGTACTCGGCCTGCATGGTCACATTGGCTTCGGCAGCGGCGGCTTTCAGCGCGGCCTGATAGGCCTTGGGCAGCTTGGCCCATTGCTCCTTGTTGATCATGAAGGTGATTTGCGGGCCCGGTTCCCAGAAACCTGGGTAGTAGTAGTTTTTGGCGATTTTGAAAAAGCCCAGCTTTTCATCATCGTAAGGCCCCACCCATTCGGTGGCGTCGATGGTGCCCTTTTCCAGCGCCGGGTAGATATCACCGCCGGCAATGGTTTGCGGCACCGCGCCCAGCTTGGCCATCAGCTCGCCGCCGATGCCGGGAATGCGCATTTTCAGGCCCTTGAGGTCAGCCAGGCTTTTGACCGGGTTGCGGAACCAGCCGCCCATCTGCGTGCCGGTGTTGCCGCCGGCCAGGGCGATGATCTTGTACTGGTCAAACAGCTCGGCCATCAGCTTGTCGCCGCCGCCAAACTGCATCCAGGCGTTTTGCTGGCGGGCGTTCAGGCCAAACGGCATTGAGGTGTCAAAACCAAAGGCCTTGTTCTTGCCTACATAGTAGTAGCTGCAGGTGTGACCAATTTCCACCGTGCCATTGCTGACGGCATCCAGCACTTGCAGGCCGGGGACAATTTCGCCACCGGCAAACACGCGGATGTCAAACTTGCCGTCGGTCAGTTCGCGTACCCGGTCGGCCAGCACGTCAGCCCCGCCATAGATGGTGTCCAGGCTTTTCGGGAAGCTGGACGCCAGCCGCCAGCGGATTTGCGGTTCAGCGGCAATGGCCGGTGCAGCCACGGCGGCGGCAGCTACGCCGGCAACACCGGCTTGTTTCAGAAAGGCACGACGTTCCACGTTTTTCTCCTTGGTGTCTATTTCATCGCTGGTTTGAGTGTACAACGGGCCATTTATACGGATGGCCTCTGGTCACTGTTTCTTATCTATACCGCAAAATTCGCCAGCCGACATCATGCGCTGCAGCATAATTGGTAATACCATCTTACTGGTGAGGTTTTTCCCATACCGCCACCATGCGCGCCAGCGCTTCTTCCAGTTGCGCCAGGGGGCAGCCAAAGTTCAGCCGCACATAGCCGGGCAAGCCAAAGTCTGCCCCATCAGACAGCCCCACCCCGCCAGCTTCAAATTCGGCCACCGGGTTGGCCCAGCCCTTGCTGCGCACATCAATCCAGGCCAGATAGGTGCCCTGGCTGTGGGTCACGCGCATGCCCTCCAGCTGGCCCAGCACCGCCTCCACCCGATCGCGATTGCGCCGCAACACCGCCAGCAGGCTGTTCAGCCAGTCCGGGCTGTCGCGGTAGGCCGCCTGTGCGCCGACAAAGCCAAACAGGTTCACCCCCGGCACAATCCCACGCATGGTCTGGCTGAAGCGGGCGCGCAGGCCAGCGTCGGGAATGATGGCAAACGCGCAGCCCAGGCCGGGTACGTTATAGGTTTTTGATGGGGCCATCAGGGTGATGCTGCGCGCGGCGGCGTCTGCCGACAGGCTGGCAAACGGCAGGTGCTGGCGGTCCTGGTCCAGAATCAGCTGGCAGTGAATCTCATCCGAGCACACCACCAGATCGTGCCGGCGGGCAAACTCGGCCACCGCATCCAGCTCGGCGCGGTCGAACACCCGGCCTACCGGATTATGCGGATGGCACAACATTAGCAGGCGAGTGCTCGGGGTCAGCGCCGCTTCGGCGGCGGCCCAGTCCCACTGCCAGCCAGCGGCGGTGTCCTGCATGGGCACGGTAATCAGCGTGCGCCCAGACAGGCGTGGTGCGGACATGAACGGCGGATACACCGGGGTGGCGGTCATCACCGCGTCGCCAGCCTGGCCCACGCTGCGGCAGGCCACGTTCAGCCCGCACACCAGGCCAGGCAGCCACACCAGCCAGGCCGGGTCGATCTGCCATTGATAGCTGCGCTGCAGCCAGTCGGTCACCGCCGCCACCACGCCGGGCAGCGGGTCGGGGTAACCATACACCCCATGCGCCACCCGCTCGGCCAGCGCCGCCTGCACGGCGGGTGGGCTGGCAAAGTCCATATCGGCCACCCACATTGGCAGCACGTCACGGTCTGCGTATTTTTGCCATTTGGTGCTGTCACTGTCCCGGCGCGCCGGGCTGTGGTCAAAAACGAATTCGGTCATGTGTTTACGCTCGCAGGGCAGGGAACATTTATCCGCTTGCCGGTTCATAACAGAACCCATCATGCCGCCGGCCTCACGGGCCGGCAAGCCCGGAGTGTTCATGCTTGTATTCAGCTCCCCCCGCCGCTGGCTGGCGTTGGCCACCCTGCTGCTGGCCAGTGCCAGCGCATACGCCGACACCGCCCCGGCCTCATTGCCCGGCGATTTGCCCCCCACCCAGACCCAAACTGACAACAACGGCCCGACCACGCCAGCCAGCCCGGCGCTGCGCACGCTGAACGGCGAAGCCGATGTGCTGGTGATTCTGGCCGCACTGCACGAAGACCATCTGAACCAGACCATGACTCTGCTGCCGCTGACCCGCGACCGTAGTGCCCGCCGCAGCCTGGAGCGCAGCGTGCAGTTGCATGCTGGCGAGCTGCGCACCCTGCGCGGCTGGTTGAGCGAGCTGCCCGACCGGCCACCCAGCGATTACCTGCCGCGCCTGCCCGAACCGGGCAGCGCCTCACGGGCGCAAGCCGAGCGTCAGTATCTGCACGCCATGCTCAACCACCACGATGCCCTGGCACTGCTGGGCCAGCGCGCCAGCGGGCTGACATTGCGCCCGGCAGTCAAAACCTTGCTGGACAGCGTGCAAGCGCGCAGCCAGGCCGAGCGCCCGCAGCTGGAGGCGCGATTGGCGGCGCTGAACGACTGAACTGCGCACCGGTTTTTCTCTGTTTCTCCCCCTCCCGGCTTGCCTCTGGCAGGCCGGCGTGCTTTTTATCCTTTCCGGCTCCGATCCGGCCCATGCGGGTTTACCCGGATGAAATGGCCTGTTTTTCGCGCTATAACGAAATTTGCGCGCGCTCGTGTACAAAAAACAACATGATGCGGCGCAACAATTTGCCTTTGCGCAAGCAAATTGGATTATTTATTTGCTCAAACGAATGCTATGTGTTCAAAATCGGACATCCAGAAGCACTTTTGCGCCAAATCTGTGGATTGACTGGGCGAGCGTGGTTCTGGAGGGGAGGCAGAATCCGGTTTTTTCTGATCGTTTCTGTTCGTTTTCAAACATTCGACGGGCAACCAGCCCGCAACCCGGCCGCGCCGGCACCCATCGTGCCCGCAGCCAAACCCCCTATCGCTCAAGAGGTGGAGACATGGTAAACCCAACATTGCCGAACGACATTGACCCGCTGGAAACCAAAGAATGGGTCGATGCGCTGGAATCCGTCCTAGCCGCCGATGGCCCGGAACGCGCGCACTATCTGCTGGAAAAAATGATCGACAAGGCCCGCCGTCGCGGGGCCTACCTGCCGTTTACCGCCACCACCGCCTACCTGAACACCATCCCGGTGGGCAAGGAACAGCGCTCGCACGGCAACCATGAACTCGAACACCGCATCCGCTCGATCATCCGCTGGAACGCCGCCGCCCTGGTGCTGCGCGCCGGCAAGAAAAACCTGGAACTGGGCGGCCACATTGCCAGTTTCCAATCTGCTGCCACCCTGTACGACGTCGGTTTCAACCACTTCTGGCGCGCACCCAACGACGAACAGGAAGGCGACCTGATCTACATTCAGGGCCATTCTGCGCCGGGCATGTATGCCCGCGCCTTTCTGGAAGGCCGCCTCAGCGAAGAAGACCTGGACAGTTTCCGTCAGGAAGTGGACGGCAAGGGCCTGTCCTCCTACCCGCACCCCTGGCTGATGCCAGACTTCTGGCAGTTCCCCACCGTGTCGATGGGCCTGGGCCCGCTGATGGCGATTTATCAAGCCCGCTTCCTGAAATATCTGGAAAGCCGTGGTCTGGCGCGTACCCCTGGCCGCAAGGTGTGGGTGTTCTGCGGCGACGGCGAAATGGACGAACCGGAATCGCTGGGTGCCATCGGCATGGCCGCCCGTGAAGGGCTGGACAACCTGATTTTTGTGGTCAACTGCAACCTGCAACGCCTGGATGGCCCGGTGCGCGGCAATGGCAAGATCATCCAGGAGCTGGAAGGCGAATTCCGTGGCTCCGGCTGGAATGTGCTGAAAGTCATCTGGGGCGGCCGCTGGGACCCGTTGCTGGCCATGGACACCCACGGCCTGCTCAAGCAGCGCATGGAAGAATGCGTGGACGGCGACTACCAGACCATTAAGTCCAAGGATGGCGCTTACGTGCGCGAGCATTTCTTTGGCAAGTACCCCGAGCTGCGTGAGATGGTAGCCAATATGTCCGACGACGACGTCTGGGCGCTCAACCGGGGTGGCCACGACCCGCACAAGGTATATGCGGCTTACCATGAAGCCACCCACAACGCCAATGGCCGTCCGACGGTGATTCTGGCCAAGACCATCAAGGGCTACGGCATGGGCCGCGCTGGCGAGGCGATGAATATTGCTCACCAGGCGAAAAAGATGGATCTCGAGTCGATCCGCCTGTTCCGCGACCGCTTTGGCATCCCGATTCCGGACGACCAGCTGGAAAGCGTGCCTTACTACAAGCCGGCAGATGACAGCCCGGAAATGCAGTACATGCACGCCCGCCGCGCCGCGCTGGGCGGCTACCTGCCGGCGCGCAAGCCGGTGAAGGCACCGATGACCGTGCCGGGTCTGCATGCGTTTGACGCCATGCTCAAGGACAGCGAAGGGCGCGAATTCTCCACCACCATGGCCTTTGTGCGCATGCTGGGCACCCTGCTGAAAGACAAGAACATCAGCCGCCAGATTGTGCCGATTGTGCCGGATGAATCGCGCACCTTTGGGATGGAAGGCATGTTCCGCCAGTACGGCATCTGGTCTACCCAGGGCCAGAACTACGTGCCGCAGGACGCCGACCAGCTGATGTTCTACAAGGAATCCAAAGACGGCCAGATGCTGCAGGAAGGCATCAACGAGCCGGGCGCGATGTCGAGCTGGATTGCTGCCGCCACCAGCTACGCCAACCACGGCATCCCGATGATTCCGTTCTACATCTACTACTCGATGTTCGGCTTCCAGCGCATTGGCGACCTGGCCTGGGCAGCGGGCGACCTGCGCGCACGCGGCTTCCTGCTGGGCGGCACCGCTGGCCGCACCACGCTGAACGGCGAGGGCCTGCAGCACGAAGACGGCCACAGCCATATCCAGGCCGGCCTGATCCCCAACTGCATCAGCTACGACCCGACCTACGCCCACGAACTGGCGGTGATCCTGCAGGACGGCATGCGCCGCATGTATGTGGAACAGGAAGACGTGTTCTACTACATCACCCTGATGAACGAAAACTACCCGCACCCGGCGCTGCCGGCGGGCAGCGAGGAAGGCATCCTCAAGGGCATTTACCTGCTCAAGGATGGCGGCGAGGCCGAAGTGAAGGTGCAACTGATGGGCTCGGGCACCATCCTGCGCGAAGTGGAAGCCGCTGCCGACCTGCTGCGCAACGACTTTGGGATTGCCTCTGATGTCTGGAGCGTGACCAGCTTCAACCTGCTCAACCGCGATGGCCGCGAAACCGAGCGCTGGAACCTGCTGCACCCGACCGAAACCGCCCGTCAGTCGTTCCTGACCGCCAGCCTGAGCGGTCGCAACGGCCCGTTTGTGGCCGCCACCGACTACATCCGCGCCTACGCCGACCAGGTGCGCGAATTTGTGCCGGGCCGCTACACCGTGCTGGGCACCGATGGCTTTGGCCGTTCCGACAGCCGGCAGAACCTGCGCAAGTTCTTTGAAGTGGACCGCTACTACGTGGCCGTGGCGGCGCTCAAGGCGCTGGCCGATGAAGGTAAACTGCCGGCCTCGCGCGTGGCCGAAGCGATTGCCCGCTATGGCATCGACGCCGACAAACCGGCCTCCTGGCTGGTGTAACCCCGGACGACGTGCGACAAGGACAAGAACATGAGCAATCTGATTGAAGTCAAAATCCCCGACATCGGCGGCCACAGCGGCGTGGATGTCATCGAAGTATTCGTCAAGCCGGGCGACAGCATCAAGGTGGACGACGCCCTGGTGACACTGGAAACCGACAAGGCCACCATGGACGTGCCGTCCACCGTGGCCGGGGTGGTCAAGGAAGTGAAGATTGGCGTGGGCAGCAAGGTCAGCGAAGGCGATGTGGTGGTGCTGGTGGAAGCCGGTGCCGTGGCTGCCGCTGCTGCGCCAGTGGCCGCTGCGCCAGCTGCCGTGGCCGCGCCAGCGGCAGCGGTGACCCCAGCCCTGGCAGCCAGCGCCAGCGTGACTATCGTGGTGCCGGACATCGGCGGCCACAGCAATGTGGACGTGATCGACGTGGCCGTGAAAGTGGGCGACGAGATCAAGCTGGATGACACGCTGATTACCCTGGAAACCGATAAGGCCACCATGGACGTGCCAGCCACTGCGGCGGGCACCATCACCGCCGTGGCAGTCAAGGTGGGTGACAAGGTCAGCGAAGGCGCGCTGATTGTCACCGTGGCCAGCCGCGAGGCGGCTCCGGCAGCGGCCCCGGCGGCGGCTCCCGTGGCTGCGCCCGCCGCTGTCGCGTCTGCGCCTGCTACGCCGGTGGCCGCTGCTCCGGTGGCGGTGGCACCCGCTGCCGTGGCCAGCGCAGTCAACGAAGCCGGCTTTGCCAAAGCCCACGCCGGCCCATCCGTGCGCCGTCTGGCCCGCGAGCTGGGCGTGGATCTGGGCCGGGTCAGCGGCTCTGGCCGCAAGGGCCGGATTACCGATGAAGACGTGAAAACCTTCGTCAAGGGCGTGATGGCCGGCTCGCTGACTGCCGCTGCCGCCCCGGCGGCCCCGGCTGGCTCGGGCGTGGGTCTGGACCTGCTGCCGTGGCCGAAGGTGGACTTCGCCAAGTTTGGCCCGATTGAAACCAAGCCGCTCTCCCGCATCCAGAAAATCTCCGGGGCCAACCTGGCGCGCAACTGGGTGATGATTCCGCACGTCACCTTCAATGACGAGTACGACATCACCGAGCTGGAAGACTTCCGCAAGAGCATCGGCAAGGAATGGGAAAAGTCCGGCCTGAAGATCAGCCCGCTGGCCTTCATCATCAAGGCTGCCGCCGAAGCACTGAAAGCCTTCCCCACCTTTAACAGCTCGCTGGACGGCGACAACCTGGTGCTCAAGCAGTACTACCATATCGGCTTTGCCGCCGATACGCCCAATGGGCTGGTGGTGCCGGTGATCAAGGACGCCGACAAGAAGGGCCTCAAGCAAATCGCCAAGGAACTGACCGACCTGTCGGCGCTGGCCCGTGACGGCAAGCTCAAGCCCACCGACATGCAGGGTGCCACCTTCACCATCTCGTCGCTGGGCGGCATTGGCGGCACCGGCTTCACCCCGATTGTGAATGCGCCGGAAGTGGCCATTCTGGGCGTGTGCAAGAGCCAGATCAAGCCGGTGTGGAACGGTAAGGAATTTGCCCCGCGCCTGATGTGCCCGCTGTCGCTGTCGTTTGACCACCGGGTAATCGACGGTGCCGCTGCGGCACGCTTTACCGTGTATCTGGGCAAGCTGTTGTCGGATGTCCGCCGGCTGATTCTGTAAGAAGCGCGTCTCCCGCCTCTTTGCACAGGGCTGCCGGCCACCGCCAGGCAGCCCGACAGCGGCCATCCGCCTTCGCGGGGCCGGCCAGCGGCCCGCCCCGCCCTACAGATTGGGAACACCATGAGCACTCTGATTGAACTGAAAGTCCCCGACATTGGCGGCCACAACAATGTGGACGTGATCGAGGTATTTATTAAAGTGGGCGACAGCGTGGGCAAAGACGACTCGCTGATTACCCTGGAAACCGACAAGGCCACCATGGACGTGCCGGCAGAAGCCGCCGGCGTGGTCAAGGAGTTGAAACTGGCCGTGGGCAGCAAGGTCAGCGAAGGCGATGTCATCGCCCTGATCGAAGCCGGTGCCAGCGCCGCTGCTGCACCGGCTGCCGCTGCGGCCGCCAGCGCCGAAGCCAAACCCACTCCCGCCCCTGCTGCCGCGCCAGTGGCCGCCAGCCACAGTGGCGCGGCTGACATTGAATGCGATGTGCTGGTGCTCGGTGCTGGCCCTGGCGGCTATTCCGCCGCCTTCCGCGCCGCCGACCTGGGCCTGAAAGTGGTGCTGGTCGAGCGTTACAGCACGCTGGGTGGCGTGTGCCTGAACGTGGGCTGCATCCCGTCCAAGGCGCTGCTGCACAACGCCGCCGTGATCGACGAAGTCAAGCATCTGGCCGCCAATGGCATCAAGTTTGCCGAGCCGGAAATCGACATCGACATGCTGCGCGGCTACAAAGAAAAAGTCATCGGCAAGCTTACCGGCGGTCTGGCCGGCATGGCCAAGGCGCGCAAGGTGCAGATCGTGCGCGGTGTGGGCAGCTTCCTCGACCCGCATCACCTGCAAGTGGAAACCACCGACGGCCAAGGCCAGGACAAGACCGGTGCCAAGCAGGTGATCAAGTTCAACAACGCCATCATCGCCGCCGGCAGCCGCGTGGTGAACCTGCCGTTCATCCCGCAAGATCCGCGCATTGTCGATTCCACCGGCGCGCTGGAATTGAAGTTCGTGCCGAAGAAAATGCTGATCATCGGCGGCGGCATCATCGGCCTGGAAATGGGCACGGTGTACTCCACCCTGGGCGCACGCCTGGACGTGGTGGAAATGCTGGATGGCCTGATGCAGGGCGCGGATCGCGACCTGGTGAAGGTGTGGCAGAAGATGAACGAACACCGCTTCGACCACATCATGACCAGCACCAAGACCGTGGCGGTTGAAGCGAAGGAAGATGGCATCTACGTGACGTTTGAAGGTGCCAAGGCCCCGGCTGAGCCACAGCGCTACGACCTGGTGCTGGTGGCCGCTGGCCGCGCACCCAACGGCAAGCTGATCGGCGCGGAAAACGCTGGCGTGGCGGTCACCGACCGTGGCTTTATCGAAGTGGACAAACAGCAACGCACCAACGTAGCGCATATCTACGCCATCGGCGACGTGGTTGGCCAGCCGATGCTGGCGCACAAGGCGGTGCACGAGGCGCATGTGGCGGCGGAAAACTGCGCCGGCCAGAAATCCTACTTCGACGCACGGGTGATTCCGGGCGTGGCCTACACCGATCCGGAAGTGGCCTGGGTGGGTGTCACCGAAGAAATTGCCAAGCGCGACGGCATCAAGATCGAAAAAGCCGTGTTCCCGTGGGCAGCGTCTGGCCGGGCGATTGCCAATGGCCGCGACGAAGGCTTCACCAAGCTGATTTTTGATGCGGAAACCCATCAGGTGATTGGCGGGGCCATCGTCGGCACCCACGCTGGCGACATGCTGGGCGAAATCTGCCTGGCCATCGAAATGGGCTGCGACGCCACCGACATTGGCAAAACCATCCACGCTCACCCGACCCTGGGCGAGAGCATCGGCATGGCCGCCGAAGTGGCGCACGGCAGTTGCACCGACTTGCCGCCGCAACGCAAGAAGTAAGCGCAAGACACGACGCACTACCCATCACAAAAGGGCAAGCCTGAGCAGGGCTTGCCCTTTTGTGATGGGTAGTGCGGGGAATCGGCGGCAAAAATCGTCTGACAACACGATTTTTCTGAATCAATCAGCGCGTCCCTAGCGGTCCTGTGAGGCGGCACCTGGCCGCGCTTTTTTCCCGCCGCTGTCATCAATCCGACATCCTCTGTTCGCCTGGTTTTGGCCAAGTGACTGTTTCAACGGGATAATTCTTCTGGCACAAAACTCGCTGCACCCGGTGTTTCTGGTATCCAACCCTGAGGCACCCCATGAAGCTACATATCGAACGCGCGCATATTGAAGCCTTGATCGGGCAGTTTCCGCGTCTGGCGGATTTGCGCGAGCAGCTGCGCTTTGGCAACCGGGTGGAGGTGGCGTTCAACCAGTTGCAGCCTGACGAGCTGGAGGCGCTGATTGCGCGTTATCGGCAGGGTGGGGTGTTCCTGCGCGCGCAGGCGGCGCAGCTGCATACCTTGCGCCAGGCGCTGGCCAGTGGCGGGCCAATATTTGACCCGGACAATCTGGAACTGCTGGTGCCGGCGCTGGCGCGTTACCTGATGACCGACGCCAGCCGTGGCTGGCTGTTTTCGGCACAGGTGACGGGCAAGCCGCTGGCGTATGTGGTCACCCGGCTGGACTTTACCCCGCCATCGGACGAGGAAACCGGCAAGGTGTTCATTGAGCTGAAAGCCAATGCCAAGGCACGGCTGGCCACCGCCACGGTGCGAATCAGCGCCCCTGACATTGCCAACCGCACCATTGCCGAAATTCTGGCCGCCAAGGGCTTTGTCAAGGAAACCCCAGACCTGCTCAGCAGCTACGACGAATGCGCCGCACGTTATTTTGACTGGCGCGCGCGCTATGGCCAGCAGTTTTCCGGACGCGGCGTGGGCTACTTTGCCGATAACCCCACCGCCACCCACCGGGATACCGATTATGCGCGCAAGGATGTAATCATCCTGTCGTCCACCGGCAGCCCGGCGCGGCTGGTCAACGACGAGGGAATTCTGAACGAGCGTCCGCTGGCGCTGGACGCCACCGGGGATATTCTCAGCAAGTTTGTCCGCCGGGTAGCGCGCAATTCACGGCTCAGCGGCAAGGAAGAAGCCGAGGTGGAAGACGCTCAAACGGCGATTCCCAAGGGCATGTTCACCGAACTGCCAGTACATTTTTATATTTTGATGTTCCACCTCGACCTGCACCATTATGTGTGGGTGCATGTGGACGATATGCAGCCCTACGCCTACCAGCCGGAGCTGAAAACCAAGCTGGTGCTGCCGCCGGAGCAAACCGACCTGATCGACATTCTGACTGCCGAGATGGACGTGCTGATGGATGATATTGTCGCCGGCAAGTCGGGGGGCACCACGGTGCTGTGCGCCGGGCCAGCCGGGGTGGGTAAAACGCTGACGGCAGAGGTGTATTCGGAGATCATCCAGCGCCCGCTGTACCGGGTGCATTCCGGCCAGCTGGGGCTGAATGTGGCAGCGATGGAAACCGCGCTGAAAGACGTGCTGACCCGCGCCCAGCGCTGGGGGGCGGTGATGCTGATTGACGAGGCCGATGTCTATATCAAACGCCGCGACGACAATATCACCATGAATGCCGTGGTCGGGGTGTTCCTGCGGGTGCTGGAGTATTTTAACGGCCTGCTGTTCCTGACCACCAACCGGGTGGACGACATCGACGAAGCCATCGTGTCGCGCTGCATTGCCATGATCAAGTTTCACCCGCCCAAACACGAAGACCGCTGCCGGATCTGGGCGGTGATGAGCGAACAGTTTGGCCTGAACCTGCCCACCGCCCAGATTGAACAGCTGGCCAAACGGTTTCCGGCGGCCACCGGACGCGATATCAAGGGCCTGGCCAAGCTGGTGGCCAAATACTGCAACCAGAAGCAACTGGCCCCGGATAACGCGGTGTTTGTGCGCTGCTCGGTGTTTCGCGGTATGGAGGTGGCCGACAGCGCCGATGCCGGGTAAGCCGCCCGTGCTACATCATCGCCGCGTGTGGAAAGCAGCCTTCCTCGGTCAGTCCTTTCAGAATCCGGAACGGATAGCCGCCAAAGCGGACCTCGCCACGCCGGCGTTCAAACAGGCTGGCCGGCTGGCGGCTCATCGGCAAGGCCTTGGTGATTTGCTGGCGCGCGCGAAAGATCTGGATATTGATGTAGGGCGGATCCACCCCAAGCATGCGCGCCAGGTTATCCAGCGGAATCCAGCCCTGGCTGGATTCTTCCACCCCCTGGCGGGCGTCGCGCAGACGCTGGCGGGCCAGCGTGGCCAGGGTGTAGTGATGGATGCGTTCGCCCAGTGAAATCACTTGCTGGCCAACCCGTAAATCCAGGCTGGTATGTTCTTCATTCTGGCTGAGATGAAAATCAAAATGCAGATCTTCCGCCACCTCTCCTGGTTCCTGAGTGGGCACTTCCTGGGTGATGTCCAGCTCTTCTCCCAGCACAAATTCCCACAACTGCGGGCCAATGCGGATGCAATCACCGTCGGCCAGCGCATCCACCCGGTTCATCCGGTCGAGCAGCCAGGTGGCATTGCTGTGGTAGATATTTACTTCCGGCGCGCTGACGTCGGGCAGCAGGTTTTCTTCCGGGCGCAAGTGCTGTATCTGGCAAGGTTCGTCCAGCGCAAACAGGCACACTTGCGGCGCAGCGTCGTCGATCACCTCCCAGATGGCGTTGGGGCCAGCCCCAAACTGGATGTGCTGACCCTTCTGCAGCGCCTGCCACTGTCCGGCAGGCAGTTTTTTTCCGCCCAGGAGTGTGCCGTTGCGGCTTTGATCGTAGATCTCCCACTGACTGCCGTTCCAGCGGATCAAGGCATGCAGCTTGGACACATCGGCTTCCTGCAAGACGGTGCGGCAGGAAGCCGGGTGACGGCCAAAGGTGTGAATCGGGCGCAGCATCACGCGCCGTCGCAGTGCTTCATTACGCAGAATAGCCATGTTGATGCTCCTGTGGTGAGGAAAAGAACCGGCAGATCAGGCTGACCCAGGCCGCTTCTCAGACATATAAATCCCAGGGGTTCAGTGCGTCGGCGGCAATCGGGGTGTCTCGCCAGCCTAGCGCCACGGGCACCTGGTATAGCCGTGGGTTGGCCCGTTCTGGCCAGATATGGCAAGCGCCGGGTACGACCACCTTGACGGTGTGCAGCGGAATATCTGGCCGCGAATAATCATGCACCAGCACTTCCAGTCCACAACGCTGTAATGCCTGTACGCAGGTGTGGATGTCTTCGGCAATGTCGGCGTGTGCGGCAGGCCAGGCCGGAGGAAAGTCCGACTCGGCGCCAGGGTACAAAAAAGTCACACGGGCCGCATCGGCGTCACGCCAGTGCGCCGGCAGGCATTTATTGGCGGCCACCAGCTGAATCAGCTCGGTCAGCGCCCGCTCGGCGGCCAGGGTGGGCTCCAGGCTGCAGCCAAAGCCCAGCGCCCAGTCGCCGCTGCCGGTGTGCCGGGCAATGGCCGCCACCACCGGAATGCCCATGTCGTGGGTCAGGTCGAGCATCCAGCTGTCCCAGTCGCTGCCCAGTGCCTGGGTGGTGCGCCGCCAGGCGGTGCCGGCGTGCTGGCTGGGGTAGGCCGGGCGCGGCAGGGCGTTGTACCACCAGATGGCCACCGCGTCGCGCTCCACCACTTCCAGCAGGCCCTGCAAAATGGCTTCTTCCCGGCAATTGCCGCTGGCGCAGCCATTGGAGCTCCAGCTGGCGTAATCGGACCAGGGGGCCGGCACGTCGGCATAGCAGGCAGCCAGCGGCAGCAGGCGGGCAGAGTGATGGGTGAGCGACCAGGCCGGCGACCAGGCCATCAGGGTGTCGTCCTCGCAGGGCAGGTGCGCGGCCCGTTCGCCGGGGCGCGCCTGCGCGCGCTGCTCGGCGCTGAAAAACAGCAGTGACTGCGGCAGCACGCACAGCGTGCTCAGGCTGTGCGCACGGCCCATCACCACCGCTTCGTCGCCCTGATAACCCGCTGCGTAGCGTTCAATCGCTTCGCACAAGGCGCTGGCCTGCGACTGGGCGTCGCTCATGCCCTTGCCCAGACACGCTTGCGGCGTGGTGCGTGCGTCGGGTCGCCAGGGGCGGAAAAAACTGCTGTGGTAGACCGGCGGGGTTGCCGCGTCAGCTGGCGTCAAGGCCTGCAACTGGGCCACCACGCCGGTCAGCGGGCTGATGCAGCCAGCCAGCCGGGCCACGGTCGCCTGCGAGGTTTGCGTGCGCGCACCGCCATGCACGCCGGCCAGCTTGAGTGCCGGCATCAGCGCGATCGGGTGGTATTGCTGGCGGGCCAGATGTTGCGGGTTGCCACATGCGGGGCATTGTGGCCGCCACACGCAAGGGTGGGCGTCCAGATTGCCTTCATTGTCCAGGGTCAGCAGATCATGGCCGGCCTGCATCAGCTGCTGGCGCAGGGGGCCAAGCAACTGGGCCAGCCGGCTGGGAATGGCATCGGGATGAATCGGTACGGGCAATCCGGCCAGTTGGCCTGCCGGCTGATGCCGCCAGCGGGTGCGTACCGGCTGATTGCGTTGCAGCCGTTCGCTCAGGCAGTGCCAGCAGGGCCGGCCTGGCTGGTGGGCAATCACCGGGCCGGCCATGGCCTGGCTGCCGCTCAGCCGGATTGGCAGCCAGCACACCTGCTGGCTGCGCCATTGCTGATGCAGTGCATCCAGACGAGGGTCAAGGTAGTCATCGCAAAATACCAGCGCCAGCGGGCGGTTGGCATGCGCGCACGCCAGCGTCTGGCTGGCGTCCTGGACATCGTCCAGCCGCAGCGTTTCGCTGAGCAGCACCACTTCCAGCGTGGGCGACAGGGTATGGCGAATCACAGGCCGGGAAAAATCCGGGGTAATCCAGGCATAGGCGGTCGGGCCAGCGGCGTCCTGGATCAGGCCCTGGCGGGCCAGGCCATCCAGGGTGTACAGCAGATTGGGCAGACGGGCCACGCGCTCGGCATCCTCGCAGCACTCGGCCAGCGGGCGCTGCAAGGCCACCAGTTCGGCCACCTCGGCCACTTCTGGTGCATTGAACTGCAGAATGTCATCGCTGCTGGTCAGCCGCACTGCCAGGTCGGCAGCGTGGTATTCCACTTGGTAGCGCGGGTGCCAGCGGGGAATTCGGTTAAACCAGTCCATCACAGGGCTCCACTGCCCCCAGACTCAGGCAGGCAATTGCATAAGGCGGACGCTGGTGCTGCTGCTGAAATGCGTCAGCAAAGCGCTGGTGTCCGGGAGAAAATTCGGCAAATGGATACACTTCGCGGATCAGCCGGATGCCGGCGTGACCGTGAATCATGGCCTGGGCATCGACAAATCCGCCCTGTACCGGCAGATCCATGCCGCCAGCCTGCTGTGGCGCGCTGAGCATGGCGGGATGCAGGTAGTCGAGGAGGATCTCGCCATGCCACTGGCGGGCCAGACAGGCATCGGCCAGGGCGTGCAGCAGGGAGACGATCATGCTGGCCGGCACATACGGTGCCACCCCCTCCAGCAGCACCAGCACCCGGCTGCCGGCAGGCAGATCCAGCTGGGCAAGCCAGCGGTCATCACCAAGCGAGCCCACCCGGTTTTCTCCGCCCAGATGTGCCGGAATGCAGTGTTCGCGCAGGGCCATCACGGCGGGCAAATCAAGGTTCAGCCAGGGGGGGGCGTCAGCAGGAAGCTGGGCGGCCAGCCGGCTGCGCCGGGTGCATAGCCCGGCCCCCAGCGTTACCACGTGCAGCGACGCCACCTGGGCGGCAGCGAGCACGTGGCGGTCAAAAATCTGGCTGCGCAGGATGATGCCGCGCACCAGCCCTTCATCCTGTGCCATGGGGTCCAGCGCAAACGGGCAGGACAGCGCCACCCGGCTGGCCAGTGCGTCATACCAGTGCAGGTCCGGCAGGCGCAGATGCGCTGACGCCCGTGCGGCAAGCGTCAGCAGCAGGGTGGCCGAACTGTCCTGGAGTGCCGCCCAGGCAGCCTGGGCGGTGGGCGCGGCATGCGACATGTGACAGTGAATCAGCAAGTGAACGGATAGGCTTCGCCGGTATTGTTGTACGAAGTCAACGCAATCGGCTGCAGGTTGGCCGGGGTCGGCGCATTCGGGTAGTTGAGCACGATCTTGTTCTTGATCGGCTCGTTGGTTGCCGGGTTGCACAGATTCCATTTGCCGTTGGTCCAGGTCAGCGCCGGGCTATCAACAAAATGGATCTGGAAGTTGAACGGGTTGTTGTAGCCCAGCCACTGGCTCAGCACGGCGGCGGCGTCGCCACCGGCCGGGTGCAGCAGTTCAGCCTTGAATTGCGGTTCGGTCCAGGCCAGGGCGATGGCGCGCAGTACCACGCCGCCAAAAGCCAGCAGGGAGTCCGGGCCACCGCCAGGAATACCCAGGCCAGTCGGCATGGCGGCATCCACCGTACCAGTGATGTGCTCGAGGTCATTGGTGCCTAGTGCCTGGTGTTCCTTCGGCATGCTGACGCTGGCCACCGGGCCCATGAAGTCCGGGTAGATCTGGTAGAAGCGTGCCAGGGCTTCGCTGGCTTCGGCTTCAGCCGGCGCTTGCGGCAGCACGATATGGAACTGATCGTCCAGGCCAATCCAGCCGGCGGTGAGTTCCGGCTTCCATTGGGTTTGTTTGGCAGGAATATCACTGCGGAACAAGGCAATGTTCAGGTTGGGCCACACGGTGCGCAGACCAAATTCCTTGACCAGCTCCGGCTGAATATCCTTCAGATCAACCAGCTTGTCACGGTAGGCCTCATTCTGCCAGCTACGAGCGATGGCGCGCAGATATGCCAGGCGGAATTCCAGCAGGGGTTCACCGTTTTGCAGTTTCAGTTCCATGTTCTGTATTCTCCAGATAAGGGTGGGTCAACACTATTTACTGCTTGATGTCATGATTGCGCATTTACTGCGCCAGATCCGGACGCAATAAATACAGCACATGCAAACGTTGCCTGGTTTCGCGCTCGGCCCCAGGGTTCAATTGGCCAAATAACCTCAGCGCTTCAGCTTCAATCCGGTATTTGCCGCCTTCGCGGGCAATATTCATGGCGGACTCCAGGGCTGGATTGATGTCATTCAGCCCCGCCCCGCTGGCGTGTAAATATCGCGCTTTATGCAGGTGCAATTCAGCCAGGTACAGTTTTTCCTGCAGGGTATCCGCCAGCGTCAGGCTGGTATTGACCCGTTCAATCGCTTCATGCCATTTTTGCTGTTGCGCCAGTGTTTGGCCGGCAAATGCGCGGTAATAAGTCTGGCAATAACGGCAGCCAATCACCCACAGGGCTTCAATGGCACCATCGGCATTTTCCACTTCGCCCTTGGCCCAGCAGCGGATAATCTGCGCATAGCCCATGAATGCCGGCAGCCCGTACTGATTGGCCAGGGCGATCAGTTCTTCTACAGCGGCCAGTGCCCGGTCGTGGCGCTGGCGGCCCAGCTCGCTCAAACCCTGGTACAGCAAGGCAATGCCCAGCGAAGGCGCGTGGCCCAGTTCGCGACCTCTGGCCACAGCGGCGGAGGCGTCTTCTTCGGCCAGCGCATCGTAGCCAGCCGCCCAGCGCACCAGTGCCCGCGCTGCTTTGGCCCAGGCCAGCGTATCAAAGCCAAAGCGGCTGGCGTGATGGGCGTGTGCCTGAGGGTCGTGCAGCTGGACCGCCAGGCTCAGCGCGTCTTCCGCCTGGTCAAACCGGCCTTCCGAGTAATGTGCCAGGCCAATCCAGGTGTGCGCGGCCACCTGCACGCTGCGGTCATTCCGGTTTTTGGCCCAGTTATCCAGTTGCAGGCTCAGCCGCATCACTTCGCTACGGTCGCTGGCCACATGATGATAGGTAATCATCGACCACAAATGCTGAACGCGTAATTCGGCAGAAATATCCTGTTCCAGAATACTGGCCGACAGGGCAATCTTCTCCGCCACCTGCACATTGGCCCAGCCATGTTTGTTCATCAGCGCCTGGGTGACATAGCCATTCAGTTCCAGCCGGGCTTCCAGCTTCGCCTGACCACTCAGGTGCTGAATCCAGCCATCCACCTGCTGGGCGTAGGCAATGGTTTCATCATTCAGCGAACGATGCTGGGTTTGCCGTAACTGGGCCAGCCCCAGCGGAATGGCCTGGGCGTAATGTTCTGCCCGGGCAAAATGGTGGGCCAGCGCCCCCGGCGATTCTTCCGCCTGATTGGGGTAGATTTTTTCCATGGCCAGCGCCACGGTTTCATGCCGGCGCTTTTGCTGCGATTTCAACATGCCATCGTAGGCTGCATCGCGAATCAGGGCATGGCGGAAAATATACCGCGCGCCGCCATCTGCCAGGGCCAGCAAACCGGCCTCAACCAGAACATTGAGGCTAATATCCAGATTTTTCCCATGGGCGTCGATTACACATGTATACAGCAGGCCAGCGTCCACTTCGCGGCCAATGGTGGCGGCCAATTGCAGGATATCGCGCGCCGGGCCAATCTGGTCAAAGCGGTTATTCAGTGATTCGCGCAGGGTAATGGGAATCCGGTCCAGATGGGTGCTGTCCTTGAAGTTCCACACCCCGTCCTGCTCGACCAGGCTGGTTTCCCGCAACATGTGCGACAGCTCCTGGATAAACAGGGGCACGCCGTCGGTGCGCAGCACAATATTGTCCACCACGGTGCTGGCCAGGCGTTGCGGGGCAAACAGATGGCGCACCATGGCAGCGGCTTCGGCGCTTTTCAGCCGGCCAATCTCCAGCAGGCGCGTGTCTGCGCCAGGAGACAGGCCCCAGCCTGGCCGGCAGGTTTGCAGCAGGACAATCCGCTGCTTGCCCAGGCTGTCGCTCAGGTGTTGCAGCCATTCCAGCGAGGCGGAATCTGCCCAGTGCAGGTCTTCCACCACCAGCAGCAGCGGTGCCTGGTGGGACAGATACAGCAGCCATTGCACGGCGGATTCGATTAACAGGCGCTTTTGCAGCACCGGGGCCACCGGGCTGGGTTCGCGGTGGCCAAACGGCAACGCCAGCCAGGTGCAGAAAATCGGCAGCACCCGGTCCACATCGCAGCCGGCGTCCTGCAGTGTGCTGGTCAGCCGGGCAATCTGGGATTCTGGGTCGGCAGGGCCGGATTCCAGCACCTGCTGGCGCAACAGCGCCAGGAGCGGAGCCAGCGCGCTGTTTTCGTATTCAGGAAAGCAGCGCGCACACAAGGTGCGCCCCCCCTTGCGGACAATATGCCGGCGCAGGGTTTCGCTCAGGCAGGATTTTCCCACCCCGGCTTCGCCACGCAGCATCCAGCTGCGGCCCTGGCCGACGCGGGCATGACGCCAGCTGCGCAGCAGCTCGCGCAATTCGCGACTGCGGCCAATGCAGCGGGTGTGCCAGGAGTCTGATCCGGCTACTTCTTCAATCGGTTTGAGCGTGTCAATCAGCAGACGGAAGCAGGGAATCACCAGCGGCGTGGATGGAATCCGCACCTGGCCCGCCGCGTCAAACTCGGCAAAGCCGCGCAGCAGCTGGCGAAACGATTCGCTCACGCAAATTTCCCCCGGCATCGCGGCGGTTTCGATCTGCATGGCAATATTCAGGGTATTGCCCGGCGACACTTCGTGGTTGGCAATCACCACCATGCCGGTGTGCAGCCCAACCCGCACTTCCAGCTGGCCCCCCACCCGGCACAGCTCGGCATCGCTGGCACGCCGGCGGGCCAGGCTCATCAGCTCGGTGGCAATGGTGGCCGCCAGCCGGGCGTCGCCCTCGGTGCTTTTCGGGTAGCCAAACATCACGCAAAACTGATGACCCAGGTTGCCGATCAAGCTGCCGCCGCGCTGCAGGGCCGCCTCCTGAAACGCTTGCGACAGGGTGCGCTGCAGACTTTCCTGCTGTTCAAAATCTACCGCTTCCGGATCATCGTCCAGCGGTGGCAACCATACCGATACGCCGCAAAACAGCAGGGTGACCTGGCGCTTTTCCTCACGCACTGGCTGGCTGACCACGGTGGGCAGCAGGGTGCTGGCCGCCTGCGCCGGGGTAGGCAGTGACACATCCACCAGATCGTCCAGCCGGATGCGTGACAGCTCGTGCAGCAACACCTGGGCCGACTGGCTGCGCTCATCGCGCTTTTTACGCAGCGCCTTGCGCAGCAGCGAGGCTACCGGGTGGCTGGCCACGCCCTTGGGCAGCATGATTTCCTGTGGCACCAGCTTTTGATAAAAGATATCGGCGGTGGACGCGCCTTCAAACGCCGGTCGCCCGGTCAGGCATTCCAGAAAAATCAGCCCCCAGGCGTAAAGGTCGGACTGGGTGCAGGGGGCTTCGCCGCGCAATTGCTCCGGCGCGCTGTAAGTGGGCGTGCCCAGGCATTCGTCGGCGTGGGTGATGTTTTTGAAATGCGGGTCGCGAAAGTCCGGCACCAGCGTGCTGATGCCAAAATCCAGCACCTTGGCGTGTCTGACCACGCCATAGGTGGCAATCATGATGTTTTCTGGCTTGAGGTCGCGGTGGACAATGCCCAGTTGATGCGCACAGGCCAGGGCATCCAGCACCTGCATCATCAGCCGGCCCGCCTCCACTGCTTCCAGCGCGCCTTCCTGCTGCAGCAGCTGCTTGAGGGTAATGCCGGGCACGTATTCAAACACCCCATAGACAAATGGCCCGCTCATGCCGTCGCCCAGCAATTGCACAATGCTGGGGTGGCGCAGGCGACCGCACAGCACGGTTTCACGCTGGAAGCGTTCTATCCGGCGTGCGTCATCGTCTACCCTGGCGATTTTGATGGCAACTTTTTGCTGGTTTTTGTCGTCGGTGGCCAAAAACACCACGCCATAGCTGCCGGTGCCCAGCAGGCTTTCCAGCGTATAGCCCGGCACAGAAACCGGTGTGGCCGTTGGGGAGTTCAGCGAGGCGGGAAGGGGCATGTTTGCCAGGGTAGGCGCTTTCATGGCCGGGTCCTTGTGGGTGTGCGGTGGCGCCTGGGGGAAACTCAATCAATGCAAAACCGGCATGGCCACATCAGGCACCAAAGCTTGCCATCCGGTTGCTCAGCAACAGGCAAAAAAACGCCACACAGGCAAAAGCATGTCGTGACATGCTTGCTGTCGTGGACGCGAATGAAACGGATTATGGCATTATCTCCATTTTGGGAGATAGTGTTTGTGCGAATTTCAATAGATAGTCCTATTCTGAATCCGCATTTAGAGAGCAAGGATAGACAATTACGATATCCGTTAAGACTATTCATTTATTGTATACCCGTAGAGTTACGCTAATAGTGGCTGATCGGGGCGGACCGCACGTATTCATCTTGATGACATTGATAGGCAACATATTCCAATGGGCTGATTGCCTTGACTGGCCATGACGCTTGCCCATTCGGCAATCGGCAAACGCAAAAAAAACCGGGCGATTGCCCGGTTTTTTTGTCTGAAGCGCTGCCTGATGGTAACAATGCGTCAGGATGCCGCTGGCTGCACCAGTGCCACCGGCGCAGGCGTTGGCTTTGGTTCATCATGCGGTGCATCCGGGTGCCAGCCCAGGGTCAGCATCAGTACGGCAAAGCCAACCACATAGCCTACCGGCACATGCCAGCCCTGCTTGAGCCATTGGCTGGCCGAACGGCCTTCCGGGTACATATTGGTCAGCGCCACGCCAGCAGACGAGCCAAACCACAGCATCGAACCGCCAAAGCCCACGGCGTAAGCCAGCACGCCCCAGTCGTAACCGCCTTGCTTGAGCGCCAGCGCGGTCAGCGGGATATTGTCAAACACTGCCGAGATAAAGCCCAGCGCCAGCGCACTCATCCACGAAGCGGGCGGCAGTTGCTCCACCGGCATCATCGACGCACACATCACCAGCGACAGCAGAAAAATCGACCCTTTGATGGTTTCTGGCAGCAGTTCCCAGTCGTGGCGACGTACCGGAATGGTCAGGATAATGGCCAGCCACACCGCCACGCCGATAAACGGAAAGCTGTCGGCCATCCCGGTGTAGAGCATGTTTGCGCCGACATTGGTGACCACGGCAAAGGTGAGCATCACGCCGACAATAAACAGGCGGCCCCAGTCCACATGGGTGTGAGCATGGCTGTGCTTGAGGATGGGCGAGTAGGCATGCTGCTGCTTGGCGGCAAAGTAGCCGACAATCACCAGCGCCACCACCGCAGCCACATAGGCATCCAGCACCACCAGCGGGCTAACGCCGTCAATCCACATCATGGTGGTGGTGGTGTCGCCTACCACCGAGCCCGAACCGCCAGCATTGGAGGCGGCCACAATCCCTGCCAGGTAGCCCACATGTACCTTGGCCTTGAACAACTGGTGGGCCATCGCCCCGCCAATCAGCGCGGCGGCAATATTGTCCAGAAAGCTGGAGATGAAAAACACCATCACCAGCAGGACAAACCCACCTTTCCAGTCATCCGGCAGATACTTGGGCAAAATCACCGGCACATGGCTTTTTTCAAAGTGACGCGCCAGGATGGCAAAGCCGGTCAGCAGGCAGAACAGATTGGCCACCGTCACCCATTCATGGTGCAGATGGCCAATGAAACCGGCCACGCCCAGGCCGGTGGTAAAGCCCACCGTGGCAATCTTGTACACGCTCAGCGTGGCAAAACCGCCCAGAGCCACCCACAGGGAAAAGTGGTGAAATACCGCCACCCCCAGCAGGGTGGCGGCAAATACGATGAACTCCAGTGGAATGCCGGCAATATTCACCCCACCATTGGCAGCATGCGCAGCCAATGGCAGGAAAATACCAGCTCCCAGCAGGGTAAGACGAGAACGACAAGTCATGATGGCTTACTCTCTAGAGAGTCTAAGGAAACGTGATGCTTGCCCGGTGCAAGCAGATGAACTCGGTGTGCGAATCATCCGGTAAGCCAATCAGCGGGCAAGACATCCTGATTAGGGGTAGCGAGTATAGCGAAAGACCCATCCGGCCATGGATAGGGGGATTCCCTATATCAATCATCCGCCGGGGTGTCCCGACGCGGTACGGTTTCCGGATCGGCAATGATGGGCCGGTAGATTTCCACCCGATCCCCCGCCTTGAGCGCTGCGCTGGGCTTGACTACCCGGCCAAAAATGCCCACCTTGCGCTCGGCCAGATCCACATGCGGAAACTGCTTGAGAATGCCGGAGCGCTCAATGGCGTCCACCACGGTGGATTCCTCCGGTACGTCCAGGCTCAGCCAGACTTGCTGGCCGGGTTCGGAATACACAACACCCACTTGCATGGCATGCTCCTTTACATCGTTTGCATCAAGACACCCCAACCCAGGCAACAGGCATTATCCCATTATCCGGTAGGGGACGGTTCAAGACACCGGTCAGCCACGCCATAACGCGGCTGACCGGTCAATCAGCGCCGGCAGGCTCAGCAGTGCGCCGGTTCGGCATGCGCCGGGGCGGGCTTGCCGGCATGGCGCGCCTGACGGGCTTCCATGGCGCGCTTGCCTGCCAGCAAGAACCCCAGGATGGCAAAGCCACCCGGTGGCAAAATCATCAGCAGTGCGCCGCCGTAGCCCGGCAGCTTCATTTCCAGAAAGGCAAAACCGGGGCCCAGCAGGTTTGAGGCATTGCTGAACAGGGTGCCCGAACCAAAAAACTCGCGGATCAGGCCAATCACCGTCAGCGCGCCGGTAAAGCCCAGGCCCATGGCCAGGCCGTCCACGGCTGAAATCAACACGCCGTTTTTCACTGCAAATGCCTCAGCGCGGCCCAGAATGGCGCAGTTGACCACAATCAGCGCAATAAACAGGCCCAGCACCTTGTACAAATCATGCATCCAGGCGTTGAGCGCCATGTCCACCACGGTCACCAGGCCGGCAATCACCACCACAAACACCGGAATGCGTACCTGCGAGCTGACGGTGTGGCGAATCATCGACACCAGAATATTGGACACAATCAGCACGGCAGTGGTGGCCAGCCCCATGCCCAGGCCATTGGTGCCGCTGGTGGTCACCGCCATGGTCGGACACATGGCCAGCAGTTGGGCAAACACCACGTTTTGCCCCCACAGCCCTTCCTTCATTACATTGCCCACCGAGGGCGTATTGCTGTCAGCCATGTTCAGCCTCCCAGAATGTCGGTTTTGTGCTCACTGAAAAACACCATGCCGCCCTTGACCGCCTTGACCACGGCGCGCGGGGTGATGGTGGCGCCGGCAAACTGGTCGAATACACCACCGTCCTTTTTCACCGCCCATTTGTCTGCCGGTGGCTCGCCCAGAGACTTGCCGTCAAAGCTCAAAATCCATTTGTCCTTGGCAATTTCAATCTTGTCGCCCAGACCAGGGGTTTCGGTGTGCTTGAGCACGCGGGCACCCAGCATCTTGCCGCTGACATCCACGGCCATCAGCACGGCAATTTCGCCGCTGTAGCCGCGCTCGCTGACCTGAAACACCACGCCTTTGAGCTCGCTGCCCAGCCGGGCGCGGTAAATGGTCAGCGGTTTGTCCTTGTATTGCAGGGTGACCACATCCTTGACCAGATCATTGTCGGCAAAGCCCTTGGGCAGCACTTCGCTGAGCGAATTGCGCAGGTCGGCGGCTTCGGCGGCGGCAATGGCATCGTGGGTGCTGCTGGCTGCTACGGCCAGTGCGCCGCTGACCAGCAGCGCCACCGTGCCCAGCAGCACCGGCTGATAGCCGAGTTTTTCCCGAATGGCGTCCAGATTCATGTTCATGCCTCCTTGGCAGCCGGAACATCCAGCGGTTTACCGTTGCGCTGACGCCCCAGGATGCGCGGCTTGAAGGCGCGGTCCAGCATGGGAGTCAGGGCGTTCATGAACAGCACGGCAAACGCCATGCCCTCGGGGTAGCCGCCCCAGGTGCGGATAATCCAGGTCAAGAGGCCAATGCCCAGCCCGAACAGCAGCTTGCCCAGTGGGGTGGTGGGCGAAGTGACATAATCGGTGGCGATAAAGAACGCCCCCAGAATGGCCGCCCCGGACAGAATATGGCTGGCAGGGTCCAGGTAATGCGCCGGATCGACACTGTGGCCAATGGCGGCAGGAATGGCCAGCCCGGCCAGCACGGCCAGCGGGATATGCCAGGCAATGATGCGCGTAGCCAGCAGATACAGCCCCCCGGCCAGCAGCAGCGCCGCGCTGGATTCGCCCAGGCTGCCGGTGCGGATGCCATGCCAGGCCGCCGCCGCTGGCGCATGGCCGCTGGTCAGGCTGTGCAGCAGGTCAATGCCGCGCGACAGTTCGGTTTTGGCGTAGCCCAGCGGCGAGGCGCTGGCCATGGCGTCGGGGATGCCGGTGACGCCCAGCACAATAAACAGGCTTTCGGTAAACCCCGGTGCCGGCAGGCTGGCCTGCGCGCCAGGCAGCACCCAGGTGGTCAGCGGCAGCGGAAACGACACCAGCAGCGCCACCCGTGCCACCATGGCCGGGTTGAACACATTCTGGCCCAGGCCGCCAAACACCTGCTTGCCAATCACGATGGCCAGAAACCCGCCCACCACCGGCACCCACCACGGCGACCATGGCGGCAGGGTCAGCGCCAGCAGCCAGCCAGTGAGCAACGCCGAATGGTCTTTCAGCGCCCGCGATGGACGCGGATCGCCTTTCAGGCGCAGGCACAGCGCCTCAAACCCCACACAGGACAGCAAGGTGAGCGCCCAGACCAAAAACGACGGCCAGCCGTACAGCCAGAAGGCAAACAGGGTAGCTGGCACCAGCGCCAGTTCAACCCGCATCATGGTGCCGGCCACGGTCTTGCCGGCATGGGCATGCGGCGAGGCAACCGGGCGGGAAGTGGAAACAGCGCTCATGTGGGTTCTCCCTGTGGGCTGGCTTCGGCGCTGGCAGCGGTTTTGGCCGCAGCAGCAGCGGCAGCAGCGGCGCGTTCGGCCTTGCGCTTGGCGGCGGCTTCGGCTTTTTCGCGCGCTTCCTCTGCCAGCCGGGCTTCACGCGCCTGCGCCAGTTTCTTGGTGGATTCCATCCGCAAGGTGGCGCGATCGCGGGCAGACAATTCGTTTTTGGCGTAGGTGAAGTGCTGCACCAGCGGAATGCTCGACGGGCACACATAGGCGCAACAGCCACAGGCAATGCAATCTTTCAGCCCCAGGTCCACCGCTTCGCCCAGCGCTTCCTTGCGGATATGCGCGGCCATATCCAGCGGCAGCAGCCCCATCGGGCAGGCCTCGACACAGCTGCCGCAGCGGATGCAGTCGTGGGCCTCTTCGTCGCGGGCTTCTTCGCGGTCCAGCGCCAGAATGCCGCTCACGCCTTTCATCACCGGCACCCGCCAGTGCTGCACTTGCGAGCCCATCATCGGCCCGCCAATCACCCGCCGGGCCAGGCCAATACCATCGCCCTTCAGGCCGCCGACAAACGCCAGCACATCCTGCGCCAGCGCCCCCAGCGGCACGTCCACATTGCCGGGCGCGCTCACACAGGCACCGCTGACTGTCACCAGCCGCGACACCAGCGGGCGGCCTTCGCGCACGGCCTGCGACACCGCCAGCGCCGTACCCACGTTATTGACCAGCACGCCCGCGTCAAACGAGCGGCCATCGGCGGGTACTTCAATGCCGGTCAGGGTTTTCACCATCTGCTTGTCAAAGCCCATCGGAAAGCGTGCCGGCACCGGGCAGACGCGCACCTCGGCAAAACCGGCGGCAGCAGCCTGCATGGCGGCAATCGCCTCGGGCTTGTTGTCTTCAATGCCAATCAGCGCCTGTTTGGCCCCCGAGGCATACACAATCAGGCGCACGCCATCCACCACGCCAGCGGCCTGGGTGCGCATCAGCACATCGTCACAGGACAGATACGGCTCGCATTCGCCGCCATTGATGATCACCGTGTGGATGCCGGCGCGGTTGGCCCCGGTCAGCTTGACGGCTGACGGGAAGGTGCCACCGCCCATGCCCACCACGCCGGCAGCCGCCACTTTCTTGTTCAGCTCTGCTGGCGACAGGGCAAACGGGTCGTCGCAGCCTTGCAGCGCAATCCATTCGTCCAGACCATCCGGCTCCAGCACAATGGCCGGCATGGTCAGCCCGGACGGGTGTGGCGCAGTCACTTCGCTGATGGCCACCACGGTGCCGGAGGTGGATGCATGCACCGGGGCCGACACCATGCCCTGGGCTTCGGCCAGACACTGGCCTTTTTTCACTTTCTGCCCCACCAGCACCACCGGGCGCGCAGGTGCGCCAGAATGCTGCGACAGCGGCAGATACAGCCGGTCCGGGGCGGGCATCACCCGGATTGGTGCATCAGCCGCCGGGCGTTTGCGGTCGTCCGGGTGAATGCCCCAGTCGGCACTGCCCAGCAGTTTGTCCAGCAAGGTACGCATGTTCATGATGACTTGATCCTTGGCAATCGCAATCAGGCAGCCGCAGTGGCCGGGGCCGGGCGCGGCATCACCCAGTGTTGCAGGGTCACCGGCACCGGCTTCATCAGCAGGGCTTCGGTTGGGCACACCGGCACGCAGCTTTCGCAGCCAGTGCAGGCTTCGCGCAGCACGTTGTGGATTTGCCGGGCGGCACCCACAATGGCGTCAGTCGGGCACACCTTGGCGCAGCGGCAGCAGCCAATGCACAGCTCTTCGGCCACCGCAGCCAGCTTGGGGCCGGAATCGTCCATGCCCGACAAGTCCAGCGCCAGGCCCAGCTTGGCCGCCAGCGCGCTGGCCAGTGCCTTGCCGCCCGGTGGGCACAGTGTGGCGGGTGCCGAGCCATCCACCAGCGCAGCCGCTGCGCCGGAACAGCCCGGAAAACCGCACTGGCCGCAATTGGAACCCGGCATCATGTCGATCACTTCGTCCACCAGCGGGTTGCCTTCCACCTGCAAGAAGCGGTTGGCCACACCCAGCACAATCCCCAGCACGGCGGCCAGGACCGTCAAACTCAATACGGCAGCAAGCATGAGGGTTTCCTTTCAGAGTCAGATGTTCAGGCCGGAGAAGCCCATGAAGGCCAGCGCCAGCAGGCTGATGGTGACAAACGCAATCGGCGCGCCGTCAAAGGCGTCGGGCACTCTGGATAACGCCACCCGCTCGCGCAGGCCGGCAAAAATCACCATCACCAGGGTAAAGCCCATGGCCGAGCCAAAACCGTACACCAGGCTCTTGAACAGGCCGAACTGCTGCGAGATGTTCAGCAGCGCCACACCCAGCACGGCGCAATTGGTGGTAATCAGCGGCAGGTAAATGCCCAGTGACTGGTAGAGGCCAGGGCTGATCTTGCGGATCACCATTTCGGTAAACTGCACCACAGCGGCAATCACCAGGATGAAGGTGAGGATGCGCAGGTAGGACAGGCCCAGCGGGGCCAGCAGCCAGTTTTCCAGCATCCAGGAGGCACCCGCTGCCAGGGTAATCACAAAGGTAGTGGCCAGGCCCATGCCCAGCGCGCTGTCCACGCTCTTGGATACGCCCATGGCCGGGCACAAGCCAAGAAACTTCACCAGCACCACGTTGTTGACCAGGGCGGTGGACAGCAGTAGCAGAATGTATTCGCTCATGACGGTCTCGCACACAAAAGGGAATGCCCTGTTTTTGCATAAGGCATGCCACACTGGGCCAGTTTCATGCAAAGCCTTGCCAGCACTGGGTTTGTCTGATGGCGCGCGGCAAATGCTGCAGCGCAATGTCGGATACCCGACAGGGCTTTCGTCGGGTTTGTCCCTTCGGGGCCGGAATTCTGCGTGTTTGCTGCTTTTACGACACTCGGCACAGTTCCTGCTTGAGTGTCAGGTATGATATCGGTTCGCCCGCCCGCGCAAGGGGCTATCATGGGCGCTCCGAACACGAGAAAGGCCGGGCGTGCCGCAAGGGTGGCGCGACCCCGGCCTCACCCCAAAACTGGAGACCGCATCATGTCGGCTGAACTTGCATCCTCGACTCTGGCTTTGCGTACTGGCGTGGCACCGCTGCCACCCGAACTGTACCGACAGGCGGTGGAAGAAGCCGATCTGGCCGTGTCGATTACCGACCGGCATGCCAACATCCTGTATGCCAATGCCGCGTTTACCCGCGTCACCGGCTACACGCTGGACCAGGTGCTGGGCCAGAATGAATCCATCCTGTCGCACCAGACCACCCCGCGCGAGGTCTACCAGGAAATGTGGCAGCGCCTGGCTGGCGGCCAGTCGTGGACCGGGCGGCTGCTCAATCGCCGCCAGGATGGCAGCGTCTACCTGGCCGAGGTCAGCATCACGCCAGTACACGCCGCTGACGGCAGCGTGACCCACTACCTGGGCATGCACCGCGATGTCACCACGCTGCGCCAGCTGGAATGCATGGTCAACAACCAGAAACAGCTGATTGCCTCGGTGCTTGACGTTGCCCCCATGGTGTTTGCCCTGCTCGACAGCAATGGCTACGTGATGCTGGACAACCAGGCCTACCAGGCCATGGCCAGCGACCTGCGCAACGACAACCCGGCCCACCTGCTGATGGACACCCTGTGCCCCGACTGGCGGCATGCGCTGGTCACCGAGCCCAGCCGCTGTGTGTTCACCGAACTGGAAGCCCGGCTTGACCGCCCGGTGGGCGGGCCGCGCTGGTATACCTGCACCGCCCAGCTGATCCGGCTGAGCAACGAAGCCACCGACAGTTTTTTCTGCGCGCAAAACGCCGTGGGCCTGCTGCTGACCTGCTCCGACATCACCGCGCTGCGCGCCGAACAGGAACGCGCCCGCACCGCCGCGCTGAAGGCCATTCTGGCTGACGAAGAACGGGTGGCGGCCATTCGCGAAAGCCTGTCGGCGGCGCTGTTCCGCCTGGAAGAGCCGATGAACGTGATTTTCTCGGCAGTGAATCTGCTGCGCCGGCGCGATCCGGCCAGCGCCAGCATGCTGGAAGACGCGCTGGACGCCAGCCGGGTGCATCTGGACGCGCTGCGCGAAGTGATTCCGCCGCGCGGGCCAGAAACCATGAGCAATATCAACCTCAACGAAATCCTGCGTGACGTGCTCGACATCGTCACCCCCAGCCTGCTGGCCAATGGTGTGGTGGTGGACTGGCTGCCTGCGCCCACCCTGCCCATGATCTATGGCCGGCCCGTGCAGTTGCGCGTGCTGTTCAAGGCGCTGCTGGACAACGCCATTGAGGCCATGAGCAGCAAGGGCTGGCGTCGGCGCGAACTGGCGCTGCAAACCCGCCAGCACGATGATTGCATCGTCATCACCGTGGCCGACCGAGGCCCCGGCATGACGCCAGATTGCGAACTGCGGGCATTCGAGCCTTTCTTTACCACCAAACGCAGCGGTGGCCGCCATCTTGGCACCGGCTTGTCCCGCGCGTACCAAGTGGTCACTGACCATGGCGGATTCATCGACCTGGCCGAAAACCCCGGAGGGGGATGTCTGGTCACGGTGGAGTTCCGTCTGGACGGCGATCCTCTGTAAAGCGAAATCGACATGGATACTCCGCCCACTGATGTGACGCCCGCGACGGGCGGACAGAACTGCAACTTCTGTCCCACCCACCACCTCAACCTGCTGCAGTTGTCCGCCCTGTATGCGGTCAGCCAGGTGTTCAACCGCACCCAGGACACCGCCGACATGCTGCGCGAGCTGCTGCGCGTGCTGCACGATGAAGCCGGGCTGACCCACGGCCTGATTGGCGTGGTGGAACCCGACACCGGCTATCTGGCGGTGCACAGCCTGTACCACCCGGACCAGGCCGCCACCGACAGCGTGCGCTACCAGCCCGGCGAGGGCATTCTGGGCCTGTTGCTGGAAAAACCGCGCACGGTCATGCTCAAGCGCGTGGCCGACGAGCCGCGTTTTCTGCACCGGCTGGGGGTTTACCTGCCGGAACTGCCGTTTATTGCCGTGCCGATCAAGGCGGGCAATGCAGTGTGCGGCGTGCTGGCAGTGCAGCCAGAAAACGAAGACGACGGCCTGCTCAGCGACCGTGGCCAGTTTGTCGAAATGGTGGCCAACCTGATAGGTAAGAGCGTGCAGCTGGCGCGTGAAGTGGCGCAGGAGCGCCACGCGCTGATTGAGGAGCGCGATTCACTGCGCCGCACCGTGCGCCAGCAGTTTGGTTTTGACAATGTTGCCGGCCATTCGGCCAGCATGCGCCGGGTATTCGACCAGGCGCGCCAGGTGGCCAAGTGGAACACCACCGTGCTGATTCGCGGCGAAACCGGCACCGGCAAGGAGCTGATAGCCAACGCCATCCACTACCATTCGCCGCGCTCGCGCCACGCACTGGTGAAGCTCAACTGCGCCGCGCTGCCAGAAAACCTGCTGGAAACCGAGCTGTTTGGCCATGAACGCGGCGCGTTCACCGGTGCAGTGGATACCCATAAGGGCCGTTTTGAGCAGGCGCATGGCGGCACGCTGTTTCTGGATGAAATTGGCGAAATCTCGGCGGCGTTTCAGGCCAAGCTGCTGCGGGTGCTGCAGGAAGGCGAATTCGAGCGGGTGGGCGGCAACCGCACCATCCGGGTGGACGTGCGGGTGATTGCCGCCACCCACCGCGACCTGGAAGCGGCAGTGGACGCTGGCGAATTCCGCGAAGACTTGTTTTACCGGCTGAATGTGATGCCGCTGTTCCTGCCGCCGCTGCGCGAACGCATCGAGGATATCCCCGATATTGCCCAGCACCTGCTCAGCAAGATTGGCCAGGCACAGGGGCGCAAGCTGCGCATGACCGACGCCGCCACCAGCCGGCTGGCTGCGCACGGCTGGCCGGGCAATGTACGCGAGCTGGAAAACTGTCTGGAGCGGGCCGCCGTGTTGTCCGAGGATGGCCGGATTGACGTGGGGCTGATTTGCTTTCCCAGCGCCCGCGACCGCTCGCCGGCCCGCACCCCCAGTCGTCCGGTGGCCAGCCCGGCCAGCAATGCCCCGCCGCCATCGGTGGACGATCCGTCCTTGTCTGAACGCGAACGGGTGATTGCCGCGCTGGAGCAGGCCGGCTGGGTGCAGGCCAAAGCCGCCCGCCTGCTGGGCATGACCCCCCGGCAGATTGCCTACCGGATCCAGACCTTGAACATCGAAGTGAAACAGCTGTAAGCCCGCCCCTCCCCGCCCAGTCGGGGAGGCCGGGCCAGCAGTCGCTGTAGCATTCTGTAGCAAACGCATCATCCTCTACTCCCATCTCCTGGCGCGGGCCAGATGTATTTTCCTGTCAAATCAAGTGCATGTTTTTCGTTTCGCCAGTCAGGCATGGCCTTTGCTAAAATTCGGCTATTGCCTGGCTTATATCACGCTGCCACCGCCTCCCGCCGGGATAACGCAGCGTAGCCCCCTGGGCGGGCCGATCTGGAGACAACATGCTGACTGACAATGACCTGCAAGCCATCTGGCTGACCGTGCGTCTGGCGGGGGTGGTGACCCTGATCCTGCTGCTGCTGGGCACACCGCTGGCCTGGTGGCTGGCGCGCAGCAAGGCCTGGTGGAAAGGGCCGATTGGCGCGGTGGTGGCGCTGCCGCTGGTGTTGCCGCCGTCGGTGCTCGGCTTTTATCTGCTGCTGGCCATGGGGCCGCACGGCCCGGTGGGGCAGTTTACCCAGTGGCTGGGCATCGGCCCGCTACCGTTTACCTTTTGGGGGCTGGTGCTGGCCTCGGTGTTCTATTCACTGCCGTTTATGGTGCAACCCCTGCAAACCGCGTTTGAATCGATTGGCGATCGCCCGCTGGAAGTGGCGGCCACCCTGCGCGCCTCACCGCTGGATGCGTTTCTCACCGTGGCCGTGCCCCTGGCTGCACCAGGGTTTCTCACTGCCTCCATCCTCACCTTTGCCCATACCGTGGGCGAATTTGGCGTGGTGCTGATGATTGGCGGCAATATCCCTGGCGTGACGCGGGTGGCATCGGTGCAGATTTACGACCATGTCGAAGCAATGGAATACGCCGATGCCCACCGGCTGGCGGCTGTCATGCTGGGCTTTTCCTTTGTGGTGCTGCTGGCGCTGTACGCCTGGCGGCCCAAAGCGGGACAAGGAGCATCGGCATGAACGCCATCCAGGCATGTTTCCAGCTGAACTGGCCAGGCTTTACCCTGGATGTGGATCTTGAACTGCCCGGCCACGGCGTCACCGCGCTGTTTGGCCATTCCGGCTCGGGCAAGACCACCCTGCTGCGCTGTATTGCCGGGCTGGAGCGCGCCGCGCATGGGCGGCTGCAGGTCGATGGCGAAGTCTGGCAGGATGCACAGCGCTGGCTGCCGGTTCACCAGCGCCCGATTGGCTATGTGTTTCAGGAAGCCAGCCTGTTTGCCCACCTGAGCGTGATGGGCAACCTCAGCTACGGCATGAAGCGCAACGCCCAGGCGCAGCAGGCGCGGCTGGATCAGGCGATTGAACTGCTCGGCATTGGCCACCTGCTGACGCGCAAGCCCGATCATCTGTCTGGCGGCGAACGCCAGCGGGTAGGCATCGCCCGCGCACTGGCGGTGTGCCCGCGCCTGCTGCTGATGGACGAACCGCTGGCCGCGCTGGATCTGAAGCGCAAACAGGAAATCCTGCCCTATCTGGAGCGGCTGCACGACGAGCTGGATATTCCGCTGCTGTATGTCAGCCATTCCCCCGACGAAGTGGCACGGCTGGCCGATTATCTGGTGGCGATGGAAGCCGGGCGGGCGCTGGCCTGCGGCCCGCTGGCCGATACCCTGGCACGGCTGGACTTGCCCATCCGCCTGGGCGAGGATGCCGGGGCGATTCTGGACGCCACCATCGGGGCGGTGGATGCGCACTGGCATCTGGCGCGCGTGGACTTTGCCGGCGGCAGCCTGTGGGCGCGCAACCCCGGCCTGTCACTGGGCCGCAAGGTGCGCGTGCGGGTGCTGGCCCGCGACGTCAGCCTGGCCGAACAGCCGGGCAACAGCAGCATTCAGAACGTGCTGCGCGGCCAGGTGGACGCCATTGGCGACGACGACCACCCTGGCGTGGCACTGGCGCGGGTGCGGGTGGGCAGCAGCGTACTGCTGGCCCGACTCACCCGCCGCGCCGCCCATGAGCTGGCAGTGAGCGCCGGCAAAGAGCTCTGGGTGCAGGTCAAGTCGGTGGCCTTGCTGGAGTAAGCCCACGCCGAGATATCTGGACCGAACCTCTGAGGGAGACGCTGAGCTTTTACTTGCCACAGCGAACCACCCACCGCACCCCCACCCCGTCATTCCCGCGCAGGCGGGAATCCAGAGGTATCTACAGCGTGCAGCAGGTGCGAGCTCTCACGACCACCACGCTACGCTCAACGCCTACGGCGCACGCTGTGGCACGGCCTGGGTTCCCGCCTGCGCGGGAACGACAAGTGAGGTGGGGCTCATGCCGAAAGAGGTCTAGTCACCCATCACCTCGAAACGCAAGGGCATATGTGAGTTAACTGACGTCGGGCATCTCTATTTGTTATTTTAAAACAAAGCTTTGTCGTGCATTTACACCGTGAACCACCCGCCGCACTCCACCCCGTCATTCCCGCGAAGGCGGGAATCCAGAGGCATCCACAGCGTGCAGCAGGTGCGAGCTCTCACCACCACGCCACGCTCAACGCCCACGGCGCACGCTGTGGCACGGCCTGGGTTCCCGCCTGCGCGGGAACGACAAGTGAGGTGGGGCTCATGCCGAAAGAGGTCTAGTCACCCATCACCTCGAAACGCAAGGGCATATGTGAGTTAACTGACGTCGGGCATCTCTATTTGTTCTGTTAAAACAAATCTTTGCTTTGACTTGCCACAGCGAACCACCCACCGCACTCCCACCCCGTCATTCCCGCGTAGGCGGGAATCCAGAGGCATCCACAGCGTGCAGCAGGTGCGAGTCTCACCACCACCACGCCACGCTCAACGCCCACGGCGCACGCTGTGGCACGGCCTGGGTTCCCGCCTGCGCGGGAACGACAAGTGAGGTGGGGCTCATGCCGAAAGAGGTCTAATCACCCATCACTTTGAAGCGCAAGGGCATATGTGAGCAAACTGACGTCGGGCATCTCTATTTGTTCTGTTAAAACAAATCTTTGCTTTGACTTGCCACAGCGAACCACCCACCGCACTCCACCCCGTCATTCCCGCGAAGGCGGGAATCCAGAGGTATCCACAGCGCGCAGCAGGTGCAAGTTCTCACGACCACCACGCTACGCTCAACGCCTACGGCGCACGCTGTGGCACGGCCTGGGTTCCCGCCTGCGCGGGAACGACAAGTGAGGTGGGGCTCATGCCGAAAGAGGTCTAGTCACCCATCACCTCGAAACGCAAGGGCATATGTGAGTTAACTGACGTCGGGCATCTCTATTTGTTATTTTAAAACAAAGCTTTGTCGTGCATTTACACCGTGAACCACCCGCCGCACTCCACCCCGTCATTCCCGCGAAGGCGGGAATCCAGAGGCATCCACAGCGTGCAGCAGGTGCGAGCTCTCACCACCACGCCACGCTCAACGCCCACGGCGCATGCTGTGGCACGGCCTGGGTTCCCGCCTGCGCGGGAACGACAAGTGAGGCTAGGCTCATACCGAAAGAGGTCGAGCCCTCAGTCACGTTGAAATACCCGCGTGCAGGCGAGTGCGCTGACGTCGGGCATCCGCACCAATTATCAGTTTTATATCATGATGACTGACTACTGGCGCAAGCGTACGTCCAGATCATCCACCCACGCGGCCCAATCCGCATCAGCCGCAATTTGCTGGCGCAAGAACGCTTGCTGAGCCGGCTTCCAGAATGGCGCATCGGGCAAGGCAATCGCACTGCTCAACGGCCGATGTCGGGCAATGAAGCCGGCAATCGACTGGGCATCGCTGGCCAGCCCCAACTGGCGAAACAATTCACTGAGGGTGTGAATGGCGTGATCCATGGAGCATCCTTTCCCGGGCGGGAGGCGTCGTTTCGACAACCAGGCCGCCTGTTGCCCTGCCTGGGCTCAGCGTTGGACTGGTCGCGCCTCGGCCAGTTCCAGCAAGCGCGCCACGCCTACCGGTTCGGCGGCCATCAACGGTGCCACTGCCAGGCGTTTGGCGTGCAGGCTGGCCACCCGCTCGATTTCCTGCTGTTCATTCCATACCCGTTGCCGCAGCAGGGGCGACGCCGGCTGGCTGGCGGCCAGGCTGTTATTCACCACCCAGGCCCAGGGCTCAATGCCGGCCCGGCGCAAGTCGGCCTGCAGATTGGCCGCTTCCAGCACGGGCGTGGTTTCCGCCAGGGTGACAATCAGCACCTTGGTTTGTGCCGGATCCTGCAACTGCATCATCGGCGTGGTGTAGTGCGCATGGCTGTGCGCCATTTGCCGGGTGATGTCGCGGTGATACGCGCCAGTGGCGTCCAGCAGCAGCAAGGTGTGGCCGGTGGGGGCGGTGTCCATCACCACAAACTTGCGCCCGGCTTCGCGGATAATGCGCGAGAACGCCTGAAACACGGCAATTTCTTCGGTACAGGGCGAACGCAGGTCTTCTTCCAGCAGCGCCCGGCCTTGCGCGTCCAGCTGGGCACCCTTGGTGGCCAGTACATGCTGGCGATAGCGTTCGGTTTCGGCGTGCGGGTCAATCCGGCTGACGGTCAACCCGGCCAGCGAGCCCTCCAGCGTTTCGGCCAGATGCGCCGCCGGGTCGGAGGTGGTCAGGTGAACCGGCAGGCCGCGCTGGGCCAGCTCAACCGCCACTGCTGCCGCCAGCGTGGTTTTACCCACGCCACCCTTGCCCATCAGCATAATCAGCCCATGGCCATCCTGCGCCAGCTCATCCACCAGGCTGGCCAGGCTGGGCAAAACGCGCGCGGGCGGCAAGGCCGGCACCGGGGTATCCGGGCTGGCGGGGGCGGGGTTGAGCAACTGGCGCAAGGCATCCAGCCCCACCAGATTAAACGGCTTGAGGGCAATCTGGTCGAGGGGCAAGGCGCGCAAATTGGCCGGCATGGCCTCCAGCGCCGCGTGTTCGCGTGCGCCCAGTGCCATGGCCAGCGCATCCTGCCGGGCTTCGCTGTCGGGCAGCACGCCATTCACCACCAGATACTGCTGCGACAGGCCAATGGCGGCCAGTTCTTCGTGGGTGCGGCTGGCCTCACGCAAGGTGGCCGGCTGGGCGCGTGCCACCAGCACCAGCCGGGTGCGCAGGGGGTCGGCCAGCGCCGCCACGGCAGCCTGATACTGATGACGCTGTTTTTCCAGTCCGGCCAGCGGCCCCAGGCAGGAAGCATCGCCCTTGCCCGCCTCCAGAAACCCACTCCACGCCCCCGGCAATTGCAGCAGGCGGATGGTGTGCCCGGTGGGCGCGGTGTCAAAAATAATCTGGTCGTAGTCCGCCGTCAGCGCCGACGCCACCAGCAACGCGGTGAATTCATCAAACGCGGCAATTTCGGTGGTGCAGGCACCGGATAACTGTTCCTCGATGCCCCTGACCACACTGTCGGGCAACACCCCGCGCACCGGGCCGACAATCCGCTCACGGTAGACCGCTGCCGCCGCCTGCGGGTCGATTTCCAGCGCGGCCAGCCCAGGCACCGCCGGGATGGCGGTGATCTGATTGCCGATGCTGACGCCAAACACCTGACCCACATTCGATGCCGGGTCGGTGCTGACCAGCAACACCCGCTGGCCGGCATCGGCCAGTTGCACGGCAGTGGCGCAGGCCAGCGAGGTTTTGCCCACCCCACCCTTGCCAGTAAAAAACACAAAATGCGGAAGCTGATCAAGAAAATGCATGGGGTAACTCCAGTGGGGTGAGGCGGCCACGCGGGGCAGCGGGGCAGCGGGCCAGAAGGACAATGACGGCGGGTCAGCCGGGCATCACCTGGCCTGGGCGGGGCATGCGCCCGCCAGGATCCCCGCTTGCCCGGCTACGTAGTCAGGGTGTCGTTAGCAACAACTGCTACCGGCGCAGCAGGCGTTGGCAGCGGGTGTGGCGGCGGGCTCCAGCGCCAGCCAGCGCGTCAGCTCGGCGCGGCTGGGGTAGCGTCCGGCCAGCGCCACTTCGCCGTCCAGCAGCACCAGTGGCAGCGCCTCTTCACCCACGCGGGCCAGAAACGCCTTGACCGTGGCATTGTCGGCAAATGCCAACGGCTGCTGGGCCAGGTTAAAGCGTTCAATCTGCGCGCCAGCCTGCCTGGCCCAGTCTACGTCGGCGGCAAAGCTGACCAGCGCCTGATCCACTTCAACGCCACACACGCCTGTGTTGCAGCACAGGGCCGGATCGAATACCTGAAGGGTTTTCATTACAATGCTCCATCTATTATTGAAATGATACAGCTAAAAAATCAGCACAGCCCAACCCGGCTCATGCCGCAATCAGCCCGGCGACAACGGCGGCAGCACCCCTTCGGCACAGCCCGACGCTGCACGCAGCTCGGCGCAATACTCCGGGTGGTCGGCGCAGCACTCGGCACTCAGGTAAGCAATCAGCTCAAGCATTTGCGCCAGATTGGCCCGATACCGCTGAAAGCGCCCTTCCTGTTCCACCGTTAGCAGCCCGGCCTGGGTCAGCGCCTTGAGGTGAAACGACAGATTGGTGGGCGGAATATCCAGCGTGCTGGCAATCACGCCAGCCACCATGCCGTGCCGGCCCTGGCGGACCAGCAGACGAAAGATATCCTGACGCACGCCGGAGGCCAGCGATTCAAACATTTTGGTGGCGGTGTGTTGTTCCATACTGCAACTATACAACTAAAATTAAAATAATAAAAGCCCAGCCTAGCACTGGAACAAGCCTCGTTCCGGAAAAGGTGGGGGAAGGGGCTGACGGCTGAGCCTGGGGGAGATGCTGAAAAAATTGTCATGCCCACCAAGGCGGGAATCCAGAGCTTTGATTCTACGGGGTTTTGCTTTTGGCGAAACGATTTTTCTGAATCAATCCGCGCATCCTTAGCCCCGTCGCGCCGCCAGCGCAAACTCCGCTGGCGTCAGCCCCATCCGCTGGCGAAACATCACAATAAACGCCGACGCGCTGGCGTAGCCCAGCGCCAGCGCCACTGATTCCACCGTGTGCCCGGCAGCCAGCAGCGGCATGGCCTGGAGCGTACACAGCCGTTGCCGCCACTCGCTCAGCGGCATGCCCAGGTCGCGTTGTGCCCGGCGCATCAGCGTGCGCTCACTGCTATTCACCTGGCGCGCCAGCGCCGCCAGCGTGCGTGGCTCGTCCGGGTGGGCTTCCAGCCAGGCCAGCAGCCGCGCCAATGCCGGATCGCTGGAGCTGGGCAGGTAGCTGCCTGCACACGGGGCATGGCACAGTTCATCCAGCAGCACCTGCAGCAAGCGCTGACGGGCGGCGGCATCGCGGTGCGTGGCATGGCTGCGCAGATGCTCCAGCAGACTGAGAATCAGCGGGCTTAACGCCAGCGCGCACGCGTGCATGGGCAATGCCGCACACAGCGTGCGCGCCACATACAGCGAGGCGTGGCTGGCCGAGGTGCGGTTCAGCCCGATATGCGCCACATCAGGCGGCAGCCATACACCGTATTGCGGCGGGGCCAGCAGCCGGGTGCCGCCAGCGTGGATTTCCATCACCCCGGAAAACGAATACACAAACTCGCCCGCGCCATGCGTGTGTAGCGGCCACACCGCATGCGCCGGCAGCTGGTTGGCGCAGCGGAACACCAAGGGCTCGGGCATGTCGCCATCGAGCTTCACCGTGAGCAATGTGGCCATGCTGGCGACCTGACAGAAAAAGTTGGCGGGTTTTCACTATATCAAGCTAACCCGCCAGCTGGATAATCCACTGCTCAATGATCAGGCAAGAAAGACACCCCATGACACAACGATTGCCGCTGGACGGGCGGGCGCTGGGCTGCATGCTCACGCTCTGCCTGGTGTGGGGCGTGCAGCAGGTGGCACTGAAAGCCACCGCCAGCGCCATGGCACCGATGCTGCAAATCGGCCTGCGCTCGGCGATTGCCGCCGGGCTGGTGGCGCTGTGGATGCGCGCACGCGGTGAGCGCATCACCTGGGAGGCCTGGCGTGCCGGCGCGCTGGCCGGTGTGTTGTTTGCGCTGGAATACCTGCTGGTGGCCGAGGCGCTACGCCACACCAGCGCCGCCCACACCGTGGTGCTGCTCTACACCGCGCCGCTGTTTGCCGCGCTGGGCCTGCATCTGCACCTGCCAGCAGAACGCCTGAGCCGTGCGCAATGGCTGGGCATTGGCCTGGCGTTTGCCGGCGTGGCGCTGGCGTTTTCGGGTGGCAACACCCTGCCGGCGGCCTGGTGGGGCGACGCGCTGGCGCTGCTGGCCGGGCTGTGCTGGGGGCTGACCACCGTGGTGATTCGCCTCACCCGGCTGGCCAGCACCGCACCCGCGCAAACCCTGCTCTACCAACTGCTGGCGGCGGCACTGCTGCTGCCGCTCACCGCCTGGGCTATGGGGCTGACCACGGTGACGGTGACCCCGCAACTGCTGGCCAACCTGCTGTTTCAGTCGGTGCTGGTGTCGTTTGCCAGTTTTTTGCTGTGGTTCTGGCTGCTCCGCCATTACCTGGCGTCACGGCTGGGGGTGTTTTCCTTCCTCACCCCGCTGATTGGCGTGGCGCTGGGGGCATGGTGGCTGGGCGAGCGACTGGAGCCTAACTTCATCGCTGGCGCGTTGTTGGTGCTGCTGGGGATTGTCGGGGTGAGCGCGCAGGGGTGGCGCGCCAGCCTGCGCAAACGGAATACTTGAAGCTTTAGCCGCGCGACCCCATGGGTCGCAGAACATTCTCAGTGCTCGCGCAATCAAGCAGTTGTTGAAACTGCTCCAGTTCTACGCGGATCCAATAGTGCTCTCCATCTATGATAAATGCAGCATCTCGGCGCGTGGCATCTACCTGTGCGATTGATGCTTCTGCGTTTAAGGCACTTCTGCGGCGGCCTTTGAGTTCTTGCTTTGCAAATGGCATTCTAAGTGTTGCCAATCGCTGTTTCGCCGCCAAGAGTTCTTCGGCGTATTGCGGAGAGAAGCAAGACTTGTGCTGCTCCATTGTTCTGACCATCTCATATGCGCCGAGTGTCCACAGCCAGAACTGACCATACACTTCATTGATAGAGGAAGCAGACACACAGCGTCCGGCAATAAAAGCATTATCCAAAAGCTCGCACAGTTCGGCCGAAGTTCGTTCGAGAATTTGTTGCTGTAAATATGTGTGTATTGAGAAGCGGGCGAGTGGCTGGTGCTCAAAGAATTCCATAGTTTTGAATTTTCCCTGCGTCTTGATGCCTGTTCACTCTGGATGCCGTGTTGGCCGCGCCATTCAGTCCACCCCCAACCGATAACCACACCCCCGGCAGTACTGTGCATCGGGCTGGTGGCCTTCCAGCATGCACTGCGGGCACACCACGGGCCGCGAGGCGACGCTGGCGCGTTCGCTGCGAATCAGCTCCGAACTGACAATGCCGGTGGGCACGGCGATGATGGCGTAGCCGGAAATCATCGCCAGCGAGGCCACCAGCTGGCCCAGCGGGGTTTTCGGGGCAATGTCGCCGTAGCCTACCGTGGTGATGGTGACAATGGCCCAGTACATGGATTTGGGGATGCTGGTAAAGCCGTTTTCCGGGCCTTCCACCATATACAGCGTGCTGCCCATTACCACCACCAGCACGCACACGGCGGTGAGAAAGACGGTGATTTTTTGCCGGCTTTGCCGCAAGGCGGTGAGGATGATCTGGGTTTCGGCGATATACCGCCCCAGTTTGAAAATCCGGAAAATCCGCACCAGCCGCAGGGCGCGGATGGTAAGCAGGTAAGCCAGCTCCGGAAACAGCAGCATCAGCAGGCTGGGCAGGATCGACAGCAGGTCGATCAGGCCAAACACGCTGCGCGCATACGCCCACGGGCGTGGGGCGCTGAGCAGGCGGGCCAGGTATTCGGCGCTGAACAAAATGGTCATCACCCACTCGGCGGCCCACAGTTCGCGGTGATACTGGGTGTGGATGTGTTGCACGCTGTCGAGCATGACCAGCGCCACGCTAAGCAGGATGGCGACAATCAGGGTGATGTCAAACGCCTTGCCTGCCGGGGTGTCGGCTTCAAAGATGATCTGGTACAGGCGATTGCGCCAGGCGGCGCGGGTGGGCAAGGCCGGAGAGGCGCACATGCAGGGGGAATCCCTTGAGAGATGGGGGGCGTCAGCGGGCACAGCGGCCCGCTGAACACCTGGCAGCGGGTTTATTTGCTGGCGGGTTCTGGCGGCACCAGCGAGTCAATCGAGCTATCGTCCAGCGGGGCCAGGGCGGCCTGGTTGCCAATCCGGCTGTTGCGGTATTGCAGATAGCCATCGCGGGTAAACGAATAACTGTCCAGCGCGGCTTCGTCGGCGGCCTCGGTCAGCGAGAGCACATTGGCGCGGCGGTTAACCAGATTCAGGCCAGAGGCGCTGTTGCGGTCGGCGGGTTGGCCCAGCAGGTAGCTTTGCGGGTTGCTCGCCGAATCGGCCACCTTGCCCACGGTATCGCGCACGGTGGACGGGCCAAACAGCGGCAGCACCACGTAGGCGCTGTTCTGATAGCCCCAGCGGCCCAGGGTTTCGCCAAAGCCGGTTTTGTACGACGGCAGGCCGGCGGGGGTGGCTATGTCAATCAGCCCGCCCAGACCAAAAGTGCTGTTCAGCGCCACGCGCATGACATCGGAGCTGGCCCGGGCCGGATTGGCCTGCAGCAGGTGGTTCAGCGCGCTGACGGCATCGTCAAAGTTGTTGAACACATTGCTGACGGCGGTGCGCGCCAGTTCGGGCATTACGGCGCGGTAGCCGCGTGCCACTGGCTGGATGATGGTACGGTCGGCAGCGTCGTTGAAGGCGTGTACCCGACGGTTGACCGGCTCATACGGGTCAAAACGGTTTTGCGGGGTGGCGGCGGCGCAGCCGGCCAGCAGAAAAACAGTCAGCGTGGCCAGCAGCAGGCGGTGATGACCACGGGATTCAGGGTGCGCAAACAAGGTCGTTCACTCCATATAAGGCAATCAGGCTGAGCAGGCTGGCGGGCAGTTGGCGCTGTTGGTGGCGGTGGCCGGCGGCACGGGCCAGCTCCAGCATCAGCGCCACGGCGGACGAGTCCACCTGGGTGACGCCAGACCAGTCCAGCGCCTGTGCCTGACCGGCCTGGCCGCGCAAGCGGGTGGCCAGATCGGCGGTGTGGTCAAAGGTCACCGGGCCAGACAGGGCCAGCACGCCGGGCTCAGTTGCTGGCATGCTTGCTGCCGCCCATTGCGTCGTTTTTGTCTTTCAACGACTGGATCAGCGCATCGGGGCCGCCCTGGCGCAGGATGTCGTTGAAGTTGTTGCGGTAGATGGTCACCAGGCTGGCACCTTCAATGCTGACGTTGTACACGCGCCAGCCGCTGGCGGTTTTGATCAGGGTGTAGTCTACCTGGGCGCTGCGTTTTTCGCCGGAATTGGCCGGCAGCTCCACGTCGGCGCGCACCGTGGCTTCACGGGCGTCGGCGGCGGTGTTGCTGGGCTGCACGGTGATCTGCGCGTTCTTGAAGCGGGTCATGGTGGACGAATAAGTGCGCACCAGCAGGGTGCGGAACTGCTCGGTCAGCTGTTTTTGCTGTTCCGGCGTGGCGTCACGCCAGCCCCGGCCCACCGCCAGCGCGGTCATGCGGGTAAAGTCGAACTTGGGCAGCACCAGGGTTTCCACTTCGCCCCGGATGGCGCGGGTGTTTTTGCCAGTGTCGCGCTTGAGCACGTCCAGCACCTGGCGCGAGGTATCGCGCACCAGTTCGTCCGGGGTGTCGGCCATGGCGTGCAGCGAAAACGACACAAAGGCACAGCAGATCAGTAACTTGCTTATCAGGTTTTTCATATCAATCACTATCCAGAGAGTTTGAATGCAGTGTCACAGGGGGGCTTATTGGCTATCGGACGCGCTGGCCGGTTTTTCAGCGGCGTTCAGCATGAATTTGCCGATCAGTTGTTCCAGCACCAGCGCCGACGAGGTGAGCTTGATCCGGTCGCCAGCGGCCAGATTGTCTGGGTCGCCGCCCTGCATCAGGCCGATGTATTGTTCGCCCAGCAGGCCCGAAGTGAGAATTTCTGCCGAGACGTCACGGCTGAATTGGTACTGGCTGTCTACCGCCAGCGTGGCGCGGGCGCGGAATGATTTGCCGTCCAGCTGGATATCGGTCACCCGGCCCACCACCACCCCGGCCATTTTTACCGGGGCTTTGACTTTCAGCCCGCCGATATTGTCGAATTCAGCATATAAGGTGTAGTGGCTGCGGCTGCCGCCAGCGGTCAGGTTGGCGGTTTGCAGGGCCAGAAACAGCACGGCGGCGCAGCCCAGTGCGGCAAAAATCCCTACCCATAAATCTATCGTAGCGCGTTTCATTGAATTGTCTCAGCGAGATTCGGCAGTTAAAACATAAAGGCGGTCAGCACAAAATCCAGCGCCAGAATCACCAGCGCCGAGGTCACCACCGTGCGGGTGGTGGCCGACGACACCCCTTCGGCGGTGGGTTTGGCGTCAAACCCTTCAAATACGGCAATCAGCGACACTGCCACGCCAAACACCAGGCTTTTGATCAGGCCGTTGACGATGTCGGTTTGCCAGTCCACGGCATTCTGCATTTGTGACCAGAACGTGCCGTGGTCCAGGCCAATCAGTTGCACGCCCACCAGGTAGCCGCCAAAAATCCCCATCACATTAAAGATGGCCGCCAGCACCGGCATGGACAGCACCCCGGCCCAAAAGCGCGGGGCCACCACGCGGGCCACCGGGTTGACCGCCATCACCGCCATGGCGTCGAGCTGTTCGGTGGCTTTCATCAGGCCAATTTCGGCGGTGATGGCCGAGCCGGAGCGGCTGGCAAACAGCAGCGCCGCCAGCACCGGACCCAGCTCACGCAGCAAGGACAATGCCACCAGCGCGCCCAACGCATCTGCCGAGCCAAAGCGCACCAGGGTGGAATACCCCTGCAGGCCCAGCACCATGCCAACAAACAGGCCAGATACCACGATGATGATCATCGACAGCACGCCGGCAAAGTACACCTCGCGGATCACCAGCGGAAAGCGGCGCAGGCTGGTGCCCGAATAGCGCAGGATGTCCACCAGAAAACGGCAGACATAGCCCAGCTTCCACACCGCCTCAATCAGGCGGTGGCCCAGGGCCTCGAATACATTGCGTTGCGGTTCAGCCATGTCCGCCTCCTACACCCAGCTGACTGGCGTAATCATCTGCCGGGTAGTGCAGTTGCACCGGCCCGTCGGGTTGTCCATCCACAAACTGGCGCACAAACGGATCATCCGAGCGGCGCACCTCGTCGGGTGTGCCTCCGGCCACAATCCGGCCTCCGGCCACAAAATACACATGGTCTACCACGCTGAGCGACACATGCACATCGTGGGTGACCATCACGGCGGTGGTGCCCAGGGCGTCGTTCAGCTGCTTGATCAGCGCGGCAATGGTGCCCAGCGCAATCGGGTCCAGCCCGGTAAAGGGCTCGTCGTACAGCATCAGCGCCGGGTCGAGCGCAATTGCCCGCGCCAGCGCCACCCGGCGCGCCATGCCGCCGGACAGCTCGGCGGGCATCAGCTGCGCCGCACCGCGCAGACCCACCGCCTGTAGCTTCATCAGCACCAGGTCGCGCACCATGCTGTCGGGCAGCCGGGTGTGTTCGCGAATCGGAAACGCCACATTGTCCAGCACCGACAGGTCGGTAAACAGCGCGCCAAACTGGAACAGCATGCCCAGCTTGCGCCGCAGCGCGTACAGCCCGGCGGTATCCAGCCGGTTGACTTCCTGGCCGTCCACCCACACCCGGCCAGTGTCGGGTTTGACCTGGCCGGAAATCAGTCGCAGCAGGGTGGTTTTGCCGCTGCCGCTGCCGCCCATGATCGCCACCAGCTGGCCACGCGGAATGCGCAGGCTGATACCGTCCAGAATGCGGCGCGAGCCATAGGCAAAGCTGACATTTTCCAGCTCGATGAAAGCGTCGGAGTCCACCGTCAATGTTCAATCTATAAGAATTAAGAAATCGTGCGAGCCGACAGGATACGCAAGCCCGGCCAGCCAGTGCGGCTTTTTTGCACACCGGCAGCGGAAATTTGCCTGACATGCTGTTGAAATAATGCTGACTGGCTAGAAAATCCGTAGACTGCCATGACGCTGTCAGTGGTTTCATCCCATCTGGATCAAGCGGGGCCCGGTGGCCACGCCTGCGTCAGCGCCGCTGACGCGGTTGGCCACTGACCCCTCGCCTCTGCCAGCCGGACCGAGCATTTTAACTTTATCAGTGGCTGCAAAGCCAGTCTGGCCCGGAGTCGTCTGATGCAACGACCTGCTGTCCACGCCCGCTTGCGCTGCCGCCGCCCGGTAGATGGAGCGCCGAATGCCCGGATAAGTTTCCTGCTCACGCCCGCGCGCCCGGTGCTGTGGTTGCTGTGGCTGGCGCTATGCGCCTGCCAGCAGGTTCCGCCGCTGACGCCGGGCAGCCACCTCAGCCTGCCCTCGCCACTGCCCGGTGGTGACATTCCGCCCCCTCTGCCGCCCAGCGCGCCGCCAGCCAAACCGGCCCCGTCGACCCAGGCCGCCTTCAGCCTGAATGTCAGCCACGCGCCAGTGCAGGATATTCTGGTCAATCTGGCCCGCGACGCCAAGGTGAATATGGACATCCATCCGGCGATAAGCGGCACGGTCAGCCTGCATGCCATTCGTCAGCCGCTGCCAGTGCTGCTGGACCGGATTGCCCAGCAGGTAGACATCCGCTGGCAGCGTCAGGGCAACAGCTACAGCGTACTGCCCGACCTGCCGTACATGGCCACCTACACCCTGGATTATGTGGCGATAGAACGCGACACCCACAGCGAAATGGGTGTGCTGTCTGCCGTGGCTGCCGGCCAGGAAGGGCGGGCCAGCAATGCCTCGACCACCCGGTTGACCAGCCGCAGCCAGCAGCGTTTCTGGACCACGCTGGTGAAAAACCTGGAAGACCTGCTGCGCCGTGAGGACGAAACCCTGCAGGTGATCACCGTGCTGCGTGAAGAAGAAATCCGCGACACCACCACGCTGACCGAACAGCAAACCCGCAGCCGCAAGCACACCCCCGCCGGCCCCGGCACCCCAGCGGGCGTGACCGAGCGCGACAGCGAGCAAAACCGCACCAGCCATACCCGCATCCAGCCTGGCCAGCGTTTCACCAGCCGCGAAGACAAAATAGTGCGGGTGACGCTGCACAGCGAAACCGGCGTGCTGGCCGTGCGCGGTACCGCGCGCCAGCAGGCGCTGGTCAGCCGCTTTTTGCGCCAAGTCAGCGCCAGTGCCCGTCGCCAGGTGCTGATAGAAGCCACCATCGTGGAAGTCGAGCTCACCCGCGAATTTGAAACCGGGGTGGACTGGTCACGGCTGGCGCAGGGCCGCCAGCTGGAGTTCATGCAAAACACCAGCGGGCTATTGTCTGCTGACGCCTTGCGCGGCAATTTTCCGCTGGAGCGCGCGCTGGGCCAGTCGCCGGTGTCGCTGCTGTTTTACCAGAGCGGCTCGATTGCCAGCGCGGTCAAGCTGCTGGAGCACTTTGGCCGCACCCGGGTGCTGTCCAGCCCCAAGCTGATGGCGCTGAACAATCAGGCGGCGCTGCTCAAGGTGGTGCGCGACATTCCGTATTTTTCCATCAAGGTGCGCCGCACCGAAGGCATGAACGACAAACCCGACCGGGTGGAGTATGAAAGCACGCTGCACACCGTACCGGAAGGCATTGTCATGAGCGTGCAGCCGCAAATCAGCGCCAGCGGCCAGGTGTTGCTGCATGTGCGGCCCACCATCACCCATATCCTCGGCTTTATCAGCGATCCGGCGGTGACGCTGGTCGATCCACGGGTCAGCAGTCTGGTGCCCAGGGTGCAGGTGCGGGAGATGGAGTCCACCCTGCGCCTGGGCAGCGGCCAGATTGGCGTGCTGGGCGGGCTGATTCAGGACAAGCTCGACCAGCAAAGCGACGGCCTGCCCGGTCTGAGCATGCTGGATGGCCTGGGCCGGCTGTTCAGCCGCAAAACCGACCAAATGGTCAAAACCGAGCTGGTGGTATTCTTGCGCCCCACCCTGATTGACCAGCCCGATCTGGGCGGCGATTTGCGCGGCCTGCGCCCCAGCCTGCCCGATGCCGGTTTTTTTACCGCGCCGCTGCCTGAGGTGCCAGCGGCGGCATCGCGCACCGAGGCGGTGCCATGAGCCCGTCGCCCCCCAACTGGCAATTGGGGGTGCCAGGAGACGCTTTGTCGGCCGCCCACCCGCCCTTGCCGCCGCT
>Ga0209599_10000052_pt1 | contig 83957 bp, 74 predicted proteins | sample Shrwel_input2_FT_FD_187534 | JGI IMG/M metagenome (GOLD analysis project Ga0209599, IMG submission 187534) | Subsurface microbial communities from deep shales in Ohio, USA - Utica-3 well 1 S input2 FT (SPAdes) (version 2) ...
CCACAATTATTCAACAAAGTTTAAGTTATTTAGCCAGTTTAATGCCTAATGGCCATTTAGCATGGTTGTTGACCAATAGAATGGCATTAGAGCAAATGGCTAAGGGTACGTTGGCAATGACGGGCGTATTTGCTGCTGCTTGTGTAGATTTGGCTTTGAGTGCTGAACAAGCAGAAATGTTATTTTTGCAATTACGACTATCGGGTGCAGCAGTACATGCGTTAGAGCAACAACAATTAGGCTGGAAAAAATTTCCTTATGTCAGTCAATTGATTGATTTACAACAAGATGCACCTGTATTTCCTATGCCTAATATTGAGGATTTTGGTTTATGAATACCATTTTAGAGCAGTATGAAACACATTGGCCAACCAAGGTTGGCAAAGCCTTTTTGTGTGATAGAGTGGTGTTGCATGGTAAAGATTTACATCATCAGTTAGGTAGCTGGCCGTGGTTTAAACTGTATTGTTTTAGTTTGATGGGCAGAGAGCTGCCAGACAACCAACTCAAAGTCTTAAATTTTTTATGGTTGGCAACCAGTTATCCCGACCCGAGTATTTGGCCTAATCATATTGTCAGTTTAGCAGCAACCACCCGCAGCACCCCCTCTTTAGCACTGATGGCAGGATTGTCGGTTTCAGAAGCGACTATTTATGGCCGTCGCCCCGAAAAAGTGGCATTAGACTTTTTTTATCGTGGGCAAAAAGCCTTAGAGCAGGGGCAAACCCTTGAGCAAATTGTTGACTCAGAATTAGCACAAGGCAAAATTATTTATGGTTATGGTCGTCCTTTGGCCAAGTTAGATGAGCGTATTCCACATACCTTGGCTTTAATTCGTGGTTTGGGTTTGCATGAAGGTAAACACCTAAAGTTTGCTTTGGCGGTGTATCGTTACCTCAAAAAAAGCAAAGGCTTATCGATGAATATCGTGGCGATAAACTCGTCATTAGCGGCGGATATAGGTTTGAGTCCTGATGAGTTTCAGTTATTAATGACACCCTGTTTTATTGCAGGTATGACCCCTTGTTATATAGATGCGCGTGACAAGCCACAAGGTGCATTTTTTCCCATACGTTGTGAGAGTGTGGTTTATGCAGGACAAAAACCACGTTCATGGTAAATTTAGACCTCACCCTAGCCCTCTCCTAAAAGGAGAGGGAACGCCATTGCTATCATCATCTTATTTTAAAACTTATAACTTAACTCTGCATAGACACTTCGACCTGCTTGTGGGTAATCGTTGGGTATAAAAGCTTTTTGATAAAAAGGCTTGAGTGCAGGCTGACTAGCTTCTCGGACATCGGCATTAAAGGCATTTTTTAGCATCAATTTCGCATTGACATCTTTAATGATATTTTTAGCAGTTACGGTAAAATCAACGGTGGTATAACTGGCAACTGGCGGACGCTCATCGTTATAGATACGTTTTTGCTCACCAATATAGTTAATTTGGCTGACAAAACGGTATTTATCACTCACATCCCATTCACTTCTTAAATATAAATCATGGTTTGGTGTTTCACCCAGTGTGCCACCATGTACCTTGTCTTTGCTGGTTTGATAGGCGTAATGGCCAATTAATTTAAGTCCATCTGTTGCGTAATAGGTCATCTCATGCTCAAAGCCATGACCTTCTACTTGGCCAGTATTTTGTGCTTGTTTGGCAAAAGTGACAGGATTAAATTCAAAAACAATAAAGTCATCTATTTGATAATAAAAAATATTACTGCTGTAGCTGAGTTTAGGTGATAGTTTGTGGTTAAAGGCTAACTCATAAGTATCAATGCTTTCGGGCGTTAAATTGGCATTCCCTAAAGTCACAGGATTACTGGTGGCAAATAACTCCGAAATAGAGGGCGCGCGAAAAGCTCGACCATATAAGAGTTTGGCAGTCGTATCTTGACTACTTGCCCAAACTAAGGCTAATCGTGGATTGATGGTGTCGCCAAAGTCTGAGTAATTATCGTAACGTATACCAGTCGTTAATACCCATTGTGGGTCAAATAACCATTCATCTTGGGCATAAATCGAATAGTTGGTACGACCTTTTTCGGGTAAAAAGATTTCGGCGGTATCGGCGACTTCTTCGCGACCATTAGCACGCGGAAAGATAGGTAAGGGTGTGCCGTCAGGCGCAAAGGATGTACCAAAGTTTTTTTGCTCGGTGACTTCGTAAATATCACCCCAAAAAAAGCCTGCGCCTACCCGTACAATATGGTTGTTGAAGCCGTTAAATTCGCCATCAAGATTAAAACGTGCTTGTTCTTCGCGATATTCAGGATTACCAATGACACCCTCTGGAAATAAATTAGGATATTTTTCGATACGATGAACACTATTACTGCCAGCAGGATACAGTAAATTATCTTTAACGGCTTGTTGACTATGATAATAATAACTTATACGGGTATTGAGTTTAAAGTTTTTGGGCAACTGTTGCCATGTATAAGTTAAGTCGGTATTAACACGGTCACTAATATAGCGTCCTTGCATATCAACCGCTTGGGCAATGCCTGCACCTTCACCATAACGGCGATTTTGATAGCCTAAATGATAATTCCAATTTTGCCCATCAAGTTGTAAACGTGCCTCAAATAAATCTCTAGCCATGTTCATTTTATGCGGTGCTAGTGAGGCTTGAGAGCCAGTTAAGCCATCTAATAAGGTTTGGGCATCTTCGGTGACAATGCCTTTAAAACCATCGGTGGTGTTATATTCAAGGCTTAAACCAATGTCAGTATTGTAGCGACGTGTACCATAATTAACCCATGTATTAGCCGTATTAAAAGTACCATATTGTATGCCTGCACGATTTTCGGGAATGTCGTTATAACTTTTGGTAATCACATTGATTACCCCCGCAAAGGCATCTGCACCATATAATGCCGAACCTGGCCCACGAATCACTTCTATTCGGCTAATAGCTTGAATGGGAAAACCACCCCATGCTAAGGAAGGATGACCAATATATAACGAAGAAATAGGGATACCATTAACCATCATTAAGGTTTGTGGGGTATGGGTCGAGGTAATGCCACGAATATTATATTTAGGGGGGGTAAAGGGAAGTCGGCCAACATGCAAACCTGGTACGGTTTCTAAAACCTCATCAATATCTCTTGCACCCATTGCTTCAATATCTTCGGTAGTAATCACCGTAGCAATTGCGGCGGCCTTATCTAGTGGGGTGGCTGTGCCAGAAGCAAGGGTACTGACCCTGATTTTGCCAAGTTCTTCTAAAGACATATCCCATAAGCCATCACTGGCATGAGTGATAGTAGTGGTACTTAAAACGCTGATAAACAAAGCGAGCGACTGGTGGCGATAATTAAATTTAGATAACATGATTATTAGCTCTTAATAAAACGTACTTTTAATGCGTTTTTTATTGTTTTTCCTATATTGGGGTTTTCACTACACTCCTTGTTATGTGAAATAGCGCACATTTTTGCGTTGTTGTAGGTTTAGCTTATTGTCTTTGATTCGTCAATGTCAATACTGGTTATAATTTGAGCGGCTGTCTAGCGTTATGCTTTAGTCGGTGTTGTTTAATTATCTAGCTCTCGCTGTATCCCCCGATTATACTACGGCTCTTTTTTACACCAAATTTTTGATAACAATGAACAGCAATCCTATTCCCCAAGCCATTAACACCTTTCAAGGGTTAATTTTGGCCTTACAAAATTACTGGGCGCAGCAAGGCTGTGTCATTCTGCAACCGTATGATATGGAAATGGGCGCAGGCACGTTTCATACCGCGACTTTCCTCCGCGCTTTAGGGCCCGAAACGTGGAACGCTGCTTATGTGCAGCCGTCACGCCGTCCTGCCGATGGTCGTTATGGCGAAAACCCGAACCGCTTGCAGCACTATTATCAGTTTCAAGTCGTGTTAAAACCCAACCCTGACAATATCCAAGAGTTATATCTCAACTCCTTAAAACATATTGGTATTGACCCGACGGTGCATGATATTCGTTTTGTTGAAGATAACTGGGAATCACCGACGCTTGGTGCATGGGGTTTAGGTTGGGAGGTATGGCTTAACGGTATGGAAGTGACTCAATTTACCTACTTTCAGCAAGTTGGTGGTGTCGAGTGTTATCCCGTCACTGGTGAAATCACCTACGGTTTAGAACGTTTGGCGATGTATTTGCAAGGTGTTGATTCGGTTTACGATTTAACGTGGACTGACGGCCAATTTGGTAAAGTCACTTATGGTGATGTGTTTCATCAAAATGAAGTCGAAATGTCAACCTTCAACTTTGAACACGCCAACGTGCCTGAACTGTTCAAACTCTTCGACTTTTACGAAAGCGAAGCCCAACGTTTAATGGTCTTAGAGAAGCCTTTGCCGTTACCAGCTTATGAAATGGTCATTAAAGCCTCGCATAGTTTTAACTTACTAGATGCGCGTCGTGCCATTTCGGTCACTGAGCGTCAGCGTTATATTTTACGCGTGCGCCAATTAGCACGTTCGGTGGCGCAAAGTTATTTACATTCCCGCGCTGCCTTAGGATTCCCGATGGCGACACCTGCATTACGCGATGAAGTATTAGCCAAATTAGCGGCGGAGAGCAAATAATGACGACACTCCCTTTTTTAGTTGAATTAGGCTGCGAAGAATTACCGCCAAAATCGTTGAAAATTTTAGCCGAAAGCTTTTTGGCAGGCATTGAAGCAGGCTTAAAACAAGCAGGTTTAGCCTATGAAGGTGCGCGTTATTATGCTGCGCCTCGTCGTTTAGCAGTTCATATTGATAGCCTTGCTTTGCAACAACCTGACCGTGTGTTATCCGTTGATGGCCCTCCCGTCAAAGCAGCGTTTGATGCCAACGGCAACCCAACGCAAGCGGCTTTAGGTTTTGCCAAAAAGAACGGTATTGATATTAGCGCAGTAGACCGTAGTGGTGAAAAATTACGTTACAGCCGCCAAGTCAAAGGCGAAAGTGCTACAACGTTAATAACTCAGATTATCAATCAATCTTTAACGCAATTGCCGATTGCCAAGCGGATGCGTTGGGGTGCAAACAAAGTTGAGTTTGTGCGTCCTGTACAATGGTTGGTAATGTTATTAGGTAGCGATATTGTTGATGGTGAAATTTTAGGTTTTAAAGCAGGGCGTGTTAGTCGTGGTCATCGTTTTCATGCCCCTGCCCCGATTACCTTGAATCACGCCAATGATTATCTTGCCGCTTTAAAAGAGGCCTATGTGATAGCCGATTTTACCGAGCGTCAAGCATCTATTTTGCAACAAGTGACTGATTTAGCAATAAAAGAAAACGGCAAAGCCTTAATTCCTCCCGCTTTATTAGATGAAGTGACAGGCTTGGTGGAATATCCTGTGCCGCTAGTATGTAGCTTTGAAGAACGTTTTTTACACGTTCCCCAAGAAGCGTTAATTTCGACTATGCAAGACAACCAAAAGTATTTTTGTTTGGTCGATGCCAAGGGCAAATTGCTACCGCGCTTTATTACCGTCGCCAATATTCAAAGTTCAAACCCGAAGTTTATTGTCGAAGGCAACGAGAAAGTGGTTCGCCCACGTTTAACCGATGCCGAGTTCTTCTTTAAACAAGACCAAAAAGTCAAACTAGAAAGCCGTAACGAACGCCTCAAAACCGTTGTTTTCCAAGCGCAATTGGGTACGGTTTACGAAAAGGCAGAACGGATTAGTGAATTAGCCGCGTTTATTGCTGCGCAAATTGGTGGTGATGTTGCGTTGGCTCAACGGGCAGGTATTTTGTCTAAATGCGATTTAGCGACGGAAATGGTGGGTGAGTTTCCTGAGTTACAAGGTATTGCGGGCTATTACTACGCACAACACGATGGTGAAGGCGAAGAAGTAGCATTGGCATTGAACGAGCAGTATTTGCCAAAGTTTTCTGGCGATGTGTTGCCAACTACACGCTCAGGTTTAGCGGTGGCGATTGCCGATAAACTGGATACTTTGGTCGGTATTTTTGGCATTAATCAACCGCCGACAGGTTCAAAAGACCCGTTTGGCTTACGCCGTGCGGCCATTGGTTTATTGCGCATCATCATCGAAAAAGAATTGGTGTTAGATATTAACGTGTTAAGCCAACAAGCGGTCAACGCCTATGGTAGCAAGTTAAGCAACGCCAATACCGTCAACGATGTGTTTGAATTCTTACTTGGTCGTTATCGCGCCATGTATGAAGAGCAAAACATTGGTGTTGATGTCATTCAAGCGGTACAAACGCTCAAGCCAACTCAGCCTTTAGATTTTGACCGTCGCATTAAAGCCGTTGCTAACTTCCGCAACTTAGCCGAAGCCGAAGCCTTAGCTGCAGCCAACAAACGTGTCGCCAATATTTTGAGCAAAGACGGCGTAACGGTGACAGGCGCAGTCGATAACAGCTTATTAAGCGAAGCAGCCGAGCAAACTTTAGCCGCACAAGTGGCCAAGCTGCAAGCTGAGCTAACACCATTATTTGCCGCAGGCGATTACACGCCTGCGTTAACGGCATTAGCGGCATTACGCGCACCGATTGATAGCTTTTTTGATACGGTGATGGTGAATGCTGATGATTTAGCGATTCGTCAAAATCGCTTGAATTTGTTGGCCAGTTTACGGGCGTTGTTTTTAGCAGTGGCGGATATTTCGCAGTTGCAATAACACGTTTTGTGCTTGTGAAGAACGGCTCGTAAGGAGCCGTTTTTTATTGTTTTTAGTGATGCACAAATGGTATAAAAATACAGGTTAGAATTATAAAAAAGCTAAACGAGGGATTTGCTATGAAAAAAATATTTACCCATTCCGAGGCCAATGAAATTTTTAAGTTTCGTTGTCAATTAAAATGGAATGAATTGTATGGAAAAAGTCCTTCTGATACAGAGCGATATTGTCGCATTTGTAAGCAAAATTTTTACTTATGTGACAATGAAACAGAGCTTTTAGAACATACTAAACAAGGTCATTGTGTGGCGATTGCTACCGAAATATCATCAACTGAGCGTTTAACTTACCGAGATAAAGATAAAAAAGAACCGCATGTTTGTGATGATGAATATGATAGGACGATGGGACTGATAGATACCTCACCACAAAGTATATGGTATGTCATAGAAAGAGAGGATGGAACCGAATCGAAAATTTTTATTCGCTATGGCAGTCACCCGTGGGGTACTCTTTGTCCTAATCAGGACGAACCTCAAGGACAGGAAGTATTAAAAAAAGAATGGCACTCAAGCAATGAGGCATTCAAAGCCATACTTGTTGAAGAAGAAAATAAAGCATATTGTATAAATAGGGAATATATTTATCACTTAAAAGAATTATTGGCATGGGTGGATGAAGCCATTGCAGCAGGTCTTAAATGGCGTTTTAAAATGTATATGTAGTAATTAGTTGGGTTGGTAATGTGGTTTGAGGTACAAAACCCATGATTTAGTACTTCTAATGGTTTAGATGTGAATAAATAAGCGATAACCGCGTAAGTCTTAAAGAAGTTGAATAGCGAAGAAGAACGGCTCTTGATGAGCCGTTTTTTATTGTCTAGCGGCAGATAAAATCGTATATTCACCTCATAACATGAGCCGAATGCCACAATTATTCGGCTCAAGAGGTAAATATGCCCCAAGAAAGCTTTCAACAATGGATATGGCAACATCCCAACTGGCCGCATTTTGTGTGGCAAGACGCACACATTCAGCCTTTATTACGTCAGGTACGGTTAACGCTCGGCATCTTATTGGGCAAAGCCAGTACCGTATCGGCTCAAGTATCACCACAAGCCGCTTTAGACACCTTACTGCAAAACATCATCACCTCATCGGCGATTGAGGGCGAAACCGTTAATGTGCAGTCTTTACGTTCGTCTTTAGCCAAACGTTTAGGTGTCAGTAACGAAGCTCCGTATCCTACCTCTGAGCGCACCGAAGGTTTAAGCAACATAATGCTTGACGTGGTGAGTAACATAAACAGACCACTGACCACAGAGCGATTATTAACATGGCATCAGTGGTTGTTTCCCAATACCGACTCTATTTGGCAAAAAATTCGCGTCGGTCAATGGCGTGCTGATGAGCCAATGCAAGTGGTATCAGGTCGTTTAGACAGACCAACAGTTCATTTTGAAGCACCACCTAGAGCGATTTTAGAACAAGAAATCACGCAGTTTTTACAGTGGTTTGAGCAAAGTAAAACCAATACTCAGCTAGACCCATTATTGCGTGCCGCTATCGTTCATTTTTGGTTTGTCACTTTACATCCGTTTGATGATGGCAATGGCCGTTTAACACGCGCCTTAACCGATTTAGCGTTGGCGCAAGTTGACCAACAAAGCATTCGTTTGTATGCCATGTCAGCCGTTATTTTAGAAAAGCGCAGTGAGTATTATCAGATTTTAGAGCAAAGTCAGCGTGGCACGATGGATATTACGCCTTGGCTTTGTTGGTTTTTACAGACCTTAGAAGCTACCTTGCAACAGGCACTAAGCAACGTACAGCGAACAATGTTTAAAAAGTTATTTTGGCAACGATTTTATGAGCTTGGTTTATTGCCTGAACAAATCAAAGTCCTCAATCGTTTGTTGGATGGTGGTGAAAAAGGCTTTGAATTAGGCATCAGTGCCTCACAATATCAAAAAGTGGCTAAAGTGAGTAAAGCCACCGCTACTCGTCATTTAGCTGATTTAGTGGCTAAAGGTTGCTTAGTGAAGTTGGAAGGTGGGGGGCGTAATACGCGTTATCAAATCAGTCAGATTACGTGTTAAATATTCACCTCATAAACTGAGCCGAATCACACATTTATTCGGCTCACTGAGGGTAATATGACCGAAGAAAGCATTCAACAATGGATATGGCGACAACACGACAATCAACGTCGCATTGTTAAAATGGCACATCGTTGATCTCAATTTAATTTGTTAGACTTAAACTATTCTGAGGGTTAGCAACAGAGGTATTTATCATGTCGATTACCGTAACAATGAGTGATGGTACGTTATCTGGCAGTATCGTCCAGCGTTTGAGTATTAACATTCCCAGTCATACCACCACAGCACGCCAATTGATTGAGCAACGAATAACTCAAGAAATTACGCTCTTTAAGAGTGGAAAAAAGCAAAGTCATTTTAACGGTGTGATGATACCAACGCCGAAAGAAATGGAACTTAATAGCCATCAATTCGCTAATATTGATGTTCAAGCACAATGTCAGCAAGCTATCCACGCATTTAGTCACAATGGCTTTTTTTTATTGGTTGATGATCATCAAATCACTGAGCTAGATACGGCGTTTCAAGTGTCAGAGCTTTCTACAATTCAGTTTATTAAATTAGTGCCATTGGTGGGCGGTTAGTCAAACAATAAGCACGGGAGCGGAGTCGAATCATCACTTCGACTCCGCTCAGTATTCGCCTAAATCAAGCTCACGAGTTGTGTGTGATTTGCTGCAAGATACTCTTATCTTTGATGAGATGGTCATTGGCTAAAAGCAGAGCTTTGCTTAAAATCAGCGACAACATATCATCACCCTCAAATGGCAAAAATAAATTCTGAGTGGCTTTTTCTTGTTGTTTGATATCTGGAACAATACAAAGATATAAGTCATTGGGCAACATCAGAATATTACTGCTACCTAAATGAATTTTATAGGTTTTTAATTGTCCTTTCACCATTAAGTATTTATCATCAAACGTGCAAAGAGGTGCGATTTTCAATTTGGAAATAATAGCATCCAGCGCGTGTTTACGGATAACAGCACTCGCAGATAACGAAGATTCGGTTAAATATTGACGATAATTCCATACGCCAAAATCCTCATATCTTTCGGTACGTTCATCGGGTTCAGGGGCATTGATGCCAATCGAGCATTTGCCGACAAATTGGTCAACATCGCGCATGAACTCCGAAAAGACGATAACAGGCACATCTTTGAGGGCAACTTCATTATCTTTAGCATCATAAAACCGCACATTGTTGAGCATGATGTATTCATAGACTTCCATCATGCCTTTTTCAAGGTCATAATCACTAACACTATTGCCTAGCTTGATGCCTATACCAAACGCTTCACTAAAACGTGTGGCATAAGGCTGATTATGCCATGAGCTTTGTACGCGATATGACCAACCTGCTTGCAGGCATAATTCTGCAAACGGTTTTTGGGCTAAAAACTGTTGATAAAAGCGGCGTGAATAGGTTTTAGTTTGTTCCTCGGCAGGGGTTAACAAATAAATTTCTCTAAATGCTTGCTTAAACGGCTGCATAATTTGCTTTAACAGTAAATAGTCACGCCAGTTTTTCACTTCTGCGACATCGCTTTCTGTGGGGTGCCATAAATGAACCTGTGTTATCGCATTCATCTCAGGTAATGCTTCGCCAGCGGCATTAACAAACTTGCCATCTAACCATAGGCCATGCCAAATTTGATTTGACTGTTGAAATGTCCAGATTAGGCGACGACCAAACCAACCCAAAATAGGATGGTCAATCAAACGTGCGCGCCAAGTACTATAATCCCATACCCGTTGATTAAGATAAAACTGCTCTAAACGCTTATTTTGACCAATCAAAACGTCTTTAATTTCATCAAGTTGTTCTTTAAGGTATTTAAACTCAGTGGGATGAGTTGTTTTGAGTGTACTTGGTGCAGATTTAAGAAGTTTTTCGCCATTTAGCCAACAGGTATCCACCGTTTTTTCACCAACTAAGGTGATGTTAAGCTCATAATTGCCAATGTTAATCTTGGTGTGACCCACGTTATCAAAGCCAAAATCAGGTACAGCGACTTCTTCTAAATTATGTTTATCTATGCCTGCTTTTTTTGCTGCTTCTGTCAGTGCATTTTCAATGGCTTTTTGACCTGTTGCGTAGGTGACTTCATCGCGCAGTTTGGATAACTGAATGACACCCGAAACGCCTTGTTGACCAAGACTATATAACGCGGCATTAGCGACAATGGTTGATCTTGGCCCAAGCCCTGCCACTTTATGATAAAAGAATTTAACGTAAGAGCTAAGAAGTTTAGTGAAGTATTTAACTTCACCTAAGCCTGCAAACCACAATAAACCGCGAACTAATTGGGCATTTTTTTGACTTAATGGCGCATCTTTGCGAGGCACATCAGCCAAAATGGTTGTTAGCCAACTATTGAGTTGTGGGCTAAAGGCAGGTTTTAATGGCTCAACTAATTCAGTAGCTTGCTTGAGCCATGCAACGCTTGGTTGAGCAGTTGTAGCAGTCGTTGCATGTTGCCAAACTTCGCGCCATAGGTTTTGTGTGTCGTTGGGCAGAGCATTAAAGTCGGTGGCAATTTTAAGCGGCCAATCTGTTGCAGCTACATAGATTTTTTTTGAAAATATAGTCTGTTCGCCAATTGTTTCGATGGGTAGCTCTGATTGATAAAGTATATTTAGAGGCGTTTTTATCAGCTCTAATAGTTTAAGTGCGCGGTCACGTTCTCTGTGATTCCAAAAGCTATTTTGTAAACATTGATTAGGGATATAATCGTTAATCGCTCCAATTAAGTCGTTAGAGAGTGATTTTTGGCGTTGAGCGTCAGCAATTTTTTTCATCCACAAGACAAAAAGCTCACCTTTTTCATGGCTTTGAATGTAAAGCTCAGACTGTATTGATTTAGACACTATTGGAAATAAAGCTAATTGTACGGTCATATCAGAAAACAAAGGTTGATTAATGATTAGATGCAAAAATTCATAGCGCATTTTGAACACTAACTGATTTTTGAAGTGGCGTTGAATAGAATCAATAAAAGGAATGGTAAGTTGAACGCATCGGACAAAATACTCATCAGAACTGTTGGTTAAGTGTTGGGAGAGTGAAGCTAATACATCATCCCACGGCTGGTAAATATAATTGGTAAATCGATGTAGATCTTTGAATATTGTTGTGAATGTGTTGGTTAAAATTATTTTGAGCCTAGGCTCAGTTACTATCGATTTATTAATAATCCCAATAACTTCAGGTAATGCCGTATTATTGACAAATGTTATCATCGTTTTTATCCCTAATCTGTTTTAAGTAATGCTGAATTATTCGTTTTTTATGTTGTAATCTCAAGTGCAAAACAATAGCCTAAATGAAGTCTGCGACAAAAGTTGTCGCCTACTTGATAATCACATTTACCATATGATGTTTGCAAAACGTGTTAGTTGTGCTGCAATTCCTTAATACATAGCCTATACATCAATTTTCTCAATCCGATAAGACAACGGTATATTCTGCTTGCTAGTTACGCGATAAATTTTGACTACACGGCGTAATTTGGCATTGCTTTGGTTTTTTGGAAATTTTTATGTCTTCTTTTGAAACCTTAACCTTACATCGTTTATTGTTAGCGGTGATTTTGACCCTGTTATTGTTATTGGGTTACAACATCTTATCGGTCTTTATTATTCCTATGGCATGGGCAGGCATTTTAGCTTATGTCACATGGCCTATTTATAGTCGATTGTTGGTACGTTTAAAACAACGCCATAATCTTGCTGCGTTGATGATGACCTGCTCTTTAATTTTATTGTTGGTAGTGCCGTTATTGTTCGCTGTGGTCATGCTGCAAAGTGAAGTGGTCAATGTCTATCATATTGTCGCCGATACGCTTAAACAGCACAAATTAGTCTTACCGTCATTTATGCAAAGTTTACCGTTTGCAGCCGAATTACAAAAACTGCTAGACACGTTAATGAAAAACCCTGATGCATTTAAAGAGCAAATGCAAAGTGGCTTTCAAACCGCTTTTGGTGCGGCGGCACAAGTCGCAGGTAGTATCGGTAAAAACATGGGTAAAATGGCCATTGCCTTGTTTATGCTATTCTTTTTTTATCGTGATGGTGAAAACATTATGCAGCAAATCCAACAGGGTTTAACGGTGCTGATTGGTGAGCGTGTACATGGTTATATTAAAGCGATTGGTGATACGACTCGCGCTGTGGTGTATGGCATTGGTTTAACGGCTGTTGCTCAAGGCTTTTTGGCAGGCATAGGTTATGTAGTGGTGGGCATGGAAAGTCCTATTTTTTTGGCAGCAGTCACCACTTTGGTCGCGATGCTGCCTTTTGGTACACCCTTGGCGTGGGGTGGGGTGGCGATTTGGTTGTTAACACAAGGTTATACCGCCGAAGCACTGGCATTAGCGGCATGGGGAACGTTTGTGATTAGTTGGATAGATAACATTATCCGTCCTTTAGTCATTTCTGGCGCAACCGAAATTCCCTTTTTAGTGGTAATGTTAGGCGTATTAGGTGGTTTAAGTGCTTTTGGTATGATAGGGTTGTTTTTAGGGCCTGTCATTTTAGCGGTGTTAATGGCTGTGTGGCGACAATGGCTGGAGAGTGAGACTCAATTGGCGACATCCTCGTCAAAATATCACTAAAATCAATAAGAGCTTTTACTCTAAAAAAACAAAGATAATCAATTGAAAATAAAACAAAAATTAGAGCTTTTGCACCAGTTGTTTAACGCAAATAATCGCGTTAAACTGCTGAAAAATCGCTCAGCCAAGGAGCTAACATGAAAAAAAGAGTTTGGGGTTTATTAACCGTATCCGCCGTAGGCGTGGTTTCTGCGGCAGTACATTTTGCCACATTACCGCCTGCACCCCCTGCTGTGCCGCCCGTACCCGATAAAATAGCTATTCCTAACGTACCTGCCTTAACACCTTACGATTTACCCACAGGACAAGTGCCTGTTTCTAACGAGCCGTATCGTTCAACTAATCGTAGTGTGTCAATTCAAGATTTAGTTGACCGCAAATTGGGAACGGGCGTTTATACAGGTACACCGTATTGGAAACAACGTGCCGAATGGTTTGATACCCATTTTTACGATACCTTAGCGGCGCGTAAAGTATGGAAAGAAGGCACATCGCCCGATACCCACAAACGTGGTGACCCTGTCACATGGACGTATCAACCGATTCCCCAGTATGTACCGCCACCTTGTACCGAAGTGCAGCCGACTGGCTACGATGCCGAAGGCTGTCGTTATGTATTGGGTTTATTTACCGATGTCAAAGACTCGGCCAAAGCCAATGCTATGCGTGAACAAGTACGGCGTGGTCGTGATGTGTGGTTTAAAGGCACGTTTGGTAATCAAGACGAAAATACCCTATTGCAAGCGCGCGTTGTGGGTAAAGAAAACATGAATTATCCGTGGTTAGATACACGGACTCGCGCTCAGCGTTTTAGCAAATGGGGCTTAATTAATGACCCTGATTGTGTGCAGGGTGATGCCTCAACTAACTGGTATGACAAATGCCAAGACCCGCATTCATCGGGTGTATTAGGTTATCGTAAATACTATGCCGACCCGATTAAAGACAGCACAGGCAAAGTGATTTATGACCCACAAACTGCCGCTTATGACCCTAACGAAATCAAAGAAAATAAGCGTTTTGTGATTGGTCATCCGTGTGTGCAATGTCACGTTGGTTTTGACCCAACGAATCCGCCTGAAAATCCCAATGAACCCAAATGGACAAATCTAAGTGCAACCATTGGTAATCAGCATATTCGTCAGCCTTTAGCGTTTTTCCAAGGTGTTCCCATGAACCACTTGGCCAACCAAGCTGTTTTGGCAGGACGTTTAGGCACGATTGATACCTCTTTAGTGGCTTCGGATTGGCAACATAATCCGGGTACACAAAACAATATTATGGACTTTCATAACAAACGCTTATTTGAGCATGTGATGAAAGACCCAGTGACAGGCGAAGTCAAAACCGCCAATACCCGCCACGTCTTAAAAGGCGGAGAAGACTCTGTGGGCGAACATTTGGCCTTGATTCGGGTCTATGTCAACATTGGTATGTGTACTGAAGAATGCTGGACACCCAACTTCCCCTATCCAGGCCAGTTTATTGGTCGTGGCACCAAACAAAGCCCGATGCGAATTATGCAATGCGCCAATCAGTGTGATGCGTGGAATTATGCTGATAGTAAAATGGATGATTTAACGGCTTTTTTGATTACAGGTGGCCCGACTTATTTGTTGGCAGCTAAAGACAAAGACAACACCGATGGCAAACATTACATCGACTTAAAAGTTGTCCCACAAGGTCGAGAAGTGTTTGCGCGTGAATGTGCCAGTTGCCATAGTTCTAAATTTGCGCCCGAAAATATCCGTGCCGACAAAAATGCCTTAGCGAAGTTTTATGAAGGCCATATTTTTGGTAAAGAAGATTACTGGCGTTATGAAATTGGTGCTGATAAGCAAAAAGATGCGGCGTTTATGGCTAAGTATTTTGCCAAAGACTTAAAAGGCCAAGTACGTCCTAAACAATTTGCCGACAAAGGAGTCTTTGGTCAGGACTGGTTAGGTAATGATGAACGTATTCCCTTCGGTATCATTGGGACTAATGTCTGTCGTGCCTTGCATGATAATCATAGTCAAGGCCATATTTGGGAAGAGTTCTCCTCCGAAACTTACAAAAATAGCCCTGCGGCAGGTACGGTCAAACAGGTGTTTAACCGTGTGTTACCGTTGATTGGTGGTGTACCATTTGGTGAGCGTAAGATTGATGGTGGTTCGGGCTATATGCGTAATATCTCGTTATTGTCTGTGTGGGCAACTGCGCCATTTATGCACAATAATGCGATTGGCGAAGTCACTTTCTTGCCTGATGGTGCGCCAGATTACACCTTGAGTGGTCGTATCAAACAGTTTGAAATGGCGTTTGATGAGCTGATGATGTCGGATAACCCGAACGTGTCACCCAGTCGTCCGCAAAAAATCACCACTTTTACTGAAGACACTAAAACCAGTGGTCGTGAAGATGGTCAAGGTCCACAATTGATTACCTTTCACAAAGGTACACCCGTTGCTAATGCCTTTTCATCAAATCCGCATAGCCCCTTGTTTATGAAGTGTGATGACCCTGTCGAAAATAAAGGCCATCAGTTTGGTGTTGATTTAACGCCACAAGATAAACGTGCGTTGCGCGAATTCTTGAAGTTAATGTAAGTTGCGCTCCTCTGTTGGGGTGAGGGAATAGCCATCTCCCCTAAGCCATAGGTATCTACACAAGTTTGATGAAATGAATTTTTAACGATGAAGCCCCTCGCCCTCAGGGAGAGGGTTGGGGTGAGGGTGATTTTTTGGCCTAATCAGTGGTTAATTACGCCATTTTTAGACCTCACCCTAGCCCTCTCCTAACAGGAGAGGGGACATCATCGCTATATAAAAAATGTGTAAATATACCTATAGCCTAAACTAAAGGGGATTTTTTAAAAATAATAATTCTTTAGAGCTACTATGAAAAAAACAATACTTGGGATAACTCTGGTTTTAGCAATCATTGCTGTCATCGCGGTTGTTTTATTTAATGCCCCAAGTGCGCCTCCAATTACCGAATTAGCTAAACAAAATCCGCCCAAAAACACCTATTTATCAAATCAAATTATTGCTCAGACCGATTTACCTCCAGCAGGTACACGCTCTTTATTTGACCATATCATTGCCCAAAATGATGGTCTGCCATATCCCTTTAGTAAATTAGTGGCTCTATTACAAGCTCAAAGTCCTCATAATGCTGAGCCAGTCAGTTTGTTAATTCCTAATGGCCGCTCGTTGTTAAAAGGCCAAGCTGATAATCAACATCCGCGTATTGTTGTCGCCGCCGATTTTGACCAAGCTAACACCGAAACAGGCTTAGGTATGGCGACACGCGGCCAATTATTTTTAGGTTTTGTCGAAAACGCCAACGAAATAGAAGTATTAAGTTATAACGAAGCGGCAGGACGTTTTGAGTTTCAGTTAGTACAAAATTATTGTGAAGGTTGTGTGCCGCGTATTGTTTATGCGCAACGTGCGATTTGTTTAACCTGTCATCAAGGGGCAACCCCCATTTTTTCGCAACGTCCATGGAATGAAACTAACGGCCAACAAAGCACCGCCGCCGCCATTGCTGCGGCGCGTGGTAATCAACAAGCCTATCAAGGCATTGCCTTACAACAGCCTTTGTCCAACTCGGAGCGTTTTGACCAATTAACCGATGTTGGTAATTTTTATCATGTCACTCAGCGTGTGTGGTTAGATGGGTGCGGTAAAGACGGTCATCAATGTCGGCGGCAATTATTAAAGCTCGCGTTACAATATGCCGATAATGCAGGAGGCTTTGATGTCAATAGCCCCAATGCCCAACAGTTGAAACAGTTACAAGCGCTGTCTTTTCCTAAAGAGGGGATAGCTGTGCCTGAGTCGGATTTACTTAACCGCGACCCGATTGGCGAAAAACAAGGTTTTAAAGGTTGGTTACGCTCTTTAGTCACTCGTGAGATTAAATTGGGCGAAGGCGCAAAAGATAACGAGGATTTAAGTGAGTTTGATAAGTTACCACCCTTGCGTCAAGAGCTAGACCCACTGACGATTCGCGCCCCTAAATTTACCTTAACTGCCAACCATATTGATGGTGTGTATGGTGTAGCAAGCTTTTTTACCGAAGCAGATTTAAAAACATTAGGCGCGCAAACTGGCCATGATATTAAAAAATTAGTGGCCAAAGTGGAGGCGTTACCCGCAGAAGTTTTTGCTGCTAAACCATTTTCGCGGGTGGCGATGATGCAGGCTTTATTAGGCAAACCGCAAAATTTTTGTTGTTTAAGTACTAGCGAAATGTCTCCGCCACAAGTATCGGGATTGCCGCCGTTAGTGATTAACAAACACAAGCAATTACAGGCATTTGCTGATTATTGTTTTGCTTGTCATCGGGGCAATCCAGCTCAACGCCTTAATTTTATGGCAGGTGCTAACGAAGATGAAGTATTAGCCAACATCCAAGCCAAAAAAGAAATTCGTGATGCATTGGATTGGGAGCGGTATGAGGGAACAGATAAAGCCAGTAAGCTGATGCCGCCGCGTGATGCTATTCAGTATCATAAGTTACAACAAATGGGTACAGCAGGGCAGCAAGCTCGCCAACAAATGCGCGATACTGTGCCGAGTTTGTTTGATTTTTGAGGATAATAATAATGCGTATAAAAAAACTACTATTGATATGTAGCTTATTGATATTAAATATCATTCCTGCCTATGCCATGCCCGCATTTGCCCGTTATTACAAACAACAATATGGTTATATGCCGTCTTGTCATGTCTGTCATAGCGAAGGTGGCGGTACACCGCTCAATAATTATGGCAAAGCCTTTAAAGATAACGGTAAAAATTTGGCGGCTTTAAGTAAAATCGCTGCGCTTGATAGTGATGCTGACGGCATCACTAACGCTGTAGAAGCACAAGCCAAAGCGAATCCTGCCGACAAAAACTCCACACCTACTAAACTAGGTAATTGGCTCGATATGTCCAGTTTGATTCCTAAAGAAGTACAAGCCTTATTTCCCAGTATTCGTTCATGGTTACCCAAAGATGCCGTTTTGAGTGCTGCCGATATTGCTACCGCCAAAACCATGGGCGCAACCTTGAGTGCCGCTGATGAAAACACCATTTATATCCCTGTCGAAAATCAACGCCCCGCAGGGACTGCTTTGATTTTTCCTGTGCAATATCAGGGTAAAACTTTCTTTTTACTGATGGCAACCGATAAACAACTCAAAATTAGTCAAATTAAAGTCATGAATGCTAAAGAGGTTGCTGCCGCCAAAAACAGTGCTGTCTATAGCAAATTAGTCGGATTAGCCGCGCAAAGTGTCCCTGCTACCACCACCAAAGACCTTGATGGAGCAATTAACCAAGCGGTAAAAAATGCGGGTGTTTTACTCTATGTACGCTTAAAAGGAGCTTAATGATGTGGCGTTTATTGGCGTTGTGTCTCTGTTTTTGCAGTGCGTGGGCATGGGGTGCAGAGCCTGATATTAACTTTTTTAGTGACCAGCCCATTCCCGAAGCGGCATTAGTACATACACCTGAGCCTAAACCCGATTGGGTGCTGTATGGCGCACCTGCTGCGTTATTGGCATTCTTTTTTGCTTTTTGTTTGATAGTGAAATGGTTAATTCCCTTTAAAGAAACCGATATGCACTTCGATTTGCATAATCTACCTGTTGCCGCACAGCGTGGTATTGGTATGGCAGTGATTTTGTTTGGGATTGCTTTCTTTTTTGGCGGTTTAGAAGCGCATTATCAAATGGGATTACATGGCAGTGCCGAAGCCTATTTTGGTCAAATGGGAGTGGGTAAATTAATTGCGTTTACTCATGCCCATTTATTTGGTTTTACCACCAGTTTTTTTATTATTGGCATTCCTTTCTCGCTACATTTTAATCGCTTAAAAATATATCAATGGATTTTCCCTTTGGGTTTAGCCGCTTCTTTAACCGATGTCATGTCATGGTGGGGAATAAAATATGTGTCGCCCCATTTTGAGTATGTGACATGGTGGTGTGGTTTTGTATTTAGTGCCTGTTATTTATGGATGTTGGTTGGCTTAGTGCGCGTCTTGTTTTTTCCTCAAGTCAAATGGTTTCCTGATTTTATTAACGAAGATAGACAAAAAAAATGGGATGAGGAGCATGGTAAAAAGTAACGTATAATCACGCTTTTATTTATTATTGACTATGAAAATCATCCTCGCACCGATGGAAGGTCTCACTGATGTACATATGCGCCATATTTTGACGCAAATCGCAGGTGAGCAAGGTTATGACTGGTGTGTTACCGAATTTATTCGTATTACCAATCAGTTATTACCCAGCAAAGTGTTTTATCACTATTGTCCCGAATTGTTGCAAGCAGGTAAAACCGTCAACGGTACGCCTGTGCATGTCCAATTATTAGGCAGCGAGCCGCAAGTATTAGCCGAAAATGCCCAGCGTGTTGCCGAATTAGGTGCGCCCGCGATAGATTTAAACTTTGGTTGTCCTGCCAAGTCGGTTAATCAGCATCGGGGTGGGGCGGTTTTGTTAGATGAGCCTGACACCATTTATCAGATTGTAGCGGCGGTGCGTCATGCTGTGCCGAGTCATATTCCCGTCAGTGCCAAAATGCGTTTAGGTTTTAATGACCGTTTACGAATGATAGATAATGCCTTGGCTATTGAAAATGCAGGAGCTAATTGGCTAACGGTACATGCCCGAACTAAAGCTGATGGTTATCGACCGCCTGCTTATTGGTACGAATTAGCCAAAATTCGCCAAATGGTCAGGTTGCCTGTCATTGCCAACGGTGATATTGACTCAATCGCCAGTGCGCTGCAATGTCAGCGTGATTCTAATTGTACAGATATGATGATTGGCCGTGCGGCAGTGATTAACCCTCAATTAGTAAGGCAACTAAAAACCCAAGCCGCAGCCTTGTCGTGGTCTGAGTTGCTGCAATGGCAATTAGTGTTTTTGAGTGATATGCGTCATGCATCAGCGCATCCCGCTTTTGCTGACAGTGGCATTAAATGGACAGAACATGGCGCAGTTGGACGTTACAAACAATGGTTGGCGATGTTAAGCCAAGCATGGCCGCCAGCTAAGTTACTGTTTGATTTAGTCAAAAAAGAAAAAAGTTATCATCGTATTCAAGAGTTGCTAGTACAGTCTGAGGTTTTAATTTAGCCCTCACCCCAAAGTTTTCTCTTTGGGAGAGAGATAGCTTTTTGGCTTAAATTTTAAAGCCAAGTTGCAAGCCCACACCATAAGTATCGCCATCACCCTTCATGGCGGAAACGTCGATATTTAAGCGGTCAAAAGGTGTAATGCCTAAACCTGCGCTAATCACATCAGAGACATTATCTTTCATATCGGTACGATAGCCAGCGCGTAAATGCAAGTGACGGCCTGCCGAAAACTCTACACCGACACGACTAAACTGTGTTTCGAGTAACTTGTCAAAACTTTTACGCGCAGTTAGGTCAGTATTCGCTTCAATTTTAAAATAGGTGCTACTGTAGCCAACGGCGGTTGTTACAATCGGAGCAAGTTCATATTCGGTTACCACACCACCTACTTTTGTTCCATCAAAGGTTTTGGCAATTGCGTTTTCGATGGTGGCCGCAACACTAAATTGTTTGTTTTCGCCAAAACGCATTAAAGCACCCAAGTCAACATTTATATGATTATGTTTTTCTATATTATTGCTGTCGCTAATATCATCACTATCAAATTGAGAGATTGTGGCGTTATAAGTAATCAGGTCAATTTGTTGTCCTTTAAGTGTCGCGCCTACGTCTAAACCGATGTCAAAAGATTGGGCAAACATTAAGCCAACTTCGGTAATATCAACCGCCGAAGTGCTGATTGAGGAGTTTAAGCTGTTTAAATTACAACTAAACTTGGTACAAGTGCTGAGTTGCAAAGCATCAGTGGGGGCATAGTCAAATAAGATCCCTAATGATAATGTGTTTTTGGCCATTAACGCTAAAGGAATATGTTGATTAGGAATTGCTATCAGAACAGACCCACCCACATCAACCAAAGCCATTTTATTATCCAACGCTTTGAGTTGCTGATTCACATCAGAAGCACTGCCTGTCCCACGTTCCAGATCATCAATGGCGGTTTGGACATCGTCTGCCGCTTCGAGCATTCCGTCTTTGTCGGAGGCAAAGAATCCATAATTAAATGCAAAACTAAAGTCATCTTTTTCATCAAATGTGGCTAATAAAGCAGGATTTTTTAGTGATTGATTATATTCACCCATCGTTAAGCCAACGCCACCACGCGCCATGGCACGGGCATCGTAAATATTGGCAAATGATAAAATAGGGCTAGTAGTTAGTGTGGCTATGGCTAAATGTAAAGAGAGTTTACGCATGATTGTTCCCTTTGGTTTTTGATATTAAATGCGGTAAGACGCACAATTGTGTCTATTTATGGCTATTTATACAACATGTAGGTGTTATTTCTAGTACAAGTGATTGACGGACAAATAAGCGACAATTCCGTAAGTCTCGTCTGAGTTAAAATTTGGTTATGCGCGGTTTATTGTCAAAACTAAGCCTAGTGTTTTAATCCTAAATCTCTAATTTGTTCATCTAGTAAAAATAATGCCAAGTGTAGTACAATAACTGTAATTGTATGTAACAGAAGTTTATCGTTGTTTACATATCAATCTGTCAATTCCCCCGCGTTGAGTGCTAGGAGTTCCCTGCATGTCCCCTGTTGATGCAATGGCGCATAACTGGTCGTTTGCCATTTATATTTTTGGTATTGTCTTTATTTGTATTTTTATGTTGGCCGTACCCGTATGGTTGGGCGGCAGAGCTAAAGGACGTGCCACCAACGAGCCATTTGAATCGGGGATTGTGCCAGCAGGTGGCGCACGGTTACGGTTTTCTGCCAAATTCTATTTAATAGCCATGTTTTTCGTCATTTTTGATATCGAAGCCTTGTTTTTGTACGCATGGGCAGTATCAGTGCGCGAAAGCGGTTGGGCCGGATTTATTGAAGCATTCGTTTTTATCTTTGTCTTGTTAGCAGGGTTGATTTACATCTGGAAATTGGGCGCATTGGACTGGACAGCCGAAGCACGTCGCCGTAAACAAAAGCCTCGCCAACCCCTATCCTGAGATTCAGCTTATGGATTACACCTTAACGCGCATTGACCTTGACAATCCGCAGCAGCCTTATCCTCCGCGTAAAGAAATTGTCCGTGACCCACTCGAAGACCAAGTCCATAAAAACATTTATATGGGCAAACTTGAAGATATGTTACATGGTGCGGTCAATTGGGGACGCAAAAACTCTTTGTGGCCGTATAACTTTGGTTTGTCATGTTGTTATGTTGAAATGGCCACAGCTTTTACCGCCCCGCACGATTTAGCGCGTTTTGGTGCCGAAGTCATTCGTGCTTCACCGCGTCAAGCTGATTTAATGGTCGTAGCAGGTACGTGTTTTATCAAAATGGCACCCGTTGTGCAGCGTTTATACGAACAAATGCTTGAGCCTAAATGGGTGATTTCGATGGGTTCGTGTGCTAACTCAGGCGGAATGTACGATATTTACTCCGTAGTGCAAGGTGTAGATAAGTTTTTACCTGTTGATTTATATATTCCTGGTTGTCCGCCACGCCCCGAAGCCTTTTTACAAGGTTTAATGCTGTTACAAGAGTCGATTGGCAAAGAGCGGCGGCCTTTAACATGGGTGGGTGGTGACCAAGGCGTATATCGTCCTGTGATGCCTGTTGAGCGCGATGTCAAACAAGCTGAGCGGATTCAAGTAACCAATTTGCGTACACCTGACCAAGTTTAATCTCTTACTCTAAACTCTCCCAAAGGGAGAGAGAATCCCCTCGCACTTTGGGAGAGGGTTGGGGTGAGGGTGAATAAATTTACTTTTAGTGATGACTCGATAGATGGCCGAAAATACTGCTATTGATACCCATTTGCCCGATGTTGTGCGTGAGTTATACGCACAATTTGGCGCAGAGACTTTTGTGTTGCAACCCACTAAAGATGATGTGCCTACCTTATGGGTGGGGCGTGATAAATTAGTGGAAGTATTGCGCTTTTTGCGTCATCTGCCGCGCCCTTATGTCATGTTGTATGATTTGAGCGCGATGGATGAGCGTTTACGCCAGCATCGTTATGGTTTGCCTGCTGCCGACTTTACGGTGTTTTATCACTTGCTCTCCATTGAGCGTAATAGTGATGTGCGGATTAAAGTGGCGTTATCTGCCGATAGTCTAAGTGTGCCTTCGGTGATTGCTATTTGGCCAAATGCCAACTGGTATGAGCGTGAAGTATGGGATTTGTTTGGCATTGAGTTTGACGGTCATCCTTTATTAGTACGCATTATGTTGCCGCGTACATGGACAGGCCATCCTTTGCGTAAAGATTATCCTGCTCGTGCCACCGAATTTGACCCGTTTATGCTTGATGCCGCCAAGCAAGATGCTGAGCAAGAAGCCTTACGTTTTAACCCCGAAGAATGGGGCATGAAACGTGGCACTAAAGATGAGGACTTTATGTTCCTTAACTTAGGGCCAAACCATCCTTCGGCGCACGGTGCATTCCGTATTGTCTTGCAATTAGATGGTGAAGAAATCGTTGATTGTGTACCTGATATTGGTTATCACCATCGCGGCGCGGAAAAAATGGCTGAACGCCAATCATGGCATAGCTTTATTCCTTATACCGATCGTATTGACTATCTCGGTGGGGTAATGAACAACTTGCCCTATGTCTTGGCAGTCGAAAAATTAGCGGGTATTAAAGTGCCTGCCCGTGTGCAAACGATTCGGGTGATGATGGCGGAGTTTTTCCGTATAACCAGTCACTTACTTTTTTTAGGTACTTATATTCAAGACGTGGGCGGTATGACCCCCATCTTCTTTATGTTTACCGACCGTATGAAAGCCTATGATGTAATTGAAGCGATTACGGGCGGTCGGATGCACCCTGCATGGTTTAGAATTGGCGGTGTAGCGCACGATTTGCCCCAAGGTTGGGATAGATTAGTACGTGAGTTTTTAGACTGGATGCCTAAGCGTTTGGATGAATACGTCAAAGCAGCGATTCAAAACGGTATTTTACGCGCGCGTACCATTGGTACGGCACAATATAACTCTGCCGAAGCTTTAGCGTGGGGCGTAACAGGTGCAGGCTTGCGAGCCACGGGCATTGATTATGATTTACGCAAAGCCCGTCCTTACTCAGGTTATGAAAATTTTGACTTTGAAGTACCGATTGCTCACAACGGTGATGCGTATGACCGTTGTTTAGTGCGTATCGAAGAAATGCGCCAAAGTTTGCGTATTATTCGTCAATGTTTAGACCATATGCCCGCAGGTGACTATAAAGCTGACCATCCGTTGACTTGCCCACCGCCTAAAGAAAAAACCTTGCAGCACATTGAAACCTTGATTACTCACTTTTTGAGTGTGTCATGGGGGCCGATTATGCCCGCAGGTGAGGCCAGTCAAATGATTGAAGCCACCAAGGGCATTAACAGTTATTACCTTACCAGTGATAACGCCACCATGAGTTATCGTACCCGTATTCGTACACCCAGTTTTGCCCATTTACAGCAAATTCCATCGGTTATTAATGGCAGCATGATTCCAGACTTGATTGCTTATTTAGCCAGTATCGACTTTGTGATGGCTGACGTTGACCGTTAATAGGGGACTCTTCTCAATGATTATTTGTACCGATCGCCGTCCCAAGTTTACTGACGGTTATGTGATGTCTGAGCAAGAACGCCATGACATCGAACACGCGCTTGACCATTATGAAGACTCACGCGCCGCGTCCATTGATGCCTTAAAAATTGTGCAAAAGAAGCATGGTTGGGTGCCTGACAGTGCGATTTATGCCATTGCCGATATTATTAAAATCCCTGCGGCCGATGTCGATGGTGTCGCGACTTTTTATAACAAGATTTTCCGTAAGCCTGTTGGTCGTAACGTGATTATGGTCTGCGACAGTATCGGCTGTTTTTTAACAGGTTATGAAGATTTAATTGCCGAAATTAAACAGCAATTAAACATCGACTATGGCCAAACCACGCCAGATAATCGTTTTACCTTATTACCGATTTGCTGTTTAGGTAACTGTGACAAAGGGCCAACGTTAATGATTAACGAAGACACCCACGGCCCAGTCAGCATTGAACAAGTTTCTTCTTTATTGGAGCAGTACCAATGACAGTGGTTTCTGCCGATACACGGCCATTAACATGGCGACTCCAACATGGTGACGCAATTACCGATATTAAGACCTATGAGTCTTTAGAAGGTTATGCTGCTGTTCGTAAAGCCATTAAAGGCATGTCGCCACAAGACGTACAAAAAATAGTCAAAGATGCCAATTTACGCGGACGGGGCGGTGCAGGCTTCCCAACAGGCGTAAAGTGGAGCTTGATTCCTATGGGTGAAGACGCAGGAGTGAAATACCTCGTCTGTAACGCTGACGAAATGGAACCAGGAACATTTAAAGACCGCTTATTGATGGAGAAATTACCTCATCAATTAGTTGAAGCGATGATTGTTGCTGGTTATGCCATTCAAGCCACTCGGGCTTATATCTTCTTGCGTGGCGAATACATTTTGGCGGCAGAACGCCTCAATGATGCCATCAAACAAGCCAAAGCCGCAGGCTATTTGGGCGATAATATTTTAGGCTCTGGCTGGAGTATGGACTTGTATGTCCATACAGGCGCAGGCCGTTATATTTGTGGTGAAGAAACCGCACTGATTAACTCCTTAGAAGGTCGTCGCGCTAATCCACGCGCTAAACCGCCGTTTCCACAATTAGCGGGCGCATGGGGCAAACCCACCATCGTCAATAATGTCGAAACTTTGTGTAATGTGCCACCGATTGTGATGCGTGGTGCGGATTGGTTTAAGAGTTTATCCGAAGGTAAAAGCCCTGACTCTGGCACTAAATTATATGGTGTGTCGGGCAAAGCCAAGCGGACAGGCGTGTGGGAGTTACCGATTGGGACTACCGCGCGTGAATTATTAGAAGTTCATGCAGGCGGCATGAAAGACGGTTTAAATTTAAAATGTTGGTTACCTGGTGGGGCATCAACCGACTTTTTAATGCCTGAACATCTTGATTTGGCGATGGATTACGACACGATTATGAAAGCAGGTAGCCGTATGGGTACAGGCTTGATTATGGTAGTTGATGACAAGCAAAACATGATTTCGGTATTGCGTAATCTCGAAGAGTTCTTTGCCCGTGAATCGTGTGGTTGGTGTACGCCATGTCGTGATGGTTTGCCGTGGGGGGTAAAAATCCTGCGTGCTTTAGAGCGTGGTGAAGGTCGCCCCGAAGATATTGAGCAACTCAGCAAACTGACCCGTGATTTATGGATTGGCAAAACCTTTTGCGCTCATGCACCTGGTGCAATGGAACCCTTGATGAGTGCATTAAAGTATTTCCGTTCCGAATTTGAACAAGGCATCGCCAAAGATGCGATGGTAAATGGGTAAATAAGCATGGCAACGATTCATGTAGATGGCAAACAGTATGATGTTGACGGTGCGGATAACCTACTTCAGGCTTGTTTGTCTTTAGGCTTAGATATTCCTTATTTTTGTTGGCATCCTGCCTTGGGCAGTGTTGGTGCTTGTCGGCAATGTGCGGTCAAACAATATGCCAATGCTGATGACAAGCGTGGTCGTTTGGTCATGTCCTGTATGACGCCCTCAACCGATAATACCTTTATTTCGATTGATGATGCAGAGGCCAAAGAGTTTCGTGCCAGTGTCGTTGAGTGGTTGATGACCAACCATCCGCATGACTGTCCAGTCTGTGAAGAGGGCGGCCATTGTCATTTGCAAGATATGACGGTAATGACTGGCCATGACCGCCGCCGTTATCGTTTTAGCAAACGTACTCATCAAAACCAAGATTTAGGGCCGTTTGTTAGCCACGAAATGAACCGTTGTATCGCCTGTTATCGTTGTGTGCGTTATTACAAAGATTATGCGGGTGGTGAAGATTTAGGCGTCTATGGCGCACATGATAACGTCTATTTTGGTCGTCCAGAAAGCGGTACTTTACAAAGTGAATTCTCAGGTAATTTAGTTGAAGTCTGCCCAACAGGCGTATTTACCGACAAAACTCACTCTGAGCGTTATAACCGTAAATGGGATATGCAGTTTGCGCCGAGTGTGTGTCAACAATGTTCGGTCGGTTGTAATACCAGTCCGGGAGAGCGTTATGGCGAAATCCGCCGTATCGAAAATCGTTACAACGGCACAGTGAATCATTACTTTTTATGTGACCGTGGCCGTTTTGGTTACGGTTATGTCAATCGTGACGACCGTCCACGTCAGCCTTTGCTTCGTCAAAACAATGTATTAACCGCCAGTTCTGTTGATACCGCTTTAGACTCCGCGATTGCTCAACTTAAAGGTAAAAAAGTATTAGGCATTGGCTCACCACGCGCCAGTCTGGAGACTAATTTTGCTTTGCATGAGTTAGTGGGAACGGCCAATTTTGCGACAGGCATGACCGCCGCCGAGCAAGCGCGTGTGGCTTTAGTTGCACACATTTTACAAACCGAAGGCATTGATACTCCCTCATTACGTGCCATTGAAGATAAAGATGCGGTGTTGGTGCTGGGTGAAGATGTCACGCAAACTGCGCCGCGTATTGCCTTGGCGTTACGTCAAAGTATCAAAAACAAAGCAAAACAATTAGCTGCTGAGCGTAAAACCAGTGACTGGCATCAATTAGCGGTAAAAAACATTGCCCAACATGAGTTATCACCCGTCTATATCACCAGTTTAAGCGGCACCCGTTTAGATGATATTGCCCAAGAAACGTGTTTTGCCGCTATTCCCGACCAAGCACGTTTAGGTTTTGCGGTGGCTCATGTGATTGATGATAACGCGCCTGCTGTGCCTAATATGAGCGTTGAAGCCTTAGCATGGGCGAAAAAAATCGCTGCTGATTTGTTAGCCGCCGAGCAACCTTTAGTGGTGGCAGGCACATCGGCCGCGAGTGAATATTTATTACATGCTGCTGCGAGCATTGTGCAAGCTCTGCAAGTTAAAGGCAAAAAAGCCGCCATTACTTTAGTTGTCCCCGAAGTCAACAGCTTAGGTGTCAGCTTATTAGGTGGCCAAGATTTAGAAGCGGCTTTGGCGGCCTTAAAAGCGGGTCAATATGAGGCGGTAGTGATTGCCGAAAACGATTTATATCGCCGTCTGCCTGCGGGTGTAGTGGATGCTGCTTTACAAGCCGCACCTCAAGTGATTGTTTTAGATCATCAACAAACGCCAACCGCCGATAAAGCGCATATTGTGTTATCAGCAGCGAGTTTTGCCGAAGGTGATGGTACAGTGGTCAGCAACGAAGGCCGCACTCAGCGTTTCTTCCAAGTTTATGAAGCCTCTTATTACAAGCCCGAACAGCAAATTAAAGAAGGCTGGCGTTGGTTACATGCCTTGCATACAGGTATTGATGGCAAAGACATTAACTGGACGCAATTAGATGACGTGATTGACACCGTTGTTGCTGCCTATCCTGTTTTAGCCGCGATTAAAAACGCCGCGCCCGATGCCTCGTTCCGTATCAAAGGCTTAAAAATGGCGCGTGAGCCACGCCGTTATAGTGGTCGTACTGCGATGCGCGCTAATATCAGTGTCCATGAGCCACGCCAACCACAAGACCAAGACAGTGCTTTAGCGTTCTCAATGGAAGGTTATGTCGGTACACAAAACGCAGGGGCATTGACTGCTTTTGCGTGGGCACCAGGTTGGAACTCACCGCAAGCGTGGAATAAATTCCAAGACGAAGTGGGTGGTCATTTACGTTCAGGTGATGCAGGCGTGCGTTTATTTGATGATGCACCACGTCATGCGGGCGGGTATAGCAAACACATTCCTGCGCCGTTTACGCCCGTTGCCGATAAGTTTTTAGTACAACCGATTCATCATATTTTTGGTAGCGATGAGTTATCGTCACGCGCACCTGTGATGGCCGAGCGTTTAGCGACTGCCTATGTCTCATTATCGGCAACGGATGCACAACGTTTGCGTATTGCTGACCAACAAACAGTGATTGTTGGCATAAATATGAAGCTGATTAAATTAAGCGCTCGTATTGATGACATGCAAGCCGAAGGTACGCTTGGTTTACCGATTGGCTTAGCAGGTGTGCCTGTCATTCAAGGTAATGAATGGGTGACAGTAACAGGGGAGGGCGTGTAATGTTTGACTGGCTCACTCCTGATGTGGTTGAGATTCTGATTGGTGTTTTAAAAGCAGTCGTTATTTTATTGGTGACTGTAGTCACTGCTGCGCTATTGAGTTTTGTTGAGCGGCGTTTATTGGCATGGTGGCAAGACCGTTACGGTCCTAACCGTGTTGGCCCTTATGGCATGTTTCAAATTGCCGCCGATATGCTCAAGATGTTTTTTAAAGAGGACTGGACACCGCCTTTTGCTGACAAATTAACCTTTAGACTCGCACCCGCGATTGCCATGGGAACTTTACTGTTGTCGATGGCAGTCATACCGATTACGCCCACATGGGGTGTTGCCGACCTTAACATTGGTTTATTGTTTTTCTTTGGTATGGCAGGTTTAGCGGTGTATTCGGTGATGTTTGCCGCGTGGTCATCTAACAATAAATACTCTTTATTGGGCGGTTTGCGTGCTGCCGCCCAAACCTTGAGTTATGAAGTATTTATGGGTTTGGCGTTAATGGGTGTGGTTGCTCAGGCAGGCTCATTTAACTTGCGTGATATTGTTGAAGCACAACGTGATATGTGGAATATCATTCCGCAATTTTTAGGTTTTTGTACCTTTTTAATGGCAGGTATTGCCGTCACCCATCGTCATCCTTTTGACCAACCCGAAGCAGAACAAGAACTCGCTGATGGTTATCATATCGAATATTCAGGTATGAAATGGGGCATGTTCTTTGTCGGCGAATATATCGGCGTGGTCATGGTCTCGGCTTTATTAACCACTTTATTCTTTGGTGGTTGGTTACCGTTATTTTCCTTTTTAGATTTTATTCCTCCTTTTATTTGGTTTGCGGCTAAAACGGCTTTCTTTATTATGTTGTTTGTGTTGGTACGTGGCGCGGTGATGCGTCCGCGTTATGACCAAGTGATGAAATTTAGTTGGTTGGTCTGTTTACCTTTAACGTTGCTTAATTTGTTAGTCACTGCTGCGGTGATTTTGGCGTTGGACTCACCATTATGATTAAAGAAATTATCTCCTTAGTCAAAGGAACTGGCTCACAATTACGCAGTATGGCGATGGTATTTAGTCATGGCTTTCGTAAACGTGACACCATTCAATACCCCGAAGAAAAAGTCTATTTACCGCCGCGTTATCGGGGGCGTATCGTTTTAACCCGTGACCCAGACGGCGAAGAGCGGTGTGTAGCCTGTAACTTATGTGCTGTGGCTTGTCCTGTCGGGTGTATCTCGCTGCAAAAAGCCGAAACTGAGGATGGCCGTTGGTATCCTGAGTTTTTCCGTATCAATTTTTCGCGTTGTATTTTTTGCGGGATGTGTGAAGAAGCCTGTCCCACCACCGCGATTCAACTCACGCCCGATTTTGAAATGGCTGAGTTTAACCGTCAAAATTTAGTGTACGAAAAAGAACACTTATTGATTTCGGGTGGCGGTAAAAATCCTGATTACAACTTCTATCGGGTATCTGGTATGGCGATTGCGGGTAAAGCCAAAGGCGAAGCTCAAAACGAAGCCGCTCCGATTGATGTTAAGAGCTTATTGCCCTAAAGCGAGGTTGATGATGGAAATAGTTTTATTTTATCTCGCGGCAGCAATCGCGGTATTTAGTACGGTGCGCGTGATTACTAACAGTAATCCCGTCCATGCCTTATTAAATTTGGTGGTGTCGTTATTAGCGGTGGCAATGATTTTCTTTATGTTAGGTGCGCCGTTTGCGGGGGCTTTAGAAATTATCGTGTATGCAGGCGCAATCATGGTGTTGTTTGTGTTTGTGGTGATGATGCTCAACTTGGGGCAGCATACCGTCAATCAAGAAAAGCAATGGATGAACCCCAAAGTATGGCTGGGTGCCAGTGTTTTAGCGGCAATTTTATTGGCAGAAATGATTTATTTGCTAAGTCAAGGTGAGTTACACCAAGCAGGTTATCAACTGGTGGATGCTAAAGCGGTAGGTGTTGCGTTGTTTGGCCCTTATTTATTAGTGGTTGAGTTGGCTTCATTATTGTTATTAGGTGCTTTAGTGGCGGCTTACCATTTGGGTAAACACGAAGATTAGTGATTAGCTCCTCCCTCTAATAAGGGGGAGGTTGGGAGGGGGTATTGTAAACAACCCCACCCTAGCCCTCCCCTCAATTAGGGGAGGGGATCAAAGATTTCAAATTTAATGGCGCAATGCGTCTAAGCAAAAAGGCGGTACGGGTATGATAGCAATACCAATGGAGTACGGTTTGGCACTGGCGGCCACGCTCTTTGTACTGGGGTTAGTCGGGGTCATGGTGCGCCGTAATATCCTCTTTATGTTGATGTGTTTAGAAATTATGATGAATGCGGCGGCATTGGCTTTTGTCGCGGCAGGTAGTCGCTGGGCGCAACCCGATGGTCAAATAATGTTTATTTTAATTTTGACTTTAGCAGCAGCCGAAGCCGCTATTGGTTTGGCTATCGTTCTTCAGTTTTATCGTCGCCATCATTCGCTAGATATTGATGTGGCAAGTGAGATGCGCGGATGAACCTTCTGTATTTAACCTTCGTTTTTCCCTTAGTCGGATTTTTGCTGTTAGCGTCATTACGCCAACGCCTATCCGAAAATGTTGCTGCGGTGATTGGTGTCGGCTCAATGGGCTTGTCTGCCTTGACCGCTTTGTATGTCGGTATGGATTTTTTACAAAACGTGCCGCAAGGTGGCCATTATGTGCAAACCTTATGGACATGGATGCAAGTCGGCGATTTTAACGCCAGCTTTGGTTTGCATTTAGACGGTTTGTCTTTAACCATGCTGGGTGTAGTAACAGGCGTAGGCTTTTTTATTCACTTATTTGCCTCGTGGTATATGCGCGGCGAAGTGGGTTTTGAACGCTTCTTCTCGTATATGAACTTGTTTGTAGCCAGTATGTTGTTATTGGTGTTAGGCGACAACCTTGCTTTGCTCTATTTGGGTTGGGAAGGCGTGGGCGTTTGTAGCTATTTATTGATTGGTTTTTATTATGCCGACAAAGCCAATGGCGAAGCAGCGATTAAAGCCTTTACCGTGACCCGTGTGGGTGATGTGTTTATGGCCATTGGTTTGTTTATTTTATTTAAAGAGCTAGGCACTTTAGATATTCAACAATTATTAACTCTTGCACCCCAACATTGGCAAGTGGGCGACCAAATGGTGGTCTTTGCCACTTTAATGTTATTGGGTGGTGCAGTGGGTAAATCGGCACAATTACCCTTACAAACATGGTTGGCCGATGCGATGGCAGGCCCAACACCTGTGTCTGCATTGATTCACGCGGCAACGATGGTAACGGCTGGCGTGTATTTAATTGCGCGTACGCATGGTTTATTTTTATTAGCTCCCGATGTTTTACATTTAGTGGGTGTGGTTGGCGCAGTAACCTTAGTCTTGGCGGGTTTCTCGGCTTTAGTACAAACTGACATCAAACGTATTTTGGCTTATTCAACGATGAGCCAAATTGGTTATATGTTTTTGGCTTTAGGCGTAGGCGCGTGGCAAGCCTCGGTGTTTCATTTAATGACCCATGCTTTCTTTAAAGCCTTGTTATTCTTATCCGCAGGTGCAGTGATTATTGCCTGTCATCACGAACAAAACATTTTTAAAATGGGCGGTTTGTACAAAAAGATTCCTTTTGTTTATGCCTGTTTCTTGGTTGGCGGCGGCGCATTGGCCGCGTTCCCGTTCTTAACGGTAGGCTTTTACAGTAAAGATGCCATTCTTTTACAAGCCTATGCCAGTGGTCACACCGAGTTATTTTGGGCAGGTTTAGTTGGGGCATTATTTACCTCCATTTATACCTTCCGTTTAATTTATATTGTTTTCCACGGCAAAGAAAATGGTCATGCCCACGCTATTCATGGTGTCTCTTACTGGTTACCTTTGGGCGTGTTATTAGTGTTATCTACGGGTATTGGTGCATTTATCCAACAACCTTTAGATGGTGTATTGCCTGCCTTTGCCAGTCCAATTAGTGAAGAAACCAAACACTTTGTCGAAATTTTAGCGATTGGCACAGGCTTAGTTGGTTTGGCGATTGGTGCGGCTTTGTTTATGGGTGAACGTAAAATTCCTACTGCTTTAGCAAATAGTGCCGTTGGTAGTGCGGTGTCTCGTTTGTGGTTGGGGGGTTGGGGCTTTGATTGGTTGTATAACTGGTTGTTTGTTAAGCCTTTCTTGTTGATTTCGCATCTCAATCGCCATGATGTGATTGATAAAACCATTGGTTTAATTCCGCGTGTGATGCGTGCAGGTCATGATGCTTTGAGTGTCTCCGAAAACGGTCGTTTACGTTGGTACGCGTCCAGTATTGCCCTCGGCGCAATTTTAGTGCTGGGTATGGTCTTGTATCTTCAATTTACTATGCTAAGAGGCTAAGTCATCCATGATTCTTTCTGCACTTATCCTAATCCCCTTTATTGGTGGTTTGTTGTGTTGGCTGGGTGAAAAACTTGGTCTAGGTGTTCCACGTTGGATTGCCTTAATAAGTATGGCCGCGGTGTTTGGTTTGGGCTTATATCTATGGGCGCAAGGTGATTATTCCTTAGCCAATGCGGCTGTAGGTAGCGCACCCAACTGGCAAGTTGAAGAACGTTATCCATGGATTCCGCATTTAGGCGTGAGTATTCATTTAGCCTTAGATGGTTTGTCGTTGTTGATGGTGTTATTGACAGGCTTATTAGGCATTATGGCCATTGGTTGCTCATGGAGTGAGATTCAACGTCATGTCGGCTTTTTCCACTTAAACTTATTATGGAGTTTAGGTGGTGTTATTGGCGTGTTTATCTCCTTAGATATGTTTTTGTTCTTCTTCTTTTGGGAGATGATGCTCGTTCCTGTCTATTTTTTAATTGCCTTATGGGGACACGCAGGCTCAGACGGTAAAAGCCGTATTTATGCCGCCAACAAGTTTTTTATCTTCACTCAAGCGGGTGGTTTGATTATGTTGGTGGGTATTTTGGCCTTAGTTTTAGTCAATTACCAAGCGACAGGCGTGTTAAGTTTTGATTACGATGCTTTATTAGGCGCGCATCAATACATGAATCCCAATTTAGAAATGGCCTTGATGTTGTGTTTCTTTATTGCTTTTGCCGTTAAGTTACCGATTGTGCCGTTTCATTCATGGTTGCCTGATGCCCATGCGCAAGCACCCACCGCAGGTAGTGTTGATTTAGCAGGTATTTTGTTAAAAACCGCCGCTTATGGTTTATTGCGTTTTGGTATTCCTTTCTTTCCTAATGCTTCGGCTGAATTTGCCCCCATTGCCATGTGGTTGGGTATTTTTGGCGTATTTTACGGCGCATTCTTGGCATTTGCCCAAACCGATATTAAACGCTTAATTGCTTACACCAGTGTCTCGCACATGGGTTTTGTGTTGATTGGTATTTATGCAGGTAACTTGTTGACCTTACAAGGTTTAGTGATTCAAATGTTGGCACATGGTATTTGTGCGGGTGGCTTGTTCATTTTATGCGGTCAATTATATGAACGTATTCATACCCGTGATATGCGCGAAATGGGCGGTTTATGGGGACGTTTTAGTTATTTACCCGCGCTGATGATGGTCTTTGCTGCCGCTTTATTGGGTATTCCTGGTACAGGCAACTTTGTTGGTGAGTTTCTGATTTTATTAGGGGCATTTAAAGTTGTGCCGTTAATTACCATTATTGCCACTGCAAGTTTAATTTTGGCAGGTGTCTATTCCTTAATTATGATTCATCGTGCTTTGTTTGGTCAGCCCAAATCGCAAGACAAATTACCTGATTTATCGGGACGTGAATTGACATTAGTGGTGAGTTTGGTGGGGATTTTAGTGTTTTTAGGCTTATACCCACAACCTGTATTAAATGTTTCACAAGGGGCAATGGCGCGCATTGAACATATTTACGCACCAACAGCAAGCACTAGCTCCGTGATGGCACCTGCTCCTACATTGGCTCCTTGAGGTTATCATGAATCTAACGTTTGAGACTTTTTTACCTCTTTTGCCCGTAGGAATTTTGGCATTCACGACTGTGGTGGTGATGCTGGCAATTGCCTTTGTACGTCATCATTGGTGGAATGCCACCTTAACCGTGATTGGTTTAAATTTGGCTTTGGTATCGGTATTGGCCTTAGTGTGGTCGGGTGTTAAACCTGCTGCTGTGACTCCTTTATTAGTGGTTGATAATTTTGCTTATTTTTATATGGCCTTGATTTTGGTAGCGGCATTAGCGTGTGCTACCTTGACTCATGCCTTTATTGATAGCTATCAAAACAACCGCGAAGAAATGTACCTGCTATTATTAATTGCTACCGCAGGGGCATTGGTATTAGTGTGTAGTCGGCACATGGCCTCGTTTTTTATTGGTTTAGAGTTAATGTCTGTACCTGTTTATGGCATGGTTGCTTATACCCATCACCGTAGTCGCTCCTTAGAAAGTGGCATTAAATACATGGTGTTGTCGGCAACTGCTTCGGCATTTATGTTGTTTGGTATGGCCTTAATTTATGCTCAAACAGGTACATTAGCCTTTTCGGGAGTCAGCGCGCAATTGGGCGGTGGTGCAGCGATGGGGCATTTAGCCGCGTTTGGCGTGGGCATGATTATTATTGGGGTGTGCTTTAAATTATCATTAGCTCCGTTCCATTTGTGGACTCCTGATGTGTATCAAGGTTCACCCGCACCCGTAGGCGCGTTTTTGGCGACTGTAGCTAAAATTTCGGTATTTGCGGTATTAGTACGCTTTTTAATCGAAACGCCATTTGAATATACCTTACCGTTACGCGAAGTATTTACCGTCATTGCAGTGTTGTCGATTATTTTTGGTAATTTATTGGCCTTGATGCAAAGCAATATCAAGCGTTTATTGGGTTATTCTTCGATAGCGCATTTTGGTTATTTGTTGGTTGCTTTGGCTTCGGGTGGCGGTACAGCCTTAGAAACGGTACACGTTTATTTGTTAACCTATGTTTTAACCTCGTTGGGTGCATTCGGTGTGGTGACTTTAATGTCATCAGCAGATAAAAACGAAGATGCCGACAGCTTACATCATTATCGTGGTTTGTTTTGGCGCAGACCGTATTTAACCGCCGTGATGACAGTGATGATGTTGTCTTTGGCTGGTATTCCTTTAACTGCGGGCTTTATTGGTAAGTTTTATGTGATATTGACGGGTGTGAATACTGGCAATTGGTTGTTGTTAGGTGTGGTGATTTTAGGTAGTGCCATTGGCTTGTATTATTATTTACGGGTGATGGTGACTTTGTATATGGCCACTTCTAATATGCCTAAACATGATGCTGCTAATGATTGGGGACAGCGTACTGGCGGTTTGATGGTGTTAGGTGTGGCAGGCTTAGTGTTGTTGGTAGGTATCTATCCACAACCTGCTTTAGAAGTGATTCGTATGGCTAAGTTGTTGATTTTGCCGCACTGATTAAGTGAATAGCCCAAGATAAATTTATACCCCCCTCAGTCCCCCCTTAATAAGGGGGGATGCCGAAGGCAGGGGGGTAAATCTGAACAAATCAGCAATAACCGCGTAAGTCGTAATAGCTGAGGCTTTTTTATTTAAAGATTTAAATCGCTTAAACTAGGATGGTCGTCAGGGCGACGGCCTAATGGCCAAAAGAATAAACGCTCGGACGCTTTAATTGGCAAATCATTAATGCTAGCAAAACGACGTTGCATTAAACCTTGTTCATTAAATTCCCAATTTTCATTGCCATATGAGCGATACCACTGACCACTATCATCATGCCATTCATAGGCAAAACGTACCGCAATACGATTGCCCTCAAATGCCCATAATTCTTTAATCAAACGATATTCCAGTTCACGCGCCCATTTTCGGGTTAAAAACTCAATAATTTGTGCTCGACCACGCGGAAATTCAGCACGGTTACGCCATTGACTATCTTCGGTATATACCAAAGACACACGTTGAGGGTCGCGACTATTCCAACCATCTTCAGCCATCCGTACTTTTTGAATGGCTGTTTCACGGGTAAAAGGAGGAACAGGTGGACGAATTTCGTTAGTCATTATCGTATTCCTTTTTAGGACTTACGCGGTTATCGCTTATTTGTTCACATTTCAATCGTTTTCAACGATTTTATGCTCACAAAACGCGCTAATTTCGGCGAAATGCGTCAGTCCTATTTTGTTTAAGGTTTAAATAGTTCAGTACCACCAGATTGTAATGCGCGCTGCTGGTTTTGGAGCTGTACTTTGAGTTGTGCAACTTGTTGATGTAAATCCGTTAATTGTTCAGTGAGTTCATCTTCACTATAACGGGGAGTAATGTGTTTGGGGCAATTCCAATCCCATGCCTCAATACGAATTAAAATACCACGTTCAACTGGGGCGCGATAATCAGGCATCTCTAATTGTGCTAATAATTCGGGATGATCATCAGCATGAATAATCTGTGTTGTTCCCCAAAGTTTTAAGCGACGCTTATTGGGGTAATCCATTAAAAATAAAGAAATTCGGTTATTGGCACTCAGGTTTCCAACACTCAGGTATTGCCGATTTCCAGAAAAATCGGCATAACCCAAGGTGCGACTGTCTAAGGCTTTTAAAAATCCACGCGCACCACCACGATGTTGCACATACGGCCAACCTTCTTCATTAACGGTTGCCTGATAAAAGCTATTGCGCTCGGCAATAAAAGCCATTTCACGGGCAGTGAGTTCGTTACGAGGCTCAGTCGCCAGTTCAAACCCTTGGTTTGCTTCACGACTGCCATAACGTGTTTGTGCCGACTTAACGGCTGGCGTAAAAGTTAATTCAGCAAAAGCACGGGGCATGATAGCTCTCCAAACCAAGGGCATAATCAGTTGTTAATCAGTTTTAGCAATTGGCCACTTTGCTCACTAGCCACTAAATCATTAAAACCACCAATATGAACATCGCCAACAAAAATTTGCGGTACAGTACGTCGGCCACTGCGTGTCATCATCGACTCTAATTGAGCATCGGACTGGTCAACACGGATTTTTTCAACCGTTGCACCCACCCGTTTTAATAAATTCTCGGCTTGCACACACCAAGGGCAAGTACTTGTACTATAGACGGTAACAGCAGTCATGATGGTTCTCCTCAGAGTTAAAAATGGACTTACGTATTTCGCTGAAATTAGTGCGTTTTGCGAACATAAAACCGTTGAAAACGGTTGAAATGTGAGTAAATAAGCGATAACCGCGTAAGTCCTAAGTTAAAAGGGGACTTACGCATGGCACCGCAACGTAAGTCTTAGAAAGACGGTTAGATAGTTAACGCGACTTTTGGAAAGTCAATTTCGACACGGCTGGCTTTACCAATTAAGTTGGTTAAGAAATTAAGACCAACATGGGTAATCACTTCAACAATGTCACTATCGTTATAACCTGCTTGGCGCATGGCTTGAATTTCACCTGTGGTGACTTCGCCTTTGTGTTCAATCAGCGCACGGGCAAATTGCACAGCAACAGCTGCTTTAGTATCTTGGCTGCCACCTGCACGATTTGCGGCCATTTCTTGATTGTCTAAGCCAGTTTTGCGGCCAATGGCGGTGTGTGCAGAGACGCAATATTCACAAGTGTTTTGTTGAGCAATGGCCAAGGCAATACGCTCACGCGTGGCGGCATCTAAACTGCCTTCATTAGCGATGCTGTGAAAGCCTAAAAAAGCACGCAATGCCGCAGGAGAATTAGCAAAAATTTTTAAGAAGTTTGGCACCATGCCGAGTTTTTGTTGGATGGCATCAAACAAGGCTAATTGTTCTTGGTTAGCAGTTGCGTTAGTCACAGTGTTAATACGGCTCATGATTTTTTCCTCGGTTAGGTTTGTTGATGTGGGTATAGTGATATAGTTTGTTTTATTAAAGAATCTCTGTTTTAGTTAATTGTTTATTGCCTAAAATGGAATAATTACAGTGCTAAAGATAAAAAACGGGGCATATATGGATCGTTTAGACTTAATGACGATTTTTGTGGCTGTCGCTGAAGCTGAAAGTTTTTCGGGCGGGGCAAGGCGTTTGGCCATGTCGCCACCTGCCGTGACTAGAGCAATCTCAACCCTAGAAAGTCGGTTGGCGGTTAAATTATTAGATAGAACAACACGTTATGTTCGAGTGACCGAGTTAGGCCAACGTTACTTAGATGATGCTCGGCGTATTATTGCCGAAGTTGATGATGCCGAAGATGCTTTGGTGGGTATTAATGGCACACCCAAAGGGCAATTAACCCTAACTGCGCCTGTCTTATTTGGCAAAATGTTTGTCATGCCTGTGGTTGTCGAGTATTTACAACGTTATCCAAGCATGGATGTCAGTGCCTTGTTTTTAGATCGTGTAGTTAACATGATGGAAGAGGGTGTAGACGTAGGTATTAGAGTGGGAGAGTTGCCTGATTCTAGTTTAAAGGCGATGCGTGTGGGTCAAGTGCGTCGAGTATTGTGTGCCTCGCCACAATATCTGGCGGAATATGGAGTGCCAAACCATCCTAATGATTTACAACAGCATCGGATTATTGCGGCAACGGGTGTTACGCCCAGTGTTGAATGGAAATTTTGGCAAGAGCAACAAGCCTTGTCTGTACGTTTGCGACCACGTTTAACCGTAACCACCAATGATGGTGCGATTGAATCTGCCTTAGCGGGCTTTGGGGTGACACGTTTAATGTCGTATCAAATTGCCCATTTTGTTGAGAGTGGTCAGTTACAGATTTTATTGCCCGATTTTGAGTCTGCACCCTTACCGATACATGTATTACATCGAGAAGGCCGACATAAATCGGCACGTGTGCGTAGTTTTGTTGATTTAGTGGTTGAACGTTTGCGCCAAGAAAAAGCCTTGAGTTAATCACATTAAAATTATTGCAAAAAACACAATTATGATTTGCTTTTTATAGGTATTCTCGTTAATTAAAGAAATAATCACAATAGCACTCATCAACTATTGAGTCATCAAAAGGGTAAAACCATGAGTGCTGTTGTTGCTTTATCGTCATGGCCAATTAATGCTGAAACACCAATGGCTAATGCGCCAAGTATTGAATTGCCCAATGGTTATATTGGCATTCCTCAGCACTATTTACGTTATCAACAAACCCTAAGCTCTGTGCGTGCTTTACTTGCTGATATTCAGTTTGACGATAAAACCTTGTTGTTTGCAGGGCAAGACCATAATGGTTTGTATATTCAAGTGGGCATGATTGGCCGTGAAAATTATGAGCGTGGCGATCAACAGCGCCCACACAAATTGGTTTATGGTCGTAAATGGCGTATTGACCGTGACACGCCAACCTCAGAAGTCATTCAAACGGCATTTTTGGCGATTAGCAAAGCCTATGAGCATGAAGTACGAGAATTATTAACCGTAAAAGATGCTTGGCAAGCAAAGGTTAGTGCGCCATTTAGCTGTCATCAAGATTTGCCTTTATTGGCAGAAAATGCCGACTTGGTAGCAGTAGAGGAACAAGCTCGTTTGCAGACTTTGGCCGATATTGAGCAGTTATTGGCAGGTGTAAAGTTTGCTCAGCATGACATTGAAGTGGTGAGTTTTCACGCGCAACAACTATTTAGTTATTTAGTGCTACGTTTGGGCAATGCACCTTTGGCACGTCAGCAAGAGGGCGATTTAGCGCATTTTAATCAACAGTTGGTGTCAGTGACCTTACGGGAAAATACAGCTTCTGAAGTGTTGTTTGCTTTGTTAGATAGTTTTTTGCATATTAATCAACGTTGGGTTGAAGAGACTTTTGCTTATCAAGGTTTTGCGCGTTTCAGTCGTCGCCTTGATCCACAACGTATTGCGGCGGTATCTGTTGCTACTCGTCCTTATCGTCGTGATGCAACTAATGAACATTTTAGTCGTGGTTTTCGTCAGGCAAATTATGATGTTGATCGTTCGCGTGTGCCTAGCTTGGGGACTGGCTTTTTAGCTAAGCGTAATCGTGAAGTTATTCAAGGTTATCAGGATTTGTTGGGACATATGCCTGATGGTTTGTAAGTATGAGGGATTAAAGATGCAAGAGTTAATATTAAGAGTCGTTGCACTGTGTTTGGCGTTAGCAAGTGCAGAAACATTACATGGTATTTTTCGGGCAGCGGTGCTTGTGCCAAAAGTCGGCAAACGCCAAGCGTTAAAAATTAGCATTGTGACAGGTTCGATGTTGGCTTTTACGGTTTGTTTTTGGCTTGTCCCTGAGATGGGCTTACATCAATCTTGGCAGCTTTTGGCTTTGGGGCTGCTGTTGGCGGGATTTATGGCTAGCTTTGATATTATCTTAGCGAAATTGGTGTTAAAACTATCTTGGAAAAAAGTGTTTAAAGACTTTGACCCACGAACAGGTAATTATTTGTTATTTGGTTTAATAGGCTTAGTGTTTTGGCCTTATGTGGTGATGCGGATGTGATATTTTTGCGCGATAGTAGTTGATTTTTGATAATAAATTTAGTCAGATAGAGATATAACAATAAGATTTAGGGGCGAAAAATATGAGTATGGAAGAGGCATTAAAACGTATTGCTGAGTGTAAGATTGGTAGAAGTAAAACATTGGATTTATCATGGCTAGGAACAGAACGGTAAACCACTCAATACGTTGGGATAAAAATCCACGATTATTCTTGCTGTTCAAGCTGCCTTTTAAAATTAAACACCGCACATTCAGGCTTTAGTGTATATAAGGCAGCAGGTCGTCCAGCACCTTCTTGTTTGCTTTGACCTGTTGCCGTTAACACTTGCTCACGTTCTAAACGCCGTCTAAACGATTTTTTCTCAATCTCATGCCCCATAATAATTTCATAGGCTTGTTGTAGCTCGGTGAGGGTAAAAGGCGCGCTAATCAAATGGGCAGGTATTAAGGTATATAACACTTTGGCGCGAATGCGTTCTAAGGCCAGTGTTAATAATTGCCGATGGTCAAAAGCTAAGTCTAAGCTCAAAGCAAGTTCTACATCACACCATTGGCTTAATTCACTGCCTGTTTGTGGCAATTCAAGATAGGGAATTAACGCAAAATAAACGGCGGTCATTGACCAACCGCGTGGGTCGCGTTGTTGATTGCCAATGGTGGCTAATTGTTCTAAATAAGGTGTCGTCACCCCTGTTTTTTTGCTTAGGGTGCGTAACGCAGTACTTTCTAAATCGGTATCTTGTGCAATATCAATAAAACCACCAGCCAACGCCCAACGATGTTTATGGGGATAATCACTCCGTTTGACTAATAGTACTTTAAGTTGGTTTTGATGTAGCGTCAAAATACACACATCAACCGAAGCCAAAGGTACAGGATAATCATGGATGTTGTAAGCCGCTAAAAACTCAGCTTCGGAAGAATAATTAAACACTGGTTATATCCACAGATTAGTTCGGGTGTCATCGGACACAAAAAAGCCCCAATCCCTTGGGAATTGAGGCTTTTAAGACTTCTAAGGACTGGCTCGGAAGTAAATGTGGTGCGCCAGGAGGGACTCGAACCCGCACCCTTTCGGACTGGAACCTAAATCCAGCGCGTCTACCAATTTCGCCACTGGCGCGTGGGTGGGCAATTATAGATAAACTTGTGCAAGAATAAAAGTAAATCCTAAGTTTTGTGAGCAATTAAATTTATTTTGAGGGTATATATTTTTGCTTGACAATTAGTGTCTTTGGGACAATAATTAAGTCATCAAGATTAGGCAGGGATCCTGCTTAATCATAAAAGCCTAAATTGGATAGACCGATTTAGTGACTAAAGACCAATGACGGGGATTCCATCATGAGCATTTTATTAAATAGCGACTCTTACAAAGCATCACATTTTTTACAATATCCAGCCAATACGACTGTCGTTTCTAGCTACATAGAGTCACGTGGTGGCGTGTTTGAGCAAACTTTATTTTTTGGTTTACAGGCATTTATTAAACAAAATTTATTAAAACCGTTTACCCAAGCAGATATTGATGAGGCAGAAGTCATCTTAACGGCTCATGGCTTGCCTTTTAATAAAGCAGGCTGGCAGTATATTTTAGACACTTACAATGGTTATTTACCTTTAGAAATTCAAGCCGTTGCCGAAGGTTCAGTGGTTAATACGCATAATGTGTTAGTACAGGTTAAAAATACCGATGACAACTGCGCATGGTTAAGCAGTTATATCGAAACTGCCTTGTTAAGAGCAGTGTGGTATCCAATTACCGTAGCAACAGTGTCTTATGCCTGCAAACAAGTGATTGCGCGTTATTTGGCCAAAACAGCCGATAACATGGACGGCTTACTTTTTAAGCTCCACGATTTCGGTGCAAGAGGCGCAAGCAGCGAAGAGTCCGCCGCATTGGGTGGCATGGCGCACTTAGTTAATTTTATGGGGTCAGATACTTTAAGTGCGATTATCGCCGCTCGCCGTTATTATCAAGAACCAATGGCAGGTTTTTCAATTCCTGCGGCTGAACACAGCACCATTACCAGTTGGGGACGTAATGGCGAAAAAGACGCTTACGCCAACATGCTCAAGCAGTTTGATGGTGAGGGTAAATTAGTGGCGGTGGTGAGTGATTCTTATGATTTGTGGAATGCGATTGATAATTTGTGGGGTGATGAGTTACGCGATGCGGTAATCAATAGCGGTGGTACATTGGTGATTCGTCCTGATAGCGGCGACCCTGTGCAAATTGTTAGCACCACCATCGAAAAATTGATGACGAAGTTTGGTTATAGCGTCAATAGCAAAGGCTACAAAGTATTACCAGCTTGTGTGCGTGTGATTCAAGGTGATGGTATTTGTTTAAACAGCATTGAGGCGATTTTGGCGGAAATGACAGCACGCGGTTTATCGGCAGATAACATTGCCTTTGGTATGGGTGGCGAGTTATTGCAAAAAGTGAATCGGGATACGCAAAAATTTGCCATGAAAGCCTCGGCAGCTTGTGTCAATGGTGACTGGCGCGATGTGTATAAAGACCCGATTACCGACAGTGGCAAACGTAGCAAAAAAGGTCGTTTGGCTTTGGTTAAAAATAGCGAAGGTCAATACCAAACCATTCGTGAACAAGACTTGGGTCAACAACAAAATCAATTACGAGTGGTTTATCGTAATGGCGAGTTGTTAGTGAATGAAAGTTTGGCAGAAATTAGAGCAAGAGTTAAGTAAGGAGCAAAAAGTGGATGTTATTGTGATGTATCGGCCTGTGAATGGTGCTGAATTAGCCTTAGTGCAAGCCAGTGGTTTTAAAAAATGGCCACCACGTTTGCCAGAGCAACCGATTTTTTATCCAGTTACCAACGAAAAATATGCCTGTGAAATTGCAGAGCGTTGGAATGTAAAAGATTTTGGCGAAGGTTATGTCACGCGCTTTTCTGTGCAGAAAGCATTTATGGATAACTATCAAATTCAACAGGTTGGCGATGTTTATCATACCGAATGGTGGATTCCTGCTGAGCATTTAGAACAATTTAATGCTCATATTGTCGGTGATATTGAGGTAGTCAAAAGTTTTACCTAAAAAGGAGTTTGAGTATGGTAGTTGCTAAAATTGTGCAAGGTGATTTGCTTGAACAATCTGTCGATGTAATTGTGAATGCTTGGAACAGAAATATTATCCCTTGGTGGTTACTTGTACCACAAGGTGTTTCTGGTGCAATTAAAAAACGAGCAGGTTATGCGCCTTTTAAAGAGTTAGCTAAATATGGCGCAATTCCTTTAGGTGGTGCAGTATTAACACAAGCAGGCCATTTGCCGTATAAAGCCATTATTCATGTGGCAGGCATTAATATGTATTGGTGTGCGACTAAAGAATCTATTGCCAAGTCTGTCATTTCAGCCATGACTATTGTGAATCAGCATCATTATAGCAGTGTTGCTTTTCCTATTATTGGTGCAGGAACAGGTGGTTTTGGTGAAGATGGTGCATTAAAAATCATGTTAGATACTTTGGTAGACATTGAAAGCCAAGCAGAAGTATTGGTAGTGAAGTATAAAAAATAATCGCTTTAAGGGAATTTTTATGCACATCAAACAATCAATGAACAACCGTCAACAACTTATCACCGCCATTAATCAAGGATTTGAGCCAAAATATTTATTCTTTTGGGGGCATACACCTTCACCAACGGGTGAAATCACTAAAAGTTGTTTAAGTCAGTGGTATGAAGCGTCTTTTGTGGTTGAGGGCGTTAGCTATAAAACTGCTGAACATTATATGATGGCGCAAAAAGCAAAACTATTTAATGACCATGACAACCTCGCCAAAATCTTAGCTTGTCAAACGCCTGCCGAAGCCAAAAAACTAGGCCGTGCAGTCAAAAATTTTAATGGCGAACAATGGCAACAGCACAGCTTTGATATTGTTGTTCAAGGCAATATGGCTAAATTTGGTCAAAATAGCCAACTAAAAGATTTTTTGTTAGCAACAGGCCAACGAGTCTTAGTTGAAGCAAGCCCTTTAGACACCATTTGGGGCATTGGTTTAGGGCAAGATAACCCTGAAGCGCAACACCCTCAAACATGGCATGGCGAAAATTTGTTAGGTTTTGCGTTAATGGCTGCTAGAAATGCGTTAATGTCTGAATAAGCTTTTTACTGACACGAATGTCAGTTATTTAAAAAAGCTGTCTCTGCTAAGCCAAATAGCCATTAAGATTCAGTAAAATAAAAAGCGGGTTTATCTTGATATTTGCCCATAATTTGACGTGTTTTTAACACACGCAAAAAGCCTAATACGCCTTCGTATGGTGCGCGCCGTTGGACATAGTTAATTGCCCAGCCTGGAAAAGCTGCACCAGGATCAACATAACCTTCCACTGTGCCACGAATTTTGTTATTACCAATAGGTGCGAGTTTAATGGTGATGCTATAGCCATGAATACGCAAATAAGGAGGTTTGGCAGGTAAATAATCGGGTACAGCATTAATTTTATATAAAGCATAACCACGTTTTGCATTATACGGCTCAATAACGGCATGTAACACGGCATCTCGATCGGCAAGTGTTGGCGGAGCGTTATGGACAATATAATAATAAAACTCTGTAGGAGAGACTTTTTTAACTAATTTAGCTTCAATAACTTCATAATACCATTCTTTATAATTCTCAAAGTCAAAATAGACTTTAGCTAGGGTCTCGAAACTTTCTTCAACTTCGTATTCGACCTTAAAAGAACGTAAACTTTTGCCTTCATCACGTTTGTCGTAAGCTTTAACATTACGAGTTTTATCATCTTTAATTAAACGCCATTCATTTTGAGAGATAGAAGAGGCACGTAGCGTATCTAATTCTTCATTGGCAGCATAGGTGTATGAGCTAAACAAAACACATAAGGCAGCAACAGTTTGTTTCATCATGATTAGTGGCCATTTAATTTGTGACAGAATTGGCGCACGACTCTAAGATATAAAATAAAAATATACTGTCAAAAAAAGATAAAAAGTAATAATCATACGATAAGTGGTGATTTTTAATAAGTTTTATGAAGTAGCCTCATGCTAAACACGCATTATTTGAGTGTGTGTACGCTCTGTAAAATCTTTAGCATAACATTGTCTAACAATATGTATGGTATTAGCCATTGACTCCATAATAACGACCATTTGTCAGAAATTATGGTCAGTAGTCGGATTGTTAGTCAGTTTTTATTATTTAGTCATTAAATGACTATACAGTGATTTTTGCCCCGATTGGTTGAGGAAGCAAAGTCATGAAGTTATATCAATCTGTTATTGCTGTATTTCTAACGTTATTATCTGTGACGAGTTATGCCGACAAAGAAGATTTAAATAAGCTACAACAACAAACGAATGATTGGTATATCGTCAAACAAGATAACACACGCCACATTACGACCTATGCCAAAAATGAAGAAGGTAAGTCGGTTCGTTCCTTTAAAATTGAAGCGGAAGTCAATGCCTCTTTAGCTACTTTAGCCAGTATTCATTTTGATATTGCCAACATCAAAAAATGGTACTGGGAGACTTTAGAGTCTCGGTTAATTAGCAAAGTGTCAGAAACCGAATATATCTATTATATGAAGTTTAAAACACCCTTGGCAGAAGATAGAGATGTGGTGATTAAAGCGACAATTGAGCCTTATAAACAAGGTCATAACAGTGCGATGTTATTGACCTTACGTGCGACACCCTCATCTTTGCCTATTCCTACAGGTGTAACACGCATTGGCACATTTAATATGGATATTAGATTTACGCCGTTAGTGAGTGGCAAAACACAGATGGAAGTTGAAGGTTTGATTGACCCCGCAGGTGATTTGCCTATCTGGACTACTAATATGTTTCAACGCCAAGCTCCGTACTCTACCATGTTAGGATTGTATCGTATGACGCAAAAAGCAGAATATGCCAATCCTAAAACTACCTTAGCGTTTAAGTATGTTCAATAATAAATAGGACTTACGCATTTCGCCGAAATTAGCGCGTTTTGTAAACTAAAAATCGTTGAAAACGATTGTTTAGTGAGCAAGTAAGCGATAACCGCGTAAGTCCTAAATAAGATAAAAGCGCAAGGATTGCGCTTTTACCTAATCACCATTACTCGCTTTCTAGTACCATTGCTGCGCCAATGCCACCTGCTGCACAAGCAGTTGTTAACGCCAAACCACCACCACGGCGTTGTAGCTCATACAAGGCTTGCATAATCACCCGCGCACCTGTTGCGCCAAAAGGATGACCATAAGCCAATGAGCCGCCATTAACATTTAAAATAGCGCGGTCAACTTCGCCTAAGGCACTACTACGATTAAGGTATTGGCGTAAATACGCCGCATCATTTAAGCCGCGTAAATTACAAGCCAACTGGCCAGCAAATGCTTCGTGCATATCAATCAGCGTTAAATCACTTAAACTTAATCCTGCTCTGTCCATTGCCATTGGTGCAGCTAATACAGGCCCCATCAACAAATCATCGTGTGGGTCTCTGGCAGCAAAGGCATAAGAACGTACATAACCTAAAGGTTTGTAGCCCAAGGCTTTGGCTCTAGCTTCACTCATCATCAGCAATGCGCCTGCGCCATCGGTCAATGGGCTGCTATTCCCTGCGGTGACTGAGCCTGTGCCTGTAGTGTCATAAACAGGTTTGAGTTTGTTGTAATCACTGCGTACCGAGTTGCTACGAATCAGATTGTCATGGTGAATTGTTGCGCCGTTCGCTAAAGTGACAGACATTACTTGTTTATCCATACGACCTTCTGCCCATGCTTGTGCGGCATGAGTATGTGAGGCGTGAGCTAAATCATCTTGTTCGGCACGAGTGACCCCCCATTTTTTGACCATTTTTTCGGTGCTTTCACCCATCGTCTCACCTACTGAATACTCAGTAATCGAAGGACGTTGTGGTAGCAAATCACCTGCTTTGAGTTTGGCTAATAAACGAATTTTATCTTTGGTGGTTTTGGCAAAGTTAATGTCGCGTAGGGTGGCACTGAGTTTGGCTGATAATGGAATACGTACACAACTTGTAGAGTCTGTACCACCTGCAATGCCAATATCGGTATAACCTGCCAAAATATTATCTGCTAACGATGCTGTGGTTTGAAAACTGGTGGCACAAGCACGCGTAATCGAATAAGCATCCATTTGACTATAACCACAGGCAAGGGCAATTTCACGAGCAATAAAGGGGGCTTCGGGAATCATTACCGTCATGCCAAATACTAATTGTTGTATATCTTTGGGGTTAAGATTATTGCGCGCAATGATTTCTTTTACTACTAATACCCCTAAATCAATAGCATTTAAGTCACGATAATGCGTGGCAATACGCGCAAATGGGGTACGAACGCCATCAACAATGGCAACACGGTTTTGAACTTTGCTGGCTTTGGCCATGATACTGTCCTGTATTGTATGATTTAATTGGACAATCGTAAGGTAAGTTTAATTGTACTACTATGGCTAGATTGACAATCAGCAACGAACCTGTGGTCAATTTCTGTTCACGCCCAATTCGTAGCGCGCACCTAAAAGATGGGCTATTCCTCTCTCGTTCTGGTATAGGATTTGAGAGAGGAAAAGCGTATTAATTGGGATAAAATGCGTAATTTTTGGGAGCTTAGTCGATGTTGATGGTGATAGGTGTATCCGTAATGGTGGTATTGTCTGACAAGTCTGTTGCTTGCAAATACAAATTGTAGCTACCTGCTGTTAAATCACCAATACTAATAGTGATACCCGTATTAGTCACTTTAAAATTATTGCCATCCATTTCGACAAATTCGATTGAACCATCTGCATTAATCATTTGAAATAATGGACTAATGATGTCATTAGTATTGATCGGCATTAAACGCGAGACAGAACCATCAAAAGATTGTGGTACTGCGCCTAGTACATCATACAAAAGGGTATCGTTTTGAATTTCATATTGAACATATATTGTCACTTGTTGACCATTAAGTTGAGCAGGAATACCTACTAATCCTGAGTCATCATCATAAGATTCTATTTCTTCAACATAAACAGACTTACCATTTAACAAAGCGACTTTGCCGTTAAATACATATTCGGCTTGATTGTTGACATAACTATCTACTTCTTCTTTGGCAATGACAATTTGTGAATCATTATCACCATCTACGGTAATAAGCACACTGACTTCTTCAATATCTTTGCCATTATTACCTGTGACGGTGGCATTCAAGGTATTGTCATCAAATGTCAAGTTGGTAATAGCTGGAGGTATAGTATCAGCTGCTGCTTTATTGCTATAGTTTTCTACTAATTGAGTCCAAGAGCTTAAAAAACCAATATTTTTATAAGTTTGGAGTGCATCTTCACGCGCCTCTTTGGAGCGAATCGTTTTGGAGTCGGGTAAATAAATACTTAAGCCTGCCGCTTGTGGCCGAGCAGTGCCTTGTTTTTTATAAAAAACTGCGTTAGCTAGAGCCATTTTTATATTGTTAGCTTCGGTACTATAAGTCGAAGACAATTTGCTAGTAAAATCAGCTAAATCAATCATACCCGAGTCGCTGTCGGATTCTTTGCCGTAAGACTCACTTCGTTCTCTACTTTTAGCAAGTTCAATACGTACACTGTCAGGCGCGGCATTAAGATTGTTGGCGAGCTTTAAGGCTAACTTATCAACAGCTTGGTTGAGGTTAGCTATCTTATTGAGCTGAATCGCTGATAAGGTAACCGTTTTTTGCTCATCAGGATTTGTGCTAAAGGAATTGTAATAACTGTCAATAATAACTTTGGTTAATTCAATGGTTGAGATTGTTGGCTTATTTTTAATTGCACCTAACCACGCACTATAGTCCCAGCCAGTGCCTGGCTCAAGCTCTTCTGAAGCAACCATATAGTTGCCATAGGCAGACGTAATCGTGGCGGTTTCTAAAGTTGCCATTAAGCAAGTATCAAAACCAATTAATTCAAATTTTGTTTTATATAATTTAGTGACATTATCTAGGGCAGATTTAATTTCGGCTAAAGATAAAGCATCACCACTTTTGTTTTCATCATTACCTACCGTACCATTACCACCAACCGCACCACCGCCATGATCCCAAAAAATCACAGAGTACTTATCGGCAGTATAGTTTTTTATACCCCAATCTAAAAAGTCGCGTAAGGTGCTAACCTCACCCATATTCTTGTCGCCTAAATCGACAAGCTGAGTCAGTTCGTTAATACTACTAATCGCTTTAGTCCCTTTAGGAATTAAAAAGCGTTTAACGGTACGCCAACCGTCTTTATTAGCACCACCCGTAGTGATGATAATATTCAGATTTTGATTAGAGCCAACTTTGAGCATTTCATTAATGTCTGCTGTAGCAGCACCGTGTTTGCTTTCTAAGTCTGAACCAACCATATAGACTAAGACAGTATGTTTTGGCGTTGTAAGGGCTTTAGAGGGTGCGGTAACTGGGTCATCATCATTTGTATTACAAGCGGTAAGTAACAAACTGGAGATAATTAAACCTAATTTGCCATAAGAGTTAGCGGTAAAACCTAACATGAGAAACTCCATCTTGAATTATTGTTCTTAGATGGAGTATCTTTTTAGAATAAAAGACTTCAAAAGTCTAGCAAATAATCAATCAAACTTAATGCGCCTCATCCCAATTTTTGCCCACGCCTACTTCAACTAATAATGGGACAGATAATTGCGCTACATCACGCATTGCCACTTTTAACATCGCTTCAACACGGCTAACGTGTTCATTTTTGACTTCTAATACCAGTTCGTCATGGACTTGCATGAGCAAATAGGCATCCAAGTTTTGGAGTTTGATTTGAGCATCAACCGCAATCATGGCGCGTTTAATAATATCGGCAGCCGAACCTTGCAGGGGAGCGTTAATCGCGGCACGTTCTGCCCCTTGACGTAAGTTAGGGTTTTTGGAGTTAATTTCTCTGACAGGCAATTTTCGGCCAAACAAGGTCTCTACAAAACCTTGTTCACCTGCTTGATGGCGAATAGTATCCATATAACGCTTAACGCCCGTATAACGGCTAAAATATAAATCAATATAGGCTTGGGCTTCGCTGCGTGAGGTATTGATTTGTTTGGCCAAACCAAAAGCCGACATCCCATATAACAAACCAAAGTTAATCGCTTTGGCGTTGCGGCGTTGCTCGTGAGTCACTGCCTCTAAAGGAATGCCAAACACTTCGGCGGCGGTGGCTTTGTGAATATCTTCACCCATGCTAAAAGCGTGTAATAAGCGTTCGTCTTGGCTTAAATGTGCCATTAAACGTAATTCAATTTGTGAGTAATCGGCGGCGACTAATTGATAACCTTCGGCAGCAATAAAGGCTTGGCGAATTTGGCGACCTTCGCTGCTACGAATCGGAATGTTTTGTAGGTTAGGGTCGGAGGACGATAAACGACCTGTTGCCGTGACTGCTTGATGATACGAGGTATGCACCCGTTTGGTGACAGGATTAGCCATTTTGGGCAAGGTGTCGGTATAAGTCCCTTTGAGTTTGCTTAAACTACGATGCTCTAAAATCACGGCGGCTATCGGATGTTCGAGTTGTTCTAAAATCGCTTCGCCTGTGGCATATTGGCCTGTTGCGGTTTTTTTGCCCCCTGCAATACCGAGTTTATCAAATAAAATCTCGCCCAATTGTTTAGGTGAAGCTAAGTTAAACACGGTGCCAGCGATGTCGTGAGCTTGTTTTTCTAAACCGAGTAAGCGTTCGCCCATACTGACACTTAAACGCTGCAATTGGCCAAAATCCAACAAAGTGCCACGCGCTTCCATTTGTTGCAAAATGGGGGCAACAGGCATTTCTAAATCGTGAAACAAATGATTCAGTGCAGGTTCGGCCAATAGTTTAGGCACAAATAATTCTTTTAAACGTAAGGTAATATCGGCATCTTCACAGGCATAATGGCTTGCGGCTTCCACTTCAATTTGGTCAAAAGTGAGTTGTTTTACGCCTTTGCCTGCTAATTCCTCAAACGTTGTGGTTTGATAATTAAGATAATGTTTGGCTAAATCATCTAAGTTATGGCGGGTAGCCGTCGCATCTAATACATAAGAGGCTAACATGGTATCAAACACAATACCTTGTAAGTGTATGCCATGATTGGCTAATACATGCGTATCATATTTTAAATGCTGACCAATTTTGCCAATATGCGGATTTTCTAAAATCGCTTTAATATCTTTTAGCACTTGGTCGCGGTCTAACTGTTCGGGTGCGCCTAAATAACTGTGTGCTAAGGGGATGTAATAGGCTTCACCTACCACCAAACTCACCGAAAAACCGACAATTTTCGCTTCTTTATAATTAAGGCTGGTGGTTTCGGTATCAAAGGCAAAAGCAGGGGCTAAATTGAGCTTATGTAATAAGTATTGCCATGCGGTTTGTGTGGTGACGGTGTGATATTTGGTACTAATCGGTGGCGCAAGTTCGGCTTCGGTGTGTTCTTCCATGACGGGCAGGGCGGCAGCATCAATACTGGCCAATAAACCATTAAATTCTAAACGCTGATACAAGTTAGAGAGAGCCACTTTGTCTGGCATTTGACGCACTAAGGCATCAGGATGCACTTTTAACGCTAATTGACAATCAATAGTCGCTAGTTGTTGACTCATTGCCACTTGTGGCAGGCTATTTCTAAAGGTTTCGCCTACTTTGCCTTTAATGGCGGCGGCATTAGCGATTAAGTTAGCAATAGAGCCATATTCTTGTAGCCATTTTACGGCGGTTTTTGGCCCTACGCCTTGTACGCCTGCAATGCCGTCCGAGGCATCACCCACGAGGGCTAAATAATCAATCATTTGTGAGGGTTTAACGCCAAACTTAGCTTCGACACCTAACTCGTCTAATACAGTATCCATAAAAGGATTGACGATGGTGATGCGGTCATTAACCAATTGCGCCATGTCTTTATCACCCGTTGAGATAATCACATCCCACCCATGACTTGCCGCTTCAACCGCTAAAGTACCTAAAATATCGTCACCCTCTACGCCTTGTTCCAACAAAACGGGTAAGCCCAAACCACGAACAATATCTTGTAAAGGAGCAAATTGCGCTTTTAAATCATCGGGTGTAGGCGGACGATGAGCTTTGTAATCGGCAGAAAGTTGGTGTCTAAAGGTTGCGCCGCCTGCATCAAATACCACTGCAATATGAGTGGGTTGATATTGTTTGAGTAGTTTATTGAGTGCGTTTAATGCGCCTTTAATTGCACCTGTGGGTTGGCCGTCTTTGGTAGATAGTGGAGGTAAGGCAAAAAATGAGCGATAGATATAAAACGAACCATCCACCAAAACAAGCGGTTTACGAGACATGAGGAAATTCCACAAAAAGCGAGTAATTGTGGGGGATTATAGCGTAGTTAAGTGAGGTATTGATGATGGTTGTTGGTTGTGCGTCAAGTTGTGACTGGATGAGGTAAAAGATCAAACCCGACTGGATGTATCGGGCTTGAAAGACTTAAACCCCTTGTCGAATCAAATAATCAAAGGCGGCCAAAGACGCTTTTGCCCCTTCACCCATCGCAATAATAATTTGTTTAAAGGGGGCAGTGGTCACATCGCCTGCGGCAAAAACGCCAGCCATTGAGGTTTCGCCACGCGCATTCACTTCAATCTCACCACGATTGCTTAACGTTAAGGTGTCTTTTAACCAATCGGTATTGGGTAATAAACCAATTTGTACAAACACGCCTGCAACAGCTAAATGATGGTTTTCGTTATTCAAACGATTGGTATAACTTAAACCTGTCATTTTTTGGCCATCACCATGTACTTCAGTGGTTAATACTGAGGTGATTACAGTGACATTAGGCAAACTATATAGCTTCTTTTGTAATACGGCATCGGCGCGCAATTTACTATCAAATTCTAATAAAGTGACATGACTAACAATGCCTGCTAAATCAATCGCTGCTTCTACGCCCGAATTACCGCCACCAATCACCGCAACGGCTTTGCCTTTAAATAAAGGGCCATCACAGTGGGGGCAATAAGCCACACCACGACCACGATATTCTTGTTCACCATTGACGTTCATTTCGCGCCACCGTGCGCCTGTCGCCAATAAAATCGCTTTACTGCGTAAGGTTGCGCCACTGGCCAATTCAACATGAAATAAGTGATCTTGGCTTAAACGGCTTGCCTGTTGATTGTTGACAATATCCACTTCATAACTTTTAACGTGTTCTTCTAAAGAACGCGCTAATTTTGCGCCATCGGTTTCTTTGACCGAGATAAAGTTTTCAATGGCTAAAGTATCCATCACTTGGCCACCAAAACGCTCCGCAACAATACCCGTTCTAATGCCTTTGCGTGCCGCATAAATCGCGGCTGCTGCACCTGCGGGGCCACCACCAACAATTAATAAATCGTAGGGGGCTTTATCATTTAATTGAGTGGCTGCCTTCGCTTCGGCTTCGGTATCCACTTTGGCCAAAATTTCTTCTAAAGTCATCCGACCTTGGCCAAACTCTGCGCCATTTAAACGTACCGAAGGCACGGCCATAATGTGTTTTTCGGTCACTTCTTGTTGAAATAACGCGCCATCAATCATGGTATGACTAATATTGGGGTTAAGCACCGCCATAATATTGAGTGCTTGCACCACGTCAGGACAGTTATGGCACGACAAGGAAATATAGGTCTCAAAATTTAAGTGATTAGGTAAGGCTTTAATTTGTTCAGCAATGGCTGCTTCAATTTTTGGTGCATAACCACTGACTTGTAATAAGGCTAACACCAAAGAGGTAAATTCGTGACCTAAAGGAATACCTGCAAAACGTACTCTAGATGTTTCACCCACGCGCGCAATCGCAAATGAGGGTTGGCGTTCACCCAAGACAGGTTCAGCAATGCGAATCTTCGAATTTAAGCTGGCAATTTCTTGCAAGAGTTGATGTAATTCTTGTGCCGCTTGGCTGTCATCTAAACTGGCAATCAACTCAATTGGATTAACTAGTCGTTCTAAATAGGCTTGTAATTGCGCTTTTAAGTTGGCATCCAACATGATATGACTCCAGTAATGTAAGTCCCCTCTTGAGAGGGGATTTAGGGGTGTGTTTTATGTTTAACCCACCCCTAACCCCTCCGAGGAGGGGAATTTCATCGTTGATTGAGTTAAATCTTACCAACCAAATCTAAAGAGGGCTTGAGGGTGGCCGCACCTTCTTGCCATTTAGCAGGACACACTTCACCAGGATGATTAGCCACATATTGAGCAGCTTTGACTTTGCGGAGTAATTCACTGGCATCACGACCAATACCATTGTCATGAATTTCGCAGAGTTTGATTTGACCTTCGGGATTGATAACAAACGTACCACGCAAAGCTAAACCTTCTTCTTCAATCATCACCTCAAAATTACGCGCTAAAGTACCTGTTGGGTCGCCCACTAAGGGATATTGAACTTTGGCGATGGTGTCAGAGGTGTCGTGCCATGCTTTATGGGTAAAATGGGTGTCGGTAGATACGCCGTAAATTTCAACACCGAGTTTTTGGAATTCGGCATAGTTATCAGCCAAGTCACCGAGTTCGGTTGGGCAAACAAAGGTAAAGTCGGCAGGATAAAAGACAACAACAGACCATTTGCCTAACAAGGTTTCGTTGCTAACGGGTACAAATTTGCCATTGTGGTAAGCAGTGGTTTTAAAAGGTTTGACAGTGGTATTGATTAAATTAGCCATGATGATTTCCTCAGAGAGTTTAAGTATATGCCGTAGCATGTTGTTCAATCTGAGGCTGATATTAGCGAAAGTTTTTAAATAGTTAAAATTGATTTTTTATTAAATTTTGATAGTTTTAGGCTATTAATTAGTGTTTTATCTTGTGTGCAGATGAATTTTGGCAGAGTTTAGTGTTTATCTTTATTTAGCTTTTTGCTTTTGTACCATACCAATACAGCCAAGCCACCAAACACCAAAATAATAAATCCTAACTCTACCAACCAAAACATGAGATGACTTCCTTAGGCGTGACGCGTTTGTTTCAACTTCGCTCAACACAGGCTTTCGGTACAAAGCGTCAATCCTGTTTTTCTAATAGACAATAATAAAAACCATCACCGCCATGAATACTTGGAAAAATTTGCCGACCATGTGGCCGTGTGACTCCCCAATCAGCGTCCAAAATAATTTCTTTAGCCGTGGGTGTGTGATGCAAAAAAGAAGTGATTTGATGTTCATTTTCGGCTTTTAATACCGAACAAGTGGCATACAACAAACGCCCACCCACTTTAAGTGTAGGCCACAACGCCGCTAAAATCTGTGCTTGTAAGGCCACGGTTTGTGCTACGTCACTGGCTTTGCGTAATAATTTAATATCGGGATGACGGCGAATGACACCCGTTGCGGTGCAGGGAGCATCAAGCAAAATTGCGTCAAATTGGCTGTCAGTTGCCCAGTCCTGCGGTTGACTGGCATCGGCGGTCAAAACTTTAACAAAGGGGAAATTTAACTGTAAACGTGCCAAATTTTCGTGCATACGTTGCACACGTTTAGCTTCATTATCAATTGCCAATAAGTGTTGATAATCAGCTTGCTCTAGCAAATGCGCGGTTTTGCCCGCAGGCGCAGCACAGGCATCTAACACCATACTATTTGGTGCAGGATTTAACAATAATGCCGCTAACTGTGCCGACTCATCTTGCACCGAAAAGCCTCCTTGAGTATACAAGGGCAGGCTAGTGACATCGGCTAATTGTGCCAAACGAATCCCTACAGGCGAATAAATACAAGGTGTGGCTTCAATTGCTTGTGTGTTCAACAATGCCAAATACTCGGCGCGTGTAGTTTGGCGTGCGTTAATGCGTAAAGTTAAGTCGGCGGCTTGATTGTTAGCGGCCATGATAGTATCAGCATGGTCTGGCCAATCTTTGCGTAGTTGTTTAACTAACCATTCAGGATGTGCGTGTTGATACTTGATAGCATTGGCACATAAAACCTCTTGTTCTTGGCTAAAACGGCGTAACACCGCATTTAATAAGCCTGATGTATGGGCTAAGTTGAGTTGTTTGGCGGCTTCTACAGTTTCGGCAATCGCGGCATGAACAGGAATGCGGGTGCGTAATAGTTGATAAATGCCAATCGCTAATAAGGCTTGTACCGTGCTGTCTTTGGCAGGTTTTTGTAATAAAAATTTGCTAATCGCTTGAAAATACAGCCATTCTCGCGCTGTACCATACACCAAATTTTGCAATAAGCCTCGGTCACGCTCAGGGCAACGGTTTTGTATAGGTGGCAAAGTGCTACTTAAAGACGCTTGTTGTGCCACAATCGGTGCGAGTGCTTGTGCAGCCAAAGCGCGGACATTGAGTTTTTTACTCATGCCGATGTGCCTAGCATCGTACCTGTGTGTAACAGTTCTTTGCGTGAATTGAGTACATCGCTATAGGCTAAGGCTTTGCCATTGGGAAGTTGTAAAACATCAATCGCAATCACTAAACCATCGCCTGTCGCTATCCATAAACCTTGTTTGTCCGCTTTGATAATCATTCCCGCAGGTGCGGTGCTGCTTTCACCATTGACAATATGTGCTTGCCAAATACGCACCGTTTGCCCGTGTATTTGTGTATAAGCAACAGGCCACGCATTAAAAGCGCGTATAGCACGGCTAATGTCTAGTGCAGAATGCGACCAATCAATATTACCTTCTTCTTTGCTTAATTTTTGAGCATAAGTGGCAAGGCTATTATCTTGAGTTTGTGGATTAAAAGGTTCGTCATTTTCGATGGCTTCGAGTACCGTTAATAAGGCATCGCCACCTAATAACGCTAAACGGTCATGCAAACTGGCCGAGGTGTCATGTTCCGAAATCGGGCAAGACATTTTATAGAGCATTGCGCCTGTATCTAGCCCGACATCCATTTGCATAATGGTAATGCCTGTTTCTTTGTCACCGCTCAAAATCGCCCGTTGAATAGGCGCAGCACCACGCCAACGTGGTAATAACGAACCATGAACATTGATACAACCTAAACGAGGTGTGTCTAATACGGCTTTGGGCAAAATCAAACCATAAGCCGCGACCACCATAATATCGGCGTTGAATTCGGCTAACTCGGCTTGTGCTTGGCTGTCTCGTAGCGAAACAGGCTGAAAAATGGGGAGTTTGCGCGCTAAAGCTAATTCTTTGACAGGACTTGATTTTAATTCACGGCCACGACCTACAGGACGGTCGGGTTGAGTATAAACCGCCACTACTTCATGTTGGGTGTGCAACAGGGCGCGTAAGGATTCGGCAGCAAAAGTGGGTGTACCAGCAAAGATGATACGCAGGGGACTAGCCAAGAAAATAAACCTTAAAAATAGACAACTTACGCATTGCACTGCAATTAGCGCGTTTTGTGAGCATAAAACCGTTAAAAACGGTTGCAATGCGAGCAAATAAGCGATAACCGCGTAAGTTTAAATAAATAAAGTCCTATTGTAGCGTAATCTTAGTTATTTGTTGATAATGAGGATGAAAAATAGCCTGTTTTGGTGTGTATGGTGGTCGAACAGGCGTAGCGTGGGTAGAGGAACGAAACCCACGATAATTAAATGTTAATTGTCGGTTTTCTACGTCAAACCACACTACCCTTTTCTAGCTTATCAGCATGATAGGCTGGGCATTTTGCCCAGCTAATTGTTTGCAAAGGATTTTTAATTGCTGTGCTAAAGCCAAAGCCTACGCTTGTTGCTTTTGTAACTTCTGCAATTTGGTTTTAATACGTTGACGTTTTAAGCTCGATAAATAGTCAACAAAAAGTTTTCCTTCTAAATGGTCAAGCTCGTGTTGAATACACACCGCCAATAAACCGTCAGTTTCGAGGCTAAAGGCTTCACCTTGCTCATTTAAGGCTTCAATTCTGACTTTGGTTGGACGGTCAACCACATCATAAACACTGGGTACAGACAAACAGCCTTCTTCATAAGGGGCTTTTTCTTCGGTGAGAGGCGTAATTTTAGGATTGATAAACACCAAAGGCTGATTTTTTTCTTCACTAATATCCATCACCACCACCCGAATATGATGATTGACTTGAGTCGCCGCCAAACCAATACCAGGTGCATCATACATGGTCTCAAACATATCTTTTATCAGTTGACGAATGTGGTCATCAACCACAGCCACAGGCTTGGCTTTGGTGCGTAAACGCGGGTCAGGAAAATGCAAAATGGGAAGTTTTGCCATAATGTGAACTACCTACTGTTAAAGACTTGCTAAGCGTTGCAGCCTGTTGTAAAAGTACGTTGAATGTTTGCTTGGTATTTCTTGGCATTGCCAAGCCCCAAAAGTGTCACTACAATCACCAGCGCAATGCTATTATAAGCGATTCGCTGTGCGTGGCGCATAAAGAAATACATGAAAAATACCAAAGCGGCCTTTAGTTATGGTAGGGCGTACGTCCTGACTCTATAAATCCCGCTAAGAAGGGAATTGATAATGAAAAAATTGGTGTTATTAGCACTTACCTCTGCCTTATTATTTGCTGCACCTTTACAGGCAGAAGTTGCCTCTGATGCTGTAAAAGAGAGCGCACCTGAGCGTTATACCGTTAAAAAAGGCGATACTTTATGGGATATTGCCAACCGCTATTTAAGTGACCCGTGGCGTTGGCCAGAAATTTGGCAAGCTAATCAGCAAGTGCGTAATCCGCATTTAATTTATCCTGGTGATAAATTGCTGTTATGTCATATTGAACAACGAGCCGTTGTTGCTGTAGATGAAGGCGGTGGTTGTGAGCAAGTATTAGCCAATATGTCTAATAGAGCCAGCGTCAGCGGCGGCAGTGGTAGTGACAAACTTAATCCCCAAGTGCGTATTGAAGACTTAAATTTAGCAATTCCCGCGATTCCTTTAAAAGATATTCGTGCTTATTTAAGTGATAGCCGTGTGTTTGGTGCTGAAGACTTTACCAAAGCCCCTTATGTATTGTCAGCAGGCAACAAGAAAGTGTTGGCAGGTCAAGGCGATACGGTTTATGTGCGTGGCAAAAATTTACCGTTAGGTGAAAGTTTTGGCTTGTATCGTAAAGGCTTACGTTATGATGATCCCGAAACCAAAGAGTATTTAGGTTTTGAAGGTGAAGACGTTGCGGCAGGACGTATTACCGCTTTGCGTGATGACGTTGCTACTTTTGAAATTGCGCGTAGCACCCAAGAAGTACGCATTGGTGACCGTTTATTTGCCACTGAGTCGCGTGCGGTAACGCCGATTTTTTATCCAAGTACACCAGAGGGCGTAAAAGCAGGACGTATTATTCGTATTATGGGTTCGTTGGTTAATGGCGGTTTAAACAGTGTGATTGTGCTAAATCGTGGCGAGCGTGATGGTGTGAAGCAAGGTAATACTTTTGCCTTATATCAACGTGGTGCGGTAGTCACAGACCGTGTCAAAGAAGAGTTGATTCGTCTGCCTTCGGAACGCGCAGGTTTGGCAATGGTGTTTCGTACTTTTGACAAAGTGAGCTATGCCATTGTGTTAAGAGCGTCAACGGTGATTGCTGTCGGTGATGAAGTGCGTCCGCCTGTTAGTGGCGATTAATTGTTGCTTGGTGGATTAAAACAAAGGCTGTCTTATTAGACAGCCTTTTTGTTGTGTATTATTTATTAAAAGGATTTTGTATGTCGCAAACATTGTTTTTAGATTGGTTATTATTGTGGCGACTGGTTGAGCAATCTTCGTCTGCTTTTTATAAGTTATTACAGGCGTTTTCTTCGCCCAAAATGGCACTCATGGCTTCATCAGTGCAGTGGCAGCAAGCAGGGGTGTCGGCCAAAATAGTGGCAAGTTATAGCCAATGGCAAGCGGGTACAAATACACTGATAGAGCAAGATATTGCTCAAGCACTCAAGACCATTGAGCAGTTACATATCACGGTCATTAGCTTAGATGACAGTCGTTATCCTCCTTTACTTAAAGAAATTGCCGATGCGCCACCGTTATTGTTTTGTCGAGGTGAGGTGAGCCATTTTTTGTGGCCACAAATAGCGATTGTAGGTACACGCAAAGCAACACAAGGCGGTTTTAAATTAGCCGAATTGTTTGCTAGTCAGTTAGCTCAAAATGGCTTGGCCATTACCAGTGGTTTGGCTTTGGGCATTGATGGAGCAGCTCATCAAGCGACGTTAAACGCCAAAGGCATTACTATTGCCGTTTTAGGGACAGGTTTGGCGCATCTTTATCCCCGTCAGCATAGCCGTTTGGCTGAGCAAATTGTGGCGCAAGACGGCTTGTTAGTGAGTGAGTTTTTGCCGCATACGCCGCCCATCAATTATCATTTTCCGCGCCGTAATCGCATTATTAGTGGTTTAAGTTTAGGGGTTTTGGTGGTTGAGGCGGCTTTGGATAGTGGTTCGCTCATTACCGCGCAACTTGCCGCCGAACAAAATCGTGAGGTTTGGGCAATTCCTAGTTCTGTGTTTAATCCACAAGCGAAAGGCTGTCATGCGTTAATTCGACAGGGAGCAAAATTGGTTGAAGAGCCCGCACATATTTTGGAAGATATCGCGCCTATTGTGGGGCGCGCGCAAACGGGACATTATGGAGGAGTCGCGCCTGTGTTGCTTGACAATAACGCGGAGTTAAGCCCAGAAGCTCAACACGTATTAGCAGTTTTGGGGTGGCAGATTCAGCATTTTGATGCACTGATAGAACAAGGCTCTTGGGATGCACCCACGCTGGCGAGCTTGTTAATGGAGTTGGAATTGGCAGGTAAAATTGCTACTGTGTCGGGTGGTTATGAGCAGTTGCGTTAATTAAACATAAGGAGAAAGTCATGCAAGAACAACAAAATGAGCAAACAGAAAGTCGTTGGCAAAAAATTGGTCAACATGGGGAATTGTTAAATTTTGATGCCTTACATTGGGCAGCGGCTGTAGATAAAAAAACTAAGTTGATGTGGGCGATAAATCCGAGCAAAACGGCTGATTTCCCTAATCCCAATCAAGAGTTGACATGGGATGAGGCAAAGGTATGGGTAGACTATGTGAATACGCAAGGTTGGTGTGGTTTTAATAATTGGCGATTGCCAACGATGAGAAAATTAAAAACGTTGATTACTAAAAGGAGGCAGCCTAATTTTTTCATTAGAGAAGATATTTTTAATGATATTAGTGATAAATATTATCGAGTTTTGTCTTCTTTACCTATTACTTATTCAGATGCGTGGGTTGTCCATTTTTTGGGTGGCAGTGGCCACTTTAGCAATAAAAATGCTTACTGTGTAAGACTTGTACGTTCAGCTTAACCGCTTGTATTTGGTTTTAATCTTACCTAAAATCCTTACTAAGTAATACTTTTAAAAGACATTTTTTTTATGCAAACATCTACTACCGTGACCAGTAAAGGCCAAGTCACCATTCCTAAAGCCGTTAGACAACAATTAGGCATTTGCCAAGGCAGTCAAGTTGAGTTTGTGATGGTGGATAATCATGTCGAATTACGCGTGATTAATAATCCAACGCCTGTTGTTGCAAGTGGCTTTGGTTTATTAAAAAGTCACAAACCACCCGTAGCCAATGATTTAGATGTGTCTATCTTGGCACAAAAACCATGAATGGTTTAGATACTAATATATTGGCACGATATTATATTGAAGATGCTGGAGATAGCGAGAGCCTTCAACAACGCCTGTTAGCCCAAAAAATTATCGAAGCAGGTACGCCATTAATGGTGTGTAAGACGGTCATTTTAGAGTTTGAATGGGTAATGCGTGGTTATTATCAATTTTCGGTACAGGCCATAGCCAGTGTATTTAATCATTTATTAGCTTTAGAACACGTATATATTGAAGACAAACTTCACATACAGACCGCCTTACATTTGTATGTGGCAGGTTTGGACTTTGCAGATGCTTTGCATCATGCGAGTTATCAGTCGTGTACACAAATGCTAAGTTTTGATGACCGCCGTTTTGCCCGTAAAGTAAAAAAAATGGCATTATTACCACCAGTTATTGTTCCTAAATAAACTTATGTCCCTATCTCCACTACAAATTCAATCCGCCGTCACCGCCTTAAAACAAGGTGGTATCATTGCCTACCCTACCGAAGCTGTATGGGGGTTAGGGTGTGACCCGTTTAACCAACAAGCTGTGTTAAAGTTATTGGCTTTAAAACAGCGTCCGCAGTCTAAAGGCTTAATTTTAATTGCCGCCAGTGTTGAGCAAGTCGAGCCGTATTTGCACTTACTCACGGCTCAAGAGCGAGAACGTGTTGTTAGCTCGTGGCCAGCCGCCCAAACATGGGTTGTCCCTGTTGAGGCTGCTGTACCCGAGTGGATTCGGGGTGAGCATTTAAGTTTGGCGGTGCGAGTTTCCGCTCATCCACCTGTTCAAGCCTTATGTAATGCTTTTGGTGCGCCAATTATTTCTACCAGTGCTAATTTGGCAGGCCAGCCAACGGCACAAAACGCCGAGCAGATTGTGCAGATTTTTGCTAATCAGGTAGACTATATCGTTGATGCTCCGTTGGGTGGTCATAAAAACCCTTCACAAATCCGTGATGCGCGTACAGGCGCGGTGTTACGTCCTTCTTAATACAGGACTTACGCATTGCACCGCAATTAGCGCGTTTTGTACCCTCACCCCAACCCTCTCCTTCAGGGAGAGGGAGGAGCGTAGCGGAGGGTGAGGGCGTGAATAAATAAGCGATAACCGCGTAAATCTTAAATATAGAGAATATTATGTCTGTTAATCATCCCGATTTAGCGGCAGTAAAAGCCTTTTTATTGTCGTTACAAGACCATATTTGCCAACAGTTAATGGCCGAAGATAGCGGCACATTTAAAGAAGATACATGGCAACGTGCCGAAGGTGGCGGTGGTCGCTCACGCGTGTTAGAAAATGGTGCGGTGATTGAAAAAGGTGGGGTGAATTTTTCTCATGTTTATGGTGGCAAATTACCACCATCAGCAACGGCTCATCGTCCTGAATTGGCAGGCCGTTCGTTTCAAGCGATGGGGGTTTCTTTAGTGATTCATCCCCGTAATCCTTATGCCCCGACTTCGCATGCCAATGTACGCATTTTTGTGGCTGAAAAAGACGGTGAAGCCCCTGTATGGTGGGTGGGTGGTGGTTTTGATTTAACGCCATATTATGGTTTTGTTGAAGATTGCCAAGCATGGCATCAGATGGCAAAGGATGTTTGTCAGCCGTTTGGTGCAGAAGTGTATCCCAAGTACAAAAAATGGTGTGATGACTATTTTTATCTTAAACATCGCCAAGAAGCGCGTGGTATTGGTGGTTTGTTTTTTGATGACTTAAATGAATGGGGTTTTGAGCGTTGTTTTGAGTTTATCAAAGCGGTCGGTATGGGATATATCAACGCCTATCAACCGATTTTGGCCAAACGCAAAAATATGCCTTATGGCGAGCGTGAGCGTAATTTTCAGCTCTATCGGCGTGGGCGTTATGTGGAGTTTAATTTAGTTTACGATAGAGGCACGATTTTTGGATTACAAACGGGTGGGCGTACCGAGTCGATTTTGATGTCTTTGCCCAATTTGGTGTCATGGCAATATGATTATCATCCTGAACCTGATTCGGTTGAAGCACGTTTTTACCAAGATTTTTTACCTGCCAAAGAATGGATATAAGTTATGACAGACCGTTATGCTGTAATTGGCAATCCAATTGGCCATAGTCGTTCACCGCGTATTCATCGGGCATTTGCGCTGGCTACGCAACAAGATTTAACCTACGAAGCGATTTTGTCGCCGTTAGAGGGTTTTAGAGCGATTGTTACCGAGTTTTTTGCCGATGACGCAGGAAAAGGCTTAAATATCACCTTGCCTTTTAAAGAACAAGCTTATGAGTTAAGTCAGGTTAAGTCCTTACGAGCCACGCAAGCAGGTGCAGTAAATACTTTAATGAAAGGCAAAGACGGTCGTTTGTATGGCGATAATACCGATGGTTTAGGTTTGGTGCGTGACATGACCCAAAACTTAGGCTGGACGTTGGAAGGTAAACGCATACTGGTCGTGGGGGCTGGTGGTGCAGTGCGAGGTGTATTAGGCACATTATTGGCGCAAAAACCTGCACAGCTTTGGATTGCAAACCGTACTCATAGTAAAGCGCAAAACTTAGCCAACATTTTTAGAGCTTATGGCAATATCGAAGCCTTACGTTTTAGTGAAATTGAGCCACAAAGTGTGGATATTATTATTAATGGTTCTTCGTCTTCGTTATTGGGTGAATTACCACCATTGACTGAGGGAATTCTGGCTCAGGATGCTTGTGCATATGATATGGCTTATGGCAAAGCTGACTTGCCCTTTTTGACGTGGGCAAGGACACAACAAGCTACCATCAGCGATGGTTTAGGGATGTTGATAGAGCAAGCGGCTGAAAGCTTTTTTATTTGGCGCGGCTTAAGGGTGCAAACTGCCGAGTTGTTGGCAGAAATCAGGGCAGAATTAGCTTAAAAGAGAGGGCGCAGGATATGCGCCCTGTCGATAACAATTTAACAAGCCTTATTTATAATCGTTGTAGTTATAAATAGGAAATCCCAGTTTCTTTTTAGATGAACGATATTCATCTAACGACACCATGCGTTGTAAGCCTAAAACTACCGAATAAGGCGCGCTGCGTTGCACAAAATTAGCCGCCCACACAGGTACAGTACCGCCTGCATCAAAGTAGCCTGTTGCTTCCAATTGCACTCTGTTATTAGGTAATGGCGAAAACTTGACCGTCATATCTTCGGCAGGCATACGCACTAGCGGTGGTTTGTGTGGTAAAAAATCAGGTAATGCGGTTACTTTAAGCGTTAAGACTGGTTTGGTTGGGCTTTGTGGCTCAACAATACCTTGCAATACCGCATCACGGTCAGGAATGCCATAAGGTGCTTCGTGTACCATATAGACTATAAACTCGGTTGGTGATTTTTGTTCGATTAACCGCGATTGACGAGTTTTCCAATACCATTTGGTATAACCTTCAAAATCAAGCAACACATGAGCTAACGCTTCTACGGTAGAGTCTAAGACCGCTTCTACTTTAAACGAACGATAACGCTTGCCATCTTCTAAACGAATATAAGTTTTAATACCGCGCAGACGGTCATTTTTAACTAATACCCAATCGCTCCCCACTTGAGTACGCAACTCATCAACATCATTGGCGTAGCTGATGGAGGCAGAAAACAAAGGACACAGTAATAATAGGCAGACAAGACAGCGTGAGAACAACGATAAAAACATCATAGACTTCCTTTAATATACCAATTCAAATCTCATTATTAGGACTTAAGCGCGGTTATCTCTTTTTAGCGCGCTACCCCCTGTCTTATTAAGGTGGGACTGAGGAAAGTAAAAAATGCGCTAATTGCAATACAATACGTAAGTCCTGATTATTTTTATTTGAACGAGCAATTATTATGTTTTGGTTGATTAGAAGAACACATCGCTTTGGTAATGAGGATGTAATGGCGTAGGCTCTGTAATCAGGGAGGCTATATGACGCAAAAATAGACACAAAGTAAATGTCGAGAAGTCTCAAAAAATAAATAATCAGGCAATTGACTTGTGGTGATAATACATGACTAAAACACTAGGGTAATTCATCGTATTCATACACAGGAAAGCCGATGGGGGTACTGGTTTGTTGATAATGCACTTGGTTAGTCATTTTTTTGAGTTGACTTAATACCGTATAAGGTGCAGTACGTTGAATCATATTCGCGGCCCAAATCGGTAATACATTATTGGGAGCTTCAAAATAGCCGTGTACTTCCATATGCACTTTATTATTGGCAATCGGAGTGATACGAATACTCATATCTTCAGCCATCATGCGTTGTAATGGTGGTTTAAGGGGCAAATAGTTGGGTAGGGCAGCAACCTTAACTGTGATGTGGGGTCTATTAATGCTTTGTGGTTCAACCGTTGCATCTAAAATCACGTCAAGGTCAGGTAGGTTATACGGTACATCATGGACAATATACAAAATAAAATGTGTGTTAGAGACTTTTTTTAATAGTTGCGCGTTGCTCGCTTTCCAATACCATTTTGTGTAGTTATTAAAATCTAATAATACATTGGCTAAAGTTTTAATATTGGTTTCTAAAATAATATCGGCCTTAAAAGAACGATAACGCTTATGCTCTTCGTGACGAATATAGGCTCTGATGTTTTGGCGTTTATCGTTTTGTACTTGAACCCATTCTTGGCCAATACGGGGCCTTAACTCTTCTATCTCGGTATTGGCATGACTGTTGATATTCAACACGCCTAGTAACAGAGCAGGACTTACGCACTTTATGCAACGTTGGGCGTAAGTCCTAAGAAACAACTGATGTACTAAGTTGCACAGAACTATACGCCATTTGACAGATTGATGAGTAGCTATCAAGGTAGGTTGTCGTAGTTATAAACTGGAAAAGGTAAAGGATGAGTGTTTTTGTTATATTCTGGTTTTTGCGTGGTGCGTTGTAATGCGACCAAAACCGCATAGGGGGCATTACGCTGGACAAAATTAGCCGCCCATGCAGGCACAACCCCACCTGGATCAAAATAGCCCTCAGTCACCATCTCAATTTGATTGTTGGGCAGGGCTGTAAATTTAATCGTCATTTCTTCGGCAAGCATACGTACTAAAGGTGGTTTAGCAGGCTGTGCATCAGGTACGGCTGTCACACGCAAGGTAACATAGGGTTTATTTTTGGCTTGTGGCTCAACAGTTGCTTTGATGACAGTATCACGGTCAGGTAAACCATAAGGGGCATCATGCACCATATATACTAAGTATTCAGTGGGAGAATTTTGGCGAATTAGCCTAGATTCACGAGTTTTCCAAAACCAACGAGTATAGTTTTCAAAATCAAGTAGAACCCGTGCGAGAGCTTCAACAGAGGATTCAAAAGTGGCTTCAACTTTAAATGAGCGATAACGTTTACCATCTTCTAGGCGCGCATACGTTTTGATATTGCGTAGTCGGTCATTTTTAACCAGTAACCACTCGTTGCTTAATTTACTACGAAATTCATCTAAATCATTAGCATTATCAGCATAAGCGGCAGGTAGTGGCAAAGACAACAAACCGATAAACGGCAGCAGAGCGAGTTTTTTGAGCATTGTTATTATTCCTATGGCATAACCACGAGTATAGCAACTTACTCTGACTCTCGCTTTGCTGTCAACAATGATTTGTTGGTACAGTGTGCCGTGAGTTATTAACCCATCCAAACTACTTAGAACTTACGCGGCTATCGCTTATTTGTTTATATTTCAACCGTTTTTATGCGCACTAAACGCGCTAATTGCGGTGCAATGCGTAAGTTCTGAACTAACTATGGCAAGTTATCGTAATTGTAAACAGGGAAAGGTAATGGTGTAGTTGAGTTAATCAGTTCGGGTTGTTGCAACATACGGCGCATTCCCAACAAGGTGGCATAAGGTGCGCTACGTTGTACAAAGTTAATCGCCCACGATGCCATATTGCCACCTGGGTCAACATAGCCTTCATTCACGATATGTAATTTACCATTAGGCATAGGGGTGACCTTGGCGGTCATATCTTCGGCAATCATCCGTACAAAAGGTGACCGTTCGGGAATAAAATCAGGGACGGCGGTGATTTTAAGCGATAAAAAATGACGAGTCGCCGTTTGTGGCTCAATCATAATATGCAGGGCAACATCACGGTCTGGCACCCCATACGGCGAATCATGAGTCACATAAAAGTAATATTCAGTAGGTGAAACTTTTTTGAGTAGTTTTGATTCTAGGGCATGCCAAGACCATTTTTTGTAGCCATCAAAATCGGTAATCATTCTGACAAATGATTCCATATTGCCATCAATCACGGCTTCTACTTTAAAAGAACGAAAACGTTTGCCATCTTCTTGTTTGGCATAGGTCTTGAGGCTGTGGCGTTGGTCATTTTTAACCACAACCCACTTGTTGCCAATTTTGGTTTGTAATTCGTCGAGGTCATCATTAGCGGCAATAGCACAAGGGCTAACCATAGCAAATGATAGGGACAATAACAGCGTTTTAGTGGTTAGACGCATGATGAGCACCTTTATTCTAGGACTTACGCGGTTATCACTCATTTCTGCGAAATGCGTAAGTCTGGATTTTTTAATAATAACAGGACAAATGTATTTTTATAACAAGGACTTATGCGTTATCATTTGATACGCTGATTCAGTTTGTTCTGAGATGTATAAGTCCTAAAATACCTGTAGGTACTTACTAGCGATTACGCCTATTTTGATTAAATGTCAATCAATAGAGGATGAAGTGAGGGGTTATGAGGATAAATGGTCATCATCAACAATATATGGGTAAGTGTATAACGCTTGTCTAAGTTGCTTAAAAAAGAGGCGTATATTGGCTATACGCCTCACTATCATTAACGGCCAACTAATGAACGCGCAATCACTTCTTTCATAATTTCGTTGGTGCCACCATAAATACGTTGAATCCGTGCATCAACGTAGGCGCGTGCGGCGGGATACTCCAACATATAACCGTAGCCACCAAACATTTGTAAGCAAGCATCGGCTACCCGACCTTGCATATCCGTAGTGGATAATTTGGCAACGGCGGCAGTGGAAGCGTCTAATTTACCTTCCATGTATTGACGTACACATTGGTCAGTAAAGGCTTTATTGACGGAAATATCGGTATGACAGGTTGCCAAGGTAAAACGCGTGTTTTGTAATTTGCTGATGGGATTACCAAAAGCTTTACGTTCTTGGGTGTAAGTAATAGTGGCTTCTAATAAACCTTCAGAAGCGGCAACGGCACACACCGCCAAATTTAAACGCTCGCGTGGCAATTCATTCATTAAATAGCTAAAGCCTTTGCCTGCTTCGCCTAATAAGCTGTCTAAAGGTAATTTGACGTTATCAAAAAACAACTCTGAGGTGTCTTGGGCGTGTAAACCCATTTTTTCGAGGTTACGACCACGCGCACAGCCAGCCAAATTCATATCCACCAAAAACAAACTCACGCCTTTTGCGCCGCCTGTAGGGTCGGTTTTGGCAGCCAAAATCACTAAATCGGCGTGTTGGCCGTTGGTAATAAAAGTTTTAGAACCATTTAATACATAGTGGTCGCCATTTAAAATGGCGGTGGTACGAATCGCTTGTAAGTCAGAGCCAGCACCAGGTTCGGTCATACCAATTGCGCCAATCACTTCGCCACTAATCATTTTGGGCAACCATTGTTGACGTTGTGCCTCGTTACCAATATGTTGTACATAAGGCGCAGCAATATCGGAATGAACCGATAAACCTGTGGCTAAAGAGGCAAAATTAGCGCGCGAGGCTTCTTCTAACACCACCATTGAATATAAATAAGAGACACCCACGCCGCCATATTCTTCGGGTTGGTCAACACACAATAAGCCATTTGCACCCATGCTGTGCCATACTTCGCGCGGAATAATGCCGTCTTTTTCCCATTGATCATAAAAAGGTTTGATTTCTTTATCTAAAAAGCGTTTGACCATATCTCTAAATTGTTCAAGTTCGCTGTTAATATCTGTCATGGTTTAAACCTCAAGCGGTGAGTGGGCGAAAATTATTTTCAAGTAGTAAAGGCAGCAGTAGGCTGTTTTACTTGAGTATAATGGATAAGTTTTGGGCGTAGCTATTTTAGCTGAGTTTTTACCGATACTTACTATACAAGTGTACGGTAAATAGGTCTATGATGACGCGTATTTTGTTGTGACAAAGCTAAGACAAACCGCTTGCCAACATTTACCCAAATGCCCTAAAAAATGCTGAGTGCTGTCAATGGCTTATTGTCAAAAAAGATTAGAATAAAAGCACTAAGATTTAAATATGAATGTTGTTTTTCTTGGCAACATTTTATAACCACTGTTTGAGGTCATACATCCATGCCAGCTTATAAAGCTCCGTTACGCGATATGCGCTTCTTGATGAACGAAGTATTTGATTTTCCTGCACATTATGCCAGTTTGAGTAATGGTGCAGATGCTACACCTGATATGGTTGATGCAATTGTTAGCGAATGTGCGCGTTTATGTGAAGAAGTTTTAGCACCTATCAATTTATCGGGTGATGAAGAAGGTTGTCATTTTGATAATGGCACGGTGACTACACCAGCGGGTTTTAAAGATGCCTACGACCAATATGTGGCAGGTGGCTGGCAAGGTTTGTCTCATCCTACCGAATACGGTGGTCAAGGCTTACCCATGTCGTTAAATCTGTTAAAAGCAGAAATGATGGGTACAGCTAACTGGTCATTTACGATGTACCCTGGTTTGAGCTTGGGCTGCATGAACACCATTATGCAATATGGTGATGAAGCCCAAAAAAATACCTATATGCCACCTTTGGTTGCAGGCACATGGTCTGGCACAATGTGTTTGACCGAGCCACAATGCGGTACAGACTTGGGTCAAGTTAAAACCAAAGCCGAGCCACAAGCGGATGGTACTTATAAATTAACAGGTACAAAAATCTTTATTTCGGCAGGCGAACATGACTTGGCCGAGAATATTATTCATATTGTGTTAGCGCGTTTACCTGATGCCCCCAAAGGCACACGCGGTATTTCTTTGTTTATTGTGCCTAAGTTTTTACCTGATGCACAAGGTAATGTGGGCGAGCGTAATCCCGTTAATTGTGGCTCTATCGAACACAAAATGGGTATTAAAGCCTCTGCTACCTGTGTTTTAAACTTTGATAACGCAGTCGGTTATTTGATTGGTTTACCCAACAAAGGCTTAGAAGCGATGTTTACCTTTATGAATACGGCGCGGATTGGTACAGCCGTACAAGGTATTGCTCATGCCGAATTGTCCTATCAAGGGGCGTTAGCTTATGCCAAAGACCGCCGTTCGATGCGGGCTTTGTCGGGTAAAAAAGACCCCGAGCAAATTGCCGATGCCTTGATTCATCATGCTGACGTGCGCCGTATGTTGTTAACCCAAAAAGCGATTGCTGAGGGTGGCCGTGCAATGATTTATTTTGCTAGCCAATACGCCGACCACATGACTAACGGCATTATCGAAAACGATAAAGCAAAATATGAGCATTGGGATGACAAACTAGGCTTCTTTACACCGATTTTAAAAGGTTTCTTAACCGAGCTAGGTTTGGAAGCAGCCAATTTGGGTATGCAAGTATTTGGTGGTCATGGTTACATCAAAGAACACGGTATGGAACAAATTGCCCGTGATGCGCGGATTGCGACTTTGTATGAAGGTACAACAGGTATTCAGGCTTTAGACTTATTAGGTCGTAAAGTATTGTTGCAAAGCCGTGGTAAAGCGGTGCGTGATTTTACTGCCGAAATCCTTAAGTTCTGTGGTCGTCATGCCCGTGACAAAAATATGCGCCGTTATGTCTGGGACTTAACTAAGTTATGCGCCCAATGGAATTACTTAACCACACGTTTGATGTTGTCAGCGCGTAAAGACCGTGACATGGTTAGTGCGGCTTGTAATGACTTCTTGATGTATTCGGGTTATGTGACCTTGGCTTATTTTTGGGCGTTGCAAGCAGCCGTGGCTCATGAAAAATTAGAGAATGGCGGGGCAGAACAAGCTGAGTTTTATCAAGCTAAAATTCAAACGGCTGAATTTTATTTTGAGCGTTTATTACCGCGTGCTTCGGGTCATGCAGGTAGTATGTTGTCGCCTTCTAAGTCATTAATGCAGTTAGATAAAGATGCGTTTGTCTTTAACTAAGTATTAACTTGACAACCCAAAAAGGGAGCATAATGCTCCCTTTTTTATTTGAGTATAATAAAACATGAGCAAGCGTATTTTGGTGATTTTGGGACATCCTGCTGATGACAGTTTTTGTGGTGCGTTAATGCAGCAGTATGTGGCAGGTGCGTTGGAATCTAGTGCCGAGGTTAAAGTGCTAAAATTGGGTGAGTTGAATTTTGACCCTATTTTTGCGGGTTATAAAACCAACTCCGCCACCTTAGAACCCGATTTAATTAAGGCGCAACAGTTGATTACATGGGCAGAACACTTAGTTTTTGTCTATCCTATTTGGTGGGGAGCAATGCCTGCTTTGTTGAAAGGTTTTATTGACCGTACTTTTTTACCCAGTTTTGCCTTTAAATATCGTGCTAAATCGGCCTTATGGGATAAATTGTTGACAGGACGTAGTGCGCGTTTGTTAGTAACGATGGATTCGCCCCCTTGGTATTTTAAATGGGTTAATCATATGCCCAATCATTACCAAATGAAAAAAACCATTTTGGAGTTTTGTGGTATTAAACCCGTGCGTATTAGCAATTTTGGCGCAATTAAAGGCTCAAGTGCAGCGCAAAAAACGGCATGGTTGGCACATGCTAAACAACTGGGTCAGACACTGAGTTAAAGCACTTCTCAAGATTGTCTGACTGTAGTATTTTAACAGATTGCGCCATTGGCTCTAAAAAAATAATAACAGGGGCAGATCATGTTTAAAGGCTTATTTTTAACAGGCTCAATGCTGGGTATGTTGGGCGATTTTGTCCAAGAAAAACGCTGTCAGATTCCTGAGTTAGATGAAGCGATTGCGGTATATGGTAATCAGGCGCGGATTTCTTTGCACTTATGGACAAATCTTTTAGAAAAAATATCGGTTGCCGTTAATGACCCCGCATTAGGCTTAGAAATTGGCAAACGTATTGCGCCACGTCATGTCGGCGTATTAGGTTATTTAGTGTTATCTTGCCAAAGTTTGGGCGAGGCGTTAAATCGTTTTGCCCGTTATCAGCGTTTGGTATATGACGTAAATCCATTTACGGTACACGTTGATGAAAAAGGCATGGAGTTTCGTTGGGGCATAGATTATGGCAAACCCGGTGCATTGGTTGATGAAACATCCATTGCCGCTTTATTTAGTTTTTTGCATCGTTTAACCAATCAGCCTTTAAACCCTTCTTTTGTCAGTTTTGTTAATCCCAAACCTGCCAACGTCAAAATTTATAGCGATTTTTTTCATTGTCCTGTTGAGTTTGACGATAAAATTACCCGTTTTAGATTTCCGATAGAGTATTTGTCTGTACCGTTGCTGCACAGCGATACCACCTTGTTGGATTTGTTGTCACAACAGGCCGAAGCACTATTGGCTGTATTGCCCAAAGCCGATGTTTTTGAAGAAAAATTACAACAAGTGATTGTACAAACTTTACATGAAGGTGAGCCGACTTTACCGATTGTCTCGGCACATTTAGCTTTATCTTCACGCACTTTACAACGGCGTTTGCAAGAGCGTGGTCTGGTGTTTCAGGATATTTTAGAAAATACCCGCCGTGAGTTGGCGGTGCGTTATTTATTAGATAAAACCTTGTCTTTAACCGATATAGCCTTGTTACTTGGTTATTCAGAGCAAAGTGCTTTTAATCGTGCTTTTAAACGTTGGTATCAAGAGCCACCCAAAATGTACCGTAAACGTATTAAATAAGCTGATTTTGGTTTCGGAGGCCATTGTTTTTTATTGCGCTGTTCCCTCACCCCAACCCTCTCCCAAAGGGCGAGGGGGTTCTCTCTCCCTGTGGGAGAGAGCGAGAGTGAGGGTTTTAAATACGATATTGACTCGGAGGCTCGCCCGTCCATTTTTTAAAGGCGCGGCTAAAGTTGGCAGGGTCGGTATAACCCAAACGTGAGGCAATTTGTTCAACGGTTAATGAGGTATTTTGCAATAACTTGATAGCATCACGTTTACGCGCCTCATCTAATAATTGTTGAAAGCCCAAACCTGTTTGTTGTAAGCGGCGTTTTAGGGTGCGTGATGACATAAATAAGCGGTCGGCAACTTGCTCTAATTGTGGATAATAGCCTTGTTGATGGCTTAACATGGCGCGTACTTGGGCAGGAATATCGGTGCTACTTTCCATTAAAGCCAATTCGCGCTCACATTGTTCGGCGGCTAATTTGGCAGCAACGGGGTCGGCCATAATTAAAGGCTGGCTTAAAAAGGCTTTAGGAAAACGTAATTGATTGGCTTCTTTATTAAAAAATATGGGCGGTAACTTGTGCTTAACGGATTGATAATAGACAGGCTCGGCAAAATCAAAATGAATTTCACCTGCGTTAATGCTATTACCCGTAATAAAACTGCCTGCGCGAGCCAAGCTTAACAACAAACTTTCAAAAATAAATTGCCGCAACAAACCCACAGGATAATTACTACTGGCAACGACAATCGCAAAGTCACCTTCTATTTCGAGTTTGAAGCTCATTAACACCGTGCGTAATCGTACAAAACGCTGGGCGAGTTTAATCGCTTCTTCTAAATTAGCACAGCTCATCACGCCATAACCCAAAAAACCATGTGAAGTGACAGGCGTGCGTAAGCCCATTTCATAACCAAGCGATGGGTCTTTAGTCAAATAAAAACACTGCAAAATTAAAAATAAAAACTCAGCAGGCGTGAGGCGATGTTCGGGCTTGTCAAATAAACCCTCGTCCATACTTGACCCTTGTAGCACTTGTTTACGGCTAAAACCACGCTCCGTCATCATATCTAATAACAAACGCGGATAAGCAATCGGGACGGCTGGTTTATTGGGGTCAAAGTCGTTTTTCATCATAATTGGTAAATAGCAAATTAAAGAGTCACAAATGCGCTATTTGGCTCTATAAGTCAAGTTGCTCATATCCAAATTTGCGATGGCCTAAAAATTGCTTGTTTTTTTAATACAGTATTCGCTGAAAGGCATTTGGGTTATGAGTCATCATCAAGCCGCACCTGAACACAAAAGCATTATGCCTGTCATTCCTGCCATGAGTGAGGCTTTACAACAGGTTTTAGAACATGCCCAACAACCTTCAGAGTTGGAGCAAACGGTGGTTTTTGGCTGTTGGTGGTTTGAGCCAAAAACAGGGCAGATGATACTGTCACAAGGTGCGGCTAAATTGTTAGAGGTAGCGGCTGGTTTTCATGCGCTGACTCAATCGGCGTTGTTACGGGTAAAGCCCGATGATATTGCCATGTTATTACCTATTTTACAGCATGAGCAATCAGAACAGATTAACTGTGAGTTGCGGATTATCAATGCCGAAAATGGCTTACGTTGGTTACGTTTTTTATCGCTCACTAACCCTCAAAAAAATGGTTTAAAAATGGGGGTAGTGCAGGACATTACCACCGAAAAACACGCCATGATGCGTGAAAGTTTTAGCTTTGCTTCTAGTCAGTTTTTGGTTGGCGCGCATAGCATTGGTATGGCGGTGACTAAAGTCATTCAATTGGTGTGTGAAACCTTGGGTTGGGAATGGGGTGCGTATTGGTCGATTGAGCAACGCGATGAACTAGAACCTAAATTGATTTGTAAACATTATTGGCCTCATCCAGACGTTGATTTAGAAGCCTTTACTGCCCACAGTTTACGTTTGTCAATGAGAGCGGGTGAAGGTTTGGTAGGGAGTGTCTGGCATAGTGCCTTGCCTTGTTGGATTGAGGATATGGCTAATGACCGTCAGTTTTTACGCCGACACAGTGCCAAACAATGCGGCCTTAAATCGGGATATGCCTTTCCGATTAGTTATATGAGTGTTGATGGTCGGCGGCATAGTGTGGGAGTGATGGAGTTTTTTAGTCAATGGTCACGGCAACGCGAAGCACAATTACCTAATTTAGCCTCAACCATTGGTGCATTGATAGCCCAAGCAATTCAACGTATGGAGCAGCAAGAAAGTATTAAACAACTGGCACAAATTGACGATTTGACAGGTTTAATTAACCGCAATTATTTTCATCAATTATTAGACAGTGCCTGTTTTAATGCCACTGCTAACACTTCATCTTTTGGGGTGCTATTTATTGATTTAGACCGTTTTAAACCCATTAACGATGCCTTTGGCCATGATGCAGGTAATGTGGTGTTGCGCGCTTTTGCTCAACGGTTACAGCAGTTAGTGCAAGATAAAGGCACAGCAGGACGTTTGGGGGGCGATGAGTTTGCGGTATTAACTAAACCTACCGAAACCATGCGTGATTTGCGTGCGTTGGCCGAGCAGGTGTTGGTAGCGGCGCGTACTCCTTTTGCCTTTGGTGAGCATGAGTTAACCGTATCAGCGAGTGTGGGCATTAGTATCTTTCCTGAAAATGGTTGGACAAGTGCCGAATTGGTGCGTAGTGCCGATACTGCCATGTATAAAAGCAAAAAAAATGGCCGTAATGTGTTGAGTTTTGTCTCTGATGATAGTTGTGAGATTTTGGCGCAAGAACGGTCGTTATTGGTGCGTCAATTAACCCTAGAAGCCGAGCTACATCATGCGTTGGTCAAAAATCACTTCTTTTTAGAATATCAGCCCGTATTTGATTTTAATAACGTTGGTGCGCGTTTGGTGGCGGTAGAAGCCTTAATTCGTTGGCGGCGTGCCGATGGCGAAATTATTCATCCCGATGTGTTTATTCCGATTGCCGAACAAAGTCGTTTGATTATTCAAATTGGTCGTTGGGTGATGAATCAAGCCTGTCACGATTTGGCGATACTACATAAGCAAGGTTTTAGTGAGGTGCAACTGAGTGTCAATATGGCAGCCTTAGAGTTTGTTAACCCGAGTTTGCCTTATGAGCTAAGTGCCATTGCCGAATCGTTGGGCATTGCGAATCGCTTTTTATGTTTAGAAATGACCGAAAGCATGATTATGCGTCAGCCTGATAAAGTCATTCCTGTGATGAAGTCCTTACGCAAATTAGGCTTTAAAATCAGTTTGGACGATTTTGGCATGGGACATTCGTCTTTATATCGCTTAAAACAATTGCCGATTTCGTCATTAAAAATAGACCGCTCTTTTATTAAAGGACTGCCTTATGATAGAGGTGATAGGGCGATTATTCGTACCATTTTAGATTTGGGACGACACATGAAATTGGCGGTGATTGCCGAAGGGGTAGAAACTGACTCACAATTGGGCTTTTTACGCCAATTTGGTTGTCACTTAATTCAAGGTTTTGCCCTCAGTCGGCCATTATCCTTAGCTGACCTTTTGGAGTATCATCAGCGACAAGATCAATCTACTTTGGTAATAGCAGCTTCGGCTTAGAAAATTAAGACTATCCTAAAAAACGCTGCATTAACGGCGCAGAAGGTATTAAGCATTGCTCTTTTTGGCCAAATAAACGGTAACGATTAAGGGCAATTCGGTCATATAACCAATCGCGTATCACGGTTGGTACAATTGAGCCTAATACAGTTAATAATCGCCATGCAGCATTAAATTGGCACACAATCTTAAAAAAAGCAGTTGACCTAAAAAAAGCCTGACCGTTTTCGATATAGACCATTGTGTCGTATTGAGTAGTAGGCAAACCGCACCATGCTAATAAAGCTTGTCCTTGTGGTGATTGCACCGAGGCAAACTTAAACTGTGCGTGTGGATCACGTTTAATCACAAATTGCACCCACGCGGCGCATAAATTACATACACCATCAAACAAAATAATACGCGGATGTTGTGCTATTAAGTCTTGTGCGTTCATGGTGTTGCCTCATTTAAATCTGACTATATTGACTATACCATCACTGCTTGGTTGTGGATGCTCGGCGGCCATGATTTCGTTAGGTTTATCTTCGTGATAACCGCAACTAACGCATTCAATCCATTCTTGTTCCGTGCCACTGTCTTTACACCAACGAATCACGTCTTGCTGTTGACATTTTTTGCAGACAGCACCTGCAATAAAGCGTTTTTTGAGCATAATCATCAATTCAAAATAGTTTTTTATGGATAGGTAATAATATCATTACTAGGACTTACGCGGTTATCGCTTATTTCGATTCCGCTCAACACGAGATTTCAGTGAAATGCGTAAGTCATAATTATTCAATCCGTAGGGGCTGTTGATTATCGCAGCTCGTTAATTTAGTATGAAAAGCTGTACGCTAGTACAAAATAAAATGCTTCTTTAAGTTATTCATATAAATACATCTCAACACCAACCTAAAAACAAGACATTAATTTCGTTTTAACTTTTAAAATCAGAGGTAAGTTATGCTTTCACGGCTGCTTAAGGCACTTTTATTAACCAGTATTATGTGGGGTTCTGTTTCCTACGCAGCGAATGACGATTTAGATTTTTTGCGCCAATCTGCTCAAAAATCTGATGAATGGCGATTGATTAAGCACGATAAAATTAGAAATATAAAAGCTTATGATAAAAGAGAGACTGGCCAAAATTTACGTTCTTTTAAAGTAGAATACGAAGTGGAGGCCAGCTTTGATGATATAGCGCGTATCTATTTCGATTTTGAAAATTATAACCGTTGGTTTTATGAGTTGATTTCGGCAAAAATGCTGGCCAAAATTTCACCAACAGAGTTTTACTATTACACATCACACCGCGCTCCACCTACGTTACCAGATAGAGATGCGGTACTTCACGCAAAGGTTGAGCCTTACAATAAGAAAAGAGGTTATGCGCGACTTACGCTGATTGCTGAACCTACATATATTCCAGCTAAACCGCCGTTAATTCGTATGCCCAAAATGAATATGATGGTGACTTGGACACCTTCAGAAAATGGCGTTATTCATGGAGTGGCAGAGGGGTTTGTTGATCCAGGTGGAGTTACACCTGCATGGGCAATTAATTATGTGCAAAGACAAGCACCTTATTTAACAGCGTTAGGTTTTCTCAGGCTTCTTAAACAACAAAAGCAAGCAGATATTAATACGCCCCCTTTGTTTTCATTAAAAGAGTAAATTACGCTCAGGACTTACGCATTTTACCGAAAGTCTGTGTTGAGCGGAGTTGTGGTGGCTTCGACTCCGCTTAGCCATCATGACTCTGTTTCCTGAGCGTAGTCGAAGGACAGCCACCACAAAAATGCCCCCTGAGCGCAGTCGAAGGGGCAATGTTAAGTCAAGCCTTTTCCAAGCCTGAATGACGCAACAGTGCGTCAATACTCGGTTCGCGGCCTCTAAAAGCAACAAACAAGTCTAAAGCGGCTTCACTGCCACCTTTGGCTAACACGTTTTGTCTAAAAGCTAAACCTGTCTCGCGGTTAAAAATGCCTTCAGCTTCAAAGCGCGAAAAAGCATCGCTTGATAACACTTCTGCCCATTTATAACTGTAATAACCCGCTGCATAGCCTCCAGCAAAAATATGGCTAAAACTGTGTTGAAAACGATTAAAGGCAGGGGGTGGCATGACGCTAATTTCGGCGCGTACTTGGTCAATTTGTGCTTGAATGCCTTCGATAGATAAAGGAGCTTGACTGTGAATACCTAAATCAAACAACGCAAATTCCAATTGGCGTAAGGTTTGTAAGCCCGATTGAAAGTTTTTGGCGGCCAATAAACTTTCTAATAAGGCAGAGGGTAGCGTTTCTTGACTCTCAATATGACAGGTCATTAATTGCAGCGCGTCCTCTTCCCAACACCAATGCTCCATAAATTGACTAGGTAACTCCACCGCATCCCACGCCACCCCATGAATCCCCCCCACGGCACTAATATCCACTTCGGTGAGCATATGGTGTAAGCCATGACCAAATTCATGGAATAGGGTAATCACTTCGTCATGGGTGAGAAGTGCAGGGGTGTCACCGACAGGTGGCGCAAAATTACAGGTTAAAAAGGCAATCGGTAATTGTAGGCTGCTATCGGCTAATACACGGCGCGAGCGGCAATTGCTCATCCATGCACCGCCGCGTTTGTTGGCGCGGGCATATGGGTCTAAATAAAAACTTGCAAAGGTGTTGCCGTTTTCGCTAATTTCATAATAAGTCACGTCATCTGCCCAAACATCAACTTTTTTAGCGGTAATCTCAATACCATATAGTTTTTGCACAATGTCAAACAAGCCCGCAATCACTTTTGGTGCAGGAAAATAAGCGCGTAAGGTTTCTTGCGATAAATTATGTTTTTGTTGTTTGAGTTTTTCGGCGGTGTAGCCTGTATCCCACGGTTTTAAATCGTCTATGCCGAGTGTGGACGCAAAGGCACGTAATTCGTCTAAGTCTTGCTGTGCAGCAGGTTTGGCACGTTGGGCAAGTTCGTTTAAAAATTGCATGACAACAGCAACAGACGAAGCCATTTTGGGGACTAGCGATAACTCGGCATAATGACTGTAACCCAATAATTGGGCTTGCTCATAACGTAAAGCCAAAATTTCGGTCATTAAGGGCGAGTTATCAAATTTACCGTCTTGGCTAAGCTCAGAGGCGCGTGTGGTGTAAGCGGTGTACAAAGTTTCGCGTAGTTGTCGATTGTTGGCATAAGTCATCACGGCCAAATAAGCAGGCGCGTCTAAGGTGACAATATGACCAGTTAAACCGCGTTGCGTTGCTAATTGCGCCAATAAATTTTGGCTTGCTTGAGGAATACCGTGTAATTCTTCTTCTGATAGCGGCTTGTGCCATGCTTGGGTGGCATCAAGCAAGTTATCGGCAAATTTGGAGCAAATCGCTGATAAACGCTCCTCAATCGCGGCAAATCGTTGTTTTTGTTCTAAGGGTAATGCTACGCCACTGAGTTTAAAATCGCGTAGGGCATTATTAACTGCTTGTTGTTGTGCGGTGTTAAGTTGGGCAAACTCCGCACTATCCGCCAGTGTTTGATAGCTTTGATAGAGGTCGGTATTTTGGCCAAGTTCGGTGTAGTAGGCCGAAATTTGTGCCAAACAACCATTGTAGGTTTCGCGCCATGCAGGGCTATTGGTCACGGCGTTTAAGTGACTCACTAATGACCATGCTTTGCTTAGGCTATCATCTAATTCTTCGAGTTGAGCAGGTAAAGACTGCCATGTGGGAGCGTGTTGTTTGGCGATATTGGCAATTGTGGCACGATTTTGTGCGAGTAGCTCGCTGATGGTTGGTGCAACCAAGTCGGGCGTAATTTGTGAAAAAGCGGGTAGTTGTTGTTGAGTTAATAAAGGGTTTGACATAAAAAGCAACTCTAATGATAAACACATTTGGTTAAGATAGTGATAACGATGACTAAGGGCAAGTCTTGTAGCGTGGATTTCGTTCCTCAACTCATCCTACACTGACTGACGATACGCTGTGGTATAAAAAACGCCATCAACAAAATATTCAACATGCAAATGGAGTGGTGACAGTCATGATAGCAAGTCAACAATATGCCTTAGTGGCGGACTATAACTGGATAGTCGAAAACTTTGATTATGGCAATAGTAATTTTGCAGGCCAACAACTGGGCGGCAAAATCGGGATTGTGAAAGACCCGTTTGGTACGCCCATTGATTTAAAACCCACACCGATACCTAGTGTCGTGAATGGGCAAACGGTGACCAGTTATGCGTCAAAGTTGGGGGCGCAACCGACTAAAATTAATCGTATTGGCAGTGAGGCGATTGGTTGGATTTATGGTATGGCCGCGCCTGAGATAAGCATACAAGCCGAAGAGGATAAACCAAAACGGCGGACTATGATAATTGCTGATATTAGTGGTGGCCTAACCCCTGAGCCAGAAATCATTAAACCTGAGAATTATCAAGGCTCGGCAGAGTATGATGGTTATGAAATGCCTATGACTGACGAAGAGATCGCGAAATTTCGTCAACGATTGATTGACCATGGTGTAAGTGTAGATGGCCCAGAGATTTCATATGAAGAGTATTTAGAATATTTAAAAAATAAAAAAGCCGATACGGGCGAAAATGAGCCTAATTTAGAATTTATAAATGGCTCAGTCTCTGTTGCTGAAGTGTCAGAACCTGATAATAGCCAAAACATCCCTGATTATATGCTCAAGGTTTTTAAAGATAGTAATAATCAATTACAGCGCGGTAGGCTGGGCATTTTGCTCAGCTAATTGTTTAAAAAAGGTTTTTAATTGCTGGGCTAAAGCCGCAGCCTACATCAATGTTATTATGTTATGCGTGTGGTTGAGGCACAAAACCCACGATAATTAAATTGTGGGTCTCCTTTGTCAACACATTCTACAAATCGGCTAACTGTACTCGCCCATTTTTAACAGGCGGACACCAAAAATAAGCACCTGTGATGGGGCGTGTAAATGTAAATAGCGCATCGGAAATGCCATCTTCTAAACCGACCATGCGCCGTAATTGCGCGCTAAAAGCCTGCAAAGAATGACCAAAAGACACAAAAACTAAACCACCTTCGGCATCAGCAGACCACGCCATTGAACGGCGTAAAAC
>Ga0209599_10000053_pt1 | contig 82676 bp, 57 predicted proteins | sample Shrwel_input2_FT_FD_187534 | JGI IMG/M metagenome (GOLD analysis project Ga0209599, IMG submission 187534) | Subsurface microbial communities from deep shales in Ohio, USA - Utica-3 well 1 S input2 FT (SPAdes) (version 2) ...
CGCCAAACGCCACCTGCTTTTGCCGTTCCAGCGAATTGGTGGTGGAGCCACATTCCAGGTCGATGGTGCCGTTGGTCATCAGCGGAATGCGGGTTTGCGAGGTGACCGGGGTGAGCTTGGTCACCAGCGCCGGCATTTTCAGTTCTTTTTTGACCGTTTCGACCACTTTGTTGCACAGGTCCATCGAGTAGCCCACCGGCTTCTGGTTGCCATCCAGGTAGGAGAACGGGATCGACGATTCGCGGTGGCCGACGTTGATCGTGCCGGTTTCCTTGATTTTTTGCAGGGTATCAGCCATCACCGGGGTGGCCAGCAGGGCAGAGGTCACGGCCACAGCCATGAAACGGATCGAAGTGCGCATCTAATTCTCCTGAGCAAATGCAAGGGATCGGCCAATTGGCTCGACCAGGGCAGAATGTCATGTCTGGCTGGGCCTTGCGCCACAGAGCTTGCGCCCCTGCGCCTGGCTGCCATGATTTTACGGTAGCAGCTTATTGCTGCTTGTGGGTAACACTGTATAGCGTATTAGCAGAAACAGTGCCAAGGAAAATCGGGTGGGGGTTTTTATATAAAATATTGTTTTTAATGGTTTTTATGTCTGACTGCCTGGCTATTCGTACGGAATGCCGAACCCGTTCGGTCAGGATCGTTCGGAAAACCGAACGCAATGTGCGTAGTGTCCGTGCCGACACGCACGGCCCACGCGCGCCACCGCTGTTCACACTGGGCAATCCGCGCTGACCGCTGGTTGCCTGGCCGGTGTCCGCCACCAGGCCAGCCGCCCGGCCAGGCCTGCGGATTTCCCGCGCAAGGATTGCCACCTGACGCACAAGCGACTAGGCTGCATCCCCTTGTTTCCCACGGTTGATCCACAGGCGCGCTCAAGATGGACTTGAAATGGCTGGAAGACTTTATCAGTCTGGCCGAAACCCACAGTTTTTCCCGTTCGGCAGCGTTGCGCCATGTGACCCAGCCGGCGTTTTCCCGCCGCATCCGCTCGCTGGAAAGCTGGCTGGGGGTGGACTTGATTGACCGCACCGCCTACCCCACCCGGCTCACTCCGGCGGGTGAGCTGTTTCATGGCCAGGCGCTGGAGATTCTGGCCCAGCTCAGCCATGCCCGCGCCCTGCTGCGCGGCCAGCAGTCGGTGCCGCCAGATACGGTGAATGTGGCGGTGCCGCATACCCTGGCGCTGACGTTCTTTCCAAAATGGCTGACCGAAGTCAAACGCACCTGCGGCGAATTTAGCACCCGGCTGACCGCCGGCAATGTGCACGATGCGGTGATGGCGCTGGAAAGCGGCGGTTGTGATTTGCTGCTGTGCTATCACCACCCGCACCAGCCGGTTCACCTCGACCCGGCCCGCTACGACATGCTGGTGCTGGGCGAGGAAATCCTGCGCCCCTACGCCCGTTGCGACAGCCGGGGCGTGCCAATGTACTGCCTGCCCGGCCAGGCCAGTGCGCCCGTGCCGTTTCTGGCCTACGCCCCCGGTGCGTATCTGGAGCGGATGGTGGCGCTGATGGTAGCCGAGGGCGAACAAACCCTGCACCTGGCAGCGTGCTACGAAACCGATATGGCCGAAGGACTGAAAAGCATGGTGCTGGAAGGTCATGGCCTGGCGTTTTTGCCCGAGAGCGCGGTCAGCCGCGAAGTGCGCCGCCATCAGCTGGCGGTGGCCGGCGATGCCCGCTGGCAGCTGAGCATGGAAATCCGCCTGTACCGCGAACACCGCAGCAGCAAGCCGCTGGTAAACACCCTGTGGCAAACCTTGTCCGACGCGCGCAGCGGCAAGCGCGGGCGTGGGCGCTGATGTGTTGGGCTGGTATGTAAATATACGGTATTACCGTATTGATATATTTCAATAGGCAGATTCACCGCCAATCTGCGGCTAGCAGGCTGGCGGGCATCACCCGGCAGCGTGTGCTATCCACGCCCGTCGGGCAGGCACGGTGGCATCCTGGCCTCACCCTGGCGTGAGGCGTCTGCGCGCCTGTTTTGCCTCAATCCTCTGTTGTCCTTGAACCCTTCACCGCTCCTGCGCTGGCAGCGGCTGGCTTGTCTTGTCTGGCAGGCATTGGCCTGCTTTGCCATGCTAAAAAACAATATTTTGTTTTTACAGCAAATTTCTTGCATTTTTCCATAAAGTCAAAAACCAAACCGTCCGCTTCATCAAGGGCAGCGCATCGCCCATTTAGGGTCGATCAGGCCGGCTTGCGTGAGCGGCAGGATGCAGAAACTTCCATCCAGCACAAGTTTTCGGCTGTCTGGCACAAGTCACCCCGCTGGGCATGACACATCAATTACGTAATAATACGTGTATAACTGTTAATCAAAATTTAATTCGTCGCTCACGTGTCAATACGCCTGTTCACACGGCGTTGCCCCATGGCAACGCCGTGTTGTTTGTGGCCGGATGCATGGGGTAGACGGGTGATCAGCATGCGGCGGGATCTCCCCGCGCGCGCTGGCTTACAGGAAAGTGGCAGTACATGGACTGGATGGGATGGTTGTGCCGGATGCGGTGTGCCTTGCTGCTGTGCAAGGCATGGGGAATCACGGCGGTGTGCGCCTTGTGGCTGGCCGCGCCGGCCTGGGCGGGGTTGGGTGCCTCGGTCACACTGGTGGGGGCCACGGCGATTTATCCGGGGGAAACCACCCTGCTGCAAATCACCCTGTCCAATAGCAATCAGACCGCCCTGCTGACCAACGTGGCATTTGCCAACACGCTGCCTGGCGTGTGGCCCAATGGCTTGCGCATTGCCGGTGCAGCCACCTACACCTGCACCGACCCGGCAGGCCCCACCACCAGCGCCGGGGTGGGGGTACTCACGGCCACGCCAGGCACCCAGGCGATTTCCCTGACTGGCGGTGTGATTCCACAGCACAGCGGTGGCACCGACGGCACCTGTACCATTCAGATTCCGGTGACCGCCGGCTCTTCCACCGGAACCAGCGTCACCCACACCTATACCGTGCTGAGCAATGCGGTGACCGGTGACGACCCCGGTGCCCAGATCAATGTGGGTGATGTCAGCCAGACCGTGAACGTCAAGCCGGTGGCGCTGCCCACGCTGAACAAGAACTTCAGCAACAGCACTGCCGTGCTGGGCGGCGCACCGGTGACGCTGACCATCACCCTGAACAACCCGACCAATCCGATTGCCATTCCCAATTTCAGCATTACCGACAACTTTCCCACTCTGGGCGGCGGTGGCGCGGTCATTCAGGTGGCCACCCCACCGGCGGCTACCGCCACCTGCACCGGCGCAGGCACGCCACCCGTGTTTACCCCGGCAGCGGGTGATGTCAGCCTGACGGCCACGGGCGGCACGGTGGCGGCCAATGGCAGCTGCACGCTGACAGTTAAAGTAGAAGCGCGCCATTCCAACGGCCAGTACACCACCGGCGCGCAAACCAATGTGATTCAGGGCAGCGCCAACTTCACCAACGACCTGGGCCTGGTGCCGGCCAACGCCAGTGCATCGGTCACGGTCAATTCGCCGCTGCGAGTCAGCAAGGCGTTTGCCCATGCCGCGCTGGCCAGCGGGCAAAGCGACACCATGACCATCACGCTGACCAACGATGGCAGCAGCGCGCTGACGGTGACGACGCTGACCGACAGCCCGATTGACGGCATTGGCGATGCCACGTATGGCCTGAAAGTACAACCTGGCGCGGCCACCACCTGTGCCGGCGGCGCGGTGGCCAATACGGCTGGCGATGTGGGGGTGACCCTGACAGGCGGGACGATTCCGGCCAATGGCAGCTGCACGGTGACCGTGCCCTTTATCGGCACCTCGCAAGTGGCCGGGGTACCCATCACCTTTACCAACACCCTGGCCGAAGGCGCAGTGGGCGTCACCGCCCCGGCCATTGTCAGCAAATCCGCCTCCGCCACCGTGCTGGTGGCCGATGATCTGGTGGTGCTCAAATCTGCCACCCCGTCGGGCGGCAGCAGTGTGGCACCGGGCAACCCGATCCGCTTCAGCATCACCGTCAATAACTATTCCGGTACTGACCGGGCCAATGTCACGGTCAGCGATACGCTGGTGAACACCAGCTTCCTGACGGGCACCATCAATGGCAATAATTACACCCCCAGCGTCAGCGCCGGGTGTGGGGCGCTGACGGTTGCCGGCGCGGTGGGTGCCACCACGCCGGTGTTTACCATTGGCAACCTGCCGCAGCGGATCAGCGCCAGCACGCCAGGCAGCTGTGTGGTGACCTTCTGGGCGATGGTCAATCCGGGAGTGGCCAATGGCGCCACCATCCAGAACAATATTGTCGCCAGCGGGGTGTGCCACAGTGGCGGTGCCTTGTGCAATGCCGCACCATCTGGCCCGACCAGCTCGTCGGTCAATAGCGCCGTGCTCAGCGCGGCCAAGGCATTCAGTCCGGCTGGGCCTTTGTCGGAAGGCACCATCAGCCGGATGACGATCACCCTGACCAACCGTTCAGCCAACCCGATTACCGGGCTGTCGGTCACCGACACCCTGCCGCTGGCGGTGTCTGGCGGTGGGCAGTTGCGCGTGGCCACCCCGGCCAATGCCGCCAGCACCTGTGGTACGCCCACCATCACCGCCGTGGCCGGCTCCACTTCGCTGGGCCTGAACGGAGGCTCGGTGCCGGCACGGGCCAGCAATGGCACGGGTGCCGATGGCACTTGCGTGGTGCAGGTGGACGTGGTTGGGCCAGCCGGGGTGTACAACAACACCGCCACGGCGTCCGGCACCGAAACCTACGCCGATGGCACCACCCACCTGCTGGCACCCGTCACCACCAATACTGCCACGCTGACCTACACCGGCTCGCTGGGGGCGAGCAAAACCTTTTCGCCTACTGCCGTGTCGTCTGGCGGGCGCGCCACCGTGCTGATTCGTATCAGCAATGGCGGCGCTGTCCTGCTGAATAATGTGTCGGTGACCGACCCGCTGCCCGCCGGCATGGTGGTGGCCAGCCCAAGCAACGCCTACACCACCTGCCCTGGCAGCCCTGTGGTATCAGCCACCGTCGGCGGCAGTTCGGTCAGCATGAGCGGGGCCACGCTGAGCAGCGGGGCCAATTGCGATGTGCTGTTTGATGTGGTGGCCACTGGCGCGGCCAACTGGGTGAACACCATTCCGGCGGGCAACCTCACCGCTTCCGGCGGGGTGATGAACAGCTCGGCGGTGATTGGCACGCTGAACTGGAGCCCGCCCACCAATATTATCCTGGCCAAGGCCACCAACCCCAGTACGCTGACCTTTCCTGGTCAGGTCAGCGTACTGACCATCACCGTCACCGCTGGCACCCAGGCCGTGACCGGTTTGAGCCTGACCGACTACTTTACGGTGGATGGCACCGCCGGTGCTGCACTGAATGGCTGGGCCATTGCGCCGTCGCCAGCGGCGCAAACCAGCTGCCCTGGCGGGATGGTCAGCGCCACGGCGGGGAGCAATCAGCTGTCGCTGAGCGGTGCCTCGCTGGCGGCCAACACCAGCTGCACCATCACGGTGAATGTCACCTCGTCCAAGGTGGGCGGGATCACCAACTTTATCCCGATTGGCGCGGTGAGCACCGATCAGGGCTTGAGCAATGTCGGCCCGGCCAACACCAGCCTGACCATCAACAGCAACCTGGGGCTGGTCAAGCAGTTCTCGCCCAACCCAATCAAACCAGGCGAGCGCGCCCGCCTGCGCATTACCTTTTATAACCCGACCGCGCAAACGGTGACCAATGCCTCGGTCACTGACAATCTGCCCGGTGCCATGAGCGTGCCGGCTGGGGCCAACCCGACCACAACGTGTGCCGGGGCCACCCTGACCACGCCAACCGCCAGTCAGGTGCAGATTACCGGAGCCACCGTGGCCGCCGCCGTGGGCGTGGTTTCGGGCACCTGCTACGCCGAACTGGACGTGCTGGTGGCCGCCCAGGGCGATTACACCAACACCATCCCGGCCAATGCCGTGGTGGCTACCACCGGCGGCGTGCCCACCACCAACTCGCAGCCCAGCAGCGATACGCTGAAAGTGAAGTCGCCGCTGGTGGTGCACAAGGCGATTGATGGCAAAACCCTGGACAGCGGCAACCCGGCAGGCTTTGCCACCAACACCGCCAGCGCGCTGGCTGGGGTGTCTACCACGCTGACCGTGCATATTGCCAACCCCAATACCGCGCCGGTCACACAAACCCTGTTCACCGACACCCTGCCCAGCGGCATGGTGATTGCCGCTACCCCGGCGGCCAGCACCACCTGCGCCGGGGGCACGGTCATTGCCGCACCATCGGGCACCAGCTTCCGCCTGACCGGGGCCACGGTGCCGGCCAGCGGCAGTTGCACGGTGCGGGTGGACGTGCTGAGCAACTCGCCCGGTTCGTACACCAACACGCTGGCTTCTGGCGCGGTGACCACGCTGGAAGGGGTGAAGAACGAAGAGCCTACCAGTGCCCGGCTGATCGTTGCGCAGCCGGTGGGGGTGAGCAAGCAGTTCAGCCCGGCGGTGATTACCCCGGGCGGCACGTCACGGCTGAGCATTGTGCTGAGCAATAACAACAGCACTGCGGTCACCCTGACCAGTGCATTTGACGATGTCCTGCCGATTGCGCCAGGTCAGATTCAGGTGGCTGCGGTACCCAATGTCAGCAGCACCTGCACCGGCGCGGTCACCGCTGCCGCAGGGGCCACCACGGTACGGCTGGCCAATGGTGCCACCGTGCCGGCTGGCGGTTGCACGCTGAGCGTGGATGTCACCGGCAGTACGCCAGGGGTGCATACCAACAATATCCCGGCTGCCGCGCTGAAAACCAGCCTGGGCAACAACCCGACCCCTGCCAACGCCACGCTGACCGTCAGCGACAAGGGCTATGTGTCGGGCCGGGTATTCAAGGACAACAACGTCACGCCCAATGGCAGTTATGAGGCCGGCACCGACACGCCGCTGGAAGGTGTGTCGGTCGAACTGCGCACCGGGGCCAGTTGCGCCGGCGCACTGGTGGCCGGGCTGACCAACCCCACCCCCACCGACGCACTGGGTAACTATCTGTTTGCCGAGCTGTCTGCCGGCACCTATTCGGTGTGCCAACCCGCCCAGCCCACCGGCACCAGCAATGGCATCACCACCGCCGGCTCGATTGTCAGCAATGGCGGCAGCACCGGCACGGCGGGCGCAGCCAGCAACCCTGGTGCCACCAGCAGCCAGATTGTCGGCATTGTGCTGAACATGGCTGGGGGCGGTCAGGTCAGCGGCTCGGTGCAAAACAACTTTGCCGAAGTGGTGCTCAGCCAGATTTCCGGCACGGTGTTCCTGGACCAGAACAATAACGGCATCCAGAACGGTGCCGACAATGGCCTGGGCTCGGTCACTCTTGAGCTGCTCAACGCCAGCAACGCGGTGGTGGCCACCACCACCACCAACGCCAGCGGCCAGTACAGCTTCACCAATTTGCAGCCTGGCAGCTATTCAGTGCGCGAACCCAACCAGCCGGCGGGTTCCAGCAATGGCCTGACCGTGGCGGGCAGCGTGGGCAATGGTGGCACGCCAGGCAGCGTCACGGCAGTGGGCACCCTGCCCAGCCGGATCAGCGCCATTGTGCTGCCGCCCAATACCAGTTCCATCGACAATAACTTTGCTGAAATTCCCAACGGACGCACGCTGTCCGGCAAGGTGTTCTTTGACGTCAACGATAACGGCGTGCAGGACAGCGGCGATGGCGGCATTGCCAATGTCACCCTTAACCTCACCGGCAATGACATCAACGGCAACCCGGTCAGCCTGACGGTCAACACCTCGGCGGATGGTTCGTACATGTTCAGTGGTGTGCCGGAAGGCAGCAGCTACACCGTCACCGAACCGACCCAGCCAGCAGGCAGCAAGAATGGCAAAACCCTGGTGGGCTCCACGGGTGGCACCGCCACCTTGGTGACGGTGGTTCCCAGCGCCCTCAGCGCGATCAATCTGGCGGCGGCCAATACCGTGTCGGCCAATAACAACTTTGCCGAAATTCCGCTGCCGCCTTCTGGCGGTGGCGGTTCCAGCACGCCGCCAGGCCAGCCCGATCTGGTGCTGAGTAAAACCCACAGCCCCAGCCAGTTCAGCCTGGGCGGCACGGGCAGCTATACCTTGCAAGCCAGCAACCAGGGCGACGGTGCCACCGCCTTGGGCATTCAGGTGGTGGATACCCTGCCGGCTGGGGTAACCGTCAACGGCACGCCCAGCGGCAGCGGCTGGCAATGCCAGGTCAGTGGTCAGCAGGTGAGCTGCCAGCTGGCGGATTTGCTGCCGGCGGGCGGCAAGGCCGCGCCGATTGTGATTCCGGTGAAAGTGGATGCCAACCTGACTGGCACCACCCTCACCAATACCGCCGTGGTCAGCGGCGGCGGTGAAGGCACGGATAAAACCGGCAATAACACCGCCACCGACGTGGTCACCATTATTATTCCGGTCAAGCCTGACACCCGTCAGCCGGATCTGGGGGTGAGCAAAACCCACAGCCCGGCCCAGTTCAGCGCCGGGGGCAGCGCCAGCTATACCTTGCAGGCATTCAACCACGGCGATGGCAGCACCACCCAGGGCATCCGCGTGGAGGACACCCTGCCTGCCGGTCTGGCCATTGTTGGCGCGCCAGCCGGTGCGGGCTGGCAATGCCAGGTCAGCGGCCAGCAGGTCAGTTGCCAATCCAGCGGCCTGCTGGCTGCCGGAGCCAGTACGCCCCCGATTGTGATCTCCGTGATGGTGGATCCCACCCTGGCCGGCAAGAGCGTGACCAATACCGCCGTGGTCAGCGGCGGCGGCGAAGGGCCGGATAAAACCGGCAATAACACCGCCACCGATGTGGCCAGCATTCCGCTGCCAGAAGTGCCGGCAGTGCAGCCCGACCTGGTGATCAGCAAAACCCACAGCCCGGTGCTGTTTGGCGCGGGCAGCCTCGCCAGTTACACCCTGACCGTGTCCAATCAGGGCGAGGCCGCCACCTTCCAGAGCATCCAGGTGAGTGACAGCCTGCCGGACGGCTTGCGCGCAGCGGGCACGCCCAGTGGCAAAGGCTGGCAGTGTCAGGTCAGCGGCCAGCAGGTCAGTTGCCAGTCCAGCGATGTTTTGCTGCCAGGTGGCCGGGCTGCGCCGATTGAGATTCCGGTAAAACTGGACGCCAGTCTGAGCAGCCGGACCCTGACCAATATCGCCGTGGTCAGCGGCGGTGGCGAAGGCTCGGATAAAACCGGCAATAACACCGCCACCGATGTAGCCGAAGTCAGCCAGCCAGATCTGCTGCTGAGCAAAACCCACAGCCCGGTGCGCTTGATTGCAGGCCGCACCGCCAGCTATACGCTGACCGTGTCCAATCAGGGCATTAGCGCCACGGTGGGCAGCGTGCAGGTGGTGGATACCCTGCCCGCCGGGCTGACGGTCTCCGGTGTGCCCGGCGGCAATGGCTGGCAATGCCAGGTCAGCGGCCAGCAAGTGAGCTGCCTGCTGGACACGCCGGTATTGCCGGGGGCCAGCGCTGCGCCGATTGTGATTCCGGTGAAACTGGCTGCCACGCTGACCAGCCAAACCGTCACCAATACCGCTGTGGTCAGCGGTGGCGGTGAAAGCAGTGACAAAACCGGCAACAACACCGTTGCCGACGTGGCCGAGGTGGTGTTGCTGGCCAGCGTGCATGGCCATGTCTGGCTGGATATGTCACACACCCGCCGCTTTGCCGACCCAGCCTCACGGCCACAACCCGACTGGATGGTGGAGCTGCTGCGCGATGGTGTGCTGCTGCGCAGCGCCCAGACCGACGCCGAAGGCGCGTATGGCTTTACCGAACTGGAAGCCGGCAGCGGCTACCAGATTCGCTTCCGTCATCCGCAAACCGGGCTGCTGTACGGGGTGGCAGTGCCCAACGAACAGGCCGCCAGCTTTACCAGCGGCGTGATCAGCGCCACCAATCCAGCCGGTGCCAGCCAGAGCGATGGCACGCTGGCCAACCTGACATTGACGCCCGGGGCCAATGTGCTGGAACAAAGCCTGCCGCTGGACCCCGCCGGGATTGTCTACGATGCGGTGACCCGCCAGCCGGTGGCCGGTGCCGTGGTCACCCTGCGTGGCCCCGCTGGCTATGATCCAAGTGTCCATCTGGTGGGCGGTGGTACCGCGCAAACCACAGGCAGCGACGGCATGTACCAGTTCCTGCTCAATCCGACCGCCCCCAGCGGTGATTATTCCCTGCGGATTACCACCTATCCGGGGGGGTATGTGCCGGCACCTTCCAGCCTGATTCCGGTGTGCACCGGCGTGCTGAACGTGGCCAGCCAGCCCGACCCGGCGCTGGTTCAGCGCAGCAACAGCCAGCCGGCCAGCAGCGTGCCGCTGCACCAGCCCGCGGCTTGCCAGGGCATTGTCGGTGGCGGGGCCAGCACCACCCAGTATTACTTTGACTTTACCCTCTCGGTGGGTCGGGGCGGCTCGGCCAATGTGGTCAATAACCATATTCCGCTGGACCCGTTCCGTTCCGGCACGCTGCGAGTCAGCAAAACCACGCCGCTGGTGAATGTCAGCCGGGGTGGCCTGGTGCCTTACACCGTGACGGTGAACAACGCGGCTGACAGCTCGCCGGTAACGGCGGCCAGCGTGGTGGACCATTTGCCACCAGGCTTCCGCTATCGCCAGGGCTCGGCCTCGGTGGATGGGGTGATGATTGAACCGCAGGTCAGCGGGCGTGACTTGCGCTGGCCAGGCCTGGCGGTGAACAGCGGCCAGACCCGCACCGTGCGGCTGGTGCTGGTGGTGGGGGCCGGCGTGGGTGAAGGGGAATACACCAACCAGGCCTGGGCAGCGGATGCCAGCCAGCAGGTGATTTCCAATATCGCTGCCGCTACCGTGCGCATCGTCCCCGACCCTACCTTTGATTGCAGCGACATCATCGGCAAGGTGTTCGACGACAAAAACCTCAACGGCTACCAGGACGACGGCGAACCGGGCATTGCCAATGTGCGCGTGGTGACGGCGCGTGGCCTGCTGGTCACCACCGACGCTGACGGGCGCTTCCATGTGCCCTGCGCCAGCGTGCCGCAGGCCGATCGCGGCAGCAATTTTGTGATGAAACTGGACGAACGCACCCTGCCGTCCGGCTACCGGCTGACCACGGAAAACCCGCGTGACGTGCGGGTGACGCGCGGCAAGATGGTCAAGCTGAACTTTGGTGCCGCCATCCACAAGGTGTTCCGGCTGGAACTGGACGAGCGCGCCTTTGTGCCGGGCGAAGACCGCCTGCTCGACAGCTGGGCCGCCCAGCTGCCGGCGCTGATCACCGCCTTGCAGGCCCACCCTGCCGTGCTGCGGCTGGCTTACCCGCCGCTGAGCCGTCAGGCCAGCCGGCTGGAGGCGCTGCAGGCCGAGTTGCGCCGCCGCTACGCCCATCGCGAGGGCGTGCGCGCCGATGCGCCGCCCCTGCTGATTGAACTTGAACCTTTGTCCACCCCGACTCACCCAGGAGGCGCGCAGTGATGGCGGCCAGATTGATGTACAAGCGGTCGCTGACCGCCACCCTGGCCGCGCTGTGCGCGCTGCAACTGACGGCGGCGCAAGCTGAATCCGGCCCTGGCAGTGATGACGGCAAGCGCCGTGACAATGGCCGGATTGACCACCAGCCCTTGCCCAGCCCGGCAGAACGCCAGCCGACCCTGGCATATCCGCTGCCCTCGGGGGTCAGCCGCGCCGACCTGGTGCAACTGCGCGCCAACGAAGCCCGCACGCCGGCCACGCCGCCGCTGCAGGCGCTGGTGCTGGACGAAGCCGGGCGCACCCTGTTTGTGTCGGGCCAGGCAGAATTGACCCCCGCAGCCAAGCGCACGCTGGATGCGCTGATTGCTCAGTATGCCGGCCAGCCTGGCCTGCGCCTGTCGGTGGTTGGGCATACCGACACCCAGCGGCTGTCGCCTCGCGCCCGGCGGCAGTTTGCCGATAACCAGGCCTTGTCCGAAGCGCGCGCGCTGACCGTGGCACGCTACCTGCAGCAGGGCTGGCAACTGCCGCTGGCGCAGGTGTCGATTGCCGGTCGGGGTGAGCAGCAGCCGCTGGCCAGCAATGCCAGCGCGCAGGGCATGGCGCATAACCGCCGGGTGGATCTGCGTCTGTGGCAGCAAGCGCCAGAACCCGTGTTCGCACCGGTAGCCGCCATTCCGCCCGCCGCCTGTGCGCCGTTGGCGACGCAGCCAGACCTGCCTTTCCGGATCAGCGTGGACGGCGAAGCGCTGAAGCTGGGTGAGCCGGTCAATGAGGCCGACCGCCAGCGCTGCACCGATGTAGCGCTGGCACAAGCCGACATCCAGATCAAGTACGACGACCTGGCTGCCACGCCCAGCCTGAATGTATGGACGGCCCGTGATCTGGCGCTGCGCGGCCAGCCGGTGCAGTTTTTGGGCTACAGCAACTATGTCCATTGGATTCACCGCGCCGAAGTGCGGGTGTTCAAGCGCGGCGAGCGCCCCGATGCGCCGCCGCTGGCGGTGACACCGCTGAACTGGGCCGAGGCCAGCGAATGGACGGTTCCTGCCGAAGGTCAGGCGGAATACGCGTATTTGCTGCGGGTATACGACCGTGATGGCCGTTTTGATGAAACCGCGCTGAAACCGCTAAACGTGGCTAGCCGCGCCCGGCCACTGGCCGACCTGCAAGCGCCGTCGCGTGAAGCGCTGACTGGCTGGGGCGAAAACGCCCGCGCACTGGGCAATATGTCGGTGCGCGGTGGCACGGTCAGCATCAGTGGCCAACTGCGCCCCGGTCAGCGCGTGGCCGCGCTGGGCCTGTCGGCCCCGGTGGATGCGCAGGGCCGCTTTGTGTTGCGCCAGATTCTGCCTGCCGGCCCGCATCAGGTGGCGGTGGCGGTAACCGAGCCGGATGGCCGCGAAGCGGTGTTCCGGCGCAATCTGTCGATTCCGGACCAGGACTGGTTTTACATTGCCGTGGGCGACCTGACCCTGAGCCAGAGTCGGGTGAGCGGCCCGGCGCAGCTGGTGACTGGCGACAGCGAGGCAACGTCGGGCAGCCATCTGGATGGCCGTGCGGCGTTTTACCTGAAAGGCAAGCTCAAGGGCGACTGGCTGCTGACCGCCGCCGCCGACACCCGCGAGCAGCCGGTGAAAAACCTGTTTTCCAACTTTACTGCCAAAGACCCGCGCTACCTGCTGCGCAATATCGACCCCAACCAGTATTACCCGGTGTACGGCGACGACAGCACCACGGTGGACGATGCGCCAACCCAGGGCAAGTTTTATGTGCAGCTGGCGCGTGGTGAATCGCAGGTAATGTGGGGCAACTTCCAGACCCAATGGACCGGCAGCGAGCTGATCCAGTATTCGCGTGGGCTGTACGGCGCACGGGCGCGTTTTCGTTCGGAGGACAGCACCGGGTTTGGTGCCCGACAAACCCAGGTGGAAGCGTTTGCCGCCGACCCTGGCACGCTGGGCGCACGCGAGGTGTTTCGCGGCACCGGTGGTTCGCTGTATTACCTGCGTCACCAGGACATCACCCAGGGCTCGGAGCGCCTCTGGGTGGAAGTGCGCGACCCGGATTCCGATCTGGTGCTGGAACGTCGCCAACTGAGCGCCGGGCAGGACTACGAAGTGAATTATCTGCAGGGCCGCATCCTGCTGAGCGAGCCCTTGCCGTCCACCGCCAGCGGCAGCGGGCTGGTGTACACCAGCAGCCTGAGCGGCCAGCCGCTGTATCTGGTCACCAGCTATGAATACGCGCCGGGCCTGAGCGAAATCAGCAACCAGACCGTCGGCCTGCGTGCCACCCACTGGTTGAACGACCTGGTGCAATTGGGCGTCACCCAGTATCGCCAGGGCGAGGACGCCAGCCAGCAAACCTTGCGCGGGCTGGACGCCACCTTGCGCCTGTCGGCTGGCAGCCAGCTGCGCGCCGAATTTGCCCGCGCCAGCGGGCCGGGCAGCACCAGCTTTTATTCACAAGACGGCGGCTTTGGCTTTAATGGCCAGGCCAGCAGCGTCATCCGCGACGCCAACGCCCAGCGGCTGGAAGCTCGGCTGGATCTGGCCGACTGGATTGACGGCGGCAAGGGCCAGTTCACCGGCTACTGGCAACACCGCGAACGCGGCTTTGCCGCACCTGGCCAGGTGTTTGGCAATGGCGAGGCGGTGCGTCAGGTCGGGCTGCAGGGCAGCATGCCGCTGGGTGCCTCCAGCGAACTGCGGGTCAAGGCCGACAGCCGTCAGGCCGACACCCAGTCACAGCGCAATATCGAAGTGGGCGTGGCTACCCAGCTGGATGCGCAATGGAAGCTGTCCGGCGGGGTGCGCCACGACACTCGCGACAGCGCCCTGGCCAACGCCAGCCCGACGCTGTCGCAAAACGGCGGACGCACCGATGCCATTGTGCGCGCCGATTACACCCCGGCCAAAGACGACGGCAAGCCGGGCGAAACCGAAGACTGGTCGGCCTACGGCTTTGCCCAGGCTACCCTGGCACGCAGCGGCCAGCGCGATGCCAACCATCGCGCTGGCCTGGGCGGGCGCTGGCGGCTGAACGACCGGATGGGTGTAAACGCCGAGGCCTCGGAAGGCAGCCTGGGCGTGGGCGGCAAGCTGGGGGTGGATTACCGCCTCTCCGACCGCAGCACCGCCTATCTGGACTACCGGCTGGAAAGCGACAACCCCGAGCGCAGCTACCGGGGCCGTACCGGCAACTGGGTAAGCGGGGCCGATTACCGGGTGAGTGAGCAAACCCGGCTGTTTGGCGAAACCCGCATGGCACATGGGGCCGGCCCGCAAAGCCTGACTCAGGCGTTTGGTGTGGACCTGGCACCGAATGACCGCTGGACGCTGGGGGTGAAAACCGAAGTGGGTGAGCTGAGCGACCCGCAAGCGGGCGATCTGCGCCGGGTGGCGCTGGGGTTGTCCGCCGCGTACAAATACCAGAAGCTGAGCTATAGCGGCGCGCTGGAGCTGCGCAACGAGCACGGCAGCGGCACCGGCAGCATCAGCCATCGCCGGGTCTGGTTGTGGCGCAACACCCTGGGCTACCAGGTCGATCCGGACTGGCGCTTGCTGGGCAAGCTCAATCTGTCGCGCAGCACTAACAGCCAGGGCGCGTTCTATGACGGCAATTTTCACGAAGTGGTGCTGGGCGCGGCCTACCGCCCGGTGAACAACGACCGCTGGAATACCCTGTTCAAGTACACCAGTCTGTACAACGTGCCGTCTCCTGGCCAGCAAGCGCCATCCGGCGTGGGCAGCGCTGATTACGCCCAGCGCAGCCAGGTATTTTCGGTGGATACGGTGTGGGATGCCTGGACCAGCCTGTCGCTGGGGGCCAAGTATGGCCTGCGCATTGGCGAGCTGCGCGCCAACAAGGTCAGCGGCGAATGGTTCTCCAGCCGCGCCGACCTGCTGGTGTTGCGCGCCGACTGGCATGTGGTCAAGGAATGGGACGCGCTGGTGGAATGGCGCACCCTGCGCGCCAAGGAAGCTGAGGATGCCCGTTCTGGTGTGCTGCTGGGGGTGTACCGCCACCTGGACAAGCACGTCAAGCTTGGGGTGGGCTACAACTTCACTTCATATTCGGACGATTTGACCGACTTGTCTTACCGCAGTCGCGGCTGGTTTCTGAATGTACTGGGGACGTTCTGAACGGGACATGATGGGGTAAAGCCAGCCATCCCTGTGCTGGCCCGACCCCATTCGGGGGTCAGGCCATCAACAGGGCTCTGTGCCTCTGGCTGGGCTATGGTCGGTTTCGCGGCGGAATTCGCTGGGGGTCAGGCCAAAGCGCTCACGGAACGCGGTGGCGAAGTTGGCCTGGTTGCTATACCCGCAGTGGCCGGCAATCTGTTGCACCGGCAAGGCGCTTTCGGCCAGCAGGCGGCGTGATTCCGACAGGCGCAGTTCGCGCAGGTAGTCGAATACGGTGGCACCGGCGCAGTGCTTGAAGGCTTCGTTCAGTCGACGGGTGTTGGTGCCCACGGCAGTGGCCAGCTCGCCCAGATTGGGCGCAGCATCCAGACGTTCGCGCAATATCTTGCGCGCGGAAGAGAACAATACTTTATCGAGATTGGACGCGTGATCCGGCACCTGCTCGTCTTCCGGGGCAGCGGAGGACGAGCGGGCAACCGTTTGGATGCGCGCCAGACCGAGGTGAATTCCCACCCGCAACTTCACCTCTTCAAAATCAAAAGGTTTGGTCACGTAGTCCACCGCGCCTTCGTTCAGACCGGCAACCCGGTCCTGCGGCATGGCGGCGGCAGTCAGAAAAATCACCGGGATCTTGCTGGTTTGTCCATCGGCCTTGAGGCGGCGACAGGTGGCTAATCCATCGCAGCGCGGCATATGAATATCCAGCAAAACCAGGTCTGGTTGAATGGCAACCGCTTTCTGGTAGCCATCCAGACCATCCTCTGCCACATAAAGCCGATAGCCTTGTTGGCGGAGGAAATCTGCAAGCAGGAGCCGGTCTTCCGCGGCGTCATCCACAAGCAGGATACGAGGAGAGAGTGTTGCAAACGGGGCAGCGTTCATGGATATATTGTGGCATAGCCCCCCTTCGTGTCACGGGGGGTTTACGGGTTTTTACCTATCTACTACACAGGTTTTCCCTTTCAGCACAAATTTTCTGCACTCAGGCAAAACCCAGCGTGAACAAGTGACCGCCCAGTCAGTTTTTTGGCGGACAAAACCGGGTAAATCCTTGATTGTCCGTTGCCAAATTGTCACATCTGGCCAGGGAAATCGCGCTTGGCAGCAGGGCTTATCCCTGACGCGCGGCTTGCGCCAGCTGGCGCAGCACCTGTGCGGCAGCGGCCAGGCCAAAGCCGGCGGTCACGCTCATCACCGAGCCAAAGCCGGCGCAGTTCAGCCCGTGGCCACTGGCCGGGCTGGCGTCGCAGGCCGCACTTGGGCGGATCAGCGGTTCGGTAGAAAACACGCACGGCACGCCAAACTTGCCCTCGCGGGCAAAGCCATGCTGGCGGCGCAGGGTGTAGCGCAGTTTGGAAGCCATCGGGTCGTCGGTGGTGCGCGACAGATCATCCACCACAATGCGGGTGGGGTCGGTCTTGCCGCCGGCACCGCCGCTGACCACCACCGGCACCTTGTTGCGACGACACCAGGCAATCAGCGCCGCCTTGGCGCGCAGGCTGTCGATGGCGTCCACCACATAATCCAGCTGGGTGGACAACAGCTGGCCCACCGTGTCCGGCTCAATAAATGCCTCCACGCGGTGAATCACCAGCTGCGGATTGATCTGCAACAGCCGTTCGGCCATGGCGTCCACCTTGGCCATGCCCAGCGTGTCGGTCAGCGCATGGGCCTGGCGGTTGATATTGGACGGGGCCACATGGTCCAGATCCATCAGCGTCAGCTCGCCAATCGCGCTGCGCGCCAGCGCCTCGGCGGCCCACGAACCCACGCCGCCCACGCCAATCACGCAGACATGCGCACGCTGAAAGCGCGCCAGCGCCGCCTCGCCATACAGCCGGCCAATGCCGCCAAAGCGGCGCGCCCAGTCGTCGTGGCCGGAAGAAGTTGGTGCGTCCATCACACGCCGTACTGGTTGCGGTAGGCCTGCACCTTGATTTGGTTGTCGGCCAGATCCGGGCTGTGGGCCAGATAGCCGAGCAAATCGTCCAGCGTGGCAATGGCAATCACCGGCATGCCGTAGTCGCGCTGCACTTCCTGCACGGCGGACAACTCTCCCTGGCCGCGCTCCTTGCGGTCCAGCGCAATCGACACCGCCGCCGGGGTGGCACCGTGAGCGCGGATCAGCTCGACCGACTCGCGCACCGAGGTGCCGGCAGAAATCACATCGTCGATAATCAGCACCCGGCCCTGCAGCGGCGCGCCAATCAGCGTGCCGCCTTCGCCGTGGTCCTTGGCTTCCTTGCGGTTGAAGGCAAACGGAATATCCAGGCCGTCTTCGGCCAGCATCATTGCCGTGGCACCGGCCAGGGTGATGCCCTTGTAGGCCGGGCCAAACAGCATGTCGAATTCGACGCCGGACGCCCGGATGGCCTGGGCGTAAAACCGTGCCAGCTTCAGCAGGCTGGCACCGTGGTTGAACAGGCCGGCATTGAAAAAGTACGGCGACAGGCGCCCGGCCTTGGTGACAAACTCACCAAAACGCAGCACCTGCTCATCCACGGCAAAACGAATAAAATCCTGGCGAAAATCGCTCATCGGGCATCCTTCAATTTTTGACAGTCACGCATGCTGGCGCACGCAAAATGGGCGACAGCATAGCATGGAGAATTTCTTGCAACGAATCATCAGCGCCAACCTCAACGGCATCCGCTCCGCCCACCAGAAAGGTTTTTTCGACTGGCTGGCCACCCAGCAGGCCGATATTGTCTGTGTGCAGGAGCTCAAGGCCCAGCACGCCGACCTGACCGAGCGCATGCGCGCGCCCGACGGTCTGACCGGCTGGTTTCACTGCGCCGAGAAAAAAGGCTACAGCGGCGTGGGGCTGTATGCCCGGCGCGAGCCAGACCGGCTGGACGTGGGGCTGGGCATTGCCGACATTGACGCCGAAGGCCGCTACCTGCGCGCCGACTTTGGCCCGCTGACCGTGGTGTCATTATACCTGCCGTCTGGCTCCAGCTCGGACGAGCGTCAGCAGGTGAAGTTTGCCTTTCTTGAACGCTTCTTGCCGTATCTGGTTGAGCTGCTGGCCAGTGGCCGTGAAGTGGTGGTGTGTGGCGACTGGAATATCGCCCATCAGGAAATCGACCTGAAAAACTGGAAAGGCAATCTGAAAAACAGCGGGTTTCTGCCTGAAGAACGGGCATGGATGACCCAGCTGCTGGGCGAGATGGGCTGGCGCGATGTGTGGCGGCTGCTTTACCCGGATCAGCCCGGCTACACCTGGTGGAGCAACCGTGGCCAGGCCTACGCCAAGGATGTGGGCTGGCGGATTGATTACCAGATTGCCAGCCCGGCGCTGGCGGCGCGGGCGCACAGCGCCAGCGTGTACAAGGGAGAAAAGTTTTCCGACCACGCGCCGCTGATTGTCGATTACGCCGACTGAGGCCGCGCCGCTGTTGCCGCGCGGCCAGCAGCGGCGCGGGCTTATACCCGGAAGCTCGACAGCGTCTGGTTGAGCATGCCCGACACCTGGCCCAGCTCGTCGGCCTTGTTGCGCATCTGCTCGGCTTGGTGGTTGTTTTCCTGCATGGCGTTGTTGATCTGCTCCAGCTCACCGCCCACCGCTTCGATGTCGTGGCGGATGCTTTCGGCGCTGGTGGCGGTGTGGTTGACCACGTCGGCGGCTTCTTCCATCAGCTGGCTGGTTTGCGCAATGGTGTCGATCACCGTGCTGGAGGCGCTGACCAGTTCGCGGCTTTCTGCCGCCTGCTCGGACACTTCGCGGGTGGTGGTTTCGATGGTGGCCAGCACCCGCTCGACAAACTCATTGGTTTCGGACAGCGTGCTCTGGGTTTGGGTGGCCAGCTTGCGCACTTCGTCTGCCACCACGGCAAAGCCGCGTCCGGCCTCGCCAGCGCGGGCGGCTTCGATGGCAGCGTTCAGCGCCAGCAGGTTGGTCTGGTCGGAAATGGTGGCAATGCGCGCCAGAATCTGGGTGATGTCGCGGATGTTCTGTGCCAGCCCGTCAAAGCGCTGGGCAATCTTCACGCTGGTTTCGGCGTTGCGGTTGACCGCCTCCATCATGATTTCCACCTGCTCGCGCGAGCCAGCCAGCTTGTCGTCGAGCACGCCAATCCGTCCGGCCAGATCGCGCGCCTGGGTGGCCGAGGTTTCGGCTTCGGCGCGGATGTTCTGGTTGTAGCGGGTAACCTGCTCCACCCGGTTGGCGCTGTCGGCAGCGCTGCTGACCAGCTTCACGCAGGTGTCTTTCAGCACGGTGGCGGTGCTGCTATTGGTTTTTGCCGCGGTGGCGGCGTCTTCAATTGCCCGGCGCATTTCGCCCAGCATGCTGTTCAGGTGTTCGGCCATGCGGCCGATTTCATCCTGGCTGGGGGTGCTGATCACCTTGGACAGGTCGCGCTCGGAGGCAATGGCCTGGATGTCGGTGCCAATGCGCTGCAGCGAGCGGGCCAGGATGCCGGTCAGCCACCAGGCAATCAGCCCGCCAATAACAAAGCTGGCCAAGCCAATCAGGATGGATTGCACCACGTTGTACAGCAGCAGGTTGCGCACATGGTCGATGCGGATATCGGCGCACAGGGCAATGGTTTCGCCGCTGGGCAGCTTGCGCGGGATAAACACCGAGCGGAAATAGCCAAACTGGTCGGTGTATTCGTCAAACTGCATGACACCGCTGCTCAGTGCGTTTTTCAGGCCGTCGCTGGCGTCGGTGTATTCCTCAAACTGCTTTTTGTAGTTGCCGGCCTTGATTTCTGCCTCGGGCGCGCCGTCGCTGAGAAACACCACCTTGCCGTTGTCGATCTTGACCACGTACAGATAGGCCAGGTTGATCTGCTCGGCGTAGCGGCCCAGCTGGCTCATCCGGCTCAGGTATTCTTCCTGGGGCACGGTATTGCGCTGAGTCAGCCGCTGCATGTAGTCGCTGCCCAGCACATCGGGCACGGCGCTGGCCGAGGCGGTAAGCCGGCTGTCGATTTCGGCCACCACACCTTGCGATTTGAGGATGAATCCGTACACCGAATAGGCGGTGACGGTAATCAGGTTCAGCAGCAAAAACAGCGCAAGCAGCTTGTTTTTGACTGACCAGCGGGAAAAAGCAAACATGGCTGGGGCCCTCGAAAGCGTGGCGTGCCGGTCCGGGCGTTTTGCATCGACCGGGCATGCTGATAAGCTAATGGAAATCTACCTGCCCGCCACATGATGCAGCGCGCATTGCAGAGGGCTGCCGGACGGATTGTCCGTGCCCATCTGCCGGGTCATCGGACACCATGATCGATGACTTTGGTAACAAGCTTGCCAATATAAAACAAAAGCCCAGTCCAGACCATGACAAACACTATCACTTCTCCCCCGTTGGCACGCCCCGCGCTCTATCTGGCCTCGGCCAGCCCGCGCCGGCGCGAGCTGCTGGCCCAGATTGGCCTGGATTGCATCCAGTTGCCGATGGATATCGACGAATCGGTGCAGGTTGACGAAAACCCGGCGGACTACGTGCTGCGTCTGGCCGCAGCCAAGGCGCAGGCTGGCTGGCAGCATCTGCTGGCCAACGCGCTGCCGCAACGGCCCCTGCTGGCGGCAGACACCACGGTAACGGTGGATGGCGAGATTCTGGGCAAGCCAGCCGACGCCGCCGAGGCGCGCGCCATGCTGGCCCGCCTGTCCGGACGCAGCCATGAGGTGCTGACCGGGGTGGCCGTATGCCAGGGGGACAGCGTGCAGACTGCGCTGTCGGTCAGCCGGGTGGAATTATTGCCATTGAGCACTGCCATGATTGACGGGTATATCGCCAGCGGTGAACCTTTTGACAAGGCCGGAGCCTATGGCATCCAGGGCCGGGCAGCGATGTTCATTGCCCACCTGGACGGCAGTTATTCCGGGGTGATGGGCCTGCCCTTATGTGAAACCGCCCGGTTGCTGGCCATGCATGGCCTGGATGGACTGGGCAGCAAGGACACCCACCATGAACAGTGAATCCATTCTGCTGGCGCAATGGCAGCGCGAAGTGCAGCGCGCCAACGAGCAGATTCTGGTCAACATTACCCCACAGGAAAGCCGGGTGGCGGTGCTGGAAGACGGCATCGTCCAGGAACTGCACATCGAACGCGCCGCCAGCCGGGGGCTGGTGGGCAATATCTATCTGGGCAAGGTGCGCCGGGTGTTGCCGGGCATGCAAAGCGCCTTTATTGAAATTGGCCTGGAGCGGGCGGCCTTTCTGCATATTGCCGACATCCTGGAACAGCGCCAGCACCCGGAAGCCCCGGCGCGCATCGAAAACATGCTGTTTGAAGGCCAGACCGTGCTGGTGCAGGTAATCAAGGATCCGATTGGCACCAAGGGTGCGCGGCTGTCCACCCAGATCAGCCTGGCGGGCCGGTTTCTGGTGCATCTGCCGCAGGAAACCCATATTGGCGTCTCGCAAAAAATCGACAGCGAGCAGGAGCGCGCCCAGCTGAAAGAGCGGCTGGAATCCATGCTGCCCAGCGGCAGCCCGCGTGGCTATATCATCCGCACCAGCGCCGAAACCGCCTCCAACGAAGAACTGGCCGCCGATATCGGCTACCTGACCAAACTCTGGGCCGACATCGAAACCCGCGCCCGCACCAGCCCGCCCCAAACCCTGCTGTATCAGGATTTGTCACTGGCCTTGCGCGTGCTGCGCGATATGGTCAGCGAGTGCACGGAAAAAATCACCGTCGATTCCACTGAAAACTACGGCAAGATGGCCGAGTTTGCCGAGGATTACGTCACCCAGGCGCTGCCCAAAATCAGCCGCTATAGCGGCGAGCGACCGCTGTTTGAAATGCACGGCATCGAAGCCGAAATCCAGAAAGCCCTGGCGCGCCGGGTCAACCTGAAATTTGGCGGCTATCTGATCATCGACCAGACCGAGGCGATGACCACCATCGATGTGAACACCGGCGGTTTTGTTGGTGCCAAGAGCTTTGAAGACACCATCTTCAAGACCAATCTGGAAGCCACCTATTCCATCGCCCGCCAGCTGCGCCTGCGCAATCTGGGCGGCATCATCATTGTCGATTTCATCGACATGGACCGCGAAGACCACCGCCAGGCGGTGCTGCTGGAGCTGGCCAAGGCGCTGGCGCGCGACCGCACCCGCGTCACCCTGAACGGCTTTACCAGCCTGGGCCTGGTGGAAATCACCCGCAAGCGCACCCGCGAAAGCCTGGCGCATGTGCTGTGCGAACCCTGCCCCACCTGCCAGGCGCGTGGTGAAATCAAGACCGCGCAAACCGTCTGCTACGAAATCCAGCGCGAAATCGTGCGCGAGGCGCGCCAGTTTGAAGCCAAGGGGTTTCGCATTCTGGCCGCCCAGCCCGTCATCGACATGTTTCTGGACGAAGAATCGCAAAGCCTGGCCATGCTGATTGATTTTATTGGCAAGCCCATCTCGCTGGCAGTGGAAAGTCAGTACGCCCAGGAGCAGTTCGACGTTGTCCTGCTGTAAAGTGGCCTCATTTGCATGACTTGCCCCGCCCCGCCGGCAGGCCTGCTGGCGGGGCGCTGTTTTTGCCGGAACCCTGAACATGACCACACCGACCGACCCCGTATGGGACGCCGTGCGCCGCGAAGCCGCCGCCAGCGCTGCTGATGAACCGCTGCTGGCCAGCTTTCTGCACATGACCGTGCTGCGCCACCGCACCCTGGAAGCCGTGCTCAGCTTTCATTTGTCCACCAAGCTGGCCACCTCGGTGATGGACAGCCGTGCGCTGATGGAGCTGATCGACGAAGCCCTGCAACAGGACAACGCCCTGCGCACCGCCATGCGCGCCGACATGGAAGCCTGCTATGTGCGTGACCCGGCCTGCGACGCCTATTCCACCCCGCTGCTGTACTACAAGGGCTTTCACGCCCTGCAAGCCTACCGCGTCACCCACTGGCTGTGGGGCCAGGGGCGCAAGACACTGGCGCTGTTTTTGCAAAACCGCATTTCCGAAGTGATGGGCGTGGATATCCACCCGGCGGCGCAGATTGGCTGCGGCGTGATGCTCGACCACGCCACCGGCTTTGTGGTCGGTGAAACTGCGGTGATTGGCAATAATGTGTCGATCCTGCAGGGCGTGACGCTGGGCGGCACCGGCAAGGAATCGGGCGACCGCCACCCGAAAATTGGCGATGGTGTGCTGATTGGTGCCAACGCCACCGTGCTGGGCAATATCCGCGTGGGCGAAGGGGCCAAGATCGGTGCCGGCAGCGTGGTGCTCGCCCCCGTGCCGGCACACGCCACCGTGGCCGGCGTACCGGCCAAAGTGGTGGGCAACACCGGCCACGACGCCCCGGCGCTGAGCATGGACCAGCACTTTGACGGCGACGAAGGCTGTGGCGTGTGCCCGGTGCGCGGCCCGCAACATGGCTGAACTGCGCTACCTCACCGGTTACCCGCCGCATCTGATCGAGCAAGTGGCGGCGCTACGCGACCAGGGCCGGCTGGGCGACTGGCTGCAACAACGCTACCCGGATGGCGCGCACGACATTCAGTCCGACCGCGCGCTGTACGACTACACCCAGGCGCTGAAACAACGCGGCCTGAAAACCACCCCGGCGCTGCACAAAGTGCTGTACGACAGCCAGCAGCACCCGGTGCGCGGGACATTAGGCACCCACACCCGAACGGCCCGCGTACAGGGCGGCAAACTGAAAACCCGCCACGAAATCCGCATCGGCGCGCTGTTCCGCGACGCGCCAGAGCCGATGCTGCGCATGATCGTCGCCCATGAACTCGCCCACCTGAAGGAAAGCGAACACAACAAGGCGTTTTATCAGCTGTGCGAGCACCTGGCACCGGGCTATGCGCAGCTGGAGTTTGATACGCGGGTGTGGTTGGTTTGGCGGGAGGATTGACGCCTAGTAGCCAGTCATCATGATATGAACCGATCATTGGCACAGACACCCAAGATCAGCGCGCTCGCCTACTCGCGGGTATTTCAACGGGACGGCGACTCGACCGCTTTCGGCATGAATCTCACCCGACGTGTCGTTCCCGCGCAGGCGGGAACCCAGACCGTGCCACAGCGTGCGCCGTGGGCGTGGGGCGGGGCGGTGGTGAGCGCGCACCCGCTGCACGCTGTGGATGCCCCTGGATTCCCGCCTGCGCGGGAATGACGGGATAGGCACGGAAGACAGTTCGCTTATACCCGGCATAAACTGGCTCGCATGAACCCTTGTGTTTCAACGAGACTGACGACTAGTAGCCAGTCACGATGAAACACGATGGCTCACGTTCCACGACGAACCACTCGCCGCGCCCCACCGCGTCATTCCCGCGCAGGCGGGAATCCAGGCGTGTCCACAGCGTACAGCGGGGTGAGCGCTCATCAGCGCTACCTGCGCCATGCCCACCGCGCACGCTGTGGCGCGGTCTGGGTTCCCGCCTTCGCGGGAACGACACCTGAGGTGAAACTCATGCCGAAAGCGGTCTAATCACCTGTCAGTCGATTCAGATCATCGTGACTGGCTACTAGGGGGCTAGCCGTACTTGGGCTGCATCCGAGCGTGGTGGCAACGGTAGTCTGTGTACCGCCGCTATTCTGCGGCGACTGGGGATGGTGTTGCACCCTCACGCGGGCGCACCCGCACAATCACTTCAATCTGTTCCAGCTCCAGCCCGTCGGGCAGGGTGGGCTGGCCGCTCAGGGTCAGGCTGTTGACCGGGATGTCGGTCAGCTCGCCGGTGGCGCTGTTGTACAGGTGGTGGTGGGGTTCGGGGTTGGAGTCAAACATGGTTTTTCCGGTCTCGATGGCCAGCTCGCGCAGCAGCCCTCTGGCGGTAAACAGCTTGAGGGTGTTGTAGACCGTGGCGCGTGACAGGTCGCCGGTGTATTGCGCGGCGCGTTGCAGCACCTGTTCGGCGCTCAGATGCACCGGCTGGGGCAAGAGCACGCGGGCAATGGCCAGGCGCTGCGCGGTGACCGGAATGCCTGCGCCGAGCAGGCGGCGGGCCATTTCCGGTTCGGCAGGAAGCGGCAAGGCAATGGTCATGGCAAACCCCTGATAACGGAAACACAGTCGAGCACGATCGCTGTCCTGGCCTCCGTTGTCAAGCGGATGCCGCCGGCCTGCTCAGGGCAGGCCGGCGGTCAGCCAGTGGGGGGCAACCCCACTGGGGTGTGCTCAATCAAACGGACGCGGGCGCGGGGTGCTGTCGGTGGACGGCGGCAGGATGGGCAGCTTGAAGTCGGGCTGCTTGCCGGTCAGGGTTTTCAGGAAGCTGACCACATCGCTGATTTCCTGCTCGCTGAACTTCTTGCCCAGTTGCAGGCGGCCCATCACGTCCACCGCCTGAGCGAGCGTGGCGGCTTCGCCGTCGTGGAAGTACGGATAGGTGAGTTCCACATTACGCAGGGTGGGCACCTTGAACAGGAAGCGGTCGGCGTCCTTGCCGGTCACGCCCACGCGGCCTTCTGCGGCATTGGCGGTCTTGTACGGCTCAACCACGCCCATTTTCTGGAACGAGGCCCCGCCGGCATTCGGGCCGTTATGGCAGGCCACACAGCCGCTGGTCTTGAAGGTTTGGTAGCCGCGCAGTTCCTGGGCGGTCAGTGCTTTCTTATTGCCTTTCAGCCATTGGTCAAACCGGCTGTCCGGGGTGACCAGGGTGTTTTCAAACGCGGCAATCGCGGTGGTGACCTTGCCCATGTCCACGGTGCGACTGCCAAACACCTTGTTGAATTCATTCACGTATTGCGGAATCGAGCGCAGCACGTCAACGGCCAGCTCGTGGGTGAAGCCCATTTCTTTCGGGTTGGCAATCGGGCCGCCGGCCTGTTCCTGCAGGTTTTTGGCGCGGCCATCCCAGAACTGGGCCACGTTCAGCCGGGCGTTGAGCACGGTGGGTGAGTTGATTGGCCCTTGCTGCCAGCGGTCGCCAATCGAGGTTTTCAGATTGTCGGTGCCGCCCATGCTCAGGTTGTGACAGGAATTACAGGAAATAAAACCGGATTTGGACAGGCGCGGATCAAAGAACAGCTTTTTGCCCAGCTCAACCATGGCCGGGTGTTGTCCCTTGGCGACAGGTACCGGCTGAATCGGTTCAGCAGCCCAGGCGGTGGCTAGCAGGCCAGACAGCGCCAGGGTGCCATGAATGGCCAGGTGGATCAGTTTCATGATAACTCCTTCTATCCTCAGGTAAAAATCGATCAGGACCAGGCAGTGACGGCCACTTCTTGGTGGTGGCCCTATGGTTTAGACTTTGTCTAAACAGCACTGTAGCCGTGGGGCACCTTTCGATCTTGATCCAGGTCAAGCCCCTGGCAGGTTCGCCCGGCATCAGGCTGGGCGGACGAGAAAGGCCATGATCTGGCTGAGGTGTGCCGCAAGGGCGCAGCGCACCATGCAAACGGCGTCAGGATTTTTCCAGGCGGAAGTGCGCCATGCTTTCCTGCAGCAGCTGGGCCTGAGCGCCCATTTGCTCGGCGGTGGCGGCCAGTTGCTCCGATGCCGATGCGGTGTGCTGGGTAGACTGGTTGAGCAGGCCCATGGCCCGGTTGATCTGCTCCACGCCGGTGGCCTGTTCGGCGCTGGATTGGGCAATCTGCTGCACCTGCACCGAAGTCTGGCTGATGGCCGGGACCATTTTTTCCAGCAATTGCCCGGCCTGTTCCGCCTGTTTGACGCTGCTGCCGGCCAGTTGGCCGATATCCTGGGCGGCCAGTTGCGAACGCTCTGCCAGTTTGCGCACTTCGCTGGCCACCACGGCAAACCCCTTGCCGTGGCTGCCGGCGCGGGCCGCTTCGATGGCGGCGTTCAGCGCCAGCAGATTGGTCTGGTAGGTGATGTCGTCGATGATGCGGATTTTTTCGGCAATCTGGCGCATGGCATCGACGGTGCTGGCCACCGCCTGCTCGCCAGCCTGCGCTTCGCTGGCAGCCTGGGCGGCCAGTCCGTCGGTGTGGCGGGCGCTGTCGGCGTTGTGCTCGATGGCGGCGCTCATTTGTTCCATGGCCGAGGAGGTTTCTTCCACCGACGCCGCCTGAGTGGACGCCGACTGTGCCAGCGACTGCGAGGTGGTGGATACCTGGTCGGCGGCGTTGCTCAGCTGGTCAGACGCGGCGCGGATTTCGCCAATCATTTGCGCCAGATGCTGCAAGGTGTATTGCAGCGAGGATTGCAGCTCGCCCAGCTCGTCGCGGGCTTCCACTTCCACCGTGGCAGTCAGGTCGCCCTGCGCCAGCTGGCGGGCCACGTCGGCGGTGCGGTGAATGGCGGCCAGCACCCGGTTCACCAGCAGGCCAAACAGCAGGCCCAGCAGCAGCATGGTCAGGTTGGCTGCCAGTGATACCCCCACCCGCCAGCGCGCCTGGTCTCTCAGGCTGAGCACCTGCTGGTGAATGCCGTCGGCCAGTTGGTCTTCCAGCGCCTTCATGGCGTCGATCTTGCGGGTGATGGTGGCAAACCACTGGTCCGGTGCAATGGCAAAGCCGCCCTGATGCACCCGCTCCAGCACCCGTTTGCGCAGGGCAGCGGTGTCCTGTGCCGCTGGGGTGGCCAGCAGTGCCTCCAGCGCCTGGCGCGAGGCCGGGCTGGCCTGCTCCTGAAACTGGCGCAAAAACAGCTCCTGCGTGGTCAGAATGCCCAGCAGGCGGCGATAGAGGGCGTCGTCCAGCGCGCTGTCGGCAGTGGCAATGGCGTTAATGGTGGCGCGTTCGCGGCCTGCCTGTTCCTTGGCGTTGATAAAGCGCACATACGCCGACAGTTCGCGGGTCAGCGTCACATCGCTGGCCTGCGCCGGCATTTGCGCCAGCACCGCCAGATAGGCGTCGATGGTGGCGGTGTACTGACCAAATGACGTGGGCGCGCTCACCGTCAGCGCAGAAATCCCGGCACGGGCACCCAGCACGGCGTTGAGCTGGCGGTCGGCTTCGCTCAACGCGCTTAGCGCGGCAGCGCCCAGTACCTGCTGATCCTGCTCGGCCAGATAGCGGCGCAACACCTGGTGGGCAGCGTCGGTGGCGTCACGCTGGCTGGCCAGCTCGGTGGCAAAACGTTTGCCCTGCCCGCCAATCCAGCCGGCAGACAGGCCGCGCTCCTTTTGCAGCGAATGCACCACCGCGCTGATGCGCTGGGCGGATTGCTCCAGTGCCTGCATTTGCTGCAGGCGCTGCAGGGTGTGCCAGCTTGACCAGGCATCGCTGAGCGCATACCCCATCACCCCCAGCAGGGTCAGGCTGAACAGCAGGTAGAGACGGACGCGAATCGAGCGCCAGCCAAAAGATTGCAAATGCATGATGGTCTTCCCCTCTGAGGTCTGGCCGGGTGTGCTGCCCTGGTGGCGTACAGGGTGGCAGCGGACATATCCGGTCGGTGTGCCGGGGCGCAGGCAGGCCCCGATCGTATTGGCATCATGCCAGTGTCAGGGATTCTGCCTGTAAGGGTCAATTGGGAGTTGTACGGGATTTGCGCTGACGCAGTGCGCGGCAAGCCCCGTCGTTCAGGGCGGGGAAAGGTAGCGCGGACGGCGTAGCCGTCCTTGCCGTCGATGGGGGTGGGCTGTATAAAATACCCGTATGCAACGCCTTCAAGCCTACAAATACGAACTGATGCCGACCGGCGAACAGCAGCGCGACATGCGCCGCTTTGCTGGCTCGTGCCGCTTCGTGTTCAACAAGGCATTGGCGTTGCAGAAGGCGCGTTACGAGCAAGGCAAGAAGAAGCTCGGCTACGCAGGGCTGTGCAAGCTGCTCACCGAGTGGCGCCACAGCGCGGAGACAGCATGGCTGGCGGATGCGCCAACGCATCCGCTGCAACAGACGCTCAAGGACCTGGAACGCGCTTACACCAACTTCTTCGCCAGACGCGCTGACTTCCCGCGTTTCAAGAAGAAGGGCCAGTCCGACAGCTTCCGCTATCCCGACCCGAAACAGATCAAGCTCGACCAGGCCAACAGCCGAATCTTCCTGCCCAAGCTCGGCTGGCTGCGCTACCGCAACAGCCGGGAAGTATTGGGTGCGGTGAAGAACGTCACCGTCAGCCAGTCCTGCGGCAAATGGTCCGTGTCGATCCAGACCGAACGCGAGGTCGAGCAGCCAATGCCAAAGGGTGGCGCAGTCGGCATCGACCTGGGCGTGGTGCGCTTCGCCACGCTCTCGGACGGCACGTTCCATGCCCCGCTCAACAGCTTCAAACGGCATGAAACCGCCTTGCGCCGTGCGCAACGTGCGATGAGCCGCAAACAGAAGTTCAGCCACAACTGGAAGAAGGCCAAAGCCCGCGTCCAGCGCATCCATTCCCGCATCGGCAATGCCCGCCGCGACTTCCTGCACAAAGCCACGACCACGATCAGCCAAAACCACGCGATGGTGTGTCTTGAGGACTTGCAGGTGAGGAACATGTCCAAATCGTCGGCAGGCAGCCCCGAAACACCGGGCAAGAACGTTCGGGCCAAGTCCGGCCTGAACAAGTCCATCCTCGATCAAGGCTGGTTCGAATTCCGTCGCCAACTGGACTACAAGCTGGCGTGGAACGGTGGACATCTCATCGCCGTGCCGGCGCAGAACACCAGCCGGACGTGTCCGTGCTGCGGCCATGTGTCGGCGGACAACCGCCAGACGCAGGCACGGTTTCAGTGTGTGGAATGCGGTTTCGAGGAAAACGCCGATCTGGTCGGCGCGATCAATGTGCTAAGGGCGGGACACGCCCGGTTAGCCTGTGAAGTGAGCGGTGCGGTCATGCCGCCAGCAGCAGGAACCCAGCGAAGCGACTCAGGGGCGGTTCAATGCCGCGCCTGAGCGCCGTAGGAATCTCCGGCCTTTAGGCCGGGGAGGATGTCAAGCAAGGAGGCAGAAGCGCCCAGCTCAGGCCAGAGGCTCAGGCCGGATCCGGACAGGATGGCGGCGTGGTGGTGGCTGCCGCTCAGCGTTCTGGCAACCGGGCGTTGCCATTGGCCAGCAGGCGTGGATCTGCATTCGCGGACAGGGCCGGGGTGGCGTCTGGCTGGGTGCTCCAGTCGCATTCACCATCGTGGCTGACCCGCCAGCTATTGAATTCTTCCAGCGGCAAGGCTCTGGCAATCAGATAGCCTTGCGCCACATCGCAGCCCAATAACGCCAGCTCGCGGTACTGCGTGGCGGTTTCCACCCCTTCCGCCACCACTTTCAGCCCCAGCGCGTGGCCCAGGCTGATGGTGGACAGCACGATCGAGCGATTGTGCAGGTTAAGGTCCATGATAAAGCTGCGGTCGATTTTCAGCTCGTTCACTGGCAGGTGGCTCAGATAGGCCAGGGAGGAATAGCCGGTGCCAAAGTCGTCGATGGCCAGGCGGTGGCCCGCTTCGTGCAGGGCGTCGAGCGTGGTGCGCGCTTGTTCGGGGTCGGCCATCAGTCCGCCTTCGGTGATTTCCAGGCATAAGTCGATGGCCAGCGCGTCGTGGCGGCGCAGGGCGGCGGCCACCCGGCGGGGGAAATCCGGGTCTTCCAGATCGTGGATGGCGACGTTGATCGACACGGTCAGTGGATGGCCGCTGGCACGCCAGGCCGCCACCTGCTCGGCCACCTGGTTAAGCAGCCAGTCGGTCAGTGAGCGGATGCGCCCGGTTTGTTCGGCAAACGGAATAAACGCCGACGGCGGCACCCAGCCGCGCTCCGGATGCCGCCAGCGCACCAGCGCCTCGGCCTGCACCAGCTGGCCCCGGTTGATGCTGACCTGCGGCTGGTAGAACACATGCATTTCATGCTGTTCGATGGCTCGGCGCAGCTCGCCCAGCAGCGACAGCTGCTCGCGCCGGCTACCCACTTGTTCGGCGTTGTATTCGCTCCATGGCTTGTGCGCCTGCTTGGCGGCGTACAGCGCCACTTCAGCGTTGCGCAGCAGCAGGCCGGCCTGTTCACCATGTACCGGGAAACGGACAATACCCAGGGTAACGGTCAGGTCGATATGCTGGTCGGCCAGGGTGAATGGCTCGCCCTCCAGCGCCTGAAACACCTGCCGGTACAGGGTGTTGCTGTCGTAGGCGGGCAGGCCGGTGACCAGCAGGGCAAACACATTGCCGCCCAGCCGGTGTACCCGGCTGTCGTTGGGCCACAAGTCGGACAGCCGTGAGGTGGCCACCTGCAGCACCAGGTCACCAGCGGCAAAGCCTAGCAGGTCGTTGATGGCGCGGAAGCGGTCGAGGTGTACCAGCATCAGCACCCCAGGCTGCTGGGTGGCCAGCGCGGCGGTCAGCGCTTCATCCAGCGCCAGGCGGTTGCCCAGGCCGGTCAGTTCGTCACGGTAGATCAGCTGCAGCATGGCCTGTTCGCGCTGGGCAATGGCTTCGCCCATGGCGTTCAGTCCGCCGGCCAACTGGGCCACTTCGTCCTCGCCGTGGTCATTGATGCGGGCGCTGTAGTCGCCTTCGGCAATCCGTTCGGTCACATTCAGCAAGGCCCGCACCGGACGGGTCAGGTGCCGCGCCACCCACCATGACAGCAGCAGCGACAGCAGGAAAATCCCCAGCCCAATCAGCAGCGAGGCATACAGCGCTTCCTGGCCACGCGCGTGCAGATAGGCAATATCAATGTCGGCACCCACCACATAGCGCAGGCCATCCGTGCGCACGCCAGGGACAAACAGCGAGCGAAACTGGCCAAACTGGTCGGTGTATTCGGCAAAGTGCGGCTGGCCATCCCGAAATGCCTGCACCAGCGCCGGCGGCGGCTCGCGGTAGGCTTGCAGATAGTGGCCGTAGTTGTCGGTGCGGATTTCCTGGTCGGAAGCCGCGTCGGCCAGATAGCGCACCTGGCCCTGTTCTTCAATAAAGGCGTACACGTAACGCAAGCCAGCTGCCTGGCTGTATTGGTGCAGCGCACGGGTGTGTTCGGCGTACTGGGCGGGCGGCTTGGCGTTGAGTGGCTGATCAAGATAGCCGGCAGGCAGCATGCGCGCCACGGCGTGAGCGGCGGCGGTCAGGCGGGCATCGGCGGCTTCGTAGATGGTATCGGTTTTGATCTGGTACACAAACAGGGTGTAGGCCGCCGTGGCCAGCATATTGATGGCGGTGAACACCAGCAGGATCTTGGCCTGCACGCCCCATGGTTTGCTGAGTTTCATCTGCCTTTTCCGTGCTGCGGTGTGAGCTTCGCGGTGGGCGCGCGTGAGTAGGGGGCACGCATGCCGGACGAAAGTTTAGCACGTTGGGCACGCTTGGCGATGCTGCAAGCGCCCGGCAGCGCGACATCGCGCCACCGGGCCTGGCGGATGATGCCCGGTTGGGAGAAATGACCGGCGCTCCAGAATGAATTCAAAAATGAATTTATTCAATTTTGAATTCATTACCGCTTGATCAATGGCCGGTTCTTATGAATGCTCATCAAAATGCCAAAACCAATCAGCAGGGTAACCATGGCGGTGCCGCCATACGACACCAGGGGCAGTGGCACGCCCACTACCGGCAGGATACCCGCCACCATGCCCATATTGACAAAAGCATAGGTAAAGAACGATAGGGTGATCGACCCGCCCATCAGCCGGCCAAACAAGGTGGTGGCCTTGGCGGTGATCATCAGGCTGCGGGCAATCACCAGCAAGTACAGCACCAGCAGCAGCAGGTTGCCGGCCAGGCCAAATTCTTCGGCGTACACGGCAAAAATGAAGTCGGTGGTGCGCTCAGGGATGAACTCCAGATGGGTTTGCGTGCCGCTGAGCCAGCCCTTGCCAAACGGGCCGCCCGAGCCAATGGCAATCATCGACTGGATGATGTGATAGCCGGCACCCAGCGGGTCGGTGGTCGGGTCGATCAGGGTGAGTACCCGTTTACGCTGGTAGTCGTGCAGCATGTTCCACACCAGCGGCAGGCTGGCGGCAAAAAGCAGCGCGCCGGTGGCCATCACCTTCCACGGCAGGCCGGCCAGAAACAGCACAAAAAACCCCGAGGCCATGATCAGCGTGGCGGTACCCAGGTCGGGCTGCTTGAGAATGAACAGCGCTGGCACGGCAATAATCAGCGCCGCTACCCCAAAATGCTGCCAGCGCAGGGCATTTTCGTATTTCTGGAAATACCAGGCCAGCATCATCGGCACCATGATTTTCAGGATTTCCGATGGCTGGATCCGGGTAACACCCACATGCAACCAGCGCCGCGAGCCATTGACCACCTCGCCAAACAGCGCCACGCCCAGCAACAGCAAGACCCCAACCACATAGCCCGGCACCGCCAGCTGCATCAAGAACTGCGGTTTGATATTGGCCACTGCCCACATGATGCCCAGCGAGATCAGCATGAAGGTGAATTTATTGGTCACCTTGTCCAGATTCTGGTTGGACGCTGAAAACAGCACCACCAGGCTCAGGGTGAAGATGGCAATCACCAGCCAGAACAGCCAGCCGTCAATCGGGGTGTGCAGCCGGGCCCAGGCCCGGCGCAGCAGGTAGTAATCGTTCATTCCACGGGTTCCTCGGCAGACCCGGCAGCCTGGCTGCTGTCCGCCTGGCTAGGGGTGGCACCGCGCGGCGGTTTCACCAGCGGGCTGTCCGGGCTGGATACGCCGCTGCGCCGACCGGTCAGATAATAGTCAAACAGCTCGCGGGCAATCGGTGCGGCGGCGGCAGCACCCCAGCCGCCATTTTCCACAATCACCGCAATCGCCATTTTTGGCGCTTCCACCGGGGCAAAAGCCACAAACCAGGAGTGGTCACGGTGGATTTCTGCCAGTGCCGAGGCATTGTATTTGGCCCCCTGCTTGATCTGCACCACCTGGGCGGTGCCGGTTTTGCCGGCCATGGTGTAGCTCAGGCCGGCACCAATCCGCGCCGCAGTGCCGCCGGGTTTCAGCACGGCTTCCATGGCGGATTTCACAAAGGCCAGATTGGCCGGGTTGTGGTGATTGTCGCGCACTGGCGCGGCGGCCACTTTGCTGATTTCGCCGGTTTTCAGATTTTCGATTTCCTTGACCACATGCGGCTGATACACCACACCGTTATTGGCCAGAATCGCAATGGCGTGCGCCACCTGCAGCGGGGTGTAGGTGTTGTAGCCCTGGCCAATGCCGATCGGCACCACATCCGCCGGCGTCCAGGTGCGGGCGGCTTCCGGATAGCGCTTGCCGGCAAAACGTTTGCGCTTCCATTCCTTGCTGGGCAGCACCCCCCTGGCTTCGCCATCCAGGTCGATGCCGGTCTGGCTGCCAAAACCAAACTTGGCCAGTTGCGGAGACAGCCGGTCGATGCCCATGTCCCAGGCCAGCTTGTAGTAGTAGGTGTCAGATGACACCTGGATTGAACGGAACATATTCATGCTGCCCCAGCCGGTGGGCTTGGAGTCGCGGAAGCGGTGGCTGCTGCCCGGCAGGGAAAAATAGCCCGGGTCGGGAATGGTGTAGCTGGGTTCGCGGAACTTGGTTTCCAGCGCGGCCATGGCCATGAACGGCTTGAAGGTGGAGCCCGGCGGATACAGGCCGCGCAGCGCGCGGTTGACCAGCGGTTTTTTCCAGTCTTCGTTCAGGTCTTTCCAGCTCTGGCTGTCGATGCCATCAATGAACAGATTGGGGTCGTAGCCGGGTTTGGACACAAACGCCAGCACGCCGCCGGTGCTGGGGTCGATGGCCACCAGCGCGCCGCGCCGGTCGCCAAAGCTGTCCCAGGCCAGCTTTTGCAGCTCGATATCCAGCGCCAGCTTGAGGGTATGACCATTGCTGGGCAGCACCCGGCGCAAGGTGCGCACCGCGCGGCCACCGGCGTCGGTTTCCATTTCTTCAAAACCCGCGGTGCCATGCAGCACTTTTTCGTAGGTGTATTCCAGCCCGGTTTTGCCGATGTGGGTGCTGCCGCGATAATCAGCCAGCTCGTCGTTGTCTTCCAGCGCCTGCTGTTCTTTCTGGTTGATCCGGCCAATATAGCCGACCACATGCGAGGTGATTTCCTTGAACGGATAATCGCGGAACAGCCGCGCCTTGACCTCTACCCCCGGAAACCGCCAGGTATTGGCCGACACTCGGGCCACTTCTTCGTCACTGAGCTTGATTTTCAGCGGAATCGATTCGAAATTGCGGCTTTCCTCGGCCTGCTTGCGAAAGCGTTTGATATCCCGTGGGCCAAGCTCGACCAGTTGGCCAAGCCCGTCCAGCGTGCGGCTGAGGTCTTCAATCTTGTACGGGGTAAGTTCCAGCGTGTAGGCCGAGTAGTTTTGCGCCAGCACCACGCCATTGCGGTCAACAATCAGCCCACGGTTGGGAATGATCGGCACCAGCGAGATGCTGTTGTTTTGTGCCAGGGTGGCAAAGTGCTCGTGCTGGTACACCTGCAGCCAGGCAAAGCGCCCGGCCAGAATGGCAAAGCCCAGCAACATGCCGGCAAACGCCAGCAGCAGGCGCAGCTGAAACTGATTGTCCGCCTGCTGCGGGGCGGTAAAGCGAGACACCATGACTGGTTTACCCCGGTGTGCCGCGACGTTGCGGAATCAGCAGGACATTGGTCAGCAAGGGCCAGAACACCGCGCCGACAAACGGGGCAATAAAATACTCCCAGCCGGCAAACAGCGAGCCTGTGGTCATTCGCGCCAGCACCATCAGTGTCTGATTGACCAGCAGCAATACCAGCACCACCAGGGTTTGCTGGCCCAGGTTGTACATCACCACCTGACGCTGGCGGGCCAGAATCAGGTAACTGCTGACGCTATACGCCAGTGCATGCTGGCCAAACACGCTGGCGCTGGCCACGTCGGCAATCAGCCCCACGGCAAACGCCCAGCCGATGCCAAACCGGCGCGGCTGGTTCAGCGTCCAGTACAGCACCAGCAGGGCGGTGAGATCCGGCACCCAGCTGGCCAGGGCCATATCCAGTGGCAGCAGCTCGACGGCAATGGCCACCAGAAAGCTCAGCACAATCCAGCGGGTCTTGATTGGTTTCAGAAACTCTTTGGGACGGTCAAACGCCATGGCTTATTCATCACTCGCATGTTTTCGGCGGGACTTCTGCTTGGGCACCGGCGCGGGTTCGGGGCGCGGCGGCAGGTTCAGCGTTTCGTTCAGCACCAGCAGCGTGCGGTTTTCCGCCACCCCGGCCAGTGGGGTACAGTCGATCCGGGCAAACGGCGAGCCACTGTTGCGGTCCACCAGCCCCACCCTGGCCACCGGCAGGCCAGCGGGGTACACCCCGTCAATGCCCGAGGTCACCAGCAAATCGCCCACCCGGATATCGGCATGCGCGGCCACATGGCGCACTTCGGTCTGGCCGCCCATGCCGTACAGCACGGCGCGCAGGCCGTTGCGCTGCACCATCACCGGCACCGGGTGGTTGCGTTCAATCAGCAGGGTCACTTCGGCGGTCAGCGGCTGCACCCGGGTGATCTGGCCCACCAGGCCTCTAGCGTCAATCACCGGCAGGCCGGCCTGCACACCATCGTGGCTGCCCTTGTCGATGATCAGCGTATAGGTGAACGGGTCACGGCTGGTGTAGACAATTTCTGCCGCCAGCGTGCTGCCGGGATGCTGGCCGCGCAGACCCAGGGTCTGGCGCAGTTCGGCGTTTTCCCGCAGCAGCGCAGCCTGACGCTGCAAGCGGGCCTCCAGCTCCAGCTGGTAGGTACGCAACACCTGGTTTTCGTGCGCCAGGGTGGTTTGCGTGGTAACCAGATCATCCAGCTGGCGCAAACCTTCCGGCGGTGCGGTCACCAGCCATTGCATCGGGTAGAGCAGCACCGACAGCGCGCCACGGGCGGGTTCGAGCAGCGCCAGCTTGGCGTCCGCCACCAGCAGCGCCAGCGACAGCGCGCAACAGACCAGCAAGCGGGTTAACGGCTTGGGCCCACGGCGAAAAAAACGGGGAGAGCTGGCGATATCCATCACATGCCATCAGGGGGATAACGGCTGTGCCGCGCGCGGATGCAACCGGGCGCGGCACAGACGGAAGGTATAAGGGCGGGGGTCAGTCGTTGGTGAACAGCGTGCCAACCTTGTCCATCTTGTCCAGCGCCCGGCCCGAGCCACGCACCACGCAGGTGAGCGGATCGTCGGCCACAAACACCGGCAGACCGGTTTCTTCCTGCAGCAGGCGGTCGATGTCGCGCAGCAGCGCGCCGCCGCCAGTCAGCACCATGCCCTTTTCGGCAATATCGGCACCCAGTTCCGGCGGGGTTTGTTCCAGCGCAATCTTGACCGCAGAAACAATCTGGTTAAGCGGCTCGGTCAGCGCTTCGAGGATTTCATTGGACGATACGGTAAAGGCGCGCGGAATGCCTTCAGCCAGATTGCGGCCCTTGACTTCCATTTCGCGCACTTCTGCCCCCGGAAAGGCCGAACCGATGGTTTTCTTGATTTCTTCGGCGGTGGTTTCGCCAATCAGCATGCCGTAGTTGCGGCGGATATAGTTGATGATGGATTCATCAAACTTGTCGCCACCCACCCGCACCGAATTGGAGTAGACAATCCCGCCCAGCGAAATCACGCCCACTTCGGTGGTGCCGCCACCGATGTCCACCACCATCGAACCGGTGGCTTCTTCCACCGGCAGGCCAGCGCCAATCGCAGCGGCCATCGGTTCTTCAATCAGCTCGACGCGGCGCGCGCCGGCCCCCAGGGCGGATTCCTTGATGGCACGGCGCTCCACCTGAGTGGAACCACACGGCACGCAGATGACGATGCGCGGGCTGGCGCTGAACAGCCGGCTGGGGCTGACCTTCTTGATGAACTGCTTGAGCATTTGCTCGGTGACGGTGAAATCGGCAATCACGCCATCTTTCATGGGCCGGATGGCCTGAATCGAGCCGGGGGTTCTGCCCAGCATTTTTTTCGCTTCCAGGCCAACAGCCAGGATGGATTTTTTGTTGGATGCGCCTTCGTGCATGATAGACACGACAGACGGTTCGTCCAGCACGATACCTTTGCCGGTCACATAAATCAGTGTGTTGGCAGTGCCAAGGTCGATGGCGAGGTCATGGGAAAAATAACCGGTAATCGAGCGAAACATCGTAGTCCTGTGTAGGCTGGCCCCATCGGCGCAGCAAGTGGCGCAGGCCGGTGAGGCAAAAAGTGGGTAGCAAGGAAGTCCGGCCTGCCGTGGCAGCCGACGGACAGGTTGACACGCTTGGATGACAACAGTTCCGCCCCCTTCGTGGCCGGCGCGGCAAGACAGCGGCTGGCGGTTGGGCGAAACCAGCGGACTATGATACCCTACAACATTCGGCAAATTAAAGTCTTAACGAGGTTTTTATGTCCCTTTCCGCCACCGATGTCAGCCGGATTGCACGGCTTGCCCGCCTGCGCATGGATGAGGCAGAAATCACCGCCGTACAAGGCCAGCTCAACGGGATTTTCAGCCTGATTGAGGCCATGCAGGCGGTCGACACCTCCGGTGTGGCACCCATGTCGCACCCGCAGGATGTCAGCCTGCGCCTGCGCGACGACGTGGTCAGCGAAAGCGACCGCCGCGCCGCCTACCAGGCGGTAGCGCCCAGTGTGGAAAACGGTCTCTATCTGGTGCCCAAGGTCATCGAATAAACGTCTGTTGCTCCGCTATTTCCCCCGCTTTCTACCGTGTGCCCGTCATGAACTACACGCTTAAACAGCTTTCCGACGCGCTGGCTGCCGGCCAGATGTCCAGCCGCGAACTTACCCGCGACTCTCTGGCCCGCATCGACGCCCTCAATCCGCAGCTCAATGCCTTCATCACCGTCGACCACGACGGCGCGCTGGCCGCCGCCGATGCCGCCGACGCCGCCCGTGCCGCCGGCCAGGCCGGCACGCTGACCGGCATTCCGTTTGCGCACAAGGATGTGTTTGTCACCGAAGGCCTGCGCACCACCTGCGGCTCGAAGATGCTGGGCAATTTTATTGGCCCCTACGACGCACATGTGGTCAGCCAGTGCCGCAACGCTGGCCTGGTGCTGCTGGGCAAAACCAATATGGACGAGTTCGCCATGGGCTCGTCCAACGAAAACTCCGCCTTTGGTGCGGTGAAAAACCCGTGGGACCTGGCGGCGATTCCGGGCGGCAGCTCGGGTGGTTCGGCAGCAGCCGTGGCCGCCGGCCTGGTGCCAGTGGCCACCGGCACCGACACCGGCGGCTCGATCCGTCAGCCAGCCAGCCATTGCGGCATCACCGGCATCAAGCCCACCTACGGCACGGTCAGCCGCTACGGCATGGTGGCCTACGCCAGTTCGCTGGATCAGGGCGGGCCGATGGCGCGCACCGCCGAAGACTGCGCGCTGCTGCTCAATGTGATGGCCGGGTTTGACCCGCGCGACGCCACCTGCCTGGATCGCCCGAAAGAAGACTACACCCGCAGCCTGAACAGCCCGGTCGCCGGCCTGACCATTGGCCTGCCCAAGGAGTTTTTTGCCGCCGGCCTGGCCAGCGACGTGGCGCGGGTGGTCGACGCTGCCGTGGCGCAGTTCAAGGCGCTGGGTGCCAAGGTGGTGGAAGTCAGCCTGCCGAAAACCGAGCTGTCGATCCCGGCTTACTACGTGATTGCCCCGGCGGAAGCCTCGTCCAACCTGTCGCGCTACGACGGCGTGCGCTACGGTCATCGCGCTGCCGAGTACAAAGACCTCACCGACATGTACGAGCGCTCGCGCGCCGAAGGCTTTGGTGCCGAAGTCAAACGCCGCATTCTGGTGGGCACCTATGTGCTGTCGCATGGCTACTACGATGCGTATTACATCCAGGCACAGAAGATTCGCCGGCTGATTGCCGAGGACTTCCAGGCCGCCTTCCAGCAGTGCGACCTGATTCTTGGCCCGGTGGCCCCCACCGCCGCCTTCAACCTGGGCGAGAAGTCCGACGACCCGGTGCAAATGTACCTGTCCGACATCTACACCCTGGCAGTCAATCTGGCTGGCCTGCCCGGCATGAGCCTGCCCGCCGGCTTTGCCGACAATGGCCGCCCGGTGGGCGTGCAGCTGATTGGCAATTATTTTTCCGAGGCTGCCATGCTCGGCGCTGCGCATCAGTTCCAGCAGGCGACAGACTGGCACACCCGCACCCCGGCGCTGTGAGCGCCGGCCATTACGCCGCCCGCCCAACGACCGCGAAGGAATCCAAAGCATGAAATGGGAAGTCGTGATTGGTCTGGAAGTGCATACCCAGCTTTCCACCCAGTCGAAAATCTTTTCTGGCAGCAGCACCGCGTTTGGTGCTGCGCCCAACACCCAGGCCAGCGCAGTGGACATCGCCCTGCCTGGCGTGTTGCCGGTGATGAACCGTGCCGCCGTGGACAAGGCCATCCGCTTTGGCCTGGCCATCGGTGCCAAGGTTAACCGCACCTCGATCTTTGCCCGCAAGAATTACTTTTACCCTGACCTGCCCAAGGGCTACCAGATCAGCCAGTTCGAGCTGCCGGTGGTGGAAGGCGGCCAGATCAGCATTCTGGTGGGCGATGGCGAAAAAACCATCAACCTCACCCGCGCCCATCTGGAAGAAGACGCCGGCAAGAGCCTGCATGAAGACTTCCATGGCATGACCGGCATCGACCTTAACCGTGCCGGCACGCCTCTGCTGGAAATTGTGTCCGAGCCGGAAATGCGCTCGGCCACCGAAGCCGTGGCCTATGCCCGCGCACTGTATACGCTGGTGACCTGGCTGGGCATCTGTGACGGCAATATGCAGGAAGGCAGCTTCCGGGTGGACGCCAATGTGTCGATTCGCCCGTTTGGCCAGGCCGAATTTGGCACCCGCCGCGAAATCAAGAACCTGAACTCCTTCCGCTTTCTGGAACAGGCAATCAACGCGGAAATCCAGTATCAGATCGACTTGATCGAAGATGGCGGCAAGGTGCAGCAGGCCACGGTGCTGTTCGACCCGGACAGCGGCGAAACCCGCGCCATGCGCAGCAAGGAAGACGCCCACGACTACCGCTACTTCCCCGATCCAGACCTGCTGCCACTGGTGATTCGCGACGAGGAAGTAGAGGCGATCCGCGCCGACATGCCGGAACTGCCGGGCGAAATGAAGCAGCGCTTTGTCGATAGCTTTGGCGTCTCCGCCTACGACGCCGGCCTGCTGACCCAATCGCTGGCGCTGGCGCGCTACTTTGAAGCTGCCGCCCAGGCCAGCCAGGGTCAGGGCAAGCTGGTGGCCAACTGGGTCAACGGTGAAATTGCCGCCCGGCTGAACCGCGAAGAAAAATCCATCGCCGACTGCCCACTGTCAGCCCAGCGCCTGGCCGGGCTGGTGGTACGGATTGCCGACAACACCTTGTCCAACAAGCTGGCCAAGCAGGTGTTTGACGCGCTGTGGGACAGCGAGCTGGACGCCGATGCCATCATCGAACGCGACGGCCTCAAGCAGGTGTCGGACAGCGGCGCGATTGAAAAACTGGTCGATGAAGCCATCGCCGCCAATCCCAAGGCCGTGGAAGAATTCCGCGCTGGCAAGGAAAAGGCGCTGAACGCGCTGGCCGGTCAGGTGATGAAGGCCAGCAAGGGCAAGGCTAATCCGGCGCAAGTGCAGGAGATTTTGCGCCAGAAGCTTACGGCTGATTGATTTGTTTCACACGATGGATGCGCCTGCAAAACTGGGGCGCATCCATGTACTTCCAGTCAGTGTTTGATAACCATGCCTTGGCCTGTCGGCAACTCCAGCACGTAGTAGCCATGCTTGCGCAGCCATGGCTCTTCCAGAGCGCGTTGCTGATGATAGACCAGCCAACCATAGTCATCCAGAATCAGAATGCCACCTGGAGACAGGCGTTCAAACAAGACTTCCAGCGCACCAAGTTCGGCAACTGAATTGTTCAGATCAATATGCAGAAAAGCAATTTTTTCCGGCATATTGCCATGCAGGCTGTCTGGCACACAGCCCTGGATGATTCTGGCATTGGGGTAGTCGATAAACCGTTGACGCACTTCATCAACCAGGGTGCTGCTGTGAGCAGGCATGGCGTGATGGCTGGTGATTTCTTCACCGTGTTCAAAAAGATCGTACAGATAATATTGTCGATCCAGGTGATGTTTGAAATCTAGCACATCGCACAGAATGCGGGCGGAGATGCCACGATAGCACCCACATTCGACAAAATCCCCTTCTACCATCATGCCTTGCCGCGCAGCCCATAGCAGTACGGCAATTCGCCATAGCGTGCTTTTTTCTGTATCAGTTTCTGTATGCTCATGAAATGAATTCATCAAATCAGCATCATCCAGAAAACTCAGGTTCTTGTTGAAGGTGATCAAATTGTCACCAACAAAGAGACCGCGATTCAACTTGGCCAGATCAAAACATGTATTTAATTGGGCATAAAACTGGGTTTCAGTTTTTATGTCAGGGAAAGTCAAGTGAAACTGGGGCTCAATATGGCTTTTGTCTTCCGAGTAGCGCTGTTGTAAGGTGCTTTTCAACATGCCTCTGGTAATATGCAGCGCCAGCTTTCCGCATGTTTCGCCTGGCGCACCAAGTGATTCGGCGCGTAACAAGGCCGCCTGAGCCTGGTCGTAATATTCATTTAACATCAAGCTCTCGCAGAAAGCCAGTGCAACGGAAGCATTCGTATCAAGTGCTTGAGCGGCATCTTCCAGGTGTTTCAGGCTGCACTCGATATCGCCATCATCCTTGCGAGTAATGAGTACACTGCCATACAGATAGTTTATCTCGGGATTATCTGGTATGTACTGCAGCAATTTTTCATACAGCGCGGCTGCCTGCGCCAGCTCACCTGCCTCATGATGAGCAACTGCAGTGGATAGCGTGTTTTGTAGCGCAAGATTTTGCGAGGTGGACGGTGGCGCTTTTTTAATGATAGCCATGATATTAGTGTATGACTTTGTGGAAGATGATTTTGCTATCAGACCGTAAATGTCTGTGATTGTCAACCATGGTTCCGGGGGGCACGGCTTCATGAAAAATGTCGTATCAAGAGTGTTCTGCATGCCGGCGGCCACTTCATGCTTGAATGGAAGTATTGCCTAGCGATAACGTAGCCAGCCTAGCGGATTCCTTGACGACAGCGCGGTCGATGAACGCTGGATCCCGTAAGAGAGTCATTCAAATGAAGTGACCAATGCAAAGCCCACCAGCGTAGTCGCTGAAAATAGTGAGACGATACCCAATCACCAAGTCAATGTCTATTTGCTTATTGTGTGCGGTTTCTTTGTCTTATATGGCCAATCTTACTTGAGCTTGGCAGGGTGGGCATGCGATGCCCGCCCACCCTGGCCGCTGTTCAGCAGCGCTTCATGGCGCAGGCTAAAAATCAGCCCGCCCCAGTGCCGGCCCTGGTGGAATACCGGCACGGAAATCAGCGCATAAATATCGCCAATATCGCGCACATAGGCCTGAAACAGAAACGGCCCGGTATCGGTGCAGGTGCGTTGCAGCATCGGGTTGGCGCGGTGAAAGCGCTTGTCGCGGCTGAAGGCCAGATTGTGCGCCGGGTCGTCGGTGGGCGGCTGGCTGTATTTGCTGATATGCGTGGGCGGATAAGTTTCTTCGCCGGTCAGCAGCACCACCAGGTCGCATCCGGTTACCTGGGCGGTCATCTGGTCAAAGTAGGGGCGAAACAGCTGTTCAAATGCCCGGTCGTAGCGGGTGTGGTACTGCTGTGGGTTGGTGCCGGGAATCGGCTGGTACTGACGGTCAAACAGCTGATGGCCAGAGGCCGCCAGTTGGTCGAGCATCTGCTCGCAGGTGGCGCGGCAGGTGTAGAGCTGACGCACCACCTGGTCAAACGGCCCGTCAGCCAGTTCAAAGCGGCCCAGGTCGCGCATCACCTGCTCTGCCGAGGCAATCAGCCCGCCAGACGCCTTGGCGCTGACCTGCATTACCTCGGCCATGTGCTCAGCCAGCTGGTGCATCTGGCTGACATGCTGGTGGATATCCTGATGATTGCTGGCCAGCACTTCCATGGCGGCATGGATGGTACCGATTTCCTGGTTGACCTGGCGGCTGCCCTGCGCCAGCCCGGCCAGCGCCTGATTGGCTTCACTGAGCAAGCTACTGGCGTCGCCCATGCTGTGCATGATGGTGGCAGTATTGTCGGCGGTGTGCTGCGACTGACGATGAATCGACTCCACCCGGTCGGTCACCGTCAGCGCCAGCGCGTGGGTGCGCTCGGCCAGCTTGCGCACTTCGTCGGCCACCACGGCAAACCCCCGGCCCGACTCGCCAGCACGCGCGGCTTCAATCGCCGCATTCAACGCCAGCAGATTGGTCTGGTCGGAAATTCCGCGTATTTCCGTCACGCTGCCAATAATCGCTGAGGTGTCTTCCTGCAACTGGGCCAGGGTATGGGCAAACTGGTCCATGACGGTTACTGCCGCACGGGCGCGCTGGTCGGCGCTTTCCACTGCGCTACAAGTGTGGCTGGCATTGTCGGCCAGGGTCTGGCTGAAGCCGGCAATCACCCCCACGCTGGCTTTGATCGTGCCCACCTCGTGCTGGCTTTGCTCGGTCAGGCCGACAATCTGTTCGGCCAGGGTTTCCTGCGCCAGCGCCTTGTCGCGGGCATCCTGAATCACCTTGCCGATATGCGCGGCCTGAATCGACAAGGCAATATTATGCTGGCGCACCCCGCCCAATACCCGGCACAGGGTGGCGCGTTCGCGATTGAAGCTTTCAATGGCTTCGTTCAGCACCCCACCCGGCAGCGGCCACGGTTCGGACATCGCCCGCGCGGGTGCATTGCTGGCCGGCAGGCTGGCACGCAGCCGTTGCAGCGGACGCAACAGCGGCGGATACACACAGGCCAGCAGGCCCAGCCCGGCAATCACCCCCAGCCCCGCCAGCGTCCACGCCGACGCCAGCGCGCCAGCAGCAAACAGCAGGCCGCACGCAGCCAGGACCATGACGCTATGGATGCCAAGCACCCCCAGCAAGGTGATATGCATGATGCGGCCTCTTCCTCTGCCCGCCCCTGAATGGGGCGGATGCGTATTATCGTGATAGTTGCTCGGTGAACCAGTGCCCACCGCTTGATGTGATCGACTTTGGCATTGAGTGGCGCGGGATGCAAGCCCTGAACCGGGAGAAATACGGATTTCTACTTAGATGATGTTTACGTCACTTCGGCACTGGGTGCGATACCCGTCTGGATTGACAGTTTCCCCTGGCTGGGGGCATTGTGACATGGGATTTTTTTGACTGATTTTGACCGATGAGCACCACCATGACCCCATCTGCCTCCGACCCGATTCATGCTGCCCTGACCCAATTCCCACTGTTGATTCTCGATGGCGCGCTGGCCACCGAGCTGGAGCGGCGCGGCTGCGACCTGAACGATGCGCTGTGGTCGGCGCGGGTGTTGCTGGAAGCGCCCGAGCTGATCCGGGCAGTACACACCGACTACTTTGCCGCCGGTGCCGACGTGGCCACCACCGCCAGCTATCAGGCCAGCTACCAGGGGTTTGCCCGGCGCGGCTTAAGTGCCGAACAGGCCACCGCCTGCCTGCAGTTGTCGGTGCAATTGGCCCGCGAAGCGCGTGACGCGTTCTGGGCGGCGCACCCCGAGCAGCACGGCCTGCGCCCGCGTCCGCTGGTGGCCGCCTCGGTGGGGCCGTTTGGGGCAATGCGGGCGGATGGGTCGGAGTATGTGGGCCATTACGGCGTGGACAGCGCCACGCTGAAAGACTTTCACCGCCCGCGCCTGGCGGCCTTGCTGGCAGCGCAGCCGGATGTGCTGGCCTGCGAAACCCTGCCCTGCCAGCAGGAAGCGCTGGCGCTGGCCGAACTGCTGGCCGACGAATTTCCGCAAGCGCGGGCGTGGATCAGCTTCAGCTGCCGCGATGGCGCGCATACCTGCCAGGGCGAGCGGCTGGCCGACGCGGTGGCGGCGCTGGCGGATTATGCGCAGGTGGTGGCGGTCGGGGTGAATTGCACCGCGCCAGGCTTTATCCCCGAGCTGATTGCCGCCGCCAAAGCCGCCAGTGACAAACCGGTGCTGGTGTACCCAAACGCCGGAGAAAGCTACGACCCGGTACATAAATGCTGGCATGGCTGCGCCGACCCGCAGGCCTTTGCCGAAGCTGCCCGCCAGTGGCAGGCGCAGGGCGCACGGCTGATTGGCGGCTGCTGCCGCACCACGCCAGCGGACATTCAGGCGCTGGCCGCCTGGGCCAGGCCCGGTGTGCGCTGACGCGCGGCGGTTGTGAACGGCCCGGCAGCTAAGTAGAACTACGCAATGTTTAGCCGATTTGCATCGTTTCTCTGCCGCGTCTATGCCAGCCACGCTAGTGCAGTGCAGCAGTGCCGTCTGCCCGGCCCAGTAGAAACCCCTAAGCTAAACATATGATTTGACTGGCCATCTTGATGGCAATGCCAGATAAGTGCTTGTCGCAAAAGGCGAAACCCCGGTCTGCGGTTGACCGGGGTTTTGTTTGTCCTTATAGTGGCGCGCAGTGGGAAAAAGTGGCCCCAGGTGGGAGAATGGCCAAATTGTCGGGGGTTAAAACCCGTTGGTCGTTGCCGATGCCCAGGCCGTGTCCGCCGTGTGCGGTGCGCTATCACCGGCGGCGGCAAACATCATCGGGGTCAACCACATGTTTGGAGGAGTCAGCACGCTGTCGCTCGATAATAAAGGTCGCCTGGCCCTGCCGGTCCGGCACCGCGAGCCGCTGCTGGCCGACGGAAATGGCCGCTTGGTGGTCACCCTGGACTCCCCCAGATTTTTGCTTGTCTACCCGGAAAAGAACTGGCTTCCTGTGATGGAAAAACTCGCGGCGCTGCCCGTGACCCAACCCGCCGTGCGGGCGTATGCCCGCTTATTGCTTGGCAATGCTGAAACCCTGGAAATCGACGCTGCCGGGCGGGTGCTGCTGCCTGCTCGCCTGCGGCAAAAAACCGGTCTGAACAAAAACGTGGCGCTGGTGGGCATGGGGCATCGCTTTGAACTGTGGGACGCCGAGGCCTTCGAGGCCGAAACCGACGCCGCACTGGCCTTGCCTGCCCAGGCGCTCACCGAACTGGGAGCGCTGTCACTGTGAACCCAGCCACCCTGATTCACCGCACGGTACTGCTGGCCGAAGCGGTTGATGGCCTGTCGGTCAAACCCGATGGCGTTTATGTGGATTGCACCTTTGGCCGTGGCGGCCATAGCCGGCGCATTCTGGCGCAGCTTGGCCCGACTGGCCGGCTGATTGCCTTTGACAAAGACCCCGCCGCCATTGCCTCGGCGCAGGCGCTGGCCGACCCGCGTTTTCAGATTGTCCATGACGGTTTTGTCTGTTTCACCCAGGCGCTGGATGCGCTGGGCGTGAGCAAAGTGGACGGCGTATTGATGGATCTGGGGATTTCCTCGCCGCAGATCGACGAAGCCGAACGCGGCTTCAGCTTCCGCTTTGACGCCCCGCTGGACATGCGCATGGACACCACCCGTGGCCTGACCGCCGCACAATGGCTGGCCCAGGCCGACGAGGCCGATATCCGAGAAGTGATCAAAACCTATGGCGAAGAGCGGTTTGCTAAATCGATTGCAGCAGCGATTGTTGCGACGCGGGCAGAGTCCCCGATTACGCGCACGGGCGAGCTCGCCCGCCTTGTTGCGCAAAACGTCCGCACTCGTGAGCCCGGCCAGGACCCGGCCACCCGCACCTTTCAGGCTATTCGGATTTACCTCAATCGTGAACTCGAAGAACTGAGCGCCACCCTGCCGCAAATCATTGCCCGGCTGCGCACGGGGGGACGGATTTCGGTCATCAGCTTTCATTCGCTGGAAGACCGCATCGTCAAGAACTTCCTGCGCGACGCCGCCACTGCCGACACCCTGCCGTCGTGGGTGCTGGTGCGCGCGGCAGACATTCCGCAAGCACCGCTGCGCCTGGTGGGCAAGGCCATTCGCGCCAGCGCCGACGAAGTGCGCGACAACCCGCGTGCGCGCAGCGCCATCATGCGGGTGGCCGAGCGCACCGAAGGCGAGTGGAAGGGGCTGGCGTGAGACACCGCTTCAACACCGTGCTGCTGGTGGCACTGATTGTCTGCGCGCTGGGGGTCATTACCTCGCAGCATCTGGCACGCAAACTGTACAGCGAGCTGGAAAAAGAACAGAAATTCACCCATCAGCTGGAAGTGGAGTTTGGCAAGCTGCAGCTGGAACAAAGCACTTGGGCGGCGCACTCGCTGATTGAACGCGCCGCCACCGAACGTCTGTCGATGCACACCCCTGACCCGCGTGAAGTGCAGGTGGTGCAAGCTGGCGCTGCCAGCCGGAGTCGCTGATCATGGCCATTGTTGGAGCCACCCGCCACGCCCCTCGCCCCAGCCCAAGCGTGCGCCTGCCACCCGTGCGCATGCGCTGGGTGGGCCTGGGTCTGGGCCTGTTGTTTGTTGCCTTGCTGGGGCGGGCGGTGTACCTGCAACTGGTAAAACAGGATTTCCTGCAAAGCCAGGGGGCAGCGCGCTACAGCCGGGCGATTGAACTGGAAGCCAACCGGGGGGTGATTGCCGACCGCAATGGCGAACCGCTGGCAATTTCCACCCCGGTGCAGTCCATCTGGGCCAGCCCGGCGGATATGGAGCCGGTGCCAGCAGACAAGATCAACCAGTTGGCCCGGCTGCTGGAAATGGACCCGGCAGAAGTGTCGCGCAAGCTGTCGGACAAGCGCCGCGAATTTTTGTACATCAAGCGCCAGATCAGCCCCGACCTGGCTGATGCGGTGATGAAGCTGGGCATTCCCGGCATTGCCAAGCAGCAGGAGTTCCGCCGCTTTTACCCAGACGGTGAAATGACCGCGCATGTGGTTGGCGTCACCGGGGTGGATGGCCGTGGCCAGGAAGGTCTGGAGCTGGCCAAGGAAAAAATGCTGGCCGGCAAGCCGGGCCGCCGCCATGTGATCAAGGACCGGCGCGGCCATATCATCGAAGACATTGCCGCCATCGAACGTCCGCGCGATGGCCAGACCCTGTCGCTGTCGATCGACCGCAAGATCCAGTATCTGGCGTTTCGCGAGCTGAAAGCGGCGGTGGAAACCTTCAAGGCCAAGGCCGGCGGCGTGGTGGTGCTGGATGCCCACACGGGCGAAGTGCTGGCGCTGGCCAATCTGCCCTCGTTCAACCCGAACAACCGCCAGCGGCTGGATCCGGCGATGAAGCGCAACCGGGCGCTGACCGACCTGTTTGAACCCGGCTCCACCCTCAAGCCATTCACCGTGGCCAAGGCGCTGGACGATGGCGTGGTGCGCACCGAGCAGATGTTCAATACCGAGAGCTACAGCATCGGCCCGGCGCGCATCAAGGACTCGCACAGCCACCCGCAACTGGCGGTATGGGAAATCATCCAGAAATCCAGCAACGTCGGCTCGTCCAAAATTGCCCTGATGCTGCCGCCGCAAACCCTGTGGCAGCTGTTTGACGATGTTGGCTTTGGCCGTGTGCCGCAAACCGGCTTCCCTGGCGAAGCCACCGGTCGCGTGCGTCCGTATAAAACCTGGAAACCGATTGAACAGGCCACCATGAGCTACGGCCACGGCATTTCGCTCAGCCTGATGCAACTGGCCCGTGCCTACACCATTTTCACCAATGATGGCGTGCTGATGCCGGTAAGCTTTTTCCGGCTGGATCAGGCCATGCCCGGCAAGCCGGTGCTCAAGCCAGACACCGCGCGCAAGATGCGCGACATGCTGATGACGGTCACCCAGCCAGGCGGCACCGCGCCGCGCGCCCAGGTGCTGGGCTTCAACGTGGGCGGCAAGACCGGCACCGCGCACAAGCAGGAAGGCCGTGGCTACGCCGCCAGCAAGTATATTTCCTCATTTGTTGGCTTTGCCCCGGCCACCCGCCCCCGGCTGATTGTGGCGGTGATGATTGACGAGCCGCAGGGCCAGTACTACGGCGGCACGGTGGCCGGCCCGGTGTTCAGCAATGTGATGGCCGGCAGCCTGCGCATTCTGGGCGTCGAGCCTGACGCACCAACCAATAACACCCTGATTCCGCTGGACAATATTCCAGAAGTGCGGGAAGAGACATGAACAGCCTGATGACCCCTTTATCCGACTGGGACGCGGGCGTGCTTGAGCGTTTGCCCACGCCGCTGCGCCGGGTGGAGTCCGACAGTCGCCGGGTGTTGCCCGGAGATGTGTTCCTGGCCTTTCGCGGCGAATACGCCGATGGCCGCGACTATATCGCCAGCGCGCTGGCGCGTGGCGCGGCGGCGGTATTGTGGGACCCGGCAGAGGGGTTTGCCTGGCCGGCGCAGTGGGCGGCCACCCCGAATCTGGCCGTCCCCGAGCTGCGTCAGCGTGCCGGGATGGTGGCCAGCCAGGTGCTGGGCCACCCCAGCCGCGCCATGCTGATGGTGGGCATTACCGGCACCAACGGCAAAACCTCGATTTCGCACTGGCTGGCGCAAGCCTGGACCCTGCTCGGGCGCAAAACGGCGTTGATTGGCACAGTGGGCAATGGGTTTGTTGGCGAACTCAGCGACACCACCCACACCACGCCCGACCCGGTCACCGTGCAGCACCGGCTGGCCGACTACCTGCGCCAGCAGGCGCAAGTGGTGGCGATGGAAGTATCCAGCCATGGGCTGGACCAGTTTCGTGTCAATGGCGTCGCGTTCACCACCGCAGTGTTTACCAATCTGACCCGCGATCACCTGGACTACCACGGTGACATGGACGCCTACGGGGCCAGCAAGGCGCGGCTGTTTCACTGGGATGGCCTGCGCCACGCGGTGATCAATATCGACGACGCCTTTGGCCAGACCCTGGCCGCCGGCATCGACCGTCAGCGCACCGAGGTCTACACCTACGGCCTGACCGGCGGCGACATTACCATCACCCGGCTGGACGCCTCGCTGGCCGGCCTGCACCTGGATGTGCGCACACCGTGGGGCGATGGCCATATCGACACCCCGCTGCTGGGCCGTTTCAACGCCGCCAATCTGCTGGCCTGCCTGGGTGCGCTATGCGCCAATGGCGTGGCACTGGCCGACGCCTGCCGGGTGCTTGGCCAGATTCTGCCGGCGCGCGGACGCATGCAGCACAGCGGCGGCCACCGTGAACCGCTGGTGGTGATCGACTACGCCCACACGCCAGATGCCCTGGACAAGGCGCTGGCCACCCTGGCCGAGATTCGTCCCGCCGGTGGCAAGCTGTATTGCGTATTTGGCTGCGGCGGCGACCGCGACCCCGGCAAGCGGCCACAAATGGGGGCCATTGCCCAGGCCCGCGCCGACGTGGCCGTGGTGACCAGCGACAACCCGCGCAGCGAAGCGCCAGACGCCATCATCGCCGACATTCTGGCCGGCATGTCCGCACCGGGCCATGTTGACCCCGATCGCGCCGCCGCCATTCACTGGGCCATTGCCCAGGCGCAGCGGGGCGATGTGGTGCTGATTGCCGGCAAGGGCCATGAGGAATACCAGGACATTGCCGGGGTGAAACACCCGTTTTCTGATTTTCAGGTGGCAGAAGCCGCCCTGGCGCGCTGGAGCCCCGCCCATGACTGAACGCATGCTGACCACTCACGCCGCCGCGCTGGCGATTGGCGGCCAGGCCGATGGTGCCGACGTTGCCTTTGCCCGTGTCACCACCGACAGCCGCGCCATCCAGCCTGGCGACCTGTTTGTTGCCCTCAAGGGCGAGCGTTTTGACGCGCAGGATTTTGTGGCGGATGCCCTGGCCGCTGGCGCAGCCGCTGCGCTGGTGCGCACGGATTTTCCTGAACTGCCCGGTGCCAGCCTGATCCGGGTGGACGACACCCTGGCGGCGCTGGGCCGGCTGGCCGCGCACTGGCGCACGGTGGGGTTTGCCGGGCGCATGGCCGGCATTACCGGCAGCAGCGGCAAAACCAGCGTCAAGGAAATGCTGCGCGCCATTCTGGCCGCGCAAGTGGGCGACGATGCGGTGCTGGCCACTGCCGGCAATCTGAACAACGACATCGGCGTGCCGCTGACCCTGCTGCGCCTGCGGCCACAGCATCAGTTTGCCGTGATTGAAATGGGCATGAACCACAGCGGTGAAATCCGCTATCTGGCCGATCTGGCCCGCCCGGACGTGGTGGCCATCAACAACGCCCAGCGCGCCCATGCGGGCCACTTTGCTTCGGTAGAAGCCATTGCCCGCGCCAAAGGCGAGCTGTTTGAACAATTGCCCGCCGGCGTGACCGCCTGCATCAATCTGGACGATGCCCATGCCGGCCTGTGGCAACAGCTGGCGGGCCATGCGCCGCAGCTGGGCTTTGGCTGGCAGCGCGGCGAAGTGCAGGTGGCGGCCTGTACGCTGGCAGCGGCCCACACCGCGCTGACCTTGCGCACGCCACAGGGCGAAGTGCATACCCGGTTGCAGGTGCCCGGCGAACACACCGTGCGCAATGCGCTGACCGCCACCAGCCTGGCACTGGCGCTGGGCGTGCCGCTGACGGCGATTGCCGCCGGGCTGGCGGCGTTTGCCGGGGTGGCCGGACGTCTGCAACGCCGACAGCGCGCCGACGGCGTGGTGATTCTGGACGACACCTATAACGCCAACCCCGACGCCATGCGTGCGGCACTGCGCGTGCTGGCATCCCAGCCGGGTGCGCGCCACGCCGTGCTGGGCGACATTGGCGAGCTGGGCGATGGCGGCGCGGCCATGCACGCCGAGGTGGGCGCATACGCCCGCGAGCTGGGTATCGACAGCCTGCATGGTCTGGGCGAACTCAGCGCCCACACCGTGGCGGCCTTTGGCCCGGCAGGCCGGCATTACCCCGATCTGGACGCGCTGGTCGATGGCGTTCAGCGCACGGTCAATGCGCCGGCCAGCGTGCTGGTCAAGGGCTCGCGCTTCATGCGCATGGAACGGGTGGTGGCACGCTTGCTGCCCGAGGCCACACCATCCGGCGGACACTGAGCCCCAGACAAGACCCCTGCAACTTTCATCCCCCAACCCGAAACAAGGGAGCAACAACGTGTTACTGCTGCTGGCCAACTGGCTGAGCGACCATATCCGCGCCTTCAGCGTGGTGAACTACATCACCCTGCGCGCGGTGCTGGCCACCCTGACCTCGCTGGCCATTGGCCTGCAGTTGGGGCCATGGGTGATTCGCAAACTGACCGAACTGAAAGTGGGCCAGGCTGTCCGCGACGACGGCCCGCAAACCCATCTGATCAAGGCGGGCACGCCCACCATGGGCGGCACGCTGATTCTGCTGTCGATTGGCCTGACCACGCTGCTGTGGGCCGACCTGAGCAACCGGTTTGTCTGGCTGCTGCTGGCGGTAACCTGCGGCACCGGGCTGATTGGCTTTGTCGATGACTACCGCAAGGTGGTGTACAAAAACCCGAAAGGCCTGTCGGCACGCGGCAAGATGTTCTGGCAGTCGGCGATTGCCATCAGCGCCGGGGTGTTTCTGTCTGGCACCGCCCACCTGCCGGCGTCTACCGAATTCATTGTGCCGTTCTTCAAGAACGTGGTGTACCCGTTTGGGGCCATTGGCTTTTGCGTACTCACCTACTTTGTGATTGTCGGCACCTCCAATGCGGTCAACCTGACCGACGGCCTGGACGGGCTGGCGGCGCTGCCGGTGGTGCTGGTCAGTGCGGCGCTGGCAGTGTTTGCCTACGTGGCCGGCCATGCGGTGTTTGCCAAGTATCTGGGCTTGCCGCATATCCCCGGTGCGCATGAGGTGGTGGTGTTCTGCGCCGCCATGTGCGGGGCCTGCCTGGCTTTTCTGTGGTTCAACGCCTATCCGGCCCAGGTGTTCATGGGCGACGTGGGCGCGCTGGCGCTGGGGGCCGGGCTGGGTACGGTGGCAGTGATTGTCCGTCAGGAAATCGTGCTGTTCATCATGGGCGGGGTGTTTGTGATGGAGGCGCTGTCAGTGATGATTCAGGTCGGCAGCTTCAAGCTGACCGGCAAGCGGGTGTTCCGCATGGCCCCGCTGCATCACCACTACGAATTGAAGGGCTGGAAGGAAACCCAGGTGGTGGTGCGCTTCTGGATCATCACCATGATGCTGGTGCTGGCCGGGCTTTCCACCCTGAAACTGCGATAAGAGATAATGGCGATGATCGACTTGCACGGACTCACGGTAGGGGTGGTTGGACTGGGCGACAGCGGTCTGTCGGCAGCGCGCTGGCTGGCCCGGCGCGGGGTGCGCCTGGTGGTGGCCGACAGCCGCGCCACACCGCCGCATCAGGCCGAACTGGCGGGCCATGCGCCGGAGGCCGAACTGCGCTGCGGCCCGTTTGACGCCAGCAGCTTTGCCGGCTGTGACCTGCTGGTGGTCAGCCCTGGTGTGCCGCTGGCCACGGCGCAGATTGTGGCGTTTGCCCAGGCCGGCGGCCAGGTGATTGGCGATGTCGAGCTGTTTGCCCAGGCGCTGGCCGGCCAGCGCAGCCGGGTGATTGCCATCACCGGCTCGAATGGCAAGACCACCGTCACCTCGCTGGTGGGCCATCTGTGCCAGCAGGCCGGGCTGAACACCGTGGTGGCCGGCAATATCGGCCTGCCAGTGCTGGATGCGCTGTGTGATATCGAGGACAGCGGCATCTGGCCGGATGTGTTTGTGCTGGAGCTGTCCAGCTTTCAGCTGGAAGGCGTGCGCAGCCTGCGTGCCGACGCCGCCACCGTGCTGAATATCTCGGAAGATCACCTCGACCGTTATCAGGATTTACTGGATTACGCCCACAGCAAAACTGCCATTTTTGCTGGCGATGGCGTGCAGGTAATCAATCAGGACGATGTGTTCTGCCGCGCCATGGTTCGTCCTGGCCGGGCCGTGCGCCGCTTCAGCCTGACCCAGCCGGCGCAGTATGGCCTGTGCCGCGACGGCCAGACCATTGCCCTGGCGGTGGACGGCGAGCCGGTGCTGGACGTTGCCCACATGCAGCTCACCGGCCTGCACAATGCAGCCAATGCGCTGGCCGCGCTGGCGCTGTGCGAGGCCATCGGCCTGGATCGCGCCAGCCTGCTGGCCGGGCTGTGCTGCTTCAAGGGGCTGGCGCACCGGGTGGAGCATGTGCTGCAGCTGAACGGGGTGGATTTTTACGACGACTCCAAAGGCACCAATGTGGGGGCCACCGAAGCGGCACTGAACGGCATGAGCCGTCCGGTGGTGCTGATTGCCGGTGGCGATGGCAAGGGCCAGGATTTCACCCCGCTGGCGGCGGCGGTGGCGCGCATTGCCCGCGCGGTGCTGCTGATTGGCCGCGACGCCGAGCGCATCGAAGCCGCGCTGGCAGAGGTGAGCGTGCCGGTGCGCCGGGCCGATACCCTGGAAGACGCCACCCGCCAGGCGTATCAGGCCGCCCTGCCGGGCGATGTGGTGTTGCTGTCGCCGGCCTGTGCCAGCCTGGACATGTTCCGCAACTATGCCCACCGCGCCGAGGTGTTTATCGCTAGCGCCCGGCAACTGGCTAACGAGGCCCGCCCGTGAAATTTGCCAGCCTGATCCGGCCAACCCCCTCCGACCGCTCTCCTACCCCGCTGACTGCCCACGATGACGGGCTGATCTGGGCGATTGCCCTGTTGCTGTCGGTTGGCTTTGTCATGGTGTATTCAGCATCGATTGCCTACGCCGAGGCCGACCCGGATACCCATAACCGCTATTTTTATCTGATTCGCCATGGCGTATATCTGACCATCTCGCTGATTGTCAGCTGGATTGTGTTTCATATTCCCAGCCGGATCTGGCAGGAAAAAGCGCCGTATCTGTTTGTGGGCGCGTTTATTCTGCTGATTCTGGTGCTAGTGCCGGGCATCGGCAAGGTGGTGAACGGTTCGCGGCGCTGGATCAATCTGGTGGTGCTGAATTTGCAACCCTCCGAGCTGATGAAGCTGGCGGTGGTGCTCTATGCAGCCAATTACACCGTGCGCAAGGCCGACTGGATGCACAGCTTCAGCAAGGGCTTTCTGCCCATGGCAGTGGCGGTGATTGCCTCCGGGGCGCTGCTGCTGCTGGAGCCAGACTTTGGCGCGTTCACCGTGATTGCCGCCATTGCCATGGGCACGCTGTTTCTGGGCGGCATCAATGGACGGATTTTTGCCGCGCTGAGCGTGGTCAGTCTGGGGGCGTTTGTGGTGCTGATCATCAGTTCGCCCTATCGCCTGCAACGGGTGACCGGCTTTATGGACCCGTGGCAGGATCCCTACGGCAAGGGCTACCAGCTGTCGCATTCGCTGATTGCCTTTGGCCGTGGCGAATGGCTGGGCGTGGGCCTGGGCGGCAGTGTGGAAAAACTGTTTTACCTGCCGGAAGCGCACACCGATTTTCTGATGGCGGTGATTGCCGAGGAATGCGGCTTTATCGGTATTGTGGCGGTGGTTGGGCTGTTTGCCTATGTGGTGCGCCGGGCGTTCATGATTGGCGTGGAAGCGCGCAAGCAGGAGCGTTATTTTCAGTCGCTGGTGGCGCAAGGGGTGGGCATCTGGCTGGCGGTGCAGTCGTTCATCAATATTGGCGTGAACATGGGCCTGCTGCCCACCAAGGGCCTGACCCTGCCGCTGCTGTCGTATGGTGGCAGCGCGCTGCTGGCCAACTGTTCGGCGCTGGCCATCGTGCTGCGCATTGACTGGGAAAACCGCCAGACCCTGCGCGGCTACAAGGTATAGAGTTATGGCAAAACGCACGGCATTGATCATGACTGGCGGCACTGGCGGGCATATTTTCCCGGCGCTGGCGGTGGCGGACGAACTCAAGTCCAGAGGCTGGACCCTGGTGTTTCTCGGCGCGGAAGGCGGCATGGAAACCCAGTTGGTGCCGCAGCACGGCTATCTGCTGGAAACCCTGCCAATGCGCGGCATGCGCGGCAATGGCCTGCGCCGCTGGCTGTCGCTGCCATGGATGCTGCTGCGCGCACTGGGTGGCGCGGCCAGTGTGATTTTTCGTCATCGGCCCGATGTGTCGGTGGGGTTTGGCGGCTACACCGGCTTTCCTGGCGGGGTGATGACCCGGCTGCTGTTCAAGCCACTGGTGATTCATGAGCAAAATTCTGTGGCTGGGCTGACCAACCGCGTGTTGTCGCGGCTGGCCTCGCGCACCCTGTACGCATTTCCGTCGGCGTTTCCCGGCGGCGATGGCCTGGTGGGTAACCCGGTGCGGGCGGCAATTGCCGCCGTGCCCGCGCCAGATGTCCGTTTTGCCGGTCGCCAGGGACCGCTGCGCCTGCTGGTGGTGGGCGGCAGCCTGGGGGCCAAGGCGCTGAACGACACTCTGCCGGCGGCACTGGCCCGCCTGCCAGCGGCGCAACGGCCCCTGGTGGTGCATCAGGCCGGTGCCAAAGCGATTGACGCGCTGAAGGCCGCGTACGCCGATGCTGGCGTGGCGGCAGATTGCCGCAGTTTCATTGATGACATGGCCAACGAATACGCACAGGCAGACCTGGTGATCTGCCGCGCTGGCGCGCTGACCGTGGCTGAACTGGCCGCCGTGGGCGTGGGCAGCGTGCTGGTGCCCTACCCACATGCGGTGGACGACCATCAGACCGGCAATGCCCGCTATCTGGCCGACGCCGGCGCAGCGCGGCTGTGGCCGCAATCCAGCCTGGACGCCGAAGCGCTGGCCAGCTGGCTGGCGCAACTGGACCGGGCGCAGTGCCTGAACATGGCGCACGCTGCGCGCAAGATGGCGCTGACCGGTGCCGCCAGCCAGGTGGCTGACGCCTGCGTGGCGTTATCGGAATAAGACAATGACAAACGGTGTACTGACAGGCCCGCTTTGCGGCACAATAGCAAACTTTTTGATGTTGCCCCCGAAATCCGGGCGACAGGAACGCACCAGGCGATGAAACACCGAGTCAAACACATTCACTTTGTCGGGATTGGCGGCGTGGGCATGAGCGGCATTGCCGAAGTGCTACTGACGCTGGGGTATACCGTGTCCGGCTCGGACATGGCCGACAGCGCGACCACACGCAGGCTGGTCAACGCCGGGGCAACGGTGTATTTTGGTCATGATGCCGGATATATCGTCGGCGCGGACGTGGTGGTGACATCCACGGCGGTCAAGGCGGATAATCCGGAAGTGCTGGCCGCAGAGCAGGCGCATATTCCGGTGGTGCCGCGCGCCATGATGCTGGCCGAGCTGATGCGCTTCAAGCAGGGCATTGCCATTGCCGGCACCCATGGCAAGACCACCACCACCAGCCTGGTGGCGTCGGTGCTGGGCGCAGCCGGGCTGGACCCCACCTTTGTCATCGGCGGTCGGCTGGAAGCCGCCGGCACCAATGCGCGGCTGGGCCAGGGCGATTTCCTGGTAGCCGAAGCCGACGAATCGGATGCTTCGTTCTTGTGCCTGCAGCCAGTGATGGCGGTTGTGACGAATATTGACGCTGACCATATGGATACTTACGGTCACAGTCTGGATAAACTTAAGCAGGCTTTTGTAGATTTTTTGCATCGGCTGCCATTTTATGGCCATGCGGTGCTGTGTGTGGACGACGCCAATGTGCGCAGCATCCTGCCGCAGGTAAAGCGCCCGGTCACCACTTATGGTTTTACTGAAGACGCCCAGATTCGCGCAGAAAATGTGCATGCCGATGGACAATGCATGCGTTTTGACGCAGTCTGGCACAATGGTGCAGTGCACCGTGAAGCCATCGTGCTGAACACGCCGGGCCGGCACAATGTGTTGAACGCCCTGGCAACCATCGCCATTGCGCTGGAGTGCGGGGCGGGCATCGACGCCATCCGTCAGGGGCTGGCGCAGTTTTCCGGGGTGGGCCGGCGTTTTCAGCGCTACGGCGAGGTAGCGTTGCCTGCTGGCGGCAGCTTCACCCTGGTGGATGACTACGGTCATCACCCGGTGGAAATGGCTGCCACGCTGGCTGCTGCCCGTGGTGCGTTTCCGGGCCGCCGCCTGGTGCTGGCCTTCCAGCCGCACCGCTATTCGCGCACCCGCGATCTGTTTGAAGATTTCATCAAGGTGCTGACCAGCGTGGATGGCGTGCTGCTGACCGAAGTCTACCCGGCTGGCGAAGCGCCGATTGTGGCCGCCGATGGCCGGGCGCTGACCCGGGCGCTGCGCGTGGCGGGCAAGGTGGAGCCGGTGTTTGTCGAACAGGTGGCTGACCTGCCGGCGGCGATTGTGGAATACGCCCAGGATGGCGATGTGGTACTGACCATGGGCGCAGGCTCGATTGGCGGCGTGCCGGGCAAACTCACTGCCGTGCAGTAAGGAAGGATGCAGAATGACCCAATACGGCAAAGTGGCAGTGATGTTTGGCGGCAGTTCGGCAGAGCGCGAGGTGTCGCTGATGAGCGGCAACGCGGTGCTGGACGCGCTGCTGCGCAGCGGGGTGGACGCACACCCGTTTGACCCGGCAGAAAAACCCCTGTCGGCGCTGCACGATGAACAGTTTGACCGGGTGTTCATTGCCCTGCATGGCCGGGGGGGTGAAGATGGCACGGTGCAAGGCGCGCTGGAACTGATGAAGCTGCCCTACACCGGCAGCGGCGTGATGGCCTCCAGCGTGGGCATGGATAAATGGCGCACCAAGCTGGTGTGGCAGGCGGTGGGGATTCCCACCCCGGAGTACGAGGTGTTGACCGCTGAAAGCGACTTTGCCGCCGTGGAAGCCCGGCTGGGCCTGCCGCTGATGGTCAAGCCGGCGCACGAAGGCTCGTCCATCGGCATTGTCAAGGTCAGCGAGCCGGGCCAGCTGGCCGCTGCCTGGCACGAAGCCGCCAGCCTGGACCGGCTGGTGATTGCCGAACGTTTCATTGCCGGGCGTGAGTACACCGCGCCGGTACTGGACGATCAGGCCTTGCCGCTGATTCGCATTGCCGCACCAGAAGGCAATTACGACTATCAGCACAAGTATTTTACCGACGACACCCAGTATTTCTGTCCGTGCGGCCTGCCAGAAGCACTGGAAGCGCAGATGCGCGACACGGTGTTGCGCGCGTTCAAGGTACTGGGTGCCGAAGGTTGGGGACGGATCGACCTGATGCTGGACGACGAAGGGCGGTTTTACCTGCTGGAAATCAACACCTCGCCGGGCATGACCAGCCACAGCCTGGTGCCGATGGCGGCGCGGGTGGCCGGCATCCCGTTTGAGGCCTTGTGCCTGCGCATTCTGGACGGTGCCCATGTGGGATAACCACCGTCTGTTGCGCGGCATCGCCAACCTGCTGCTGTTGGCCTCGGTGCTGACGCTGCTGGTGGCGGGCGCGCAATGGGTGGTGCGCACCGGCATGATGCCGATCCGGACGGTGCATATCCGCAGCAAGCTGACCCATGTCTCGCAGGAACAACTGCGTTACGTGGCAGAACATGAACTGAAGGGCTCGTTCCTGACCGTCAACCTCAGCGACACCCGCGAGGCGTTCGAGAAACTGCCCTGGGTGCGCAAGGTGGCGGTGCGGCGCAACTGGCCGGACCGGCTGGAAATTGACGTGGAAGAACACCAGGCCACCGCCCGCTGGGCCGAGAACGGGCTGGTGAACTCCTACGGCGAATGGTTTGATGCCGCATTTGGCCAACCTTTGCCCCTGTTGAAGGGTCCAAAGGGCAGTGAAGCAGAAATGCTTGCCGCCTATCTGGCGTTCAAGCAGGTGTTGCAACCAGTGGGCGTACTGCCCAACGAACTTGCCCTGTCGGCCCGGCGGGCCTGGCAGGTGACACTGGACAATGGGGTGATTCTGGAGCTGGGCCGTCAGGATATCGGCCTGCGCATCAACCGGTTTGCCACCAGCTGGCGCGAGCAGTTGTCGCGCCTGCCGTACCGGATTGACTATGTAGACTTGCGTTACCCCAACGGCTTTGCCGTGCGCATGCCGGATTACAAGCCGGGCAAGGGCGTCCCTGTTCCGGTGCGTCCGGCGGCCTGAACGAATACAAGAGCTTAACGGAGCAAGTGGTGAGCAAACCGAGAGAACCGAAAAACATGCTGGTCGGGCTGGATGTTGGCACCGCCAAGATTGTCGCCGTCGTGGCCGAGGTGCTCGAAGACGGTGCGCTGAATATCATCGGCATGGGGCAAACCCCGTCGCGCGGCCTGAAAAAGGGCATGGTGGTCAATATCGAGTCCACCGTCCAGGCCATTCAGCGCGCGGTGGAAGAAGCCGAGCTGATGGCGGATTGCACCATTCATGAAGTGTTTACCGGGATTGCCGGCAGCCACATCAAGAGTGTCAATTCGCACGGCATGGTGGCCATTCGCGAGCGCGAAGTCACCCAGGCCGACATCGACCGGGTGATTGAAACCGCCCGCGCGGTGACCACGCCGCCTGACCATCAGGTGCTGCATATCCTGACCCAGGAGTTTTCCATTGATGGTCAGGAAGACGTGCGTGAGCCGCTGGGCATGAGTGGCGTGCGGCTGGAAACCCGTGTGCATATTGTCACCGGAGCGGTGAGTGCTGCGCAGAATATCCTGAAATGTGTGCGTCGCTGCAACCTGGATGTCAGTGACTTGATCCTGCAGCCGCTGGCGTCGGCCACGGCGGTGCTCACCGACGATGAACGCGATCTGGGCGTCTGCCTGATCGACATCGGCGGCGGCACCACCGACATTGCCGTTTACACCCGTGGCGCGATTCGCCACACGGCAGTGATTCCGATTGCCGGTGATCAGATCACCAACGACATTGCCATGGCGCTGCGCACGCCCACCAAGGAAGCTGAAGACATCAAGCTGGTGCATGGCTGTGCGCTGATGCAGCTGGCCAATCCAGCCGATATGATTGATGTACCCGGTGTGGGCGAGCGCGGACCGCGTCAGCTGTCGCGCGCCACCCTGGCCGAAGTGATTGAACCACGGGTCGAAGAGCTTTTTCAGCTGATTCAGCAGGAATTGCGTCGCACCGGCTTTGAAGATGTGCTGTCCTCCGGTATTGTGCTGACCGGCGGCGCAGCCAAGATGCCTGGCATGATGGAATTGGCGGAAGAAGTGTTCCATATGCCGGTACGGGTGGGGGTGCCCAAATACTTCGGCGGGCTGGCCGAAGTGGTGAAGGACCCCCGCTTTTCCACGTCAATTGGCCTGTTGCTGATTGGCAAGGATCAGTTGCAAAAAACCGCAGGTCCGAAGCTGGAGTCCGCCTCGGTGGGAGGCCTGTTTACACGCATGAAAGCCTGGTTCGCCGGGAACTTCTGACGTGGGGCGCGTTTATCGTTGTACCGACATTTTTTGTTTTACAGGGCAGTCGTCAACGTAGTTTTTCGAGGAGAGAACCGTCATGTCTTCCAACATGGTCTTTGAAATGGTGCAGGAAATCGCACCCGAAGCCGTCATCAAGGTGATCGGCGTCGGTGGCGGAGGCTGCAATGCCGTTGACAACATGATCGAAAGTCAGATCAAGGGCGTCGAATTTGTCGCCGCCAACACCGATGCACAGGCCTTGCGCCGCAACCGTGCGCCGGTGCAGATTCAGATTGGCCAGACCCTGACCAAGGGCCTGGGTGCCGGGGCCAACCCGGATGTGGGCCGCAGCGCGGCCATCGAAGACCGCGACCGCATTGCCGAAGTGCTGCGCGGCGCGAACATGGTGTTCATCGCCACCGGCATGGGCGGCGGCACCGGCACGGGCGCTGCGCCGGTGATTGCCGAAATTGCCAAGGAAATGGGCATCCTGACCGTGGGCGTGGTGACCCGGCCATTTTCGCACGAAGGCCGCCGCCACCAGATCGCCACCGCCGGGATCGACGAGCTGAAAAAATACGTCGATTCGCTGATTGTGATTCCGAATGAAAAACTGCTGCAGGTGCTGGGCTCCGACGTGACCATGCGCCAGGCCTTCCGCGCCGCCGACGATGTGCTGCGCGGTGCCGTGGCCGGTATTGCCGAAGTGATCACCTGCCCTGGCTTCATCAACGTTGACTTTGCCGACGTGAAGAACGTGATGAGCCAGATGGGCATGGCAATGATGGGCTCGGCAGTGGCCGCCGGCCTGGACCGTGCGCGCATTGCCGCCGAAGAAGCCGTCGCCAGCCCGCTGCTGGACGATATCAGCCTGGATGGCGCGCGTGGCGTGCTGGTGAACATCTCCACCGCACCGGGCTGCCTGCTGCTGCGTGAATACCATGAAATCATGGAAATCATCCGCAACTATGCCCACCCGGACGCCGAAGTGAAATTTGGCACCGCCGAAGTGGACGGCATGGCCGAGGACGAAATCCGCGTCACCCTGATTGCCACCGGGCTGGGCGGCAAGAAGGCGGTGCGCGAGGAACGTCGCGAACAATTGAAAGTGGTGAAAAACGGCACCGACGGCACGGCCATGGAAGTACCAGACTTCCAGCAGGATTTCGACAAGCCCAGCGTGTTCCGCGCCCGTTCGGGTCGTGGTGCGCCGCAGCCGGTGGATTTTTCCAATCCGTCGGTGGGGGATTCGTTCGATATTCCGGCATTTTTGCGCCGCCAGGCCGACTAAACCGGTTTTGCGCCTGCCCGCCTGCTGCGCTGCCTCTCGACAGCGCATGACGGCTGCCCGCCTCGATGCGGGCAGGCGCGGTTTCTTGCTGGTGTTGCAATAGCCTGAAGCTATCAATACATGCTGAGCAATCAATTTAAAGCATCTCTCTGGCTGTGTTAGACTGATTCACATCCTTATCTTGCCCATGATGGAATGTTCAGCATGATCCACCAGCGCACCCTTGCTCAAACCATCACCGCCAGTGGCGTTGGCCTGCATTCCGGCGAACGGGTCAAACTCACCTTGCGCCCGGCCCCGGTGGACAGCGGCATCGTGTTTTGCCGCACCGACCTGGCCCAGCCAGTCAGCCTGCGCGCCGAGCCGGCGCTGGTCAACGACACCCGCTTGTCGTCCACCCTGGTTAACGCTGATGGCGTGCGCGTGGCCACGGTCGAGCACCTGATGAGCGCACTGGCCGGCCTGGGCATCGACAACATCATTGTAGAAATGACCGGCCCGGAAACGCCAATCATGGATGGCAGCGCCGCGCCGTTTGTGTATCTGCTCGACAGCGCCGGCATTGTCGAACAGCCCGCGCTCAAGCGTTACATCCGCCTCCTCAAACCGCTGGAAGTGGTGGAAGGAGACAAATGGGTGCGTCTGGAGCCTTACGACGGGTTTACCGTCAGCCTGGAAATTGAATTCAATCATCCGGTGTTCCGCCATACTCCACAAAAATTGACGATCAATTTTGCCGAACACTCTTATATAGACGAAGTCAGCCGCGCCCGCACCTTTGGTTTCATGCACGAAGTGGAATACATGCGCATGAATGGCCTGGGCCTGGGCGGCAACCTGGACAATGCCATCGTGATTGACGACGACAGCGTGCTGAACAAGGACGGCCTGCGCTTCAATAACGAATTTGTCCGCCACAAGATTCTGGATGCCATTGGCGACCTGTACATGATTGGCCACCCGCTGATTGCGGCGTTTTCCGGTTTCAAATCCGGCCATGCCATGAACAACAAGCTGCTGCGCACCCTGCTGGCGCAACCGGACGCCTGGGAATACGTGACTTTCCGTCGCCCGAGCGATGCACCATCCAGCTTTCACCGCCTTCCCGAAGCCGCCTGAGGACACCCATGTCTGCCCTGACCCACTTCAACGCCGACGGCCAGGCGCATATGGTTGACGTTGGTGGCAAAACCGACAGCTGTCGCCGCGCCATCGCCAGCGGCCAGATTGCCATGCTGCCAGCCACCTTTGCCCTGGTGCAAAGTGGCGGCCACAAAAAAGGCGACGTGCTGGGCATTGCCCGCCTCGCCGCCATCATGGCCAGCAAACACACCGGCACACTGATTCCGCTATGCCACCCGCTGGCGCTGACCCATGTGGACGTGGCATTCAGCCTCGACCCGGCGCACAGCACCATCACCTGCCAGGTGACTGCCGAAACCGTGGGAAAAACCGGGGTGGAAATGGAAGCGCTCACCGCCGTCAATATCGGCCTGCTGACCATCTACGATATGTGCAAGGCAGTGGATCGCGGCATGGTGATTGGCCAGATCCGCCTGCTGGAAAAACAGGGCGGCAAATCCGGCCACTGGCGCGCCGACCAGATACCAACCGGAGAACAGACCGATGCGTCGCCCCTGGCGGGGTAACGACGCATCGAAGCACTGTTTTCGATGTTACCCACTGTGCGGAAAGCCTCGGGGTTCAGCCCGAGGCCAAGAGCGCGGACGCTGAAAGCGGCCTGGTGGGTTTGTTTTGGCTTAAGGCATAATGCCCGCATGGAAACCGTAAAAACTCTCAAACTCCGCATCAAGGACAAGCACGCGAAAGCGTTACTTGCGATGGCGCGTGATGTGAATACGGTTTGGAATTTTTGCAACGAAACGCAGTATCGAAGTTTGCGCCGTTACACCAACAAACCACAGCTTTGGTTGTCGGGGTTTGATCTGCAAAAGCTCACCAGCGGTTTCAGCAAATGCGAAGGGGTGAGCATTGGTTCGACGACTGTTCAGGTTGTTTGCGAGGAATTTGCAACCCGACTCAGACAGTTCAAAAAACAACGCCTGAACTGGCGCGTCAGCGACAAAAAATCCCCGAAGTATTCTTTAGGCTGGATTCCATTCAAAGCCAAGGCGCTGGCCTATAAAAACGGTCAAGTGCGCTTTAAAGGCATAAGCCTTGGCTTGTGGGATTCCTACGGCCTCTCAAAATTTGAATTCCGTGCGGGGTCGTTCAATGAAGATTCTCGCGGTCGTTGGTATCTGAACATCGTCATCAAGTGCCAAACGGAAGACAAACCTGTTCAATATGGCGCGTCAGCCATCGGGATCGACCTCGGTCTAAAAACAATGGTCACCGACAGCAACGGCCAGAAGTTTGAACCTAAACAGTGGTATCGAGAATCCGAAGCCGCACTGGGCATTGCCCAACGCGCCCACAAGAAAAAACGGGTGAAGGCCATCCACGCCAAAATTGCCAATCAGCGTAAAGACGCAATCCACAAAGAAACGGCACGATTGGTCAGAGAACACGCCATCATCTTTGTGGGCAATGTAAACGCCAAAGCACTGGCAAAAACCCGTATGGCAAAGTCTGTGCACGATGCGGCATGGACGACGTTTAGAACACAACTCAAGTACAAGGCCATGAGGCAATGTGTGGTGTTCGAGGAAATAAATGAAGCGTATTCAACCCAAACGTGCTCGTGCTGTGGGATCAAACCCGCCAGCAGTCCGAAAGGTAGGGCCGGTCTTGGAATAAGAGAATGGACTTGCAGCGAATGCGGTGCAGTGCACGACCGCGACACCAACGCTGCAAAAAACATTCTCGCGGCGGGACTTCGCCGTCTTGCAGAAGGAATCCCCGCTCTTTAAGGGCGGGGAGGAAGTCAACGATAGCGCAACACACGCAGCCCGTTGGCCACCACCAGCAAACTCGCCCCCACATCGGCCAGCACCGCCAGCCACAAACTGCCATGGCCAGCCAGCGTCAGCGCCAGAAACAGCCCCTTCAGCCCCAGCGCCAGGGTAATGTTTTGCCACAGCACCCAGCCGGTATGCCGCGACAGACGAATAAACCAGGCCAGCTTGCGCGGATTGTCGTCCATCAGCGCCACATCGGCGGTTTCCAGTGCGGTGGCTGAGCCGGCGGCGGCCATGGCAAACCCCACATCGGCCCGTGCCAGCGCCGGACCATCATTGATGCCATCACCAACCATGCCCACCACGCCGTGCTGGCGGATCAACTGCTCCACCGCCAGCAGCTTGTCTTCCGGCAGCAGCCCGGCGCGCACTTCATCCATCCCCACGGCAGTTGCCACAGCCTGCGCCGGCCCCTGGGTGTCGCCGGTCAGCATCACGGTGTGAATCCCCAGTTGATGCAGCTCGGCCACTGCCTGCGCCGCGTGTGGCCGCACACGGTCGGCCACGGCAAATACCGCCAGCACCTGGCTGCCAGATCCAAGCAGTACCCCGGTTTGCCCATCGGCGGCCAGTTGCGCCCAATGCGTTGCCAGCGCCGGGTGATCCGCGCCATGTTGCTGGGCCAGCCGGGCATTGCCCAGCCAGTAAGCCTGGCCGTCCAGCGCTCCGCCCACACCTCGTCCGGGCCAGGCGCGCACCTGGCTGACCTGGCTGCCGTCGATGGCGGCACTGACCAGCGCCCGTGACACCGGATGGTCGGAACGGGCGGCCAGCGCCGCCGCACAGTCGCGCCAATGCTGGGCGCTGGCGGATTCATCCAGCGCCTGCCAGTGCGTCAGGGCCGGCTGGCCCAGGGTCAGCGTGCCGGTTTTATCCAGCGCCAGCGCCCGCAGCTTGCGCCCACGCTCCAGCACGGCACCGCCCTTGATCAGCACCCCATGCCGCGCCGCCACCGCCAGGGCACTGACCAGCGTGACCGGAGTGGAAATCACCAGCGCGCACGGGCAGGCAATCACCAGCAGCACCAGCGCCTGATACAGGCTGTCCAGCCAGCCGCCCCAACCCAGCAGCGGCGGCACCAGCGCCACCAGCAAGGCCAGACCGAACACCGCCGGGGTATAGCGCCGGGCAAATTCATCGACAAAGCGCTGGGTGGGTGCCCGGCGCGATTCGGCCTGTTCAATGGCGTGCAGAATCCGCGCCAGGGTGGATTGCCCGGCCTGGGCGGTGACGGTCAGGGTCAGTTCGCCATAGGTATTCAGGCTGCCGGCGTATACCGCATCGCCCACGGTTTTATCCACCGGCACGCTTTCGCCAGTAATCGGCGCTTGGTCCAGTGCCGAACTGCCGGCAAGCACCAGGGCATCCAGCGCCACCCGTTCGCCGGGGGCCACGCGGATGATCTGGCCAACGGCAATCTGGCTGGCCGGTAGCCGCTGCCACTGACCATCGGCCTGTTGCACCCAGGCGCTGTCTGGTGCCACCGCCATCAGGCCACTGACCGCCTCACGCGCCCGCGCCAGCGAGCGGGCTTCCAGGCGTTCGGCCAGCACAAACAGGCACATCACCATGGCGGCTTCTGGCCACTGGCCAATCAGCACCGCCCCGGTGACCGCCACACTCATCAATGCATTGATATTCAGCGTGCGATGGCGCAACGCCAGCCAGCCCTTGCGGTAAGTGCCTAGCCCACAACCGGCAATCGCCCCCAGCGCCAGCAGCGCCGACAGCCACGGCCACTGTCCGGCCCAGGCATGCGCCAGTTCTGCGCCCAGCGCTGCCAGCCCGGATGCCGCCAGCGGCCACCAGGGGGTTGGGCGGTCAACCGGTGCCACGTCACCGGCCTGCATCAGCAACGGGGTAAACCCCAGCGCCCGGATGGCCTCCAGCCAGCCGGCCTGGCTGCCGGGCTGATGATCCACCGTCAGCTGGCGCTTGAGCAGATTGAAACTGAGCGCCGCCACCTCGGGCCGCTTGCCCAGCGCCTGTTCAATCAGTTGCACCTCCACCGGGCAATCCATCTGGGCAATCTGCACCACACTGCGTTGCAGACCATCGCCCAGCGCGCTGGGCGGCGTGGCGGCGTCAATGGCAGGGCTGGCGGCTGGCGCAGCATGGCCACAGCCGCACCCATGCTGACAGGTGTTCTCTGGTGCCTCAGTGGGGGGAGCCGGGCGGTATATTGGTAAAACGGGCAGGTCGGACATGGGGTTTCTTCCTGGGCAAGCTTGGGCAGGGCGCTGCATATCGCGTGCCAGCGCCGCACAGGACAAAACCAGGCGGGTGCGGGCCAGCTGAACGTGCAGCAGGGCATTGGCCCAGTAAACACCCTGGAGTGACTCCAGAGTCAAGCGCTGCCATGGCCATGGCGCATGTGGCCTTTATCCCGGCCTGTCGGTTTTGCCACACGCAAGCGGCTCAATGAGCAAACCATCGCGCATCAGCCGGGTTTCCAGCGTGGCCCCAGCTGGCTGACCATCACGCTGATGACCACCAGCCCTGCCCCGGTCAGCGCCATGCCACTGAGCCGCTCGCCCGCCAGCCAGCCCACCAGCCCGGCCCAGACCGGCTCCATGGCGTACAGCACGGTGGCGCGGGTGGCCGGCACGGTTTTTTGCGCCCAGTTCATGCCTATCTGGATCAGCGCGGTTGCCACGCCCAAACCCAGCACAATCAGCCACAAGGCCGGGGTATGCAGCGTGGGCAGAGGCTCGCCATTCAGCCATCCGCCCAGCACCGACAGCAACGCCACCCAGCCCAGCTGCACCACCGCCACCCGGCGCGGCTGACAATCGGCGGCAAACCGGCTGACCAGACAGATTTCCAGCGCAATGACCGCCGCCCCGGCCAGGGTCAGCCACGCGCCCAGGGTCAGGTTCAGCTGCATGCCGCGCGGTTCGGCCAGCAGCACCAGCCCAATAAACGCCAGGGCAATCCCCAGCCAGGCGGCCAGCGCCGGGCGGCTGCGAAATACCCCCCATTGCACCAGGGGCACCAGGGGCACGTACAAGGCGGTCAAGAATGCCGACTGGCTGCTGCTCACCCCGGCCAGTCCATGCGTTTGCAGGCCGTAGCTGGCAAATAGCACGCTGCCAATCAGCACGCCCACGCGCAGCTCGTGCCGGGTCAGCCCGGCCAGTAAAGGCCGCGCCAGCCACGCCGCCAGCACAGCAGCAATGCCAAAACGCAAAGCCACCACCCAGAACGGCCCGGCCCAGCGCAAGGCAGTCTGCACGGCCAGGAACGTGGTTCCCCACAGTAGGGTGATCAAGATCAGCACCAGATCGGGCAGGCGAGGATGGGCAGGCATGGGCAGGCAGATAAAAGCGACAGGAATGCGTCAGCGTACCGGCAAACGGCAAAAAGCGCAATAAATTGCACATTGCATGCAGCAGCAAAAACCCGCCCAAGCAACTCAGGCGCGACCCCATGCTGCACCTGAGCGCTGTAGGCGTGCCACCACGTCAGGCAGAGGAAGGCATCAACAGTAGATTCCGCATTTTGGCAACCAGCGCCTGGCGATGCTGTTCTGCTTCACGATGCTGTTGTTCGGCTTCGCGCAGATTGGCCTGGCAATGCGGACAGGTGTCTTCGTGCGGATGGACATATTGATGGCAGCCACGGCATAGCGTCAGTTGCTGTGGTGATCTGCCTTGTGCTGGCGCTGCCTGACCACTGTTTTTCCAAATCAGGTTGACCGGATAGTCGGAACGGGCGGTGCTGCTAACCATGCTGTGATCGTCGATGCGTTCGGTGATCAGGTCAAAGCGACCGATGGCAAAAGCGTCGGGTAGGGCGTTTTCGATTTTGACGATGCGTTCCCTGAGCCCTTGCTTTTGCAGTGCCAGCACTCGGTAGTGGCAATAGGGATTATTGCCGGGCCGGCCAAGCAGGGAGTGCGATGTCCAGGTGCAGCCACCACGGCAGAGGTCGGCGTAGTAGCACGTGCGGCAATAACCCCACAGGTCTTCTACGGAACGCAGTCGGCCAAAGTGAATGGCTTCGCTGTGCTTCCAGATATCTTCAATCGACAGGTCACGCACATTGCCGCCACCAAACCCTACCGTGGCCAGCGACGGGCAGCCTTTTACCGTGCCGTCGGCTTCCAGAGCCATGACAGCCTGACCTGCGGCACAGCCGCTCCAGTGAATGCGTTCATCGCCAAAACCGCGCCATATGTGCTCGTAAGGGCCGTAATAGCCGATATTGTTGCCCACGTTCATTAGCAGATTGTGTTCCAGCCCTTTTTGGTATAGCCGAGCCAAGAGGGGCATGAGTTCGGTCAACTGGTAGGGTTGCAGCAGCAGCTCGTCATGATCCACGGCATTGCCCATGGCCACCGTCAGCTGGATTTGCCAGTGGGTGACGCCCAGTTCAATCAGTTGCTCTTGCAGGGCGGGCAGATCGGCCAGGGTGTCGGGGCCGATCTGGGTGTTGGCGCTGATGGCCAGGCCAGCCATCTTGGCCCGCTTCAGTGCGTCCACGGCCTTGTCAAAGGAGCCGGGGACGTTTCTGACCTTGTCATGCAACGGTGCCAGCCCATCCAGTGATACGCCAACGCCATTCAAGCCAGCCTCAATAGCCTGTTGCAGCCGTGCGTCGGTCAGGTTGCGTCCACCGGTCTGGGTGGCGCAATACATGCCGTGAGAATGAATGGCGGCAATCAGTTGCGTCCAGTCTTTGCGCAGATAGGCTTCGCCGCCAATCAGGGTGATTTCTCGGGTTCCCAGCCGAGCCAGTGACTGAATGACATCCAGACATTCCTGAGTGCTCAGTTCTTCTGGGCGTCTATGGCCAGCCCGCGAACCGCAATGCAGGCATTTCAGATCACAGGCCAGGGTGATTTCCCATACGACATGGACGGGAACATAGTGGGTGAAGTCATGTTCGGTGATATAGCGCAGGGGGTGCTCTGCCAATGAGTTCATGTCGGCTTTCCATTAATATTAACCAGCGTGTCACTCTGATTAAAAGGCAGGGGTGGGCGGGGCTGCACCCATCCCCTCCCCTACTGCAGATGGCGGGCTTATTTGTCCAGCGCGCCGATGTGCTGTTTCAACTCGGCCAGCGCCGGGGCCAGTTGGGCCGACTGGCTGATTTGCTGTTCAATTTGCTGTGCCAGTTGCTTCAGCTGGGCCAGATCGCCCGAGCCAATGGCTTGCTGCACGGCCACGCCGTAAGGCGGAACAGAAACCACGGTGTTTTCCCGTTCGGCAATATGGGCATTAAGCTGGCCCAGCGCCTGACGAATGTCGTCCGATTGGTCCAACTGAGCCTGGGCAGTTACGGCCAGTTGCTTGAGTTCTGCCAAGTTGCCGGTGGCGCTGGCTTGTTGCAGTGCAGCGGCATACAGCGGAATGATCGGGCGGTGGGGCGAATGGCTGACGGTTTCTTGCGCCTGGATGGTTTGCGCCGCTTGGTGCCAGACGCCATCGTCCAGATAGCGATAGTTGACGGAACCTTGTTGCCAGCCGCCTTCAAACTTGCCTTGCAGCTCGAAAGAAGTTGTGACAAAGCAGGCGTCGTGGGCGTGGCCAGTCAGGTTCATCAGGTAGATCGGCATTGGTGCGCCTTGAAGCAGGATGTCGATTACCGTGTAGCTGCCAAAGACGTCATATTGCTGGTCCAGCGGCGGATTGGTTGCTTGAAACAGCCGGGCATGGCCGGTGATTTTGCGGGCAGGGGTGTTAACCAGCAGGTTCAGGGTGAGCGAGACAGCACCCGGAACGCTGGGGGTGGTGTGATAAACAACGTGGAACAGGCCGACAGAAGACATGCTTCAGCTCCTTGCAATAAGTCGTGAACAGTAATGAGGGAATCTGTCTGCACAGAATTAGGCAGTGAGTTTGCCGATTTCGACGTGCAGCGCAGCCAGTCCGGCTTGCAGCGCAGGCAAGTTGTCCAGTTGCTGCTGGGCTTGCTGCGCCAGAGCCTTGAGTTCGGACAGCGGGCTGTTTTGGGCAATGGCTTGCTGAATGGCCGGGCCATACATCACGCTGTACGGCTTGCCGTAGGAGCTGTTGTCAGGAATGACCGGACCAGGCCCAACCGGCAGGTTGAACACCGGGTTGAGGCGAACCGTGGCATTTTCGATGTTGTGCCATTCGTTATTGTAGAAATAGCTGAAGCTGCCTTTGCCAGTGTTCCAGTTGGGTTCCACAATCAGGTGGAATTTCACAAACACCATGCTATTGGAAGTGGGGCCACCGTGATTACCCTGGCCGCTGATCAAGATGCGCGAGCCGGGGCCCATCACTGTCATATAGCTGAATGTGCCCCAGACATCGGCATGCATTTTCAGTGGCGGGTGGATGGAGTCATTGGTAATATCTGCCGTGCCAGTAATTTTTTGGGCTGGCGTATTGACCAGCAGGTTTAGCTGTAATGCTGGCGCTCCTTCAAGACCGGTGGTAACAGTATAACTGACGGGAAACAATCCCATTGCGGTTTGGGTCATGGTCATTCCTTGCGTGCGGAGATTAAAAATTCCATCAGGCATTGGGTGAGGCAAGCTTGCCCGGATTCATGGCTGTCTATCAGCTAACCATCCATACTATTTGGCATCGCTGATGTGACCTTGTCATTATCAGCAATGTCCACCACAAGAGGAAATCTCAGTTCAGTCTCAGTTTGGTGTCAAATTTGAGAGCTTGATATACGCAATAACACCTCAATCGTACGAGACGTCATGGTAATGGGGAAATATGTTGCGGGTGTGGTTAATCCTTGTCTGGATATATGCACCACAACGGAGAAAATATGTCATGGCTGGCTTCAGGCGTGGTTCAGCCTGGCTTTCAGCTCATTTTTCAGGAGGGTGAGTTTGCTGTTCTGTTGGAAATAGCGAGAGATCCAGCGCTTTTTCAATCAGTTCCAGCGCCTTCTGGCAAGATAGCACTGCGGTAAGGGTCAGTCGCTGCCTGGATCTGTGCCGGCACAGCGGGCAGATTGTCGGCTTGCAGGGTATTCACGCTAACTTGAAAAAACTGAGCAAGCTCTCTGGCTATCCGGTAGCGCACAGGAAAGCCTGTTTCAGCTCTCTTTATCGATGATAAAGATATTTGTAAGTGTTGCTGGGCGCACATGTCAGCCATTTCTTCCTGACTTAAATACAATGCCTGTCTTAACTTTTTTAGCACCTTGCTATTCAATATCAATCGTCCGTTCATGGCTGATTGCTCCTGCCGTGGATTGAGTGGCTATTTGGTAAGTCAAAATATTGAGAATTTATCCTGCCAAGCGAAGAATACGCTGAAAAAATTGTCACTCCCGCGAAGGTGGTAATCCAGTGACTTGATTTTGCTGGATTTTATTTTGGTGAAAACAATTTTTCTGAATAAATCAGCGCGTCCTTGGAGTTTGCCTGCTACTTGTAAGGCCATCTCTGTCAGCAGTCAATTCATTGTATTGCATGTTATTTTTATTGGCTGGATCGAAACCAATAGCTTAATACCTGGCCAACTCCTGCTGTCAGCACGCCCAACAGTATTTCAATCTCATTGAGTAGAGAGTTCTCTCCCTTGACCATGTTCAGATCGTCACTGATTTCCACCGTCAGCAAAGCTGCAAGCAGCATAAAGTAAAAAACAATAAATAAAATGCTAATAATTAGCTGGGGGTGCTGATGAAATGCCTCGCTATGTTTGTTATTTTTGTAAGCGTTTAATTGGGTGGCACTGATCCCCAGCGCTTTCATCTCTTGCCTGAACTGTTGATCCGCTAACTGGATATTTTTTAAATTACTTGAAATAGCGAATTGCTCAGCAAGAATGCCATCAAGATCTTCATCGTTATAGTTGCCGTTTAATGACAAAGCGTCCAGTATACATTTTCGTGCCACGCCAGCTAATGGCCCTTCCAGGCCAGAAGCTAGAGCAGGGGCCACAACCTGGAGGGTTGTTTTGATTTTGTTCATTTGCATTTTATGGTAGGGCATGCATAATGTATTGACATCCAAAATAGGGCAATGTCAATTTTGTTAGCCGCCTTGACGGCAACAATGGTTTTTCTGCGTCTTCTTAGGAGAGCACTGAAAAACCGTTATTCCCGCGAAGGTGGCAATCCAGATAAGTCAGTGCATCCTGACGGTCAATGCGGTTGCAGCGCATGCCATAGTCTTGCCGCACTCAGAAAGACTGTGCGGCAAGATCATATGTACTCAGGGCTGCGAGTCTGGTTTAGTGGCAATGGCGCTAATGATATCAGCGGGAATTTTCATCAGAATGCCATATGCAGCAACATGCTGATAATTTACCTGTTTTGACCACTCGACAGGGGTCGCCTGCTGGCCTGTCGCCATTTGTGCCGGTGTTAACAAGGTATCGCCATTTACACACCAGGCAAAACCATCTTCTGGCGTCGCATCCGGGTTGATAATGCCATTGACTGTCGGGGTATTCAGGTGCGTCAGCGGGCCATACATTGCTGCAAAGATATTTGCCTTTGTGCGTGCCATTCCGATCCCAATATTAAGCGCTGCCAAATCAGGATATTCTTGTTGTTCCTGGTAGCGGGCAGCAGCGTACAGTGTAGGTACAGCGTCCAACGTGCTGGGGGCCCAGGCTCTTGGTACCACATCAAACTGATTCCAGACCGTGCTGTTCCATACCTGCCAAGGCGAGGCGTCTGGTGCTTTCTGGGGCGGAAACACCTGAAGATAATGCGCTGCCAGCGCGGCATTACCTGGTGTGGCCCCCGCTGTGGCGTATACCTGAACCTGATCTGCCTGCCAATTGCTTTGCAAGGCATGGGCAGGATCCACCAGCGCCAGCGCCAGCATGGGCGAAAGTGCGCCACCCAGCGAATGGCCGGTGAGGGTCAGCGTATGGCCACTGGCATCAACTCCCTGCAAGAATGCCACCAGGCTCTGGCCGTTGCTCTGTAGCTTGCTGAGCAGTACGCTGACGCCGGTAAATGTGCAGTTGTCTACCGTGGCGGTGTTTTTATGGCCTTTTTGGGGGAGATCGTCATGTCCAGACTTCCAGCACGCCAGCGTCGATGTCCAGTCGTAGCCAGGGGAAAGAAGGGCATCTTCGTTTAGCCAATCAAACGCAGAAGCCGGGTTGGTGCCGGCAATTGCGACAATATAGCGCTTTTTGCTGGGGCTATGCATCACCACCATGGCATTGCTTGCATAAAAAGATGAGCGACGTGCCGTTTTGTTTTTTGGCTCAGCCACATAGATGGCAGGTCCCCAGGCAATTTGCCAGTCACTGCCGATTGCCTGTTGTAACAAGGTGTTTTCCAGTACGACATTGATATCTGCTGCCAGCTTCTGCGAGAGATCCTGTTCAGCAGCCTTGCATGCAGCTTCAGGCGTGAGGGTGGAATCTGATGGATGATACGCAACAGATGAAGCACGATTTGACAAAACAGACCAAAAAAATGTGGTTTGCCAAGCATCAAGGGTAGGGAGAGATGTGTTCATGATTGCGCCTGATAACAAATAAAAATAAAGTAGGGGTCTGCGCTATCCTGCAAACTGCTGTAAGATTAGCTGTAAGTAAAATAACATACCCCAAGCATACAATCGATGACATAAGATTGCATGGCATTACATGGCATTACGTCACGAGCGCATTCACAAAGAAATTTACTGGAGGCAAAAATTTGTCTGCATCTCCGGCAGTTAAGTAACCTAATTAGGATTAGCCTACTCTTAATGGATATTGTGTAAACAGGTTGTTTTGCACAGGCATTAAACAGGAAAGTATGAAGTATAGTACCTGTCAGGCGGGGAATGTTTTCCGTTTTTGAGACATTGAAGTCAGTTAAAAATTTTTGCCCAGCACTCTCTCTGTTTTTGGCAGTAGCCTTGCTTATTTTTGCTTGTCGGCACTGTGGGCGCGCGGATTAATTCAGCAAAATTATTTTTTTGCCAAAAGCAAAATCCTGCAAAACCAACATCCTGAATTCCACTTTTGCGGGAATGACAATTTTTTCAGCATTTCCTATAGGCCTGCTTAAATTTTTTGTGGATTTCCTGTTTTTAGGTAGTATGTCATCAAAGCACAATCCCTTGGCTGGCATCAAGTTGCGATTTTTACCTCTGACAGCACTCCGTACCTGCCTGTATCAGCGTGAATTTTTTCTGTAATATGCACTACACATATCCGATGTATGTATAAATTATTTTAGCAGAGCGCATTGATGCAGATAAACTTGCAGCTATAACATAGGGTAACCGACATATTAATATTCATTCGGGGCCTCTGGATGTGTTGTTTGATACCAACACGCCGCCGGGAAGCCCCCCCGAATACACACACGACCGGGATGTTACATCAGGGCGCACACTGGGTGACAACCACGCCTGATGAGCATTCCCAAGAAGTCAAAACGCCATTATCGGGTGTGCGGTGCCACCATTGTCCCCACATCAGGCCCGATGAGTTCCGGTTTTCCCAGGCGGCATTGGCGTTGGCTGTCAACCAATTTTTGGTTGCGTTATTTCTGGCTTCCACCACATGCACGTATTTGGCGGCCCAGCGCACAAAGATGCCTTTAAAACCGCAACCATCATGCCGTCCGCCATCAGCAATGTCATATTCATCGTTGAGGATATCGTTACAATGCTGCCCGGTAAGGTGATGCTGGGTCCAGCTTACGGCCTGGGCTGCGTTAGCCAGGTAATTGCTGTCGGACGTTGCTTCGTAGAGCAAGGTAGAGGCACCAATGTAGGTTCCTTGGTTGTAGGTGAAAGACATCCAGTTTTTTACGCCATTGACATCAATATGATCAGCAACTTCGCCCGTCTCAACCTGAACCAGGGTAGCAAGCAGCCAGTGATAAAGCAGCTTGGCTTGGACATGGTAGCCTGTGCCGGTCGTATTGCGCGCCAGAAGCAGTGCGGCAATGGCGGCAGGCCCATTAACACAGGCATTTTTTTGCTTTTTATCTGTTGTCCACCAAAGGCCCCCGCCAAGTGCATCGTCCCAAGCACGATCCCAAACACAATTGAACTGCCACTTGGCTTGCTCAAGATACGCGCTATTGCCGGTGATCTCATAGCCGCGCGTGAGCGCAATAACCGCCCACATCACATCATCGTTGTAAATATTCCACGAGGTAAAGTCGGGGGTTTGGCTGACTAGGTTGTTTAAGCCATTGAGCAGCTCTGTCACCATGTTTTTGTATATCGGTTTTTTTGTGCGGTCGTAGGCATCTTCCACGGCCTCGATTTCTTCACAAACCCGCCAAAATTGAAGCCGATCAGGCACCGTCCGGTCAGTGTCAATGGCATAGTAAGCATTGCCATTGTTGGCAACGTAAAAAGCATTGTTATAAGAATTAAATGCAAGGTCTTTATCGGCGGCAGACATTGGAGCGATTGGCAGTGCGTTCATAACTTATCTCATTGAGGGATGGGTGAGGTGTTGGGCCTTGATTTTAACCAAATATGATGCGCCTTTCCGATGAGCCATGGCATTACAGGCCATTACGGCTTACGTCATTTTTCTCGTTTGGCACATTGCGCTCATTGCCAGATGAAATCATTCTTCGTTGACCAAAGCGTTCAACGTGATGACGCCAGTGCTGCTGTTGATGCTGGTTGAATCCGTCGGTGCCGCTGCTGAGGGTGTCGCGGTTCGTGGTGGGCAAAAAGGGCTGTGCCATCCCCGGCAACCACGCGCAAGCCATGCCAGTCCGGAGCGGGATTGAGGTCATCCAGCACCGCCTGGTTAAGTTCGACAAAGACTTGCCAGCGCAACTTCTTGCGTGCCATGCGGAAAGCGTCGTCATGAGCGCCACGACCCAGGGGCAGGGAACGCCGGGAAAAGAACTGATCACGCTCGGCTTGCAGCGAGCGCATCAGATTGACGAGCAAGGCACCAACGACGCGCTCAAAGGTGAAAATGGTGCGGCGGGTAAAGTCGCGAGCGGCCTGGCGGTGTCGGGCGATGTAATTCACAGAAGTGATGAATTTGTGGATTTTATAGATCGAAATGGAATATGCGGCGGCGGGTTTTTGGATATTTTTTCATATATATCAATGGTTTAGTCGAATGATTGCACCACGGATTTTGGTTTGCGGCTCATGATGTATCGCTAATTTCGCGGCAGTGGAGGGGTGCGCCCCCCGTTGTTCAGGTCGGCCCACTTATATGTGTATGATATTTTTTTATGATATTAGATTTTATGGCTATGCCGGGATGGCCTCTGTCCCTTCTTTTTTACCTGAAGTTTAGCTCTGCTTGATGGAACAACTATCCTGGTTAAGGGGGGGCGTATTTCTACGTATATCCTTTTCTGGCACAAACGTGCAGAATTGTACTGTAAGTGTGTTATCACTTGTTATCGACTCTGTCTTTACGCAATCTTATACTAAGTGCGAAGTTATCCGTTACAAAGCTGGGCGTTAGATAAAAGTCAAGTGCCTTTTGCTGCTCTTTTGGCTGGCAAAGCGTCACCTTCACCTTGGTCAAGGCGGAGCGTTCTGGCCTGTGATGCAAAAAACTTCGGAGCTGTGGTCTCGGTGCTGTTGCCTGTTTGCTGATCTGTATGTTATTGCGTCAACAGGTCTGCATCATCTGCATCAAGAGTAATTTATTTCAGTGTGGTTAAATAAAAAGGAGCAAGTCATGGATCCACTTCTTGGGCAAATTATTTTGTGGCCACTCAATTGGGTGCCGCAAGGTTGGATGGCTTGTGAGGGGCAAACGCTGTCTATTACGCAATATACTGCGCTGTACTCGCTGTTAGGCACAACTTATGGCGGCGATGGCAAAACCAACTTCAAGCTGCCGAACCTGGTTAACCGCTTTCCGCTTCATACTGGTGGTCCATCTGCTGTGACGGCGGGCTCAGCTGAGGTAAACTACGTGGCAACTGGTACAGGTGCAGTGCTCTTGGCTCCTACTCAGCTCCCCTCGCACACCCATACCGCTACATTTACCTCTTCTACACCCACTTCCACAACGGTAAGTGTAGCGATTCCCGCCAACGCTACTACGAACAATCCTGTCAACACACCAGGTACTACAACCGTTATGGCCAAAGGCACGACGGGTTCGGATCCGGCAAGTGTCTACACGACCGAAGCAGCCTCCACGACACTGAAGCCATTTGACACCACGGTAAACCTGCCTACGGTGCAGGGTAGTGTCCAGGTCGCTTCATCTTCTTCTGGTAGCCCGCAACTCCCGGTCAACCTAGCAGTGGCGGTGCCGCTGAAGTTCAGCACGATGCCACCAACCATGGCAATGCGTTACATTATTGCTGTCGATGGTATTTATCCGACCCGGCCTTGATAGAGAAGCTTGATCGCACAATAACTAGGTTGTAGAATTATATTTTTAATGCACATGCCATTTTTATTTTTTGGTGTGTGCATTAATTTTTGGGTTGACATATTTCAATAGAAATGCTATTTATTAATACAATACTTATCAGATGGATCAAGCGTGGGTAGTTAATCATGCTCTGGAAATAACTTGGAATGCATATGTCACGTGTTAATATAAGTCTGCATTATAGGGTTTTGTGATTGTATTTATTGAACATGTGCATAGAATTGCCCTGTAAATAGGGCCGCTGTAAAAATAAAGATGAGAGTTTTGTTAAATTAAAATTTCGCTGATTTATTCGGAAGAGCCGTGCTTGCCAAAAGTGCAATATGCCATTAAATCAAGGCATTGAACTCCCGCCTTCGCGGGAATAACGATCTTTTCAGTATTTTCTTAACTCTTCGTTCCAAGGGTTGTGGCCAAATTATGTCTCGGCCTATTGTGGCCAGGTCATACTTTAATGTTTTGGTAAAAGCTCCCCTCGGTTAAGCAGCCAAGGGGCTTGTTTGTATTGAAGGAGAGACTCATGAGCGTCCAGAACGTACTGAATATAGCTTCCGGTGTTTCTGACACAACATCGCGCCAGGTGGTTTTTATTCAGGATACCTTGAATAACTGGCAGCAGTTGCTCAGCTTGCTGCCCACTTCTGCCGAAGTGGTGATGTTGGATGGTCGTAGCGATGGACTGACGCAAATGGCAATCTATCTATCCAGTCGAGATGCTCCGGTAGATGCTATTCATGTGCTCTCGCATGGTGCACCGGGCCTTCTTGAGTTGGGGTCGCTGACGTTGACTGCAAATAATCTGGCACAGCATACATCACAGCTGGAGCAGATCGGCAAGACGCTGACGGAAAATGGCGACTTGTTGCTGTATGGCTGCGACGTGGCTGCCGGCCCGGATGGCGTGGCGCTGGTGCAACACATTTCCGCTATTACCCAAGCTGATGTGGCAGCTTCCTCCGATTTGACTGGCCATGCCGAGCTAGGGGGCAATTGGGTGCTGGAAAACCGCATCGGTCAGGTCACTACCGCAGAATTGGCCTTTACAGATTATATGAACGTGTTGGCTACACTAACCTCTGGCTTTGTGACAGGATTTACTTACTCTCCAAATGATATTGTAGTCGATAGCCAAAATAATCTCTATGTAGCAGTTTCTGGTAGTAGTGCTGTTTATAAATTTCCAGCCAGCAGTGGTGTTATCACAGGGGGCGCTATTGGTTCTGCTTTTATTAGCGCCCCATCAACTGCCTTGGCCATTGATTCGACTGGCAATTTATATGTTAGCTCTTCAGGTGCTGTGACTTTATATGCGGCTAGTAGTGGTATTCCAGGTAGCTCTGGCAGTGCAATAGGATCAGGCTTTAACAATGTATCTGACTTGGTTTTTGCTGCAGATGGCACTATGTATGTGGCAGATTCCGGTGGTAGTGGTCAAGTGTATAAAATTGACAATCCGGGTAGCGGATTCACCTCTGCTTCGGCTTCGGCATCTGCATCGGTGGCTGGCGCTCAGCAGATTTATATTGACGCGGCAAATAATCTATATGTTGTCAGCCGCACGGCAGGCAAAGTGATCAAGTTTGCTGCATCGGGCGGTGTTGTTTCGCTCGGCAGCCCAAGTGATTTTATTACCGGATTGATAAACCCAAGAGCTCTGAGCAGTGATGGTGTCAATTTTTATGTCGGCACAGAAAATGGAAGCAATGGCAATTTGTATAAGTTTGGTCCTACAGGTGGCGCTGCAACACCAGCTAATATTGAAAACTCATCGGTTGGTGGAAGGTTGAACCAGTTATTCTGGGCTGGCTCCAATACCTTGTATGCGATATTGACGGACAAAACCGTTCTTAAAATTACATTAACAGGGGGAAACTCTGCCCCGACCGACCTCACCCTGTCAGCCAGCAGCGTCGCCGAAAACACCTCCACCGCCAGCGCGCTGACCATCGGCGCGCTGACCAGCACCGACCCGGACAGCGGCAACACCTTTACCTACAGCATCGTCGGCGGTGCGGATCAGGCCAGCTTCCAGGTGAGTGGGGCAAACCTGCAGTTTGTTGCCGGCACCACGCTGGACTACGAAACCAAGAACAGCTACGCCGTCACCGTGCGTACAACAGATCAGGGGAGCCTGACCTCCGACAAGACGCTGACCATCACCCTGACCAACGTCAACGAAGCTCCCGTCCTGACCGCGCCCGCCTCGCAAAGCATCAACCAGGACACCGCCACGGCGCTCACCGGCATCAGCGTGGCCGATCCAGACTCAGGTGCCAATCCGATCACAGTGACCCTGTCGGCAGCAGCGGGCACGTTTGCCGCTACCACCGGTAGCGGTGTAACCGTAGGAGGCAGCGGCACCGGCTCGGTGACACTGAGCGGCACACAAACCAATATCAACTCTTTTATTGCCGCCAGCAAGGTGACCTACACCACGGCGGCGGGTGCCACTGGCACCGTCACGCTCAATATTGGCAGTAACGACGGTGGCAACTCGGGTTCGGGCGGCGCGCAAACTGACAGCAAAACCGAAACACTGAATATTGTTGCCGCCAACACCGCACCCACCATCACCAGCGGGGCCAGCGGTAGCGTTGCCGAAAACGCCGCCACCAGCACGGTGGTTTACACCATTACCGCCACCGACCCGGAAAGCGACACCCTCAGCTACGCGCTGACCGGCACCGATGCCGCGTCGTTCTCGATTGATGCCAGCACCGGCCAGGTCAAGCTGCTCACCCCGGCAG